>WNFR01004068.1_pt1 | contig 15110 bp, 15 predicted proteins | sample 5400221 | NCBI WGS metagenome assembly WNFR01 (sample SAMN13153357, study PRJNA577476) | soil metagenome | isolation source: 40 cm soil under Madrone tree | place: USA:California | collected 2016-06-14 | reverse complement strand
TCTTCCGCAATCGTTTCGTGAGTCCGCAAGAACTCATTGAATTAATCGGCGCGGCAGACATCTACATCACGCCATATAGACATAAGGCGCAAGTCGTTTCCGGGACGCTTGCGTATGCCTTGAGCGCCGGCAAGGCGATCATTTCGACGCCCTACTTGCATGCTATCGAGCTGCTGGACGGCGAGCGCGGCGCACTTGTACCCTTTGATGATCCGGAAGCCATCGCCGAAAAAACGATAGCACTTCTGGACGACGACACCGCAAGGCATGCGATGCGAAAACGCGCTTACATATACGCGCGAGACATGGTCTGGAACCGGGCGGCGCAGAAATACATGCAAAGTTTTGAACGCATCTACAACGAGCGCCTGCGGAATCCCCGTGCCACGTTCTCCGCACAGAACACGGAAAAAGCGCTGGACCGGCTTCCGGCTATCAAACTCGATCACCTGTTTCGAATGACCGACCACACGGGAATGGTGGAACACGCGGTTTTCGTGGTGCCAAACTATCCGGAAGGTTATACCACGGACGACAACGCCCGCGCGCTGATCGTAACCACTCTCCTGGAAGAGCTTGGAGTTCGCGCTCCACCGGGCTCGGTCGACCTGGCCTCCCGGTATATGGCCTTCTTGTGGCACGCTTTCGATCCCAGCACCAAACGATTCCGAAACTGCCTGAGCTACGAATGCAACTGGCAGGAGCCGGAAGGCTCGGAAGACAGTCATGGGCGAGCCCTCTGGGGGTTGGGAACCGTTCTCGGCAGATCCAAGTACGCGGGACTGCGGGGAGCCGCGGGGCGTCTGTTTGAACTCGCCGTTCCTACAGCTGTCGAATTTAAGAGCCCCCGGGCCTACGCCTTCGCGTTGCTGGGACTGCAAGAGTATCTCGACTCGTTCCCGGGGGATCGCGCTGCCCTAAGTGCCTCCGATGTGTTGGCAAATCGACTACTGAATTCCTACCGTTCCAACCGCTCCGATGATTGGAAGTGGTTTGAGAGCGGGCTGGCCTATTCCAATGCCCGATTGCCGCAGGCGCTGATGCGAGCAGGCGTGCGCGCGGCGAACGAAGAGATGATTTCGGCGGGACTCGAAGCCCTGGATTGGCTGGTAGCGATTCAGCGTTGCGAGGTGAAAGGTCATTTTGTGCCTATCGGTTCGCAGGGCTTTCACTCGAAGACAACCGAGAAGGCTCGTTTTGACCAACAACCCGTGGAAGCATGCGCCAATGTCGCGGCCTGCCTGCAGGCCTACCGGGCAACAGGCAAAGGCCGTTGGCGGAAAGAGGCGTGGTTCGCATTCAATTGGTTTTTGGGAGACAACGATCTTCAAATTGCGCTCTACGATCCGGCTACCGGCGGTTGTCGGGACGGCCTGCATCCCGACCGGGCCAATGAAAATCAAGGCGCGGAGTCCACGTTGTCCTTTCTAATGGCGCTCTTGGAAATGCGTAAGTTGGAAGAAGCCGACGGTACGGGGAACACGCTCTGACAAACAGGGCGGTTGCCTTTTAGCCGGAGCAGAATCTTTAGGAGTTTCTTCAATGACCACTGCAATTTTGCCGATGAAACCAACGAAGTCAAAATACGAGACTCTATTTCATCGGCACCCCGCCAATCCCATCCTGTCGGGAAAAGATTGGCCGTACTCGATGAACAGCGTCTTCAATGCCGGAGCAACCTTGCTTGCGGATGGGTCCACCCTTTTGCTTTGTCGCGTGGAAGATCGCAGGGGGCTCTCGCACCTGTGCGCTGCTCGTTCGGCGAACGGCGTAGACGGCTGGCAGATTGATCGCGAACCGACTCTGCTGCCGAATCCGGAGGAATATCCCGAGGAGGTATGGGGCATTGAAGATCCTCGCATTACCTTCGTTCCGGAACTCAAAAAATATGCCGTGGCCTACACCTCCTATTCTCGCGGTGGTCCTGGAGTGTCTTTGGCTCTCACAGAGGATTTTCGGAGCTTCGAAAGATTCGGTGTCGTCATGGTGCCGGACGACAAAGATGCCGCGCTTCTGCCGCGCAGGATCAATGGATTCTGGGCCTTGATTCATCGGCCCATGACCCCACTCGGAGCTCACGTGTGGATCTCTTACTCTCCCGACCTGCGTCACTGGGGGAGTCACAAGCTCATGCTGGAAGCCCGCCGTGGCGCCTGGTGGGATGCCAACAAGATTGGCATGTCGCCTCCGCCGATTGAAACTTCAAGAGGCTGGCTGATGATTTATCACGGCGTGCGAAGGACGCCTTCGAGTTCCATCTATCGGCTGGGTCTGGCTCTCTTTGATCTTCAAGAACCGGAAAAATGCCTGGTCCGCGGGGATTCCTGGATGTTTGCGCCCGAAGCGGAGTACGAACGTCAGGGAGATGTCCAGGATGTCGTATTTCCGTGCGGCTACACCGTGGCAGCGGATGGAGACACGATCAATCTCTATTATGGCGCTGCCGATTCCAGCATTGCCTTGGCGCACGGCAGCATTCGCAGTCTTCTGGCCTGGCTGGACGCCAATGGCCATTCCGAACACAGTGGCGACCGGCGTCACAAATGAACGCGCGGTAGGTCGGCCTCAAAATTTTCTATTCCCCACTCACAATTAGATTTCACTTAAGTGGGACGGCTGACACTCGATGATCCAAAAATTAAAGACCACGCCGCAAAGGTGGGCTCAGGTGTTGCGACCTTTGCAGATGGCCCCTGTGCGGCGTTCAGCGGAGCGCTCCGATGAACCACTTTTCTGAAAGATGACAGCTCGCCGAGATGAGAAAATCCCGGCAAGCTGATCATTCTCAACTACTGATTCGAAGCCCGCTCGGATTCGTTGCGCGGCGCGCTCTTCTGCAGCACGTTGACGAGATGACGGCCGGAACCGGGCACGCCTGTATGCCCGCCTCTCACGATGTCTTTTGCCTTAATGGCATGACCATAGACCTGTTCGCTGGCCTCGTCGTCGGGACGAAGCGTAGAGCCCTCGAGGGAAACTCCGGCAAACACTCCGCGGGAACGCGAGTAGCTGAGGATCTCGGCTCGCATCCAAGCGTCGGTATTTGCGGAAGCATCACGTCCTTTGGGGCCTCCGGCAATGGAAGCATCCGCGCCCAACTTCACCTTACTGCTCAGGATCGACTCCATGCCGCGGTCATTCATGACCAACAGAATCAGGTCCGTCGCCTCGCCGCCGATTTGGAAGCCGATACTGCCACCTTCCAACGCGTACATGGCTGGGGCGCCCCACGGTCCACGGAAGTGTTCGCCCGTGCGGCAAACCATGGCGCCGCGTCCGTAGCTTGCGCCTACACCAAACGCCAGTTTCCGGACGGACGGAATCACGATGACGCACTCGGCCTTTTCCAAAAGCTCTTGAGGAATGTTGTCTGGGACGTTGATTACTTCTTGCATGACAACGCCGCAATTTTCGAGGCGTTTTTGTTCTTTGTTCGCGGCATACACTGCGCCTGCGGCGAGCGTAAGACATGCTACCGCAACTAGATATTTCTTCATCGCTGACCTCCAAGGTCAAACCTTCTCTTGTAGACTTTGTACTGCGTCAAAAATCTCTGGTTGAAGGACCTTCAACACCGTTCAGTTCACGAGAGGGTTATGCGTGACCCGACTCTCAGGCGGGCACTATCGCAGTTTTGAGTTACGAACCTTTCTTGCTCCCAGCCACAAGCAAAACAATTCCTCCGACCAACGCCAGCCCGCCGAGTACGGGAGGAACTGAAACCCATTCGTGATCTTCTCTAGTGGCGTGGATGGGCCCGAGATCAAGAACCTTTTCTTGATGGGTATAACTGAATCCCTGATAGGCGAGGGCCAGCCCGCCCAAAACAATTAAGAGAATTCCAACCCAAACGATCGGTTTCATATGTTCACCTACGAAACTAAAGCCAACACCTTTGGCCCTGAACTAAATCGGTTTCTGGAAGGCCCAAAGCCAGTTGATTCTCTGAATGTAGGATTCGGCCGAGACGATCAGACAAGAGGTGATGGGGCCTGCGCGAAAGTCTTTATGGTTCTTCCTACGACATCATTTTAGAGGAGGCCAGACAAAGAGTCTGTCCACTTACGCACACCTTTGACTATTTCCCGACGGCGCGGACGGATGCAGGGAGGGCGGTAATGCCAGGCAGGATGGTCTCCATTGCGAGGTGCCCGCCTCAACGTTCCAAAGGAACGACAGGCTGGGGGTCTGGCGCCATAACTTCATGCTCGCTTGCAAGCTGCTCTCGTGTTGCTCCCTCAACTTCGCGTGCGCGGACAACCAGACGCTTCGGCGCGGGGCCCACGTAATAAATTGGGAAGCAGGTGAGCAAGGTCAGGTCGTGACCCGTCGAAGATTCCAGGACCCGCAGGTCTGTGGGGGCCACGACTTCAATCGACTCCACGCGGTAATGGAAGCTGCGTTCTCGAGTCATGAATCTGATTTCGTCGCCCAGGCGAATATCACGGAGCGGGCGGAAAAAGGTGTCCCGGTGACCAGCCAACGCGACATTGCCCCATTCGCCGGGCAACGCCGATTTTGTAAGGTGACCGACGGCACGCCTCAAGCTAGCTGGCGAGTCGCCCTGAACCACGATGACGTTGAGCCCGAGGCGGGGGATTTGAATTTCTCCAATCACATCCCCTTCCGTCAAGATGTGCGGCTCCGAGAGGCGGCCGGCTTGCTTGAATTTTTTCATTTCCAGGGCTTGATAAGTTTGCGAATCCGCAAAAACGAAGCCAGCGTAGCCGAGGGCGAGAATGCCAAAGGCGAGGAAAACGTAGCACGCACCAGAGAGGATGTTCGCTAGCGTTGACGAAACTGCTTTCGTTCGCTGAGAAAACCGCTTCATCTCGTCACCGACCCCAACTGTGCTGTGGGCTGCTTCTCCGCCGCAAGCGAATAGCCCTGGCGGGTTCGCACGCGCAACCTGCCGTGGCCTGGCGCTGTGACCTTCACTTCGATTTTTCGAAAAGCGCCGGCGCCCTTCACATTCTGTGGCGCGTAACCAAGTGTGTACTGCTCGCGAAGATCGCGAGCGATTTCCGCCGACACACTTGCGGTGGATTGGCCTTCGCGTGGGAAGTAGGCGATTCCTCCGGTATCTTTGCAGAGCCGCCGGAGAAGATCCGGGTTTTCTTCCCCATCATACGACCCAACCAGGGCGATCGAGTAGATCTGCGCCTGCGTTTGGCGAGCCTGGGCCAGCACCTGCGAATACTTGAGATGGCTGGCATTGTCTCCACCATCGCTGATAATGATGAGCGCCTTCTTCTCCAAATGCCCGTACTGCAAATGATGCAGACCCTCACTTACAGCATCGTAGAGCGCGGTTCGCCCCCGCGCCGAGATGGCCGTGAGAGCTTCCCCGAGTTCCTTCGGATCGTTCGAAAATGCTTTTCCCTTCATAAGTTCAATTGAAACGTCATCATTAAAATCCACGACGAACATTTCATCTTGTGGATTGCTGGAATGTGCGAAGGCGGAAACCGAGGTAACAACATCCGGAAGCTTGGGGCCCATGCTTCTGCTGTGGTCCACGACAAGCCCGACGGTAACCGGAGTGTCAAGCTCTTCGAATACCGTGAGTTTTTGCGGCTGACCGTCTTCAAAGACATGAAAATCTTCCAGCTTAAGACCGGAGACAAACGTTCCGTGCGCGTCAGTCACTTTCACGGGCAGCAAGACAAGATCCGCGGTGACCTTAATCTTCCCCTGGGCATCCACGTCGGCCAGCGAACGCTCCGTCGCGAGAGACGGAGAGAAGCCGAGAATGCCAAGAAAGAGCAGCAAAGGAACAAGGAACAGGTGTACTTCGTCCAGACTATGTTTGCGGGGGCTTGGAGTCAGGATCACGAAGAGGCTTTCTCGCGACGCAGGACGTGATCTTGAGATCACGTCCGCGGCGCGGGGAGTTGCGGTCGCTTACGAAGCGAACTTCAGGACAAGCTTCAGACCGAGAGCAAGGCTGATGGACAATCCACCAAGCAGTGCGATCAACGGCAAAGAGCCTGCTGTTTGTGGCAGTTCTTCAGTTTGCTTGACCGCGGCGACCGGAGGAGTGGTCTGTATGACCTTGGTAACTTCTACTTCTTTCTGGTCGGGCGTGACGGCGACGATCGGAATCGTCTTAATCACGCTGTCGTCAATCGTGTCGGCTGCCACGGCTGGGACGATCACCTTGGCCGTCTGTGCCAACACAATCGCGCGAGGCTTCGGATACACGAATTCCTGTCCGAAGTTATCGCCAGGATAGAACCAGGCGCGGAGAGCTTCCGGAGAATCACCCGGGCGTTCACTAAACTTCATGACGGTATCGCCAGTGGATTGCAAGCGATAGTTATTGATGGCGAGGATGGTGGCGAGGATCTGGCTTCCGTCCGCGTTGAAGATCTGAACGATGTGACGGTCGGATTGAGAATCCAACAGTTGAAAGGTGTACGTTCCGGCGGGGAGAATTTTCCCGGGAACTTCCACGGCCTGGCTGAAGGTGACGACCGTTTTCTTGTTCCAAGTGTCTGCTTGCGCGCTGGGCAGCACTGTGGCGCCCAACAGCGTGACTGCGAATAAACTGATTAATGCTTTGAAAGGGTGCATCCGAATTTCCTCCTTGAGAGGGTGTGACTCTTCTACTGCAGGTTTGCGTAGGACTTGTCCGAGACAGTCAGGCGATCTGAGATGGGTTGAATTGCATGAAAGACTGCTTTTTCTTCCTACCCCAACATCTTGAACGGAAACGTTTATGCAAGCTGTTCACTTACGTACACATTCGCGTTTTTTTGGACTTAATTCGTGTGGACTGCTGTTGGCATTGGGATCAGGCGACCTGGAATCTACCTGCTCACAATTGGCGTCACTTTGCCGGGCTGGCAGCGAGAATCGGAGTTGGGGTAACCAGCTTCAGCTGGTCAAGGGATGCCAATACGCTTTGCCAGCGAGCCGCGTCTTTTTTGGTTTCAAGAGGAAGTGAGAGGTCCGAATAGAAGCTCAGGATATTGTCGCGCAGCTCCGGTGTAGTCTTGTCGAACTTGCGCTCCGCGAGTTGGCCTAGCAACTTGGCGTAGGCTTCGTCGGTCAATGTGTACTCGGCTGCCTTGGTTTCCTTGCCGGTGTCAAAATCACAGTTGGCAAGCTCCAGCGTGCCTGCACCAACTTGCTGAAGATAAATGCGGTATTGGTCGACGGTGGTGTTGATGCTCTTGAAATACATTTCCTCCGTCTGCGGCGTGGGGTTTTTGAACGCCAGTGCCTTGAACGGGCCGATTTTCGGCATATATCGCAAGACCACGGACCAGAAGCGCGTCCCGAAATCGGGCTTCGTATAGTCCTTTCCCCACTCTTTTTCATAATCCGAGCGCGACAGGCGGTAGAGGAACTTCTTTTTCGCAAAAGTGGGGTTCTCCTTCATCATATCTTTCTTGTGGGTCCGCAGGGCGATCTGGGTCATTTGCGGGATCATCCGGCTGACGGCGAAGCGATAGGAACCGATTGCGAGATCCTCATGGGTCAGCACGTCTTTCAATTCAACTCCGTAGACGATGGGGAAAGTCCGCTCCAGCAGTGACTTAGACACTTGAAATCCGATGAAATCGTGATACTGCTCCGACGCATAACGATTCTTCGCCACTTGCACCATGTCGAATCCGAACTCCGTCTTCAGATGCGCGGTGTGGTCCTGCGCGTACCTGACGGAATTGCCGTACTTCGCGCGCAGCTTGGGAAATTGGATGGAAACTGCCTGGTTGACGGCCGGATGGCCGGTGATATCCGAAGTATAGTGCGCGAGCGCGCCTAGGGCGAACGCGTACTCGTTGGCATCCTGGCTCTGCAAGAGTAGCTCTCGGACGAAGTCGCCGCTGCGAACGTAGTGCACCAAATTGCTGAATTCCACGCTGCCAAAAGGATAGTAGCCGAGGTCTTGGATGACGGCGCCGCCATAGGCGTAACCATGCGCCAACTTGCGCTGTTCTTCGGTGAGCCCTGGAAATCGCTTGAGGAGAAGTGGGCTGAGCTCATCGGTCCAGAGCAGGTCTACAATTTGCTCGTGGGTGAGTACGGAATATGCAAAGGAGCCATTGGTGCACAGGAGCATCACGAGAAAGACCACCACGACGCGGATTCCCCATCGGCCCCAGCCATGGGATGCGGCACTTTGAAGAAGTTGCGTCCTAATTTGGTTTTCTGAGCTCATAGACAAGTTTCTTCGCTTCCTTCATTCTCTCTTTGTAAAACGAGGGACTGATGATGACCTTTTTTGCTCCCACACGCATATCTGCCTTGATGCCCTTCTTCGACAAAAATAGGGAAAGCGCTAAGTACGTCTTGATCTCTTTCTCGAGAAACCTGATTGCACGCCGTCTGGAATCATCCATAGCTCACCTCTGGCTTGACACGCACCGCTCTAAACCTACCGGGCCAAAGTCTAAATTCGGCCGAGCAGCACAAGCACTACAACGATGAGGAGAACAAGACCTATGCCCCCCGTCGGGGCATAGCCCCAATCGCGGCTGTGAGACCACCGCGGCACAGCGCCTAGGAGTGCCAGAATCAAAAAGACGACTAAGATAGTTCCAAGCATTGTTTTCTCCTTCCCGAGTAAATTCATTCAACGGCATTCAAGTTCCCGCCCCGGCGGCATTCTTGTTCCTCGGCAGATTTCCGCGCCGGGTCGGGATAGCATTGGGGCACCGCGCTCGATCAGCGCTTAGTTCAGGTAGAAGCTGATGGCAATGCGATCGCTGGGATATCTGCGGTTGTACAGATAATATCCATCACCGTAGTAGTCCACGTATACGTCATCGCTGTCGTACCAATCGTTTGACCAGTATTCTGGCCAGGGGTCTACCAGACCGAACCAATAGGCGCCGTAATGAAAGCGGCGATGTCCGCCGACATACCTTACTGGGAGATTGTAGATGCGGAACCCGTGATCCTGGCCATAGTAGCCACGGAAACGGTCATCGGGAATTCGGTAGCCGTTGTAGCCGCCCCGTTGCTGCCAGGTGCGGTGTTCCGACTGCCAGCTATGCGCACGAGAACCCTGCCATGCAACTTGCTGTTGGCGGACCTGGGCTGGACTCTGCCGTCGGGCAGCAACGTTGTCCCGTTGCTGACGCTGTTGACGCTGCTGATCTTGCCGCGTCGCGGCTTCCTGCTGCTGTTGCTGTCGTGCGGAATTGGCTTGCTGTTGACGCTGCTGATCCTGCTGGCCTCTGGCTTGTTGCTGCTGTTGCTGTCGTGCGGTGTTGGCTTGTTGCTGACGCTGTTGGCGCTGCTGATCCCGCCGCCCCTTGTTGGCTTGCTGTTGTTTTGCAGCGTTGTCCTGCTGCTGGCGCTGTTGGCGTTGCTGATCTTGTTGGCCTCTGGCTTGCTGTTGTTTCGCGGCGTTGTCTTGCTGCTGTCGCTGCTGCCGTTGTTGGTCCTGCTGCCCCTTGGCTTGCTGTTGCCTTTCAGGCTTCGCCCGTTGCTCCTGTTTCGCAGGTTTGCCCTTTTCTTCTTGTTTATCCGGCTTGTCCTGCCATGCGTCAACCGGCGCAGCGATCCCGAGCATCAGAAAAAGCGCCGTCGTACTGATGATTCCAATTGGTTTCAAGTGCTACCTCCATTGAATTTCTTTTCAAGCTTGGCGCTCGCCATTTGAGGCGCGCGGACTGTCAGGTTCATACTTGTTCCCGAATGGCGCGTGCTGAGTCTGGTCTCTTGCCGGTCACCCAACGCGGATTCGAGAGAGAGAATGAAAGAGTCCAAATACATTCAGGAGCCACAACACCACGCCGATGACCACGACTGCGTTCAAGATCGACTTGATGCTGCCTGCCATGGGGATGAAACGATTCACCAGCCACAAAAGGACACCAACGACGATCAGGGTTAATAGAATCTGAAGGAGAGGCATACCTTTTTACCTTTCTGTTTTTGCTGCGAGACACTTATACTCAGGTCCCACAAATTGCCGCATGTTCTGCCTGGTGCGGAGAACGTGTTGAATCGCTTCCGTTCAACGAGGGGTGGACTCTCGACCCAGACAGGCCGTGCGACTCATGTGTTGTTCGATGTCCTCAGCGCTCGTGCCGGATGGAGATCAAGCTGAAGGGGGTGGACTGGCCAACACTGCAGTCCTTTTTCCGCAACTCAATCCTAGACTCCGTCAAGACACATGTCTGTTCACTTGTATACAAGGCCGCAGTTTATTGGCGCGACGATAGTTCTCGACCGCGTGGCAGGAAGTCACTCTCGTTGATTTGTTGTGGGGCAGGAACGCTTGCACTTGAAAACTAGCTCATGGAAACGGGCCACTCGAGCACACGCCCTCGCACTGGCTGATTCGCGCGCGGGCCATGATTGCGTTGATGGGCCGCTTCCTGGTCAAGCTTGATCGCAATTGCGGCCAGGCGCTTTGCCCGTTCAATCCATTGAGATTCGCTGGCAGAGGGGCTTCGAGGAAAGCTGCAGTACATCTCCAGAGATCCAAGCAGTTCGTCATTCTCGGCAACAACGCCTTCCGAACAGAAGGTATACAAACCAAAGAGTGCCGCATTCATCGCCACGGCGGCAAGCTCGCTTGGATCGTCGCTCGGCAGGGAGATGAGCGAAACCACGTTGCCAATCTGACAGTCGAGCGCACTGCAGATTCCATTCAGCACTCCCGGGAGGCGCTCACCGGAGGATATCGATTGAAAAAGTTGTTCTTCCGCGCTCCATGCATACTGGATTTTGCCCCCAGAATCACGAGGCCGCATGCGTTTTTGCGACCGGCCGCCGGTACGAGAATACCATTTATTCATATCTGCCTTCCCTTTTGCAGGTCGTGCCCATTTCACTCCCGAATTCAAAAAACCCGGAGTTCGGATCCGGCGGTAGCGGTCAAGAACCGTAACCGGCCCGGGCGGCTCTTGTCCGCTTGTCTTTCATCGCATAGAGGGCCATGTCCGCCGCGAATAACGGGGTTCCGATGGTATCGGCGTCCTCCGGGTAACTGGCCACTCCCACGCTGACGGAAAGAGCTGGCTCTTCGACATCGTTCGCTAGCAACTCACAAATTCGCCGCGCTACCAATGTGGCGGCAGCCACGCCTGTCTCCGGGAGGACCAGAGCAAACTCGTCCCCGCCTTGCCGCGCTGCGGTGTCCACGGACCGGCAGCAGTCCGTTAGGAACTGCGCGAGCCGGCACAGCGCCCGGTTTCCCGTCAAATGCCCAAATCGGTCGTTGATCTGTTTCAATGCATCTACGTCCAACAGTAGAAGAGAGAATCCCCGCTCGGTACGCTTTGTTCGGCAGATCTCCGCCTGCAACAACTCGAAAAGACGGCGATGATTGGCCAAACCCGTCAGCGAATCGCTGAATGCCTGGCGCCGTAGTTGTTCCTCAAGCACCCACTGTTCCGTGATATCCACAGCGATAATTTCATAGCCATCAAAATCTCGATGCTCGTCAAAGATGCCATGGCCGCTCAACCTGGCTTTCAGAGTCGTGCCATTCTTTCGTCTCCACTCTATTTCGACCGGCTCGATCTGCATCGTCTCGGGCATTTGGCCAGCTAATGGCGCTCCGGGACCAAGATTAAGAACGATTTCAGACGCACGATTCGCCGCCAGCAGATCTTCTTTGGTTTCATAGCCAAGCATCGTCACGAGAGCCTGGTTGACGTCGAGAAACTTTCCTTCCGCATCGCATCGGCATATTCCGTAAGCGGGATTCTCCACCAGCGCGCGATACAGCGATTGCGAATGCCGCAAGGCCTTTCCGGCCTCTTCCAGTTCGGCGCGCAGTCTCTTTTCGTTCAAGACGCGGCGAACCGCCATGGGCAATTGAGCGATGTGCTCTCGTTCAACGTAATCGAATGCACCATCAGCGATCAGTTGCGCGATGGATTCACTTCCCATGCCGGTGGTCACGAAGAGCAAGGGAATCTCCCGCACCGTTTGACGGAGGAGTTGCAAAGCCTGCGGTCCTTTCCAACTCGGGCTGGGGTACTCGGCAACCACGACATCGTAAGATTGGGAGTGGAGCCGCTCCGTACACTGTGTCAGGTTCAAAACGAAATCGGCGCTGACGGTGAATCGCGCTTTCTTGAGCTCTTCCAGGCAGCTGTCTATTACGTCCGCATCACGGTGAACGAAAAGGACGCTAAGGGAGCAGCGTCTGTGAGAGGCCGCACTTTCCGGCTGAAAACTCCTCCGGGCAGACTGGAATTCGTTCTGAGCAAGGTTCGACATGAATGCCCGCACATGCACACTCGAAGCCGTCCACAGATATCCGATGAGCGGCTAGAAGGTAGACCCCTTCCAGGTAACCATATACGGTAAGAAATCGACGTCTGTTCAGTTTTGAACATTTGGCGTACTGGTACCATACAATCCGACGGAGGCTGTTGACGCCCCCGGAAAGCCAAAGCCTCAGATTGACCAGGTAATAGCGGCCATTGGAGCCGGGTGTTCAAAACGATACAGATAATAGACGTTCCCACGTCGCAGGATTGCGCGGTTATTAGGGACCTGCATCAGGAGAACCGCCATGTTGAGCTGCCCCCTGTGCCACAGTAAAAGAATTCATCGATCAAAACGCAAAGGGATCCTGGAACAAGGAATTCTGGCCGTGATTTTCGTCAGGCCGTTTCGCTGCGAAAGATGCGACTACCGATTTTTCCGCTGGTCACTCACCGCAAATCCCAATGCATCCCGGCCAGCAACGCAGTAATCTGGGTCGCTCTCCGAGCGCAAAAGGGCTCATAGCGGCAACTGCGCCGGTCTTTGTGTGTGCGGATTCATGAGAAAAAGTAAGGAGTGAAAGCCGCCTGTAAACTATATGGTGGAGAGCGAGAATTTGGCTCCCCGGGCTAGATTCGAACTAGCAACCCTTCGGTTAACAGCCGAATGCTCTACCATTGAGCTACCGGGGATCCGCCAACGTATTTGTTTTCATTCTAATACAGCAAGGAAAATCACGCTACATCGACTGCTAAGTGCAAGTGAGTCCGACCTCGTGATTTTGCAAATTGTCCTGCCAGAACGAACACATCGGCCAATTGATTTTCAAAGGCTTAGATTTGTAGCTGGCGGATAAGTGCCCAACCCTTCGCTTGCGAGCCGAAAGCGGATTGATCAAAAATGCGAATTCTGCGCCTTCACAGCATGTTTGTCACAAAAATGTCACGAGCCACTCAAGCACCAGGGCTTAGATCAGCTTGGTACGCCTCCAAGCGCCTTATAGAGGGCAATCACGGCGACATAAACATCTCGCTCGCTCTCGGCGACTGCGTCCTCCGCCTGAAGCTGAGTGCGCTCGGCATCCAACAGTGACAAGAAGTCGATTACGCCCTCGCGGTAACGTAGCCTCGCAATATCGGCTGCCCGTTTGCTTTCTTGCGCCTGCGCGTTCAGCTTTACCAGTCGTTCTTGTTGCGCGTGGTAGTTGGAGAAGGAATTCTCCGTTTCTTCAAGAGCGCGCAGCACGGTTTCATCGTAGGAAGCGAGGGCTTCGTCCGTGGCTGCGTTCGAAGCGCGTACGCGCGCTCGCGCACGGCCCAGATCGAAGGCCGACCAGGTCACACCGGGCGACGCCGTTGACGCAAATGATCGCGTTGTGAAGAAGAGACTGCCGCGCCCTGCCAGGAATCCAACAAAGGCAGAGACACTGACTTGGGGGAATAGTTGAGCAACCGCAACTCCCTGACGTTCGGTAGCCGCAGAAAGACGCCGTTCCGCCGCGCGTACATCCGGTCGGCGCCTCAGTAAATCAGCGGCGTTCCCAATAGGCAAGGCCTTGTCGATGGGAGCGTAGTTCCGCGGAGAAAGATCTGCAGAAAGCTCGCCTGGTCGCGTTCCCGTAAGTACGGCGAGCCGGTATTCCGCCCGTTTCGTTTCAAGCTCCAGTAGCGGTATCGTCGCGTCCGTAGCCGCCACGCGTGCCGCCGCGCTCGCCACATCTTGCTCTTCGCCCACTCCTGCATCGCGGCGGAGCTGCGTCAATCGCAGTGTGTCTCGTTGATTCTTCAAGCTGCGTTCTGCCACCGCAAGGCGCCACTGCGCTCCTCGCAGCTCAAAATAGTTGCGCGCCAGTTCAGCCACCACGCTAACCTCTACATCGTGCAGGTCCGCTTCGACCGCCTGATTGTCGCTTCTGGCGGCAGCCACTCCGTGACGAACTCGTCCGAATAAATCGACCTCCCAATAGGCGTCGAAGCCCGAACGGAACGTATTAATAGTGCTCGGATCGTCACGAAATCCAGGTATCTGTTGTTTTGCGTAAGTGTAACTCGCTTCGACAGGAACCGTAGGATAGCGATCCAGTTTTCGCTCATCAAAGATGGCGCGCGATTCCGCGAGCCTCGCTCGTGCCACGCGAATACTGGTGTTCGCTGCGAGCGACTTTTGGATCAGCGAATCGAGAACCGGATCCTCGAATTGTTTCCACCAGTGCGGATCGAACGGCGCTTCGGTGACAAGTTGCGGATCCGCCGCATGGTAGGCCACCACTGCAGGCTGCGGCGCCTTATAGTGTGGACCGACCGCGCAGCCGTTTACGCCGAGTACAGCGGCGAGCAACACAGGGGTTTTCAAGAGGCGCATGAACATGGCTCTACGCCTCCACCGAAGCACTGGGCGAGAGTCCTGCGCTAGCAGCCGATTTCTTGGTCTCCCGCCCTTCCACGAATCGCTGAACTACCACGTAGAAGACCGGCGTCAGCACCAAGCCAAACGCAGTGACGCCAAGCATCCCGAAAAATACTGCAACTCCAATGGCGCGGCGCATTTCTGACCCGGCGCCGGTAGACAGCACGAGAGGAATGACGCCCATCGTGAAGGCGAGAGAAGTCATTAAGATCGGCCGCAAACGCAACCGGCACGCTTCCAGCACCGCATCGACTCTGTTCATTCCCTCCTGAAGCTGTTTCTCCCTGGCAAACTCCACAATAAGGATGGCGTTCTTGCAGGCCAGACCGACGAGAACAATCAAACTGATCTGGGTGAAGACGTTATTGTCGCCATTCAGCAGCCAGACTCCGGCGATGGCGGAAAACAGGGTCATCGGAACAATCAGGATGATTACGAGGGGTAACGACCAGCTTTCGTATTGAGCGGCAAGCACGAGGTACACGAGGAAAACAGAGAGTGGAAAAATGTAAACCATC
>WNFR01004817.1_pt1 | contig 15112 bp, 21 predicted proteins | sample 5400221 | NCBI WGS metagenome assembly WNFR01 (sample SAMN13153357, study PRJNA577476) | soil metagenome | isolation source: 40 cm soil under Madrone tree | place: USA:California | collected 2016-06-14 | reverse complement strand
TTCGCTTCGTTGATCACGCAGGAAAGACGACGAATGTGCGCTGGCGTTTCGTGCCGGAGGACGGAGAAAGATCGCTTACCGATGCGCAGCTTGCGCAAGAGCCGCGAGAGTTTCTTGAGGCGGCCTTGCGAGACCGCGTGAAACAAGGCCCAGTTCGCTGGGAGATGATTGTGACGATTGGAGAACCGGGTGATTCCGAAAATGATCCGACGGTTCTGTGGCCGGCGGGAAGGCGCGAAATCAAGGCCGGTACACTGACGCTCACTTCGTATGCGCCAGATCAAGCATCGGGGGCCTATAGCATCAACTTCGATCCCATGATGATGGCCGATGGTATCGGGCCGACAGATGACCCGATTCTGCGCTTCCGCTCGTCCTCCTATGCCATTTCACACTCCAGGCGCCTGACGGAGGTCTGACCGTCGTTTCGACGATCAACAAACACGAGAAGTGCCCTGGGAGGCTTCGGTGACGACGGATCAAAAGTTCTCCCAAGCCACCAGCACAATTCCAATTGTCATGTCGGCCGGTGACTTGTTACTAGCCTTGCGCGTCCGGGCGGCAATGTCACCGAATGTCTGGGCAGATGGCAGAGCAAGAGGGCAAACGATTGGAGTTGCTCAAGAGGCTACTCCCAAGTTTTTCGCGAGGGCGGGTGCGGTCCAAGCAATCGGGGCGACGCAGAAGTGAGTTGCCAATGACGGTCGGCACCGCCAGTACTCGCGAGTTTGCACGTCGGCTATGTCCGGTGTGGGCACTAACCGGCAGTGCTGCTCGACCGAAAGCATTTCCGCTGTTGAAGGTAGACCGGCGGTGCTGTGGCGGCGACCGGTGTTCTGAGGTTGTTAAGGGTTATCAGATGCCTTGCCCGGCGGCGCGCTCTGAGGGCAGGCGTCTGATAAGCCTCAGGGGAAGGAAACCGCGGGCCGACAAGGGTCGGGTGGTGCCGCGCGCCGGGCTACTGGGATTTGAAAGCCGTGGGTAGTCGGCTGCGACCTGGGCGTCCTGACCGCCAGAGGGCGTCCGCTGGGGGATATGGTCGTGTCGGAGCGTGCCGCAGCGATGAACGAACTTCGGTTGTCATTGTCGAGGGTGTGAGCTGAGGCATGGCCGTGGTCATTGGCCGAGAGGGCTCGCGGCCGGTCGGCGCCAAGCGGCAACTGTGAGCAGGATTAAGGCGTCGTGACCAGGCGACGGCGATCATGAGCTGTCGATGCGGCTTGGAACTGTCGGACGATACCGTGGCCCGCAACCGCGCTCGAAGGCCTCCGGCAGCTGATGAGCAACGAAGCTCCCGCGCAATGACCTTTCATCGCGCCTGAGCCCCGATGCCCGGAAGCGACGCGCGGATCCTGTCTGATCGCGTGCTGGATCATCACCTGTCCGCAGCTCCCGGACGATGCCGGTGACCATTGAGCGCGGCGGCGCACTCCGTGGCGGGACATTCAATGACGAGACACGGCCTCGTCCGTACCGTGCGTGCTAGCGGCGACCGCGAAACCCCTTCGCAATGACGTAAGTCTCTGCCGATTGGGCGCGGCTCGCCGGCGGCTTGGCGTGGCGCAGCTCGGCGAAGGCTCGTTTCAGCTTCGCGAGCAGCGGGCCTTCGGCGCCGCCTTGGAATACTTTGGCAACGAAGATGCCGCCGGGGTTGAGGATCGCCGAGGCGGTGGAGAACGCCGCCTCGGCGAGCGCGACAATCCGCAGGTGATCGGTCGCGGCATGGCCGCTCGCGGACGGCGCCATATCACTGAGCACGACATCGGCCAGCTCGCCGAGCTCGGCTCCGATGGTCGCCGCGATGGCGGGGTCGTGAATATCGCCGCGCAGAATTGCGGCTCCGGGTATCGGTGCGGTCTCGGCGAGATCGATCCCGACAACGGTGCCACGGCCGCCACGAGCGGCGACCCGCTCGACCGCGACTTGTGTCCAACCGCCCGGCGCGCAGCCGAGATCGACGACCCGCCGGCCGGGCAGCAGCAGGCGGAAACGATCGTCGAGCTCGATCAGCTTGAAGGCCGCGCGCGAACGATAGCCGAGACGGCGGGCCTCGGCGACATAGGGGTCGTTCAACTGGCGTGACAGCCATTGGGTCGAAGACGGCTTGCGGTGGCGCGCGCTGCGCACCCGCACCGTCGCGTTCCGCGTGCCGGGCGGGCCGGCGTTGACCGAGCCGCGACGTCCCCGGCCTCGGGAGTGGCCCCCATCGTCGGCCATCTCAGGCCTGCATCAAGTCGAAGAGAATTCCCTCCCGCACGCCGCGATCGGCGACCCGCAGCTGCCCGACCGGCCAGGTCGCGCAGATCGCGTCGAGGATCGCGCAGCCGCTCAGCACCAGATCGGCGCGCTCCCGGCCGACGCACGGGCTGGCAGCACGCCCGGCCAGATCGAGACCGGCGAGATGGGCCGACACGACCGAGATCTGCTCGAAAGTCAGCACGCTGCCATCGACGAGCGCCCGCGTATAGCGTGGCAATGCCAAATGAATTCCGGCAAGCGTCGTCACCGTGCCGGAACTCCCGAGCATTTGCGCCCGGCTGGTTCTGACGTGGCGGAGGATGTCGTGAGTGCGCTCGAACGGCGCGAGAGCCGTCATGGTTTCGGCGATCATCGAGCGGTAGGTTGCCGGCGAGACTTCGGTACCGCCAAAGCGATCGGTCAAGGTGACGACCCCAAAAGGAAGCGAGACCAAGCCAAGGATCTGGGGCCGCCGCCGGCCGCGCCCGCCCCAAAGGCGCAGCCAAACGATCTCGGTCGAGCCCCCACCGATGTCGAAGACGACGGCATAGGGGATACGCGGATTGAGCAGCGGGGCGCATCCGGCGACGACAAGGCGCGCCTCTTCGGTGCTGGAGATGATCTCGATCTCAAGTCCGACTTCCTCGCGAACCCGCGCAAGAAACACGTCGCAATTGGCCGCTTGGCGACACGCTTCGGTTGCGACATAGCGCCCGGCGGCGACCCCGCGGCCGGTGATTTTGCCCGCGCAGATCTTGAGCGCGTCGAGAGCACGCCCCATCGCGTCTTCGGAGAGGGCTCCCGTTGCTAAGAGTCCTTCGCCGAGCCGCACAATGCGGGAAAAAGCATCGACGACGCGAAACCCCGGCCCCGCCGGCCGCGCAACCAGGAGACGACAATTGTTCGTGCCGAGATCGAGCGCGGCATATTGCGGTGCAAATCGGTGCGCGACCGGTCGGGGTGGGGTCGCCGGCCGAAAGTCCGGCGCGAAGGAACGCTCTCCCCTCAGCTCTGCGCCGACCGATCGACTGCCGGACGCGGCCGCGCCGGGCACGAGCCGGCCTTTGACGGGAGCGGCCGCGCCGCCCTCGACCGAACACACTGTGCTGAGCGGCTTCTCCACGGCCGGCAACCCATCGTCAGCGAGCACGACTTCCGATGGTAGCGCAGCCCGGCGCCAAATCAAAATGCTGCAAATAGCCCCCTCATCATTGGGCGCGGATTGCGGCAAGCCCCTATCCCGCCCCGCCTCGTTGTGCTATCAGCTTCCCTGCTCGCTCCGGATCATAGACCCTCGGATGGGGGATCGTCTAACGGTAGGACAGCGGACTCTGACTCCGCCAGTCTAGGTTCGAATCCTAGTCCCCCAGCCAAACTTGTCAAAGCCTTGTGATCGTAACCCTCTTCGAGAGTAGTTTCCGGGTATCACCGGGGTATCACGGGAAGCGAGATCAACCCCTAGAACGCCGCTCTCGAAAGGGTTGTTAGTCGGCAACGCGTGCGAGGCCCCCCGAACAGACACGATCAGACGGAATTCTTCTCCGAGCGCGAAGTCGGGACGTTAGCTGCTGAAAGAGTGAGAAGCGCGCTAGCTGCAGAGCGCGAGTCGGAGCATCAGAGGCAACAGGCGCGCGGCGGAACTGACAGGAAAATCCAGTTTTGGTGACAGACCGTCTGCGACCGCCTGCACTCATCTTCTCAACCTTGCCAAGGTTGGGGTCGGGGGTTCGAATCCCCTCGCCCGCTCCAATTGCTTCAAAAGTTTAGGGCGCCGACTAGGGAACGGTCGGCGCCCTAGCAAGCATATAGCGAGCAGGAAGGCGCCGGCTGCGCCGCTACTTCCTCCGTGATGGGCGGTGTTGGCAGATTTTCAGTCGTGTTTTTTCGCGGTGATGGCATGGCTGTCCATCGCGCCGGGTTCCGGATGCGGCACCGGTCGGCGGACTTCGGTCTCCGGCTTGTCCTCGCGCAGGCCTTCGTAAACCACCTGGCGCAGCAGATTGTCGTCGGTCCAGGTGAGATATTTGACCTCGGCGACGAGCTCGGGCCGCACCCAATGCACGCGGCTGAGCACCAGCGGCGATCCGAAGCGGCTGGTGCGCGGCGGCGGCACCTCAAGCGGCATCTTCGACGTAGCAAGCGGCTGCAGGCGCCGCCACAACCGCTCCAGTTCCGCCCGCCTGATGCCGGTGCCAGCGCGGCCGGCATAGACCAATCGTTCGTCGGGATCGTAGTAGGCGAGCAGCAACGCGCCGAGCCTCGGCCGCGTGCCTTCGGGATCGGTCCAGCCGACCACGACAAATTCCTCGCGGTGCAGGCATTTGACCTTGACCCATAGGCCACGGTTGCCGGGCGCGTAAGCCGCATCGGCGCGCTACGAGACGATCCCCTCGAGCGACAGCGGTTCCCGCAAAATAGTGTTCGATAGAGAAGGCTTGTCGATGCCCGCGCCCAAAGGAACGCGCCCGCTCGCCGTGCAACTCGAAATCACATGCCCGGTTGTGGTATTTTGCTTCGGTATCTTGAGAACAGGCGAGATCAGGTGGCAGGCGGCAGATTTCAGCCCGGCATAAGCGGCAATCCCGGCGGACGCCCGAAGGAAGTCGGGCACGTCAGGGAGCTAGCGCGAGAGCATACTGAAGAGGCCATCCGGACCCTTGCGACTATCATGCAGGATGGCAAGGAACCGGCAGCCGCGCGAGTGAGAGCCGCGGAGTGCTTGCTTGATCGTGGATGGGGTAGAGCGGAGATGACCGCAAATGTGAAACTCCCGAGAGACGTCCGCGATCTCAGCAGGGAGGAGCTACTCGCGATAATTGCCAGCTACGCGGATGCTGACGAGGAAACAACAGGCGACGGCGAGCATGAATCGCTGCATTGAACGGGCCGACACTAAACAAGTGATCGTTTGCTGATGGCTGCGCCCAAAGGAACGCGCCCGCCTGCTGCCGGAAAGGGGCGGCCCAAGGGCGCACGGAACAAGGTCAGTCGCGAGCTGAAAGAGATGATCCTTGCGGCGCTCGACAAAGCTGGCGGCGAGCAATATTTCGTCGAGCAAGCGAGCAAAAACCCGGTCGCCTTCATGACACTGCTCGGGAAGGTGTTGCCGCTTCAAGTGAGCGGCGAGGACGGGGGGCCGGTGCTGATTGTTACCGGGGTACCGCGTAGCCACGAATAAGGCGATCTCGAAATTAGGATCGCCGCCTTACAACCCGGTGAGCGTTGACTCGGTTCAGGAGGAACTCGGCATCACCACTTCCCGAGCATACTGTCGATCTTGCTGGCCGGCTGCTCGCGGCAGCGTCGGCGAGGCTCTGGCGAACGGCGGTAGAGGTCCGGGGCGGAACGATGGCCCCGCGCCCGCCGGCGGGTGCCTGATAAGCAGGTCAACCTTCGCCGCTACTTTGGGGAGCCTGGGGTCGGAGCGCGTGCGTGCGGGGCTTCCTAGAGGCTCGCGCGATCCGGTGGCGCAGATTGGACAGTTGCCCGCCTGGAGATTACCTTCTGCATTATGATCACCGCTCTTCCCCTCGAGCACTATCTGTTAGCGCCGCCCGTGTTGTTGCCGGCGAAAAATTTCGACGAAGAGCAGCACGAGGTCACGCATGGATTTCTCGCAGAGGCTTTTGCAGCGACTGCGCGCTATCGCGCCGACCTGAGCCGGCAGGAGGGTCTTTTCGAAGACTTCTACCGACAGGTCGCAGCTGGCAGCGGATCGCTCTCGGAGATCGAAGCTGCCGCCGACGAGGTACATGAGACTGAGGAACGCGGCTGCGCGAGTGTCGCTGTGGACTTGCAGAAAGTCATTATAGGCGTTCAATATTACCGGCGGCTTTACCGGCGGCACCATGATCGGTATGTGGGATCTATGGTGCGGCTTGGCGAGGAGATCCTCGATGTCTGCGCCGCCTGGTGGGAGCTGTATGAGAACTTCGAAATCCGGCTTCGCAAGCTTGCCTCCGACCGGGATCCGACTCCCCCCAGCGGGACCTTTTCGGACGGCGCCGAAGCCGTCGAGTATCTACGCTCTCTCACCGCTGGATGAGGCCACGGCGGGTTCGTTTTGCGGCGGCTTTTGGCCGCTCTTACCAAAAGTTCCCGGCTGAGATGCAGCAAATGATTGACACCGCGGTCCAAGCCTTTATCCAGCGCAGCCGCGAACACGCCTTGCGCCCAGAACGCAAGGCTGGGCTTAGGGACATATGGACCTTCCGCGTTGATCTCGGGGTTCGCGTTTTCTACACGCAAGAACAGGACATTGAGGGCCGAATAAGCGAACTGTTCCACGTCGGGAAGCATGACGATTATCGAATAATCACGCGGAGGCGGCGGTAGCGGTATTCCCGCTATTCGGGCGCAAATGGGACGCGCCCGGCGGATGCTGGCGGCGCGGTGAATGATTGGGATCCCCGTCGAAAAGCGGGGCTCCTATTTTGTTCTATCCACAACAGAAGAACCCATCATGCCGACGTTGACGACGACAGAACATGGCGAGATCCATGTACCCCACCGTCAGGTGACGCGAATGGCCGATCGGCTGTGGCGCTTCGGGTCGCCCGCGCGCCGCACTGCTTATGTCGAAAAAGCCCGTCGGCGGCTCGCTGCGGGGCCGCCGCGTCGTTCTGACGCCGCCATCGTGCTCGCGGCCGGTGAGGCTAGTGCAAGTGACCGCGCGCAACTAGTAGAGGCTTCTACGGAAGGTCGCAACGGCGAAGGAGTCTCGTTCTTCGTCACTCAAGCGCAAAAAGATCAACTTCGGGAGCGCGGCTATACCGATGAGCAGATACGGGAGATGAAGCCAGAAGATGCACACCGAGCGCTTGGCATTGTAAATTGAACAAGAGTGAGTTTCCTACAGCTCTTGCAGAAATTCCTTTGTCCATGTCAGAGTTTCCATCGCGCCGATGTGTGATAGCTCCATGTCTCGTATGTTGTCATAAACCTTGCTTAGATTCTCCTTGAACCGAGCCTGAAATGCTTCATCTTGCTGGCCGAGGGCGCGAACAATGCAGGCGGTCAGAGCTGCGATCGCTAACCTTGTCTGATCTATTGGATTTGGCTCCGTCATCTGGGCACTTAATTGGGCGCGAGCACGCGGGAACCGTTTCCTATACCTACAATGTGCTAGCGATCGGCAAGTTTGGCTTGGTCCCATTTGCGCCCGAATACCGCAGATTCGGTAATCGGATGATGCGGGTCTAATCTGAACCATGAGCGGTGACGCGCAACATGGGTATTTTGCGGACCGATACGCGCGCGTGCGCGCGAGGGCTGCAATCGTGGCTCGTTCCCCGCGGATCACGTCTCAGCCAACGGAGAGGGCTTGCAGACCCGCTGATAATTGAGCGAAATAGCGATGACCGATCTTTCCACCGCACCCGCCGCTCCTTCGCCCGGTGCCGAGCGCATGCGGCGCCACCGATGGCTGCGGCGGCAGGGTGCCGTAAACATCAACCTCCTCATCGGCGCCGATGCTGTGCAACGTCTTACCGAATTAGGCTGGCTCGCTCCAGCGGGGCGCACCAGCCGCGATGCGGTAACAAGCGCTGTGGTCCGGTTGGCCGCTCACGCGCTGGGGATCGGGCCGACGAGGTAAAGGATTGGTGACGCGCAACACTACAGCCCGGAGAGCTAGAGGCCGCTCTGTTGCGACGGAGTTGGAAGAGCATCGATGGGAATATGACCGATTGGCTTGATGTCGAGGCAAATCGCTGCCCGCCAGACGAGGTTTGGGGGACGACGTTGGCAAGAGCACGATTTCAAGACTCAGAGCTTAATGCGCTTCCGATAAGAATTTTCCCAAATACCGCCATTTTGCGTGCATTCTTGAAGCGGGAATGTCGCAGCTGCTCAAACTTACTGGCACGATTACTGATCCGAGCGCAAACGTGATATTTGTCCACGGCCTCGGCGGCGGCCCCCGTGACACATGGCGGCGGGCGTCAGACCCCAGCTCCTTCTGGCCTCTGTGGCTTGCGGAGGACATCAAAGGGCTTATGGTTTATTCGGTAGGCTACGAGGCTCCTATCTCTCGCTGGCGCGGTGAAGCTATGCATCTGACCGACCGAGCGACCAGCTTGCTTGCCCGCTTGTCGGTGGAACCTGACCTTCAGCACGGTCCATTAATACTAATCGGGCACAGCTTAGGAGGGCTCGTCATCAAACAGCTTCTTCGCACAGCGGAAAGCGAGGCGCGTAATAGCGCCGAGGCAGCGAGCTTATTCCGGCGAGTGACAAAGGTGGTGTTCCTAGCAACTCCGCACGCGGGGTCTGGTTTGGCAGTTTGCGGTGATCGCCTGCGTATTCTAATACACCCCTCGGCGGCGACCACCAGTCTCCTGCGCAATGATCCGAACTTACGTGATCTCAACCGTTGGTACTGCAGCTGGGCAAATGCTGCCAATATAAACCACCTAATTTTGGTCGAGACCAAGCCAACGCGTATCTTGGGAATGATCGTGAAACCAGACAGTTCCGATCCAGGATTTGTAGGATCGCGCCCGGTGCCGATCGATGCCGATCACGGCGAAATCTGCAAACCCCGCGACAAGTCAAGTGACGTTTATCTGCAAGTTCGCGCGTTCATCGAAAGTCGGATCAACCCACCGTCGAGATTAGGAGAAAGGCATCTCGATGCGCTGACCGCAACGAATATTCAAACAGGGGCGGTAAATATAATCAATAACATAACGATAAATATTAATGGAAATCGAGAAAAGTCGTTGGAGCAATTATTAAAGGGGCTGTCGAAATGAGCTCCATGGCTGAAATCCTCGGCGGCGACGCAATGCTTGCGGAGGTTATCTTTCGTCAAGAAAGCCGTCTTGCGACAATGACGCGAGATTTGGAGCCCCTGCAGTGGGCCGAAACCCAGAATAACCTAGGCTCCGCCCTTCACACTTTGGGAGAGCGAGAGAGCGGGACCGCGCGACTTGAGGCGGCCGTGGCGGCTTACCGAAATGCCCTGCAGGAATATACCCAGGAACGGACGCCACTCGACTGGGCTGCAGCCAACAAGAATCTCGGCGCCGCCCTTCACTCTCTCGGCGCGAGGGAGAGCGGGACCGCGCGACTTGAGGCGGCCGTGGCGGCTTACCGAAATGCCCTGCAGGAATATACCCGGGAACGGACGCCCCTGCAGTGGGCCGAAACCCAGAATAATCTGGGCAACGTGCTCGCAGCTTTAGGGGCGCGAGAGAGCGGGATCACGCGGCTTGAGGAGGCCGTAGCGGCTTACCGAGGCGCCCTGCAGGAATATACCCGGGAACGGACGCCCCTCGATTGGGCCGCAGTCTACAACAATCTTGGCGCTGCCCTTCACACTCTGGGCACGACTGAGAGCGGGACCGCGCGGCTTGAGGAGGCCGTTGCGGCCCACCGAAGCGCCCTGCAGGAATTTACTCGGGAGCGGACACCGCTGCAGTGGGCCGCAACCCAGAATAATCTGAGCAACGTGCTCGCAGCTCTAGGGGAGCGAGAGAGCGGGACCGCGCGACTTGAGGAGGCCGTGGCGGCCTGCCGAAGCGCCCTACAGGAATATACTCGCGAGCTGACGCCGCTCGACTGGGCCGCAGTCTACAACAATCTTGGCGCTGCCCTTCACACTCTGGGCACGACTGAGAGCGGGACCGCGCGGCTTGAGGAGGCCGTTGCGGCCTACCGCGCAGCTTTACAGGAGCGCGCGCGGGATCGGGTGCCGCTCCAGTGGGCAGAGACCCAGAACAACCTCGGCAACGTGCTTAACGCGCTCGGGGAGCGTGGAAACGAGCCGTCTCGTCTGGAGGAGGCGATCGCGGCTTTTCGAGCGGCGGTGGAGGAATGGACGCGCGATCGGGTGCCGCTCCAATGGGCGACGGCCCAGAACAACCTCGGCATTGCGCTCTTGAGGCGCGGGGAGGGTGGAAGCGAGCCGTCTCGTCTTGAGGAGGCGATCGCGGCTTTTCGTGCGGCGATGGAGGAATGGACGCGCGATCGGGTGCCGTACAAATGGGCGACGGCCCAGAACAACCTCGGCACCGCGCTCGGAGTGCTCGGGGAACGTAAGAGCGGGACCTCTGGTCTGGAGGCGGCGGTCGCGGCTTTTCGCGCGGCGCTAGCGGAAAGGAGGCGTGACCGGGTGCCCCTCCAATGGGCAGAAACCCAAATGAACCTCGGCAGTGCGCTCGTTTCTCTAGGGCAGCGGGAGAGCGGGACGGCACGGCTGGAGGAGGCGGTGGCGGCCGACCGTGCGGCGCTGGAGGAGTGGACGCGCGATCGGGTGCCGTACAAATGGGCAACGGCCCAGAACAACCTCGGCACCGCGCTCGCCGCGCTCGCGGAGCGGGAGGGCGGAATCGCCCGGCTTCAGGAGGCGGTCGCGGCTTTTCGCGCGGCGCTGTTGGAATGGACGCGCGATCGGGTGCCGATGAGCTGGGCGACGGCTCAGTTCAACCTTGGCGGCGCGCTCTTGAGGCTCGGGAACCGGGAGAGCGGGGAGCGCGGGATCGTCCGGCTTCAAGAGGCCGTCGCGGCTTTTCGCGAGGTGCTCGTGGAGTGGACGCGCGATCGGGTGCCGTACAAATGGGCGACGGCCCAGTTCAACCTCGGCACCGCGCTCTGGAGTCTCGGGGAGCGTGGAAACGAGCCGTCTCGTCTGGAGGAGGCGATCGCGGCTTTTCGTGCGGCGATGGAGGAATGGACGCGCGATCGAGTGCCGTTTGATTGGGGGATGCTCCAAAACAACGTCGGTAGCGCGCTCTTGAGTCTCGGGGAGCGGGAGAGCGGGGAGCGCGGGATCGTCCGGCTTCAGGAGGCAGTCGCGGCCTTTGATGCCGCCCTCAGTGTCACGGAGGGAGCCACGTACTATATTGAACGGACGCGCGGGAATCGCGACAGGGCGGCTGGGCTTCTCGCAGTTCGCAGCCGTGCGCAATGGTCACCCTACAGCTCGCTATGATCAGACTCCGCCAGTGATTTTTCCATAACGCCTGGTGCGGACTCTCGAGCCCCGCAGGCTCCGACCCCGCGGCCCGCTGACGGCGCGGTGATGATCAGGAGCCCCGTCGCGAGGCGGGGCTCTTTCCTGGTTGAGAAAACCCTAATGATCCGCCGCATCCCCTTCGCCCTTGGCGTGCTGCTGCTTTTAACCCCGGCCAATGCGCAGCCTCGCCATCATGATCTCTCGCCAATGCGTATCGTCATCGAGACGATCGACCACTCAAAACAGCGCTACCCGACTTTCGGCGACTGGCGGGTAAAGCACCGTCTCGAAGATGAGCGACCCTCGCTATGAGTTTCTCATCGGCATGCACGAGGCGATCGAGGCTTACCTCGCGATCCGTGCCGGCATCTCACCCGCTGCAGTAGACAGGTTCGACAAAGCCTACGACGCCAAGGCGCAAGCCGGGTGATCTGTCCGAGCCGGCGACGACCCCCGCGCGCCTTACCATCACCAGCATCAGGTTGCGACCAGCATCGAGAAGGGGCTGGCGAAACAGCTCGACGTCGACTGGGCAGCCTATGACCGCGAGGTATCGAGTAAATGATCATCGACTCCGATTTCGTGGCCGATCACATGTCTTGGCTGAGAACGATCAAGTGGAACGAGCGATCGCTAGGCCGGCCGTTGGAATCGAAGGTCTGTACCCACACGCCCTTGTTATCAGCGAATGGGGTCCATGGATTCGCCCCTGGGCAGCAGCGCAGCGCCACGGTGATCTCGCCGGGCGGTTCGGTGGCAATACCGGGGCGACCGATGGTGGCGACAAAGGCACCGTTGCGGACATCGCCGGTGAAGAAGACCTCGTATATGCCCAGGTCCAATTTGGCGGTGCGCAAAACATTGCGACCGCGGACCAGACTTGCGTCGCGCTCGATGACCGCCCAGAATTCGCGGACACAACAGCGCTCTACGCCCCACCTTGGATCCGGTGTCGGCGGTACCCCTGGTGCCGGTGCTCCCGCCGCCGCTGGGACGAGTGCTGCGTCGTGGGCAGCTTGGGTCGGCGCGTTTAAAGTATCGTGGATGGGCGGCGTTGTTTGCCCTTGGGCCATTGTCGCTATCCTTTCATCCTGATGAGTGGAATTTATCCGAGATTTCCCACATGGACGGCCTATCCGCCCACGCTCGGCAGAATAATTCAGCGATCGGCCGAGTGGGTGTGAGGACGGTCACACTTGGAAAAGTTCATCTAGCGAGATTTCCGGATTGCGGCACCAGCGAGCGCAATCCTCTGGTCTGCAGGCGTCCACGGCACTAGCTTCCGCCGCACCCCGTCTGCTCGGCAGCACGTTGCCAACGCTCCGGAAGGACGAGTGCGAGGAGGCCGGATGGCCGGAAAGATCCCCCAAAGCCAGAAGAATCGGACCAGAACCTCGGAGGCGGCGGTAAAGGCGGCGGTGGAGGGGAAAAGCCGCGGCATCCGTTTATCGAGGGTCTTCTGAAGACGTTGCCAGACCCCGACTCGGATGAGGAATGGCCTCGCGAGAAACGGGTCAAATGGCTTCAGACGGCTGCCAATATCTTCGACCTGATCTATAAGGGCGAAGGTGGGATCGAAGTGCATCCCGCGATGGCGACGCGCTCCCCACGACCGCATGAGTGAGAGGAGGAACACTGATGAAAAAGTACCTTATCGCCGTTGCCGTGCTCGCAGCCCTGGCAATGCCCGCCAGCGCCCAACTGACCGCTCAACAGCAGAGGATGAAGGACTGCAATTCGCAGGCGAGCGGTATGAGCGGCGATGCGCGGAAGCAGTTTATTAGTTCCTGCCTAAGCGGCGCTGGTTCCGAAACCAAGGAACCGCACTGCACCAAAGGCAAGCCGTGCGGCAATTCCTGCATCGCCAAGGACAAGGTTTGCCACAAGTGAAGCGGCGCCAGGCATGGACGATCCTCGACGCCGCCCCTTCGTCACTCAGGCTTGACCGGATATGGCAAGGGCCAAGCTGGACCCGTTCGAATACACCGGGTTGTTTAACAAATCGTTGATGCGGCAATGAATGGCGTCGGGTAAGGTTCCGATCTTATCCGCTGGACGCGACAGGATTTTATTCATGCCGAACGATTGCGGGCACCCATTCGATCAAGCCATTAGGAACTATCACCACGCGCTGCGTCGCATACAGCACCGCAGAGCAAGATCCGTTGCGAATTGGCTCATGATTCCGCGGCGCCTGATCACCGGCTTGTTAACGACCGTAGGGTCGGGTTATCGTCCGAATGGGTCTGGGGTTCGGTACTCCTCTCACAAAGCAGAACCTTAAGCCGCAGGTAAGCGGCGTCGGGGCCAAGGAGAACCCCGACGTCGCCATCACCGATTAGGCTTGGTCCAACTGGAGGCGAGCGGCCAAGCCGGAATTGACGTTATTCCGGCACGGCTAACAAATGGTTAATTTGAGCGTGGTCCCATTTGCGCCCGAATACCGCAGTTTTGAGTGATGAAGGCGAAGAGGCGATGTTCGATGCGGTTCCATTTGCTGGTACCGGGCGGATGGTGGGTGACTGTGATCGACAGCCCGGATTGATTGGCGAGCCTCTCCGCCACCCCAGAGCGCCCGGCCTGTCCCTCGCGGGCATCCGGTTGATCATCCCTGATCACGCAATGGGGCTTCCCGTGTTGCGTGCGCTTTCCTTGTGTACATGCTGCCGCCACTACCCCGGTGCAGCGGACGGGCGTACTCCTCGCTCAAACTTGCCCAGCCGTATCAGCCTTCCCCGATTCCACTATCGGGTCGGCCTGCACATCGACCTTTTCGAGGTTTGCTCAGCGTTTACTCGCGTTGCGGCCTGCACACTCGCGCAGTCACCAAATTCGTGACCGCTATCCGGGGGCTTCAGACATTTCGTCGCCTCCATGCCTGCCCCGGTTGCTTCCGGCTGGAGCGGTCGCCGGGCGGGGCTTGCACCCGCTGGAAAAGCGCCGCCTTGTCACGGCGCACGTGGGAACCAAGTCCTTTGGTGGTCGTCCAGATTATATCCGTTCTTACCCGAAGTGGCCACTAGGTATAACAACTTGTTCGGTTACGGATGGCGGGGCGCTCGTAATCCCCTGACCGCAAAGGCGGAATTTAACATTCCGCTTGACAAGCCACGTACCAATCTAGGAGGAGCATTTGTACGCGACCTCGATACAGGATCTATTTATCTCGGTCATCGTGGCAAGGCAACTTACGGGAGCAGGATTCCGGATGACCAGTTTCTCCATGCATGGCAAAAGATCAAAGCACCTCTCATCCGCATTCCTGGTAACCCTAAACCGCTTGCGCTGATCGGTGACATTGCTTCGCCGCTATTAGAGGATGAACTCACGGAATTCGTCAAAAACTTCTGTGAAGCGAAACGCGCTTGGCGGGTGATTTTTCCAGAAGGCTAGATCGCCGCTCCCCGCCCCCGACAGCGGGAATTTCCAGAACAACTCATCTTAAGCGACTTTTTGATTTGCGACACATGCCTGATGCAGCAACCGCTACTATGCTCTCGTCCGGTGGCCCAGTGGCCCGGCCACGGAGCCCGACGACCGGAAGCACGCCCACCGGAAGGGGCGACCGGCAATGGAACTGCTGCTGTATTGCTAGTTGGTGGGTGCCGCCCGCAACGCATCCGCATTGACGCATTGCACTAATTCGCGATGCGCCGGGCGAGCCGATCCGCCTGACGCTCTACAACGTCATCGCTGCGGTCGAGCGAGGGCCGGATCGCGTGCGCCAGATGCGGTCGGGACCCGAGTACGAGCAGATTTTTGGCCTGCGTCGACCAGCTCGGGGGTATGCGGGGGGCCCAGAAAGATTTGCACTGGTCCGGCCTGCACGCACGGGGTCAAATGTGCCAAGTGGGGCCGGGGTTGGCGATGCTGCCGCCACCGATCACGCTGGTCCCGTTCATTTCCCAAATAGCT
>WNFR01006652.1_pt1 | contig 15114 bp, 16 predicted proteins | sample 5400221 | NCBI WGS metagenome assembly WNFR01 (sample SAMN13153357, study PRJNA577476) | soil metagenome | isolation source: 40 cm soil under Madrone tree | place: USA:California | collected 2016-06-14 | reverse complement strand
TCGCGCGTGTGGAGTTGGATGACCGCGGTCAGTTCAAGGCGCTGCTGATCAACGACCGGGCAGTGCTCACCGATCAGGATCGCAAGTACGTCTACGTACTGGGACCCAACGACACCGCGGTGCGCAGGGATGTGCAACTCGGTCGCGTCGCTGACGGTTTGCGCGTGGTGGAGTCGGGGCTGACCGAGGGCGACAAGATCATCGTCGACGGCACGCAGAAAATCTTCTTCGCCGGTGCGCCGGTCAAGCCACGCGAGGTCGTCATGGATAGCGCGCTTTCCGGTGCGCAGACGGCGATGAACTGACCGGAGCCGCACTCATGGACTTTTCCAAATTCTTTATCGAGCGACCGATCTTTGCGATCGTGCTGTCGATCATCATCTTTGCGGTCGGCCTGATCGCCATCCCGATCCTGCCCGTCAGCGAATATCCGGAAGTGGTGCCACCCAGCGTCGTCGTTCGTGCGACGTATCCGGGCGCCAATCCCAAGGAAATCGCCGACTCGGTGGCGGAGCCGTTGGAAGAGGCCATCAACGGCGTCGAAGGCATCATGTACATGAAGTCCGTCGCCGGCTCTGACGGCAGTTTGCAGGTGGTCGTCACCTTCCTGCCCGGCGTGGACCCGGACACGGCTGCCGTGCGTGTGCAGAACCGTGTGAGCCAGGCGCTCTCGCGATTGCCGGATGCCGTGCGCTTGTATGGTGTGACGACGCAGAAGCAATCGCCCACGCCTCTGATGTACCTCGCGCTGTATTCGCCGGACGGTCGTTATAACACGCTGTATCTGCGCAACTACCTCACGCTACACGTCAAGGATGAGTTGTCCCGCATCCCGGGAATAGGGGACGTTGAGTTATACGGTGCAGGCGATTACGCCATGCGCATCTGGCTCGATCCGGACAAGCTGGCTTCGCGTGGGCTGACCGCCGATGACGCGATCAATGCCATACGCGAACAAAACGTGCAGGTTTCGGCCGGTCAGCTCGGTGCCGAACCGTCGCCGAAAAGCACCGATTTCCTGATCTCCATCAATGTGCGTGGCCGTCTGCGCAGCGAGCAGGAGTTCAGCAACATCGTAGTGAAAAACGGCGTGAACGGCCAGATCACACGCCTGTCCGACGTAGCGAGGGTAGAACTGGGCGCTGGTGACTACACCTTGCATACGCTGATCGACACCAAGAACACCGCGACGACCGGGATATTCCTGTCGCCGGGTGCCAACGCGATTGGCGTCGCCGATGCGGTGTACGCGAAGTTGCATGAGCTGTCCCTGAGCTTTCCTACCGGCGTGGCCTGGCGTGCGCAGTGGGATCCAACCGTATTCGTGCGTGAATCGATCCGTGCCGTGCAGCACACGCTGCTCGAAGCGGTGATCCTGGTGGTGTTGGTGGTGATCCTGTTCCTGCAGAGCTGGCGCGCATCGATCATTCCGCTGGTTGCGGTTCCGGTCTCCATCGTGGGCACATTTGGATGGCTGTACCTGCTGGGCTACTCCATCAACACGCTGACGTTGTTCGGCTTGGTGCTGGCGATTGGCATCGTGGTCGACGACGCCATCGTGGTGGTGGAGAACGTCGAGCGCAATATCGAACAAGGGCTGGCTCCGCGCGCGGCTGCTCACCAGGCCATGAAAGAGGTGTCCGGGCCGATCGTGGCGATAGCGCTGGTGCTGTGCGCGGTGTTCGTTCCGATGGCCTTCCTCACCGGCGTTACCGGACAGTTCTACAAGCAGTTCGCGGTGACAATTGCCATCTCCACCGTGATTTCAGCTGTCAACTCGCTGACGCTGTCGCCAGCGTTGGCCGCGAAATTGCTGAAGGGTCATCACGAGCCGAAAGATGCCCTGGCGCGTGGGATCGAGCGTGCATTCGGCTGGTTGTTCGGGCCGTTCAATCGTTTCTTCAATCGCAGTTCGGATCGCTATCACGGCACGGTGGCGCGCACTTTGAGCCGGCGCGGCGTGATATTTGCCATCTATGTTGTGTTGTTGACTGTGACCGGATTCCTGTTCCACACGGTGCCGAGCGGTTTCGTTCCCACCCAGGACAAGCTCTATCTGTTTGCCGGCGCGAAATTGCCTCCGGGTGCGGCGCTGGCCCGCACCGATGTGGTCACGCACCAAATGGTGCAGATCGCGCATACGGTGGACGGTGTGGACATCATGCCTGCCTATGCCGGCTTTAACGCCTTGCAGTTTGTCAACACGCCTAACCTACAGGCGTCGTACGTCATTCTCAAGCCGTTCGACCAGCGCCGCCGCACGGCCGCGCAGATCAATGCCGAACTCAATGCCAAGTTCGCGAGTATTAAGGACGGCTTTGCCTACGCGCTGCTGCCGCCGCCGATCCAGGGGCTCGGCAATGGTTCGGGCTATTCTCTGTACCTGGAAGATCGTGCAGGGCTGGGTTACGGCGCGCTCCAGGATGCCTTGGACAAGTTTCAGGCAGCGATCGCGCAAACGCCGGGCATGAGCTATCCGGTCAGCTCCTACCAGGCGAACATCCCGCAGTTGGAGGTGCGAGTGGACCGCGTGCAGGCCAAGGCTCAAGGGGTGGCCTTGACCGATCTATTCGACACGCTACAAACCTACCTGGGCTCCGTCTACATCAACGACTTCAACCTGTTCGGACGTGTCTATCGCGTGATGGCACAGGCCGATACCAACCATCGGCAACGCGCGGAGGATATCGGCCGCCTGTACACGCGCAACAACCGTGGGGAAATGGTGCCGATCGGCTCGATGGTCACCGTCGTGCCTGGCTACGGTCCCGATCCGGTAATGCGCTATAACAGTTATCCGGCCGCGGATCTCATCGGCGACGCCGATCCGAAAGCCATGTCCTCCGGCCAGATGATCGCCAAACTGCAGGAGATCGCCCACAAGGTGCTGCCCCGCGGCATCGTGTTGGAATGGACCGATCTGAGCTATCAGCAAGTCACCCAGAGTAATGCGGCGGTGATCGTGTTCCCGCTCGCCGTGATGCTGGCGTTCCTGGTGCTGGCCGCCTTGTACGAAAGTTGGACGCTGCCCTTGGCGGTGATCCTGATCGTGCCGGTGTGCATGTGCGCGGCGCTGCTCGGTGTGTGGCTCTCCGGCGGCGACAACAATGTGTTCGTGCAGGTCGGCCTGGTGGTATTGATGGGCCTGGCCTGCAAGAACGCGATCCTCATCGTCGAGTTCGCGCGCGAGTTGGAAATGCAGGGCAGGGGTACCGTGGAGGCGGCGCTGGAGGCCTGTCGCCTACGTCTGCGTCCGATCGTGATGACATCAGCAGCTTTCATCGCCGGCTCCGTGCCGCTATCCTCACTCCGGTGTTCTACGTCACCTTGCGTAAGCTGGCGCCGGGCAAGCCCCAGTGGGCAGGCAAACACAGCGCGTTCGAAGGCGAGCTCATCGCCTCCGGAGAACGCTCATGACTAAATTGATCTGTCCCGTCGTCGTGGCGACCGCGCTGTCCCTGGCTGCCTGTGCTGTTGGTCCTGAGTTTCAACAGCCGAAGATGGCCCTGCCTGCGCAGTATGCGCACCAGGCCTCCTCCGATCCGTTTGCCGGTACGGTGGGTCTCGGTGTAACCCAGATGAAAGCCGGCACCCGTGTCGCCTGGATCAACAGGGTGGGTTCCTACGCGGAGCAGATCGTTCTTCCGGTAGAGCAGGCCGTTCTAGTTCCGAATTCGTTCGGAATCAGTGAATCGATGCTGCTCCAAGGTGTCACGGCGCAGTATCTGCTGGCCGAATACCGCGATATCCGTCCCGGGGACGTTGTCCTGGTTCACTCGGCCGCAGGCGGTGTGGGGCAGATTCTGGTGCGGTGGCTGAAGCATCTCGGCGCTATCGTTATCGCCACCGCCTCATCCGCAAGAAAGCTCGAAACTGCGCGGTCGCTCGGTGCAGACCACACGGTGAATTACAGCAATGGCTTTCTAGAAGGGGTGTTTGAGATCACACGCGGACGGGGCGTGGATCTCGCGCTCGATGCCGTCGGTGCGGCTACATTTAGCGATTCAGTGAAGGCCCTCGCTCGCCGCGGTACGGCCGTTTCGTATGGCCGTGCTTCCGGGATTGCGTCGGATGTCGAAGTCCGCATTCAATTTGGCGTCGGTCGAGATTCTCAAGGAGACTTACTATTTGATCCCCCGTGAATCCGCGCATCGAAAACTGCTCGAGGTCGCCAGGAGATCCGCCTGATGTCACACCGGGAAGACTGTCGGCGGCTTGTTCCACCGACGAGTAACCTCGGCCAATCATTTCGTCCGAGTCAATCACATCGAGAGACCCGGGCGTCTCGAGCGCACTCAAGCCCAATCGACTCCCGGTGGGCGTAAATTCGTTGAAGGACCTGAGTTTGGAGGCTATGACCGTAATTGTTTCAAGGCCACTTTGCTGAGCCTCCGGCCCGTCCGCCGCCCATAATCGGGGCGACCCAGTTACGCATAGGATCAGTAGCGACACCAGTAACGACCGACGAATCATTGAGAGCATCCCGATATCCTCATAATTAGACGTTCTATACCATAGCCCCTATGGTATACTTCATTGGAGGTTGAAAAACAATGAGCCATACAATTCGCGGAAAAGAAAAGCTGCTCAATCGCGTTCGGCGGCTGGCTGGTCAGGTCGAGGCGATACAGCGGGCCTTGGAAAAAGAGGTCGAGTGCATCGACGTCATGCAGCTGGTAGTTTCTGTGCGCGGCGCTGCAAACGGCCTGATGACCGAGCTGTTGGAAGATCACATCCGGTCGCACGTGTCGGATCCGAACCATGACAAAGATCGGGGCCGCGCGCAAGGGTCGAGCCAACTCATCGAAGTCTTGCAGGCTTACCTCAAATGATCGGCCGATCCTATTCGCTTGCCGGCACTGGCCTGGGTTTTGTCCGCGCTGCGGGGATCGCCAAAGAGAAAATGGAATGAGACAGACATGATCGAATCGAATGTGTTCGCCAGCCACGACCATGTTTTTTTGGGCGCTGGCCACGAGAAAAATGAGCGCAAGACATGGGCCGTGATCGTGCTTTGCAGCATCATGATGCTTGTGGAGATCGTGGGCGGTAGCCTTTTCGGTTCGCTCGCCCTCGTCGCGGACGGCTTGCATATGTCGACCCATGCGAGCGCGATGCTCATCGCGGCCCTCGCGTACTCATACGCACGAAAGCATGCCAATGACCGCCGTTTTGTGTTCGGTACTGGTAAATTGGGTGATCTCGCTGGTTTCACGAGCGCCGTCATTCTCGCAATGATCGCCTTGCTGATCGGCTACGAGGCAATAGCTCGCTTTATGGCACCAGTGCCCATCCATTTTGGTGAAGCCATTCCGATTGCCGTTGTCGGCCTATTGGTGAATATTACTAGCGCATGGTTACTGAGTGGCGATGACCATCACCACGGGCACAATCATGGACACGACGGCCATGTGGAGCACAATCACGATGAGGGATCAAAACCGATCGACACTCCCTCCGGTGTGTTATCGCTCTCCGTATTTGAAGACGATGTGCCGCCGGTATTTCGCATTCAATCGGCACGCGGTGGTTCGGTGCCAGCGGCTGAACTCGTGACGGTGACTACCTGTCGGCCGGATGGCTCCCGACAAGTGTTTCAATTTTTGCAGCGGCAGGGTTACCTTGAGTCTACCGACCTTATTCCTGAGCCGCACGCGTTTAAGGCACTGGTAACTCTTGGCAGCGGCGAATATAGCGTCGAATTCGAAGAACAAGATCATGGCGACCACGAACATGGCCTAGACACGCGTGATCATAATATCCGAGCGGCTTACATTCATGTGATTGCCGATGCCGCGGTCTCGGTGCTGGCCATCATTGGCTTAACCCTGGCGAAGACATTTGGCTGGCTGTGGATGGATCCGCTCGCAGGCATCGTTGGTGCACTGGTGATTGCCAACTGGTCTTACGGCTTGATGAGAGATACTGGTGCGATTCTGCTCGACATTTGTCCGACCGATGCGATTGAGAAGAAGGTGCGGAAAGCAATCGATACCGTCGGCGATCAGTTGCTTGATCTGCATGTGTGGCGTCTTGGGCCCGGTCACTTCGGTGCCGTGGTATCTGTTGTTACCGAGGTTACCCAGCGCACCCCGGCGTTCTATCATGCGATTCTTCGCGGTTTCAAGGGCCTGTCGCACATCACCGTGGAAGTCAATCCGCGCCCGCACGCAGCATAAGCGATCTTTTGTCCATGGCGTTTGCCGTGGGTGGTTGTGAGAATACGTCGATGGTGTTGCAATTAAACCGACGTTGGCGCTCGGCTCCTGGATCGGCTTCATGCCGATGGGGAACGATGCGATGTTCATGGGCGATCTGGTCCTAACCGACGATGAGGGCTCGAGTCCAGCTCTCACGCGCGTGTTCCAATACCTGGCAGCGAATGGACCGCGCGTTTAGTGACTGGGCCTGAGTCGTCTGTCGCGGAGTTTCACCCCGCGAAATTTCACGAGTCCACGGTCCAGTGGTAAGGGAGTCCTCTGGCGTTCCTGTCCAGCCGCGACCCGCGCCCAGTACCCCCGGTCCAGGGTGGGAATATTGGTTCGCTTGCACGCCTTAGCGAGGCCAACATCCGAGATCCCAAAGCGCGCTGCAAGGGTTCGAGTTGATTCCGACCAGACCAGCTCATACAACTCTTCTCGGAAGAAAGAGTGCACTTGCCTGCTACTTGCGATCGGCTTGAAGACATTTCGACACAGCCTGGCGCGTGCGACTTGGAGCGTTTCGGTCAAGTGATGGCGGGCATCGTTGGTTTTGGCTAGGCGCAGCCCAGCAGACGTCATATCGCTCCAGCCGCGGCGAGGCGCATTTCATTGCCCTCGCGCCATGCCCGCACTGCGTAAGGTGCGGGGAGATGTGCTGCTACAAGCAGAGCACCGAGATCGGCTGCCAGTGTCACGAGCCTGATGCGCGTAGCGATGGTCTGATCCATGTCGTCGCTGTCGCCGAACGGAATGGACGGCTTGACTAACTGAATCGGGTGGTGGAAGCAATCGCCGGTGAACAGGGCATGCTGTGCGCTTGAGACCAAGTGCAGCATCTGATGACCTAGCGTGTGGCCGGGAGCGGGTTCCACCACCAAGCCAGGCGTCAAACGGTGACTGCCTGACACGAGATCAGCAAGGCCCTCCTCGACCACCGGCAGCACACTTCGTTCGAACACGCCCTCATTGTAATCGACGGTCGGGTAACGCCCTCGGTGTGGCCCCCAGCGGTCGTATTCAGCCTGGCGCATGACGTAACGCGCGTTGGGGAAGGTCGGCACCCATTTGCCGTCCCGTAGCTGCGTATTCCAGCCGCAGTGATCGTGATGGAGGTGGGTACACACCACGAAGTCTATGTCCTCGGAGCGAAAGCCCGTTTCATGCAAGCCGTCGATGAAGGGAACGTCGAGGTTGTCGAAGAAACGAACAGGATTCGGGCGGCCGTTGCCTGTGCATGGATCAACCAATACCACACGCCCGTCGATCTCGAAAATCCAGCTCTGGAAGACAAGGTCGAAACGGTCATTGTCGTCGAGGAAATGCGGTGCCAGCCAATGCCGGTTGGCGGCCAACAACTCCGCGTCCGATGTGAAATAAGCAATCCTATTCGGGATGCGCAGTTCTTCGACGCGATGCAATGCGACAGCACCGATAGTCATGACAGGCGCGTTGGACATTCTAACCTTTGGCTTTGATGTGATAGGCACTATAAGCGTCACTGTCAACTGATGCACTGTCACCAACGCTCATGCGCTACATCCGTCACTACAACAAATCGCATTGCACCGTGAAATGGAAATACGCTGATCCTTCACTCCACGTCAGTACGCAATCAGCTAGTACAGGCCACTAGCTGGCGGAAGAGAGTCCACCATCGACGAGCAGATCCGTGCCGGTGATGTAGCTTGCGCGTGCCGATGTCAGGAACTCTACCGCGTCGGCAATGTCGGCCATGCTTCCGTCGCGATTCAGCGGTCGTCTGCTGCGCAGCCGCGCCTTCGCATCGGTACTAGAGCGCTGATCTTCCAGCGCTCCCATCGGGGTATCGATCAATCCCGGTGATATCGACACGATACGGGCACCACGCTCACCCCAGGTAGCGGCGCGCCGCCGGACCAGCCGATTAAGACCAAGCTTTGACAAACTGTAGGCCCAGCCTGCGGTGATGGCTTTCTCAAGCTGCTCGATCTTCGCCAGCAGGTCCGGTGCCAGTGGGTCATCCAGGACGGCAACCACCTGTCGGTTAGGCTCGGGTCCGTGGGCAGCGAGCGAGGAGATAAAAACTGCGGCACCCTGGGGGCTTCTCATGCGGGAATACATCTGCCGTTCCACTAAAGCGGCGCCAATGAGGTTCACTGACAGGATGGCCCGCCAGTCGCCCGCAGCTGGCGACAATGCCGCTACATGGGCGAGCGAAGCAATGTCGCCCAGATCCGATACGAACGCTCCCAGTTGATCGACCGACGCTGACTGGGTGATGTCGCAGGTAAAGGTGGTGCTTACGACGCCTAGTTCATGAAGCCTTGCCTGACCCACGTCCAGTTCAGGAGCAGAGACGCTGACCAGCACGATGCGGTGGTGCTGGCCGAGCCGCTGTGCGATGGCCATGCTCAGACCGCCGGCGCCGATCACCACTGCGATCGGCAGATCGGGGCGATGACTGAATTTTGACGGTGGACGAAGGGACGAGGACGTGTTCATTGGAGATTCAGCCATTTGGAAAAACAAGGGCGTAGGGTCCGGTCGGATACATCACTAAGCGTCACCTCGACGCAAAACGATCCAACCGCTCGTCGCTCAGGGGGTTTTGCAAGGTTCATTTCTGTTTCCCGAGTGTCCGGTGTTCGCCAGCTACTTTAGTCCTGTTGATGTCCGGTTTGGGCCGACTGTGAGTTCGCAAAGGGCGTCGGCTCACTCTGACCGGCTGACTCGCTGCATTTTGTCGAAATTCGTCAAGTCGAAGCATGATGTCCTGACGCATAACATTCGCTGGGCGTCCGGACTCGAACTGATTTCGGTTCCCAGGCGCCGATTACACCGTTGGAGAATCCAATGTCGAATTCTGAATCGGTCGTAACGCTCGACCTGAGCGACATCGAACGCCGGCTGGGCCAGAAGGTCGGCGGCGGACAGCTGTGGGAGCCCTGCAACAAGACGGACATCCGCCGCTGGGTCATGGCATGGACTATGTCAATCCGCTCCACTGGGACCAGCGATGACGGGTTGTTGTGGGACGCCGGAGTGGGCCGGGCAAGTTGGAGGGGACAACATATGTTTTTACAGAATCACTTTCAGAATGCCTACGTCACCCGTGATATCAAGAAAGCGATCGCGCTGTTTCGTACCCATTATGACTTCGAAAACTTCATGGAGTTCGAAACCGCCAACGAGATCTCTACGCCCGCCGGACGCGGGATCTCCGTCACGAAGATGGCCTTGGGCTGGATCGGAGATCTTCAATATGAGTTGATCGAGCCGGTGTCAGGAATGGTCGATATCTTCAAGGCGGACCTGCCAGATCGGTATCCAATGCGACTCCATCATATCTGCATGCGCGTGAGTGATTGGGATTCGTTTCGCGCGGAAGTGGACCGGCGGAAGTGGCCGGTAGTGATCGAAGGAAGCGGTAAAGGTGGGCAGCTCCAGTTCATCTACGTGGATGCACGCGAAAGCCTCGGTCACTACCTCGAATACTGCTGGATGACGCCCGAGCGTTGGGCGATGTTGGGCGGACGGTAAATGGCGTTTAGGACAACCACGATCCGGTGTGCGCGGGCAATCGTCACCTGAATACCAGGAGCGTTGAGTGGACGTCAATGGCATCATCGACAGAGCGTGGACCGAGACTGGACTGTCAGACCTTGGAGACCCGGCGGTCCTTGAAGCCATTGAGGTGTTGGTCAGGGCGTCGAACGAAGAAGCCAATCTCTCCGATGCCGGCGCGCCGCGTTGGGAGGCCAATCTTGTTGGCATTTTGTCCAACCGCCTGCGCGTCATAGACCACCTCAAACGGCACCCGGAACTCCTTGAGCGCCCGATCGACCGGCCAATGTTCGTCTTCGGCCTACCACGCACCGGCACCACGTTGACCATCAACTTGCTCAGCGCGGACCCGGCCCGCCGCTGCCTGCTTCGCTGGGAGGCGCTCAAATCCGCGCCGCCTGCGGCGGCAGGTTGCTTGCATAGCGACCCGCGCTGTATTGCGGAGCAAGAGCGGCTGGCAATGTCGGTCAAGTCTGCCCCGCAAATCGCCGCGGCTCACTACGAAGACGCGGACAGTCCCAGTGAATGCCAATTCGCAATGGCTCTTTCCTTCTGCGCTCAGCTTTTCGACTCCAACCTCCACATCCCGAGTTATCGTGAGTGGTTCCTGCACAGAGCTAGTTATCTGCCTGCCTTCAGATTCCACAAGCGGCTGCTGCAACTGCTGCAAGCGGAGAACGGCGGGCGCTGGACCTTGAAGAATCCGTGGCATCCGCTGTTCCTCAATGACATTTGTACGGTCTATCCGGATGCCCAACTAGTGATGACGCACCGCGATCCGGCCGAGGTGGTAGGTTCGGCCTGCAGCCTGATCCGGCTGGTAAGGCCGATGTTTAGCAATGTCGTCAATCTACGCCAGATCGCCGATCAAATGACTGAGACCTTTGACCTGATGATTGAGCGCCAGAATGCTTACCGCGACAAGCACGGTGAGATGTCCATCTACGACATCCAGTACGTCGAGCAGTTGCGCGATCCGGTCGGTCAGATACGCAAGCTCTACGCGCACTTTGACGAGCCCTTTACGCCCGAAGCAGAATTTGCGATGAACGAGATGCTGGCGGACAACCCGCAGGGCAAGCACGGCAAGCACGTGTATTCGCTTGAAGAGTTTGGTCTGACCGCCACCGGGGTTCGTCACCATTTTCGTGACTATTGCGAACGCTTCGATATTCCTCTCAGGTGACAAGAGCGCGCCTGGTGGCCTCTTGGTTGGGTCGTGCTTAGGAGCCGGTCCCGCTGCCCACCTATCGCAGTGGGTACCATAGGTCTCGGATGCTGGAAGTTTTGATAAATAGTAGATACTATTTATAAAATGAGGGTGACGGGCGTTGTGCATTGAAACAAGGAGACGGCCCATGCAGATGAACGACATGATGATCATTAGCGTTGATGATCACATCTGCGAGCCGCCGACGCTGTTCGACAGGCAGCTTACGGGCGATCAGCTGGCATCGGCGCCTAAGTTCTTGGCAGATAAGAACGGCAAGAACTTCTGGTCGTATCAGGGAATGAAATACCCGTCGGTAGGCCTCAATGCGGTCGTCGGGCGGCCGTTTGAAGAGTACGGTATGGAACCGACCGCGCTGGATCAGCTGCGGGCGGGCTGCTATGACGTGCATGCGCGCATCGATGACATGAACATCAACGGCGTCGCTGCTTCGCTCAACTTTGGCAATTCCATCGGTTTCAATGGCTCGACGTTTCACAAGGCGCCCGACAAGAAGCAAGCGCTCACCCATATGCGTGCCTATAACGATTGGCACGTCGACGAATGGTGTGGCGCTTACCCTGGCCGGTTCATTCCGTGCGGTATTCTGCCCACCTGGGACATTGATGCCACGGTCGCGGAGGTCAAGCGCCTCGCCGGTAAGGCTTGCGCGACGGTCTATTTCAATGAAAACCCTACCGTGCAGGGCCTGCCGAGCATCCACAACGACTACTGGAAGCCATTTTGGAAGGCAATCGCCGATACCGACACCACGATCTGCCTGCATATCGGTGGTGGCCTTCCTGCGCCGCATGCCTCGATGGAAACGCCGATCGAGGCGTGGATATCCACGATGCCGATGTCAATTGCCATTGGAGCTTCCGACTGGCTGCAGCTCAAGGCACTCCAGGAGTATCCAAAGATGCGCATCGCGCTATCGGAAGGCGGCATCGGTTGGGTTCCTTACTTTCTCGAGCGCGCTGACTATTCCAACTCGCGACATAAGGCATGGACGCATTCGATCTTTCAGAATAGTAAACCGAGCGAAACCTTCAAGCGTCATTTTCTGACCTGCTTTATCGACGACGCCTTCGGCCTGCAGAATATCCATGCCATTGGCGAGGACATGGTGGCCTATGAATGCGACTATCCGCATTCGGACACACTGTGGCCCGAAGTGCCGGAGTATCTCTGGAGGTCGGTTGAGCATTTGACCGCGGCGCAGATCGATAAGGTCTCGCACTTGAATGCAATGCGCTTTTTTCGCTTCGACCCGTTCAAATATCACACGCGCGAGGAACTGACGGTCGCAGCATTGCGCGCGAAGGCCCGGGCGAAGGGCGTGGACACTACCCCCAAGTCGTCGGGGGGAGCTCGGCCGGTGACTGTTGACATCGTGAGGCCAGTCACTTCGGGCGACGTCCTTCGCATGTTTGCCGAGCGGGTCTGATCTCTCGAGCAATTGAACAGGATCGACTAATGGGGAAGTGGACGAGGGGCGCAGCTGCGAGCAATCGTCCGGGCGCACCAATCTACCAACTCCGCTTCGACCGGGTCCGTTTCCCCGCTGCTTTGTCCAGCAGCGCGAGACCGTCCGCGACACGTCCACGACCGCGTGCCGCACGCAGCTCAAAGCGTGTTTCGGCATCGAAATCCGCCAATAGAATCGTAGTCATCTCTTCAATAAGCTTCGTTACGCTCACCTTGCGTGATTTCGCCACCAGCTTCAGGCGCGTCCTTTTCTCCTCTGGCAGCCGTATGATCAAAGCGCTCATTATTGCTCCTTCAGCAGTTGTGTTGGAGTGACCACCGAAACACGGGGGAACTTCAATTCGCCACGGCGCAGATCGCGCACATTACGCGTGACGAGATAATCCGCTTGCCCCGCGACCGCCAATTCGATGAGGTGATTGTCCGCCTCGTCGCCGAGATTTGGCCGCCAAGCGTAGTAGATTCTTGTCCACTGGCAGATCGACAGAAATATGTCCAAGAAAGTTTCACGCTCGGTGGCTGTCAATCGTGCTCGGCGCCAAATCGATTCACGGCCCAATAAATCCTCATATTCGGCCAGAAGAGCCGCCCCCATGAGAGGTCGGAAGCGTCCTTCGAGGCAAAGATACAATACTCGATTTACGTGGCCTGATCCGCGGACACCGGCTACCCACACATCCGTGTCGACAACGATGTTCACCAAACAAATGATTGCATATATGCAATCAAACAGCAAATCATCAATGGAGTGAGCGTCTCCCGGCGTGGTCGGTGTATGCGTGCCGTCCGGCAAACTCTCGTGCTCGTCGTAGGTCGAGTATCGAGGGTCACGCGTGCGGCGAGCTACGAACCAGGAGGTCGGGTGGGCGGGAGTTCGAATCTCTCCGGGCGCACCAATTCGTTCTTTCTACATCAACGAGTTAGCCTCGATCTGCGATCTGCGTCAACTCTCGGGTTGTGCCAACGGAAACAACCACGTGCCGTCGATGATTTCTGCTCGCGGGCGGAAGAGACGTACCGTGTAGTTCCACCCTTGCGTGATGGGCAGGCAATTCTCGATCTTACCGTCGCACCCGCCGAACTGGATGGTGACCGTACCATCCGCACCTTTTTTTGCGGTGAGGCTGTTCACCGAGTAGGCGTTGTCCTGGTTCGGCTGAAGATAACCCTCTCTGTTATAGACGGTAAGTGACCAGAAGCCGTCTACAGGCACATCCCCGATCCTCAGTTTGTGGATGGTGCTGCCGTCATTCCGCGCCGGCGTGGTCGGGAGATAGAGAGCGTCCTTCTCGGGAGATCCGCCCCATAGCATGGCGCTTCCGATCAGGTGCTTGACCGGGTCGACCTGATCTTCGCTGGCGCCAAACATGCGACGCGTATCGGACACCGTCGTTCCAAGCTGCAAGAGCGCTGCTTGTACCTTCTTGAGGCTTACTTCATCCCAGTTGGGGATTTCGAACGTGCCTGGGCGCTCCTGACTGAACTTAACCGCGTCCTGCAAGCTGTGGACTTGCTCGACATCTTCCTTGTTCGAGTAATTGACAAGGAAACGGACGACGGCAATGGCATAGCGGGTGCCAATCATCTCCCTGGTCAGAGTGTGGCTGCCCGCACCGTAATAGGTGGCCCGGGTGTATTGATCCTCATTGGCGACCTGCATCCCCATGAAGCGCTTGCCGGCGTCCGGCAGCGTAATCGTTACCGGCCCGGCATCGAGGTCGACAATCACAAACGAATACAGCGTGTCTCGGTTGGGACGAACAATGCCTTGCTGGACAGGAGGAGCAAGCTCGCGGCCATGCCGGAATTTCCCGAAGCCGCCGTTCTTGACCACCCCGGCGAAATAAACATCGGTCTGGGCGCGGTTGTAGTTATCGACGGTGACGGGCTGGGCTGGTGAAGCAGTCGTTTGCGCCGATACGACGGAACTCGCCATCAATAGTGACATGCCCACTAGGATCCTCATGCTGGTCTTCTTCATAGTGCCCTCTGGGTGACGCGGAAACCCTTCCGAACAAGCTACGATAGGCTGACGTAGTCCTGTTCGCTCTTGAAAGTTGAAGTGGCGGTCCCGGCCGATCGAATGATCGGCCATCCAAGGAAAGGAGAGACCGCCGTGAAGCAGGCCGCGAGTTACAGCTGCCCAGCTGGGACCTCGCCTCATGCGCCGACCTCCTCACCGCGAGAGCGTTCGAGCAGATGGTGCTCGGTGTCTCGACACGCAGTATGGCCGCTCGCTCGAGCCGGTGCCCGAGGCGATCGAGGCTCGCGGAGAGAGCAAGAGCGCGGTGAGCCGGCGCTTCGTCCGGCACGGAGAGAAGATGCTCTCGGAGCGGCTCGCGGCACGGCTCGACGGGTTCGCCTGGAAGGCGCAGCACCGGCTGCACTCCCGCTACGCAAGGCTCATGGGGCGCGGCAAGAGCAAGCAGCTGGCGATGACCGCAGTTGCCCGCGAGCTCTCCGGCTTCGTTTGGGCCGTCGGTGTCGAGGTCGAGAGGCAGCTCGCCTCGCGCCCTGTGCGCGCGGCGTAGAGCACATGCTGGAGCAGAGCAGCCAGCGTCCGGGCGGCCCTTAGGGCTGGAGAACGACTCCATATAGTCACGCAGGAGGGTCATAACTTTGGAGCTGGCGGTGCAGATGCTCTATGCCACGCGGGCACGCCATACG
>WNFR01004066.1_pt1 | contig 15118 bp, 8 predicted proteins | sample 5400221 | NCBI WGS metagenome assembly WNFR01 (sample SAMN13153357, study PRJNA577476) | soil metagenome | isolation source: 40 cm soil under Madrone tree | place: USA:California | collected 2016-06-14 | reverse complement strand
TCCGTGAGAGCTGTAACCAGGGCATCTAAAAAACTTAACGGCAGAAACGCCGTGGAGGGCACACTTTTAGGAGGCTGTTTTACGGCCGTTGGTTTCGGCTCCAAGCGGGTTATCCGTGATGGGGCTTGTACAGATCCGCCGGCAAATCCCTGCGATAAAGCATTGCCGTTCGGGTTATTGACGACTTGACGAATAGGCCTAAGGCGCGCCTCCACGTTGGCTGTTATGTTGAGATCCTCCGCTACTTCCCGTATGATTCCCGTGTCGATTTCTTTTTTTCCCAACGCATAACCAGTCAGCAATGCGTTGTCGCACAACACATTCACAATGCGGGGGATGCCGCCGGAGTACGCATGAATGCTTTCTACGGCGTTGGGCGTGAAAATTGTTCCGTCTCCCCCAGCTATTTTCAAGCGGTTGGAGACGTATTCGCAGCACTCCTGCAGAGAAAGAGACCGCAAGTGGTGGCGCAGCATCACTCGTTGCTTCAGTTGACGCAATTCGGGTGAATTGAGTCGAATCGCCAATTCAGGCTGCCCGACCAATAATATTTGCAAGAGCTTATCCTTCGAAGTCTCAAAGTTGGATAATAGCCGGATACTTTCTAGCACCTCAGCCGAAAGATTCTGTGCCTCGTCGATAATGAGCGCGCAATTCTCGCCCTTGCGATAGCGTTCAAGAAGAAACTCATTCAAGGACACGAGGTAATCATGGATCTCTTTGAGAGGTCGCTTGGGTTCTACTAGTCCAAACTCTTCACATACAGACCGAAGCAGATCCGCGGGACTGACGATGGTGCTAAAGATAAGCGCCGTTTGAACACCTCCGTTGAGGTCGTTCAATAGTGCATGAATCAACGTGGTTTTTCCTGTACCCACTTCCCCGGTTAGCACTACAAAGCCCTTTCTGGCTCTGATTCCGTAGGTAAGCTGCGCTAACCCCTCCCGATGGCTTGCGCTCAGGTACAGAAAACTGGGATCAGGGGTGATATTAAAAGGAGCCTCGCGGAGCCCGAAATGCGTTTGATACAATAGGTGATCCATCGTTTTTCTTCTTTACTAAAAGTACATAGGAACAAAAATTCGGAGACAAACGATTCCAACAGCGAGCGTTCCAATCGACGCCAGCGCGAGAAGCCCATGAGCCCGCCGCTGTTCCAAGACGCCACCGCGCGTTATCATCGCGGGAAGTGTCGCGAGTAATGGCAAATTCACATAAGTACTGATTTCCTCACTCCTCTTAAAGGAAGTGTCCAGGTTATCCAATAGAAATGCCAAAGCCACGCCACCCGCCAGGCCGGCCAGAAGACCGATCAAGATGATCAGCGGACGGTTTGGTCGGACCGGTCTGAGTGGAAAATTAGCCGGATCGAGAATCTGGAATTGTTCACCCTTGAGCTTTTTTTCCATGTTCTCCGACAGTTGAGATTCGAGACCCTTTGCCAATAAATCTTGATATTTCTTAAGCGTGATCTCGTAACCACGGCTAATTTTAGACAGCTCAATGGCTCGAATAGGGGTATTATCAACCCGCGCCTGGAGAACACTGATTTGACTCTGAATTCCTTCGCTCTGGGCGTGGATAGCTTGAATCTCGGAATCAATGCCCGTGACCTGAGTTTGCAAAACCCGCTTCACAGGATTAACGCTAGCGGTTTTTTTCGCATCGGGTTGACTTGAAATTGTATCGTCGTCCTCGTTTTCTAGGGCTTGAATTTCCTTCTTCGCTCTAATCACATCAGGATGCTTGCTGCTATATCTTTGCAGCAAGGAATCCAGCTCTTTCTTTTTCATTTCAATTTGAACGCTTCGCGTTACGCCAATTGCTGGGACTGAGAGTGGGCCGGCTGGCGCATCTGCCTTCGGAATGTCGGCCTCGACGGTTTGTTTTTGGAGGACACCCTTTCGTTCCTGAAGCGCCGACAATCGCAGGTTGTTGCTCTCCAGTTCACGCCGAAGTTGCTCTAAACTTCTCAGGTTTGTATCCAGTTGATCAGGTAGCTCATAACCGTGAGCGGCCTTGTAACGATTCACCACCGCCTCTTGCTCTTCCAATTCCTTTCGCAGCCTTTCCGCTTCCGCATTGATGAAAGATTTGGTCCCCTCGGCCTGTTGTTCCCTTGCCTGTAGATTTTGTTCAATAAATAAAGACGATAGACGCCTGGTAACCTGTTTGGCTTTTTCCGGATTTTCGGATTCAAATGACAGCTCAAAGACATTGTTTCGGCGAAGTTCGATCTTGACTTTTCTGCGAAGGCGCTCAATACGTTCTTCAATGGATCCGTTTGTCTGGGAGGGATAAAGATCGAATTCTTGAATGATCTTCTCTAAACGAGTCCGACTCAGAATCTCCTGAACAATAGACTGCATCCGTTCGTTGAGGTCTATGGTGACCGTCGAGGCGACAAAGGCAGTCGGAATTCTCTGGGGCGTAACAACAATGAGCGTGCTTGACCGATAGATTTCTGGCAGGGTAGTCGCCAAATATAGGGCTAGCAATGAAACTACAACGAATACGGAGACGATGAGTCCTTTCCTTCGATAAAGGTTATTTAGAATTTTGAAAACATCGACATCCGTAACTCTGTTCATGCAAGTCCTCCAAACTCAGTTGTGCCCAAGAATAGCCGACAGCTACGGTACAATGATCCGATCTCCTGGCCGCAGTAAAATGTCTTGCTTCAAATCTCCTTTAATAATACCGTCATAGTCGGCAACATACTCGGTCACCTTGTCCCCATCTCGCCGTACAACCCGAATATTACTGCGGTCGGCGAAAACGGTTAACCCGCCGGCGCGGGTTAGGATCTGAAGCAACGTCTCATTTCCATTTAGTGGAAACGCTCCTGGGCGACTCACCTGACCAACCAAGAACACTTCTCTTGACGCGATCGCTTCCAGTCGAACCGTGACAAATGGATCGACTGTAAACTCCTTATATTTGTCTTCGAGAACCTTTCTTAATTGTGTCGTCGTCATACCGACGACCTGAATTTCATTGACTAATGGCAACGTCACAAATCCGTCGGGGCGCAATTTAACTGTGCCCGAGAGACTCGGCTCTTTCCAAATATTAATGTTCAGCACGTCACCGGGACCTATAACATAAAATTCTTCGGGAGGCTTTGCTGGATCCGGAGTACCAGCCGCTACGTGAGATTCTCGAACTCGGAGTTCCTTCGCAGCACACGATGCAGCTCCCATGACCAATGCCAACAGCACAACGATTCTTTTTTTCATTTGTTTGCTTACGATCGATTGTCTATTGCCTCTAGATTACACCTGCCGCTATTGCTCTGTCGGCCCCCCCATAAAATCGAAGGAAACAGGCAGCCGTACAGCAATTATCATACCAAGAGCTTGGACTCCAAAAAAAGCCCCTACATAGAATGACGCCTAAAAATCATCACTCTCGGCTTCGGAAGTCATTTGGAAATTGCCTGAAGCGAGTAATCCTTGAATATAGTGGGCAGATTTGCCCGCCACCACCCTAGGTCAATCACTTCCTCAAAAATAATGAATCGAGAAGTTTTGTTTTGACTATGGAGACGACCTTGTTGGTGTGGGCGTGGGCGTAGTGAACTGCGGGAACGGAGTTGATACTAAAGGCGTAAGAGCGGTCGTGCTCCTACTCAAACCAGGACTGGGCCAAACGTCGAAATTCGCTGTTAGTGTCAAGTAAACCGCATTAGCTCGAACGATTCCCGTTTGGAGGATGCCGGAGCTGGATTGAGCCACTGAGAAACTACTATCCGTCCATCGATAAGCATAAAATAGGTTAGAGGCGAGCCACGGAGTGAACTGGTATCGCGCTCCGGTTGAGGCCTGAAAGGTTTGGAAATTCCCATCGCTCGTATCGTAGAAAGAAAAATTCACCCCGGATATCGTCGATAATTTTTCCGTCAATTGGTAATTAAATTGACCGTTCAGTGTGGTTGTTTTCGAAATTCCAGCAACACCATAGCTGGAGGTCAGCCCGTGTTGAAGCCCTGCACTGAGGGTTGCCGTTTCCCAAATTTTCGTGATGATTATATTGGTGTTGTTGGCTACTGGCGGCCCGTTGTTACCCGTGTTCACAGATATACCGGTACTTGCTGCCAGAGTCAGCGTGGGCGACAACTGGATCTGGAACCTGCTAAAATAATCATCGCCTAAGTCAAAATTAAACACGACATTCTTGTTATTTCGGTTGTTGACATTGCTGTTATTTCGGTTGTTGTAGATATTAATATAAAAGCCCGCGTGAAGGTTATGCTCTTGCCGCCAATTGTAGACACCCCGAAAGTTGATGGTTTGGTATAGGTCCGACCCACTCTGGTTAATATAATCAACGAAATTGTTTTGGTAACCACCCATGAAGCTGACATCCGGTCTATAAAGATATCTCCCCTGAAGGACGAAATTATTCCAAAGCTGAGAACCCCCTGAAGTGAAATTGGAAAGGTTTTGATTACCTTGTCCCGGGAGAATCCCTCCAGTCGGCGGCGGTGAAGTCGGGGGGCTGGGCAACCGAAAAGCACCCTGAGTCAACGACTCAAATCCCTGACTAAGTCCAAGTCGGTATGGTCCCTGACGTCCAAGAACGTCCGATACGTAAAAATTTAACAGTGGGGAATACTGGTAAGAATACCCACCGTTTAGTCCCCAGTTATCACCAAAATTGTTTAAGTCACTGTGACGCGCAAAGATCAGTCCACTCGACCAGATATTGAAGTTTAAGGTCGGTTCAGTTTGACCTTCAGACGCATATAAAATTGACAGCGTTGGGGTTATGGTAGTGACGAAATCGGCTTCTTTGTTCTTGGTATAAAATATGTTGTCCGTGTAAAGCTCTCCGAGTGTGGGAGACAATTTGATTGCAAACGCAGCCTCGGCATGATTAGCCGAAGCCAAATAAACACAACCACTGACTAGCAATAACCAACTACCCAAAATCCTTGAATGATTCCTTGTGCAGGCCATGCCGCCTCATTTTTCTGTATAATGTCTTGTTGTCTACTTTAGCTTCTTTTGCCGTCGAGGAAATGCTGCCCTTGTACTTTATCAGGAGACTTCGCAGGTAGTCTTTTTCGCTATTGGACAGCCACTGCTTCAAGGAGATTTCTCGAGATCCATTACCGGCATACCACAGATCGAGAATGCGCTGCGGTGGAGCTGGCAAATCAACATTTTCGATGGCCTCACCGTGGGACTTGACTATGGCCCGCTCCAGAATATTTTCGAGTTCCCTTATGTTTCCAGGCCAATGGTAGGCTAACATTTGATCTAGAACTTTCGGGGCCACCTCTCTGATTTTCCTTTCTATCGCAACCGAATGACGACTCAAAATGTGATCGATGAGCAATGGCAGATCTTCCAGCCGCTCGCGCAGCGGCGGGAGCTGAATAGGGATCACATTGATGCGGTAGTAGAAGTCTTCGCGTAGAGTCCCACGAGCCAAACACAGGGTCAGGTCAACATTCGTTGCTGCGATAACACGCATGTCGATTTTAACTTTGCGATTACCTCCCAGACGCTCAACTTCGCGCTCTTGGAGGACCAGTAGCAGTTTGACTTGCATCGGCGCGGCCATCGCTTCGATCTCGTCCAAGAAGAGCGTCCCTCCGTCTGCAAGCTCGATCTTTCCTCCCCGGCTTTGCACCGCACCTGTAAAAGCACCTTTCTCGTACCCAAAAAGCTCGCTTTCCAGGAGCGTATCGGGGAAAGCACCACAGTTGATGGCAACGAATTGTTTATTTTTCCGCCGACTTAAATTATGTATCGCGCGTGCTACTAACTCTTTTCCAGTTCCCGTTTCTCCTGTAATCATCACCCCCGAATCCGTCTCCGCTAAGGATCGGATCAGGTCAAAGACTTTAAGCATCTTAGGGCTTTTACTTAGTATATCTTCAAGATTGTGTTCCTCTTGAACTCTCTGCCTTAGCTCTTTAACTTCTTCTAGGAGCCGCCTTCGTTCGATGAGCTTTTCGCTTACAAGCCGAATGGCTTCCGGTTGAAACGGCTTAGTAATGTAGTCACTCGCTCCCAACTTCATTGCCTCAACTGCTTGCTTGATGTTGCCAAACGCAGTAATTAAAATGATGTCGGTATCTGGATATTTCTCTCGGACATGGCGTGCCAGCTGAAACCCATCAATCCCCGGCATCTTGACATCCGAGACCACGATCGCAAATTTTTCCTGTGACAGCTTTTCGATTCCCTCCTCTCCGCAGGCGGCTGTCGTTACTCTAAAACCTTCCTGGGCGTAGAACTGCCCCAACTGGTCTCTAAGGCGATCATGATCTTCGACAATTAATACGCTATACATGCTGGACGCTGGCAGATAGAGGTTTTTGGTTCTGGCTATATAAATTAAGAGGTGCCTAAGAGAGAGGTTGCCCCTCGACTTCTATCGGGAGTACTATTTCCACCTCGGTTCCTTTTCCGTGTGCGCTTGCAATCCGTAAGATACCCCCATGGATTTCGATAAATCGAGATGCCATGCTCAGCCCTAGGCCGTCATGATTCTTTTTGCAAGTAAAAAACGGGACAAGTACATTTCTCAAAGCATTCTCATCAATACCGCAGCCGGAATCTATTACCGATATGCTGACCACAGGAGCGCTATCCCCAGAACACTTCGCTCTTGCTTGAAGTGTCACTTGCCCCCCTGTTTCCGTAGCTTCTAAAGCGTTTTGAAGAACATGCCCGATCGCTAGCTCCAACAGATACGGATCGGCTTGAATGGTCGCTCCGCTTACCGAAACGTGGATTTGGCTGTTGAAACTAACTCCTTTTTCTTCAAATGAAGATCTACGCGTCATGGCGGCGGCCTGGAGAATGTCCGCTAATTCAACCCGAGACAAACCCGTGGGGACCTGATTGTAGTCGGAAAAACTGCGGGCGAGATCGATGGCCTTTTCTACTGTTTCTTGCAACATTAAAGTTTCTCTAGAGTCCGGCACCGCTTTCCTTAAAGAACTGACCACAAGGTTTAGTAACTGAAAGTGGTTCCCCATCTTATGAACAAAGCGTGAAATAACAGCCTGTTCCGAGCTGTTGAGCACGCCATTGTAATCCATCGGGACCATGCAGCCTCGAATTGTAGTTGTATTGTTTAAATTAGCTTTCCAGAGATTATGCGCAACCCAGAATGGAAGACCGCGTCCATTTAATATTCGATGTACTAACGAAATCATTCCACTTTGATGCTCGAGCTCCTCCAGTCTGTTGGATAACCGTATAAGATCTTCGCCAGGAATTCTTTCGTTCGACAATAATCGGTTGCCAACTAGTTCACTGGCGTCTATGCCAAGTAATTCAGAAGTATTTTCTGATACGTAGGTTAATTCAAAAGAGGCATTGCATTCATACAGAACGCACGGCAAAGATTCCGAAAAATAACTCGGCAACGGTTCGCGCGGCAAAGATACCGATCGACTACGTTGTACTAGGCCGCCTGGTGCGGAGAATGGTTGATCCACGGTCCTCGAACGCGATGCCTGATGTGATGTTAACTTTTTTAGCGGCCCAGCCACAGCAATAAATTTCCAGTTTCTAGAAGCATCCGCAAGCTAAAACAAGCTCCGAAATGTGACACAACATAAATGATGAGTCAAGGAAAAATGTCATGAAAGTTTACAGTTCAAGTTGGCAAAGCAATTATTATGCCTTATGGTCTTCCCTTGACGCTTAACAGTCTTCCAATGGAGCTCCCACGAATTCCTATTAGTGCTTCAAAACGCTCTTAGAGGCGAGATTCCACTCGTTTTGCTCGATAAAACAATATGCCCAAAAATGTAATTGGAAAGACGCTGCGTTCCTCAATGATGGCCTAATGACGGCCTAAGGCAGGGAACATTATTCCCTGGGTGATGGTTAGGAAGTTAAGATATAAGAAGACGAATTGTCACAATTCGCAGGGTGTTTCGTAGTTACCGAACAACCAAGGCCTCCGACTTTCAAGGCCTCCGACTTTAATGACGCGCTTCCAAACTTTCATGGAGGACGAGAATCTTTTGGTTAAGCGGACGAGCCGCTAGTACTAGTAGACGGAACGGTTGTCTCGACGCAAAAAGAGAACTAGCTCGTGGCTTCGCCGGCGAATTTCTCATTCGCTGGGAGCTTATGTCCCAGTCGCTTAGAGTTGCTCAGTAAAAGACTTAAAAATTCTTCGAACACCTCAAATCATTAGTAGAGAAGTTTCAATGAGTCATTTTTTGCCTTTTAGTCAGAACTCAAACGATGATTCGGGAGGCAGCGCCCGACAAGACAGCGATCTTTTCGTCACTCGGCTGCGCGCCTTTCCAGTTACGACACTCAGGATAGTGGCATTGTAATTGCTCTACGCCTAGGGAACTCATTTAATTTTTTAGGACCGTCTCTCTCTTTGCTTTGAAAATAAATTAAACGCAGAAGTTATCAGCTGGGAGAAATCTCCGAATCCAAAATTGTTATCGAAATAATTACACTTAAGGAAAACAAGGGAAGGAACTGACATCTGTGAAAGCGAAAATCCTGTTGGTGGACGACGAGGAGAACATCCTTAAGGAAATGCGCTCGGTCCTGGAGGCGGAATATGACGTTTTTACCGCGTCGAACGAGAGCGACGCAATAACCAAATTCGAGCGAGAGAGGGTCGCGGTAGTTACCCTGGATCTTTCCTTGAACCCAGGAAATCACGGCGATCTAAGTGGTCTCCGCTTATTGGAACGGATGCTAACTAAAGAACCATCTACCAGAGTGATTGTCGTCACAGGCAACAACGATCAGACGACGGCATTGCAGGCGGTGCGTTTGGGAGCTTTCGACTACTATTCAAAGCCGGTCCGATTGGAAGACCTAATGGTCATGATCCAACGGGGCTGCCATATATATCGGATCTATCAGCGTCTACAGCAAAGTTACCAGGGATCCGGAAATGAGTTTCATGGGATTATCGGAAACTCGAAGACCATGCAAGACATCTTCCGTTTTATCGAGCGCGTTGCCCTTTCCGATATATCTGTGCTGATATGCGGTGAGAGCGGCACCGGCAAAGAACTCGTGGCTCACGCCATTCATCGACAGGGCCAGCGGAAGAATAACCCCTTTGTTGTTGTCAATTGCGGAGCTATTCCGGAGAACCTTTTGGAAACAGAGCTCTTTGGACACGAGAAAGGTGCCTTCACCGGCGCTTACATTCAGAAAAAAGGTAAATTTGAGCTGGCGCACACAGGCACCTTGTTTCTGGACGAAATCGGCGAATTGGTTCCCACCTTACAGGTTAAACTCCTGCGCTTTCTTCAAGACCGGAAGATAGAAAGAGTCGGCGGCAACCAGTCCATCGAACTCGATGTCAGAATCGTCGCCGCCACCAACCGGGATCTCAGACAAGACATTGAGAATCGGCTCTTCCGCGAAGATCTGTATTATCGGCTTAAGGTCGTGCCGTTAGAAATGCCGGCGCTTCGTGAAAGGAAGGACGATATCGTTCCGTTAACGCTGCACTTTTTAACAAAATATTGTCGGGAAAACCGGAAGCCGCTTACCCGCTTGTCGTCGGAAGCGGAAGCGGCCCTCTTGGCCCATCCCTGGCCTGGCAATGTTCGAGAACTCGAAAATGTGATAAATCGCGCGGTCGTCCTCAGTTCCTATCCGGTCTTAAAGCCGTTAGATCTAGGGCTCAGGTTGGAGCGCGGCTCGACAGATGTTAATTTAAAGTTTGCTAAAATAGCAATGGAGATAGATTATATAAAGAGAGCCCTTTCGCGAAACAATGGCGTGGTGAGTCGTGCAGCGAAGGACCTCGGCATTAGCAGGGTGAATCTTTACGATCTCATCGACAAATACAATATCCAGATTCAAGAATTCAAAGTAACGCGGATGCGGCCCAAGCAACAAAATATTACTCGGGAGGTCTCCTAGTTTGGAAACTTTAAAAGCTAAGTTACAACACCGCAACGCAACCGCCGCCGTTATCGGACTTGGCTATGTCGGCCTGCCTTTAGCTCTAGAGATCGCCTCGGCTGGCTTCAAGGTCGTGGGCATCGATCTCGACCGAAACAAGATCGCCCGGCTAAGAGAAGGCAAATCTTACATTGGAGATGTCTCCGACAAAACTATTGCCAGCGCGATGCAAACAGGTCGATTTACGGCGACGGCTGAATTCAGCGCGCTGGGCGATGTCGATGCCGTAAGTATTTGCGTCCCCACACCCCTGAGCAAGAGCCGAGATCCGGACATTTCTTTTATATTGTCGGCGACCGAAAAAATTCGCAAATATTTGCACGCCGGCCAGCTCATTGTCCTAGAAAGCACCACGTATCCTGGCACCACAGATGAACTCATTCTTCCGGAACTTGAAAGCTCCGGCCTACAAGTCGGAAAGGACTTCTTTCTCGCCTTTTCTCCAGAGAGAATCGATCCAGGTAACACGGTATTCAATACCCACAACACGCCGAAAATCGTCGGCGGCATAACGGATGCGTGCACGGAAATCGCGCGCATTTTCTATTCTCAATTCATTGAGCACGTGATTGCGGTCTCAAACACAAAGTGCGCAGAGATGGTTAAGCTTCTCGAAAACACATTCCGCAGCGTGAATATCGGAATGGTCAACGAATTAGCCTTGATGTGCGACTTGCTCGGCGTCGATGTCTACGAAGTCATCGATGCAGCTGCCACCAAACCTTTTGGCTTCATTCCTTTCTATCCGGGTCCAGGATTAGGTGGCCACTGCATTCCCATCGATCCTCACTACCTCGCCTGGAAACTGAAAGCACTGAACTTTCAGGCTCGTTTTATCGGTTTGGCATCCGAAATCAACGGCATGATGCCCTCCGTGGTGACGAACATGGTTGGTGAGGGTCTCAACCGTTTTTCAAAGAGTATTCGGGGCTCAAAGGTTTTGATTCTTGGGGTTGCCTACAAGAAAAACGTCAGCGATTGCCGGGAATCTCCTGCGCTCGACGTCATGCGCATGCTAAGCGATAAGGGCGCTATTCTATCCTACAACGATCCGTTGGTACTCTCCTTGAGAATGAATGGTAGTGCTTTGAACTCAGTCGACCTAACGCCAGCCGTTATCGAAAGCCAGGATTGCACGATTATTCTTACGGATCACGGCGTTTACGACTTTCGAAAAATCGTTGGATTATCCAAGTTAGTCGTCGACACAAGAAACGTTACAAAGGATCTGCAACAATTCAAAGACAAGATAATTAAGCTCGGAGCGGGAAATAAGTTGGCGTCATCGGCACCTAACCCTGAAGAGGAGTACGGGAAGATGGCGCGGAATCTAGCAACGCACTGAGGCTCCCGCGACAGGCAGGAGCTATGACAGGGAATAACCCTACCGTGTAGTGCGTTACTTCCCGCAGCACCGTTTGTACTTCTTCCCGCTGCCGCACGGGCAAGGATCGTTTCTTCCTACTTTCTCACCTTGCCGCTTCGTCTGCGAAGCTCGCGCCGATTGGACGTTCTCGCCACCGTGACTCAGCACCATCCGTTGCGGACCTGGCTGCTGCATGTCCATCTGTTGCGCGACGGTTTCTCGGGCTATTTCTACGGTAAAGAGTTTTTGCACGACGTCTTCCTGGATACGGTGAATCATGTCCTCAAACATCTCGAAGCCCTCTTTCTGGTACTCCTGGAGGGGATTCTTCTGCCCGTAGCCGCGCAACCCAATTCCTTCTTTGAGATGGTCCATATTGAGAAGATGGTCCTTCCACAAGCTATCGATCGTCTGGAGCATGATGATTTTCTCCAGCTGCCTTAGCATAGGTGCCCCGAATCGATTCTCTTTGTCTTCGTAAGCCTGGGCTACTTTTTGGTTCGCCATCTCCGCCAGACCGTCTACCGTCAACTCCTCTAATTCCTCCGCTTTAAAATCCACCCGAAGGTTGAATTGGTGGTGCATCCCTCCACTCAAACCAGTCAGATCCCACTCTGCAGGGTGAAGCTCTTTATCCCCGTATCGTGCCAGGATCTCATCAGCAAGCCCCTGAGCCATCTCCAGCACATCTTGCTTCAAGTCCTCCCCTTTCAGCACCTCTCTTCGCTGGTTATAAATCACCTCTCGCTGCTTATTCATAACGTCGTCGTATTCCAAGAGATGCTTACGAATGTCGAAATTGTGGGCTTCCACCTTCTTTTGGGCGTTCTCAATCGCTCGTGTTACGAGACCGTGCTCGATGGGAACGCCTTCTTCCATACCCAATCGGCTCATGATGCCCTGAATGCGATCGGCGCCGAAGATACGCATCAAATCGTCTTCCAAAGACAAATAGAAGCGCGACGATCCCGGATCCCCTTGCCGTCCCGCTCTTCCACGCAACTGATTGTCTATCCGTCGGCTCTCGTGACGTTCGGTGCCCAGAATATGGAGCCCGCCAGCGGCGATTACTTGCTCCCGTTCTTCGGCGCAGACTCGGTTATAACCCGCTAACACTTCATCAAAACGCTGGCGATATTCTTCGGGCGCCTTGTCCAATTGCTCGCGAATCTCTTCGACCACCCTCAGGTATTCCTGGCGCTTGGCTTCGTAATTGCGCTGTGCCTCTTGAATCGCTTCTTCATAAGGGCGCCGGATCTCTTCACATCGCGCCTCCGCCTCCTCGAAGTCCTGGTAAACCCTACGGTACTCGGTTACGAGTGGCTCCTGCTCCCCCTGCGTCAGGGCCAAGAGAGCCTGGTCGAACTCGAAGTCATTAATCCGCTGCTCGTAGTTGCGTCGCTTTTCATCAAGCGCTTCAAGCAGATCTTGCCGCTCGCCGTTTTTTTGTTGCCAGCGAGTGATGCATTCGCTGAAATCTTGCCGTGCCTCTTCAAAAGCCTCATTAGGATCCGCACTGTCCCCGTTTTGGGTTTGCAGCAGAGAAGCCTCGAGATCTTGCTTTGCCTGCAAGTAGCTTTCGGGAATGGGTCGCATCCCGTGCAGCGCTTCAATCAGTTCCGTCGCAGACAAATTTTCGTACCGTTCCCGCTTATCACGGAACGGCGAAATCTCCCTCACCTGCCTTTGAATTTCGGTTGAGCGTTTGAGGGCGTCGCTCCGTTGCTGCTCGTAAAGTTCACCGTCTTTCACATAACGCTTCTCAGCCTTTTGGACTTCTTCGTCGTACTTCTCGCGCAGCTCCCTCAACGCATCTTCGTAACGTCCTGCCCCCCCAACCGGCAGCTTGGCCGCCCGGTTAATCCATTCGTTTTCCATATCAGACCGGGCCAAGAAATCCGGGTTTCCACCGAGCAGAATGTCAGTGCCCCGCCCAGCCATATTGGTCGCAATCGTGACCGCTGCAAATCTGCCGGCCTGAGCAATGATAGTCGCCTCCGCCTCGTGATTTACGGCATTGAGGACATTGTGTTTTATGCTTTTTTTCTTGAGCATACGAGAGAGGCGCTCAGATTTCGCGACGGAAGTCGTACCCACTAATATGGGTTGTCCCTGCTTGTGACGCTCTTCAATCTCTTGAACCACCGCATCGAATTTTTCGTTCTCCGTCCGATAGACCACATCTGGATGGTCAATCCGGATCATGTTGCGATGCGTCGGGATGACAACTACGTCGAGCTTATAAATCTTTTTGAACTCAGTCGCTTCCGTATCGGCGGTTCCAGTCATTCCCGCCAGTTTCTTGTACATGCGGAAATAATTTTGGATGGTGATCGTCGCGAGCGTTTGGTTCTCCTCGCGAATGTGCACCCGTTCTTTAGCTTCTACCGCTTGATGAAGGCCGTCGGACCAGCGTCGACCGGGCATCAAGCGGCCGGTAAATTCGTCAACGATGATCACTTCACCGTCTTTCACGACGTAATCAACGTCACGCTTAAAAATAGCATGGGCCTTCAATGCCTGTTGGACATGGTGCAACGTATCGATCTGTCGAGGATCGTAGAGATTGTGCACGCCCAACAGGCGTTCCACTTTCGCAACGCCGGTTTCCGTCAGGGTAACCGAACGGCTCTTTTCATCCACGGTATAGTCGCCTTTAGCCTCAATGGCGGCGCGATCCTCCTGCGAGGGATCCCCCTGGATCACGGCTCCTCGCTGCAGCTTAGGAATGATGCGATCAATGACGTAGTACTTGTCCGTGGACTCTTCCGCCGGACCGGAAATGATCAGCGGGGTTCTAGCCTCGTCGATGAGTATATTGTCCACTTCATCGACAACAACAAAGTTGAGCTCTCGTTGGACGTATTCCTCCAAGGAGAATTTCATGTTGTCTCGCAGGTAATCGAACCCGAATTCGTTGTTCGTGCCGTAGGTGATATCTGCACGATAGGCCTCTTGGCGCGTAATCGCGCGCAGATTCAAGTAGCGGTAGTCCTTGGTTAAAAAGGTTGGATCAAACAGATAGCTGGCTTCATGGACGATGGAGGCCACCGATAGGCCGAGCTTGTGATAAATTGGCCCCATCCACTGGACATCGCGGCGCGCCAAGTAATCATTGACCGTGATCAGGTGGACTCCGCGTCCGGTGAGTGCGTTTAGATACAACGGCAAAGTCGCGACCAGCGTCTTTCCTTCGCCGGTCTTCATCTCGGCGATCTTGCCTTCGTGTAGGACCACTCCACCGATCATTTGAACGTCAAAATGCCTCAGTCCAATGGACCTCCGGGAGGCTTCACGAACTGCCGCAAAGGCTTCGGGTAAAATTTCTTCCAGCACCCGGGCTTCCACTTCACGCAACTCTTTGTCCGATTCCTCAACCCGGCTTTTCAGTTCCTCGCGCTGCTCCGCGTCGGCCGCGAGCGCCTCCCTCTGGACCTCTTCGAGAGCGCTATGCAACGGATCGGTGACCTCATGAATACGCTTCTTGAACTGCTCTGTTTTAGCGCGCAAGTCGGCGTCGCTAAGCTTTTCAAAGTCCGCTTCCAGCTCATTGATTTGACTCACATACGGGCGAATCCGCTTGACCTCGCGGTCGTTCTTCGTGCCCACGATCTTTTTGATTAAGCTCAACATTCTAAAGATGCGACTCCCAAAGTTTCCTTAGTCTAGCGCCGCTCCTAACAGCTACGATACCAATTAAAATACACGATTGTTACCGCCCGTTACAATATTAAAGTGAGTTAATGAAGCCGTTTAGCGTTCAATACGCACCGCCGACTCCACTTTCTCACCGAGGAAGCGTCGGCCAACCTTGATAAAGCGATCC
>WNFR01004063.1_pt1 | contig 15123 bp, 12 predicted proteins | sample 5400221 | NCBI WGS metagenome assembly WNFR01 (sample SAMN13153357, study PRJNA577476) | soil metagenome | isolation source: 40 cm soil under Madrone tree | place: USA:California | collected 2016-06-14 | reverse complement strand
CTCGGTAAGTTCGATCTGTCGGACATTCCGCCGGCGCCGCGCGGCATGCCGCAGGTCGAGGTGTCCTTCGACATCGACGCCAACGGCATCCTCAATGTCTCGGCCAGGGACAAGGCCACCGGCAAGGAGCAGAAGATCGTCATCAAGGCTTCGAGCGGTCTCACTGAGGATGAGATCAAGCGCATGGTGCGCGACGCCGAGGCACACGCCGAGGAGGACAAGCGCTTCCGCGAGCTGGTCGAGACGCGCAACAAGGCGGATGGCCTGATCCATGCGGTGGAGAAATCACTGCAGGGCCTCGGCGACAAGGTGGATGCTGCTGAGCGCGCCAAGGTGGAATCAGCGGTTTCGGATCTGCGCACCGCGCTCAAGGGCGATGACCGCAACGTCATTGAGAAGAAAAGCGAGGCGCTGGCGCAGGCCTCGGCCGGCATCGCGCAGCGCGCCTATGCCGCGGAAGGGGGCGGCGCGGGCGCCGCCGGCGCCGGCGCGGGCGCGAGCGGAACGGAGGGCGCAGGGGATGGGAGCGCTGCGGGCGCGGGCCGCGAGGATGTGGTGGATGCGGAGTTCGAAGAGGTAAAGGACAAGGGACGCAAGGCCTCCTAAGACGCGCAGATGCCGAAGCGCGACTATTACAAGGTACTGGACGTACCCAAGACAGCGACTGAGGCCGAGATCAAGAAGGCCTACCGGCGCCTGGCGATGAAGTATCACCCGGACCGCAATCCCGACGACCGGGACGCGGAGGAGTCCTTCAAGGAAGCGAAGGAAGCCTGCGAGGTGCTGAGCGACCCGCACAAGCGGGCCGCCTACGACCAGTACGGTCACGCCGGGGTCGAGGCCAGCGCGCGCGGCGGCGGTCGCGGCGGGGGATTCAGCAGCGACACCTTCAGCGATATCTTCGGGGATGTCTTCGGCGACATCTTCGGCGGCTCGCGCCGCGGTGGCCGCTCGCAGGTGTTCCGCGGCGCCGATCTGCGCTATGACCTGCAGCTCGAGCTCCCCCAGGCCGTATTCGGTCACCAGGTCGAGATCGAAATCCCGCGCCTCGTGGAATGCGAGCTCTGCCACGGGAGCGGCGCGGCCAAGGGCAGCCAACCTGCCACCTGCGACACCTGCGGTGGCGCAGGGCAGGTGCGCATTTCTCAGGGCTTCTTCCAGCTGCAACAGACCTGTCCGCGCTGCCGCGGGACGGGCACCATCGTGCGCAATCCCTGCGACTCGTGCCTGGGGCAGGGCCGGGTGCGCCGCACCCGCAAGCTGGCGGTGAAAGTGCCGGCCGGAGTCGACAACGGCGACCGCGTGCGGCTCGCAGGCGAGGGCGAGGCCGGACGCAACGGCGGTCCGTCGGGGGACCTGTATGTCGAAGTCCACGTGCGCGAACACCCCATCTTCGAACGCGACGGCGAGCACCTGAGCTGCGAAGTGCCGGTGAGCTTCGCCATCGCCGCGCTCGGCGGCAGCGTCGCGGTGCCCACGCTCGAGGGTGACGTGCAGCTGAAGATTCCCGCCGAAAGCCAGTCCGGGCGTGTGTTCCGGCTGCGTGACAAGGGTGTGAAGCCGGTGCGCGGGGGTGCGCGCGGGGACCTGTTCTGCCGCGTGGTCATCGAGACACCGGTGCATCTGTCGTCCGAGCAGCGCGAGCTGATCCGGCAGCTCGAGGAGTCGCTGAAGGCGCACGGCGCCAAGCACGCCCCGCGCCAGAGCGGCTTTCTCGAGGGCGTGAAGCGCTTCTTTTCCGGTGACCCGGGCCCGGCCTAGCGCGCATGACAGCGCTCGCCCCCACCCCGAGCCTGGTGCGCGCCGCCCTGATCGGCGCCACCGGCCGCATGGGGGAGGCGCTGCTACGTGCCGCACCCGCATTCCCGCGCCTCAACATCACCGCCGCGGTGGCGTCCCCGGCGAGTCCGAGGCTGGGTCGTGATGCCGGGGAGGTGGCGGGTGTCGGGTGCCTGCACCTGCCGATCACCAGCGATCTGCCGCGCGCACTCGCTGAAGCCGACGTGGCCATAGACTTCAGCAGCGCCGCCGCCACGCGCGCCAATCTCGCGGCGTGCCGAGCGGCGCGCAAGCCGCTGCTGATCTGCACCACCGGATTTGCCGCCGAGCTCGACGGGTCGTTCGCGGCCGCCGCGCGCGACATTCCGCTGCTCATCGCGGCGAACACCAGCCTCGGGGTGACGCTGCTGCTCGAGCTGGTGCGCATCGCGGCTCGGGCCCTGCCCCCCGGCTTCGACATCGCCGTTCTTGATACACACCATCGCTCGAAGCAGGACGCCCCCTCAGGAACCGCCCTGGCGCTCGGGTCGGCGGCCCGCGAGGCGCGGCAGGCAGCCGCGTCGGCGGCGAGCCCGGCCGCGGGCAAGCCGCACCGCGAGGGTGAGGTCGGCTTCGCCTCGGTGCGCGCCGGAGACATCGTCGGGGAGCACACGGTGCTCTTTGCGGGCCCCGGAGAAGCTCTGTCTCTGACCCATCGGGCCACGGATCGGGGGGTCTTCGCCCGGGGGGCGCTAGCTGCCGCGCTCTGGCTACAGTCACGGCCACCGGGCCGATACACCATGCATGATCTACTGGCCCAGAAAACAGTAACTTAGCTCGCTCTTCGAATCGGGCCCTGAGGTCCCGCGCAGCCAACGTGCGACGGGATTTTTCCATGGACATATCGCCCGTATAGCCCGTAAACTTTCTGCGCAATCCGTGTACGGGTAGTCCAAGCAAGGCGGGAGGATGTTCGCTGAGAACTCCTCCCGCTTTGTGTATCTGCGTCAGGGAGAATTGATTACGTGAGCGTACCTGCGATGCTCGCGCTGGCCGATGGAACGATCTTTCACGGCCAGTCGATCGGAGCGAAGGGCAACACCACAGGCGAAGTCGTTTTCAATACCGCCCTCACCGGTTACCAGGAAATTCTCACCGACCCCTCTTATGCCCGTCAGCTCGTCACGCTCACCTGCCCGCACATCGGTAACACGGGCACGACGCCCGAGGACCTCGAATCCTCACAGGTCTATCCCGCGGGTCTGATCATCCGTGACCTGCCGATCATGGCGAGCAGCTGGCGCGCCAACGAGCCGCTGCCGGAATTTCTCGAGCGCGGCCGCGTGGTCGCGATCGCCGACATCGATACCCGCAAGCTCACGCGCGTGCTGCGCGAGAAAGGCGCACAGGCCGGCTGCATCATGACCGGCGAGCAGGTCGACCAGGCCGCCGCCGTGAAGGCGGCGCGCAAGTTTCCGGGACTCAAGGGGATGGACCTGGCGAAGGTCGTCACCACCAAGCGCAGCTACCAGTGGAACGAGGGGAGTCTGTGGCCGGAGGTCTCTCGTCCGCCGATCCGCTCGCAACAGCGCCTGCACGTGGTGGCGTACGACTTCGGCATCAAACGCAACATCCTGCGGCTGCTGGCTGACGGGGGCTGCCGCATGACGGTGGTGCCGGCGAAGACCACTGCCGAGGAGGCCCTGGCGCTGGAGCCCGACGGTGTGTTTCTGTCCAACGGGCCCGGTGACCCGGAGCCGTGCGACTACGCGATCGAGGCCACGAAGAAATTCCTCGCGACCGATCTGCCGGTGTTCGGCATCTGTCTCGGGCACCAGATCCTCGGACTCGCCGCGGGTGGCCGCACCGTGAAGATGAAGTTCGGCCACCACGGTGCCAACCACCCGGTGCAGGATCTGGAGTCCGGACGCGTGTTCATCACCAGCCAAAACCACGGCTTTGCGGTGGACGAGAGTTCACTTCCTGCGCAGGTTCGGGCAACCCACCGCTCGCTGTTCGACGGATCGCTGCAGGGCATCGCGTTCCGGGAGCAGCCAGCGTTCGGCTTCCAGGGCCATCCGGAGGCGAGCCCCGGACCTCACGACCTGAAACCCCTGTTCGAGCGTTTCAACCACCTGATGCTGCGGCGCCTGCAGGCGCAGCTGCGCCTGGCGGAGGACACCCTGCGCCGCCAGCTCGTCGGTGGCGGCCGCTAAGCGTGCCCAAGCGCACCGACATCCACAGCATCCTGATCATCGGAGCGGGACCGATCATCATCGGCCAGGCGTGCGAGTTCGACTATTCCGGCGCCCAGGCCTGCAAGGCGCTACGCGAAGAGGGCTATCGCGTCATTCTCGTCAATTCCAACCCCGCGACCATCATGACCGATCCGGAGATGGCGGACGCCATCTACATCGAGCCGATCAACGCCCGTACGGTGGCGCGCATCATCGAGAAGGAGCGCCCCGACGCACTGCTCCCCACCATGGGCGGTCAGACCGCGCTCAATACCGCGTTGGATCTGGTGCGCGAGGGGGTGCTGGAGAAATACGAGGTCGAGCTGATCGCAGCTTCCCGTGCCGCGATCGACATGGCGGAGGACCGCGAGCTGTTCCGCAACGCCATGCGCGAGATCGGGCTCGAGACGCCGCAGTCGCAGATCGCGCGCAGCCTCGATGAAGCCCTGGCAATCGCGGGGGAAATCGGCTACCCGGTGGTGGTGCGCCCGTCCTTCACCTTAGGCGGCAGCGGCGGCGGCATCGCCTACAACCGCGAGGAGCTCGAGACGATCGTGGCGCGCGGGCTGGACGCCTCCCCGACCGGCGAGGTGCTGCTCGAGGAGTCGGTGGCCGGCTGGAAAGAATTCGAGATGGAGGTGGTGCGCGATCACCGCGACAACTGCATCATCATCTGCTCGATCGAGAACCTCGATCCGATGGGCGTGCATACCGGCGACTCGATCACCATCGCGCCCGCACTGACCCTCACCGACAAGGAATATCAGCGCATGCGCGATGCATCCGTGGCGGTGCTGCGCAAGATCGGCGTCGATACCGGCGGCTCGAACGTGCAGTTCGCGGTCAATCCGTCCGACGGGCGGCTGCTGGTCATAGAGATGAATCCGCGCGTGTCGCGCTCCTCGGCGCTCGCCTCCAAGGCGACCGGCTTTCCGATCGCCAAGATCGCCGCCAAGCTCGCCGTGGGTTACACCCTCGATGAGCTGAAAAACGACATCACCGCCGGGGCGACCCCGGCCTCCTTCGAGCCCTCGATCGACTACGTGGTCGTGAAGATTCCGCGCTTCACGTTCGAGAAGTTTCCGGCCGCCAATGACCGGCTCACGACCCAGATGAAGTCCGTCGGCGAGGTCATGGCCATCGGCCGCACCTTCCAGGAATCGCTGCAGAAGGCGCTGCGCGGGCTCGAGACCGGGCTGGAGGGACTCAACCCGCAGCTGCCGCTGCCGCTCACCGACGAGAGCCGCGACCGGCTGGCGCACGAGCTGCGCGCCCCCGGCGCCGATCGGCTGCTGTACGTGGCGGATGCGTTTCGCGCTGGCTGGCCGGTGGCGCGCGTGGCCGAGCTCACCCGCATCGATCCGTGGTTCCTGGCGCAGATCGAGGAGCTGGTGAAGCAGGAAGCCCAGGTGCGCGAACACGGCTTCGGGGCGCTCAGCGCCGAGCGCCTGCGGGTGCTCAAGCGCAAGGGCTTCTCCGATGCGCGCCTGGCGCGACTGCTCGACATGCCGGAGAAGGCGATCCGCGACAAGCGTCACGAGCTCGGCATCGTGCCCGTGTACAAGCGCGTCGACACCTGCGCGGCGGAGTTCGCCACCGCCACCGCCTACCTCTACTCGACCTACGAGGAGGAGTGCGAGGCGAATCCCACCAACAAGCGCAAGATCATGATCCTCGGGGGCGGACCGAACCGCATCGGCCAGGGGATCGAATTCGACTATTGCTGCGTGCACGCCGCGCTGCAGCTGCGCGAGGACGGCTTCGAGACCATCATGGTCAACTGCAACCCCGAGACCGTCTCGACCGACTACGACACCTCCGACCGCCTGTACTTCGAGCCCCTCACCCTCGAGGACGTGCTCGAGATCCTCGCCAAGGAGCGGCCCGAAGGGGTGATCGTGCAGTTCGGCGGCCAGACCCCGCTCAAGCTCTCGCGGGCGCTCGAGGCGGCCGGTGCGCCGATCATCGGCACCTCGCCCGACTCGATCGACATCGCCGAGGACCGCGAGCGCTTTCAGATACTGGTGCGCAATCTCGGGCTCAAGCAGCCGGCGAACGCCACCGCGCGCACCGAGGACCAGGCGGCGCGGCTGGCGCGCGAGGTCGGCTTCCCGCTGATTGTGCGCCCCTCGTACGTGCTCGGGGGACGCGCCATGGAGGTGGTGTTCAACGAGGAGGACCTGCGTTCCTACATGACGCACGCCATGCGGGTGTCGAACGACAGCCCGGTACTGCTCGATCGCTTCCTCGACGTCGCCATCGAAGTGGACGTGGACGCAGTGTGCGACGGTGAGGACGTGCTGATCGGCGGCATCATGGAGCACATCGAGCAGGCCGGCGTGCACTCGGGTGATTCGGGGTGCTCGCTGCCGCCGAACAGCCTCACGCGCGAGATGCAGTCCGACCTGCGCGAACAGACCCGCAAGCTGGCACGTGCGCTGAACGTGGTCGGGCTCATGAACGTGCAGTTTGCGATCCAGAGCGGCGTCATCTACGTCCTCGAGGTCAACCCGCGCGCCTCGCGCACCGTGCCCTTCGTCTCCAAGGCCACCGGGCTGGCGCTCGCCAAGATCGCGGCGCGGGTGATGACCGGGCGCAAGCTCCGCCAGCTGGTGGGTGCCGCGGAGCGCGTGCCGGTCTACTTCTCGGTGAAGGAGGCGGTGTTCCCGTTCACCAAGTTCCCGGAAGCCGACCCGATCCTGGGTCCGGAAATGAAATCGACCGGTGAAGTCATGGGCACCGGGCGCACCTTCGGGGAGGCCTATGCCAAGGCGCAGACCGCCTCGGGGGTGGTCCTGCCGCGCCACGGGGTGTGCTTCATCAGCGTGCGCGACCGTGACAAGGGCCCGGCGGTGATGTTGGCCCGCAAGCTCATCGAGCGCGGTTTCGAGCTCGTGGCGACCGAGGGCACCGCGCGCGCGCTGAGTGAGGCCGGCGTCGCCTGCCGCCGCGTGAACAAGGTGCGCGAGGGACGACCGCACATCGTCGACATGATCGTGAACGATGAAATCGATCTGATCGTCAACACGACCGAGGGCAAGCAGGCCATCCGCGAATCGAACTCGATTCGCCGTGAGGCCGTGCACCGCCGCGTCACCTATTACACCACGCTCGCCGCGGGGCTCGCGACCTGCGAAGCGCTCGATCACCTCGACGAAGTCGAAGTGAACCGCTTGCAGGATCTGCACAACGAGGCGTTGCGGGCATGAAGCGCACTCCCATGACGCAGCGCGGCGCCGAGGCGTTGCGCGCCGAGCTCAAGCGCCTGAAGTCCGAGAGCCGGCCGAGCATCATCAAGGCGATCGCCGAGGCCCGCGGGCACGGGGACCTGTCCGAGAACGCCGAGTACCACGCCGCGCGCGAGCAGCAGGGATTCGTCGAGGGGCGCATCAAGGACATCGAGCACAAGCTCGCCAACGCCGAGGTGATCGAGCCCGGCAAGCTTCCCAACACCGGCAAGGTGGTCTTCGGTGCGCAGGTGGAGCTCGAGGATCAGGCGGACGGCGCGCGCGTGGTGTACCAGGTGGTCGGCGAGGATGAGGCGGATATCCGCGCCGGGCGCATCTCGGTGAGCTCGCCCATTGCGCGCGCACTGGTGGGCAAGAGGCAGGGCGAGGTCGTGGACGTGGCCGCCCCCGGGGGTACGCGCTCCTACGAGATCGTTGCGGTGCGCTTCGAGTAGCCTGCACCGAAGCCCGCGCCGCTCACCTGCGGGCCCGCTCAGGCGTCCCGCGACGTTGCCGATGCGTTGTGCCAGTGTGCTAAATCGATGAGCCGGCGTTCCAAGAGCAGCGACAGGTGGCTGAAGGAGCACTTCTCCGATCCGTTCGTGCAGCGGGCCCAGAGCGAGGGCTGGCGTTCGCGCGCGGTGTTCAAGCTCGAGGAAATCGATCGCCGCGGGCATCTGCTGAAGCCCGGACAGACCTGCCTTGATCTGGGAGCCGCCCCCGGAGCGTGGAGTCAGTACGCCCGCAGGCGGGTGGGGCGCAACGGCCGGGTCATCGCGACGGATATGCTCGCCATGCCCGAGCTTCCCGGGGTCGAGTTCGTGCAGGGCGACATCCGCGAGGAGCAGGTTCTCAGCGAGCTCCTCGGGCTGCTGCCGGGACGGCAGGTCGACGTCGTTCTTTCGGACATGGCGCCGAACCTGAGTGGCGTCGACGTCATCGATCAGCCGCGATCCCTGTATTTGGCGGAGCTGGCGCTCGACCTGTGCGCACGCATCTTGAAGCCCGGCGGTGGCGCCCTGATCAAGGTATTCCAGGGGGCGGGCTTCCGCGAGCTGGTGCAGTCGGCGCGGGACAGCTTCGCCCGTGTGAAGGTCGTCAAACCCCTGGCATCCCGGTCCCGCAGCCCGGAGATGTATTTGCTGGCCATGCAGTTTCGCTTGGTGTAGGTTGTTTTTGGGCCCGAAGGGCGCGCACGTAAAAGGACGGAAGCCTTTGAACGATTTGACAAAGAACATCCTGCTGTGGGTCGTCATCGTGATCGTGCTGCTGCTGGTGTTCAGCCGCTACATGCCGACCACCGGGCAGCCGCAGGACATCCCGTACTCCGCCTTCATCGAGGACGTGAAGAACAGTCGCGTCGAGTCGGTGATCATGCAGGGCGAGATGGTCTACGGGGTGCACAAGGACAAGTCGACCTTCAAGACCCGCAACCCCGAGACCGACTACACCGCGCTCCTCGGCACGCTGCTGAGGGCGGGCGTCATCATCGATTCGCGTGAGCCCAAGCCGCCGAATTTCATCGGGCAGCTGCTGCTGCAGATGGCGCCGGCGCTGCTGCTGATCCTGGTGTTCCTGTACATGCTGCGGCAGATGCAGGGCGCATCCGGCGGCCGCGGGGCCATGTCCTTCGGCAAGAGCCGCGCGCGCCTCCTGGGCGAGGATCAGGTGAACGTGACCTTCGCGGACGTCGCGGGGGTCGAGGAAGCGAAGCAGGAGGTCGCCGAGATCGTCGACTTCCTCAAGGACCCCGGCAAGTTCCAGAAGCTCGGCGGCAAGATCCCCAAGGGCGTGCTCATGGTGGGCTCGCCGGGAACCGGCAAGACGCTGCTGGCGCGCGCCATTGCCGGCGAGGCCAAGGTGCCTTTCTTCACCATCTCCGGTTCCGACTTTGTCGAGATGTTCGTCGGCGTCGGCGCCTCGCGCGTGCGCGACATGTTCGAGCAGGCGAAGAAGCACGCTCCCTGCATCATCTTCATCGATGAGATCGACGCCGTCGGCCGGCACCGCGGTGCAGGCCTCGGCGGGGGTCACGACGAGCGCGAGCAGACGCTCAACCAGCTGCTGGTGGAAATGGACGGCTTCGAAGGCAACGAGGGCATCATCGTCATCGCGGCGACCAACCGTCCCGACGTGCTGGACCCGGCGCTGCTGCGCCCCGGTCGCTTCGACCGCCAGGTCGTGGTGCCGCTGCCGGACGTGCGCGGCCGTGAGCAGATTCTGCGCGTGCACATGCGCCGCGTGCCGCTCGCCGACGACGTGAAGCCGGCGCTGATCGCGCGCGGCACCCCCGGTTTCTCCGGCGCGGACCTCGCCAATCTCGTCAACGAGGCGGCGCTGTTCGCCGCGCGCGCCAACAAGCGCATCGTCGGCATGGACGAGTTCGAGCGCGCCAAGGACAAGATCCTGATGGGCACCGAGCGGCGCTCCATGGTCATGAGCGAGGCCGAGAAGCGCATGACGGCCTATCACGAGGCCGGTCACGCGATCGTCGGCATGACGGTTCCGGAGCACGACCCGGTGTACAAGGTCACGATCATTCCGCGTGGCCGGGCGCTCGGGGTCACTCAGTTCCTGCCCGAGCAGGATCGCTACAGCTTCTCCAAGCGCCGGCTCGAGAGCGCGATCACCACGCTGTTCGGCGGGCGCATCGCCGAGGAACTGATCTTTGGACCCGAGTCGGTGACCACCGGCGCGGCGAACGACATCGAGCGCGCCACCGAGCTGGCACGCAACATGGTCACCAAGTGGGGCCTGTCGGACCGGCTCGGGCCGCTCACCTACACCGAGGAGACCGGTGAGGTGTTCCTCGGCCGCAGCGTCACGCAGCACAAGCAGGTCTCGGACGTGACCGCGCACGCCATCGACGAGGAGATACGCCGCGTCATCGAGGGCAACTACCAGCGCGCGCGCCAGATCCTCACCAGCTCCCTCGACAAGCTGCACACGATGGCCGATGCGCTCATGAAGTACGAGACCATCGACGAGGAGCAGCTGAAGGACCTCATGGCGGGCAAGACGCCCAAGCCGCCCGCGGGCTGGGACGAGGCGCTGTCCAACAAGCCGCCGCAGGCGCCGGCGGAAGGGCCGGCGGCCGGTGGCGGACCGATACCGGCAGGGCAGCACTAACTGCGCTGCCAATAGCCACGCAGCTGCGCGCGAAAAGGGAGTTTCCGGGACCGCCGTGAATCCATCCCTGGAGGCTCCGGCAAAAACGTCCCTGTTTTTTCTGCACCCCACCCGCCTCGGCAGCTCATGTCGTCCCCGCCGGTAGTGCTGCGCTGCGGCGACAAGACCCTCGATCTCACCCGCCCGGTGGTCATGGGCGTGCTGAACGTCACGCCCGACTCCTTCTCCGACGGCGGCCGCTTCCTCTCGGTGGAGGCGGCGGTGGAGCAGGGCGTGCGCATGGCCGCCGAAGGCGCCGCGCTCATCGACGTGGGCGGGGAGTCCACCCGTCCGGGCGCCGAGCCCGTCAGCGCGGATGAGGAGTTGCGGCGCGTCATTCCCGTGATCGAGCGGCTGCGCGCGGCCACGGCCGCGATCATCTGCGTTGATACCAGCAAGGCCGAGGTCATGCGGGCTGCGAGCGCCGCGGGCGCCGGACTCATCAACGATGTGCGCGCCTTGCGCGAGCCGGGGGCACTCGCCGCCGCCGCGGCGAGCGGCTGCGCGGTGTGCCTCATGCACATGCAGGGTGAGCCACGCACCATGCAGCTTGCGCCCGGCTATGCGGACGTGGTGGCCGAGGTGCGGGGGTTTCTGGCCGCCCGCGTAGCGAGCTGCGTCGCCGCGGGGCTTGCAGGCGAGCGCCTGGTGGTCGACCCGGGATTCGGCTTTGGCAAGACTCTGGAGCACAATCTCACGCTGCTGCGCCGCCTGGGTGAGCTGGCCGCGGACGGATTGCCGGTGTTGGTCGGGTTGTCGCGCAAGTCGATGCTGGGCACACTCACGGGTCGTGCGGCCGCGGAGCGCGTGTACGGCAGCGTGGCCCTCGCGGTGATCGCAGTGCTCGCTGGTGCGCGCATCGTTCGCGCCCATGACGTGGCGGCGACGCTTGACGCACTGAAGGTGGCCGCGGCGGTCGGGAACGAGGCTCCGGGGACGGTTGCGGGGGAGTGAGATGGCTCGACGATACTTCGGCACGGATGGCGTACGCGGGCGGGTGGGCGAGCACCCGATGACCGCGAACTTCGCTCTGCAGCTCGCCAGCGCCGCCGCCCGCGTGCTCGCGCCCGCCGGTGGCACGGTACTGATCGGCAAGGACACCCGTCTGTCGGGCTACATGTTCGAATCCGCGCTGGAAGCCGGTTTCGTAGCCGCGGGCGTGGACGTCATGCTCATCGGACCGTTACCGACCCCCGGCATCGCCTACATGACGCGTCGCTTCAATTGCGATATCGGCGTCGTGATCAGTGCTTCGCACAATCTGTATGACGACAACGGCATCAAGTTCTTCGACGCGTCGGGGGGCAAGCTCTCCGACGAGCTCGAGGAGCGCATCGAGGCCGAGGTCGAACAGCCGCCGCTCACGCGCGCCTCGCGCGATCTGGGTCGCGCCACCCGTGCCGACCGCATGCGCACGCACTACCAGGAGTTCTGCGCCTCCACGCTGCCGCCGGGTCTGGATCTGTCGGGACTGAAAATCGTGATCGACTGCGCCAACGGTGCCGCCTACAAGGTCGGTCCTCGCATCCTCGCCGATCTCGGCGCGGAGATCGTGCCGATCGGTTGCTCGCCCAACGGCAGGAACATCAATGACGGCTGCGGCTCGATGGCGCCCGATCTGCTGCAACTCACGGTCCCCGGAGTGCGCGCCAACGTGGGTCTCGCGCTGGACGGCGACGGCGATCGCCTGGTCATGGTCGATCATCTCGGGCGCATCGTCGATGGCGACCAGCTGCTGTACGTCATCGCACGCTCGCTGCAGCAGGCGGGTACGCTGCGTGGACCGGTCATCGGCACGGTGATGAGCAATCTGGGGCTGGAGGTTGCGCTGCGCGCCGCCGGCATCGAGTTCCGTCGCGCCGCGGTCGGTGACCGCTACGTGCTGTCGATGCTGCGCGAGACGCGCGGCATTCTGGGGGGCGAGACTTCCGGGCACATCCTGTGCCTCGACAAGACGACCACCGGGGACGGACTGGTGAGCGCGCTGCAGGTGCTGGCGGTCATGAAGCAGAGCGGCCGGCCGCTCGCGGAGCTCGCCTCCGGGATGCAGAAGTTTCCCCAGGTGCTGCTCAACGTGAAGGTGGCCGCGCGCTACGACCCCGGCGGCGTGCCCGCGATACAGCAGGCCGTGGCGCGCATCGAGAAGCGCATGGCCGGCGACGGCCGCGTCGTACTGCGGCCGTCGGGGACCGAGCTGGTGATTCGCGTCATGGTCGAGGGGCGGGACGAGGACACGACCCGCGCCGCCGCCGACGAGCTCGCCGCTGTGGTGCGAGGCGTCGCCGGCTGACCGCAATAGCGGCCCCCCAACGGGCCTTTTGCTCGCGCGCGGGCCGAAATCGACCCGTGAGTGGGCAGCGTTTGCGTCACCCCCCCTGCATCGCTATCATCCCGCGCCCTTTGAGAACCCACAGGCGGCCCGGCGGGCCGCTCGAGGTCGGTCCATGCGCCGCCCGATTGTTGCCGGGAACTGGAAAATGTACGGGTCGCGCACCGAGAATGCGCGCCTCATCGAGGAGCTCCTGGCTCACTGCCCGGCACAGCCGGCCGCAGCGTGCGTGGTATGCCCGCCGTTCGTGTACCTGCAGGAAATCGGGCGGATGGTGCGCGGCTCGGTGCTCAGTCTCGGTGGCCAGGACGTCTGCGCTGACGCGCAGGGCGCGTTCACCGGTGAGGTCTCGGCCGCCATGCTCAAGGATGTAGGCTGCGAATACGTGATCGTCGGCCACTCCGAGCGGCGCCTGTTGTATCGCGAGAGCGATCAGCTGGTGGCGCGCAAGTTTGGCGCGGCGCACGCCAAGGGCCTGGTACCGATCCTGTGCGTGGGCGAGCAGCTGGCGGATCGCGACGCCGGGCGCACGCACGAAGTGGTCGCCCGCCAGCTCGATGTGGTGCTGGAACTGTGCGGTGCCGGCGCACTCGAGCTGGGCGTGGTGGCCTACGAACCGGTGTGGGCGATCGGCACCGGTCGCAACGCCACGCCCGAGCAGGCGCAGGATGTGCACGAGTTCATCCGCGCCCGTATCGGGGCGCGGGATGCTAGAATCGCCGCCGCCACGCGCATTCTCTATGGCGGCAGCGTCAAGGCCGGCAATGCGGTCGAGCTGTTCGCGATGCCGGATGTCGACGGCGGTCTGATCGGTGGCGCCTCGCTGAAGGCGGATGAGTTCCTGGCAATCCTGGCCGCCGCCGGACCGGGATGAGTGAGTTTTACCGATGTTGCGTGTGATTTTGACCTGCGTGCAATTGTTCTCCGCCATGGCCATCATCGGCCTCGTGCTGCTTCAGCGCGGCAAGGGGGCGGAGGCCGGGGCCGGTTTCGGTGCGGGCGCTTCCGGCACGGTGTTTGGCGCACGGGGCGCGACGACCGCGCTGTCGCGCGCCACCGCCATCCTGGCTGCGATCTTCATGATCAACAGTCTCGCGCTGGCTTATATGGGCACGCGCACCACCGAGGCGCCCAAGACCATCCTCGATGAGGCCGCCAGCGGCAAACCGCTGCCCGCCGCCGGCAAGCCCGTGCCGCCGCCGGCCTCCGCACCGGCTGGCACGCCCGCGCCTGTGCCGGCCTCCACTCCGTCTCCGGCGCCCGCGCCGAAGTGAGGCGGGGAGCGTCCCGCGCAGTCTGCGATGTTGCCCACGTGGTGGAATTGGTAGACACACTAGCTTGAGGGGCTAGCGCCGCAAGGTGTGTCGGTTCGAATCCGACCGTGGGCACCACACTCTGCACCGCCCGCTAGACGGCTGACCGGGCGCGCAGCGCGCGCCTGCGCCGGTCGACCCAGGCAGCCCAAAAGACAATTAGCCACTGTCCCATGTCGGACCAGGCGACCGCGCTGGCACTCGGCGGCGGCGGACCGAAGGACGCCCCCGCGTACAGCGCAACCAGAAACAGCGCGAAAATCCACACTCCCCAGTCATGGCGCGCGTGGTTACCGGTGGCGCGGCAGCGGGCGACGTCTGATCAGGAAGTACCCGCCGCCGAACGCCACGCCCCACACCGCGCTCATGAGCAGACTGTGCGAGATCGGGTAGTACTCGAAATCCAGCGGCGTGAACGCCGTGCTCCCGGGCGCAACCGCGACGCGTTCAACACCGGCGATGACCAGCACCGGCCAGACCAGATCGAGAAATGCGGCAGCCGCGAACAGTGTGCCGAGCGACACCGCCGGTGCGGCGTGCTTCGAACCCAATGCCACAGCGTAATGGCCGAGAAACATTTCCCCCTCCCGTTATAATTCATGCTGGTGCGCGGCGTGGTCGCGATGAGCAGCGCGGTCCGGGTACCTGGTGGGCGGTGTACCGCGCCCACGGAACGTGATCGTTCGGGCCCCGGCGACCGCGGGTGTGGCCCCTGGGCAGGCCACGGGCGGAAGCCGAGCGCCGGCACCAAAACGACTGACTGCGCTGCTACAATGCCGACACTCTGTGGGGGCAGGTCGCGGTTCGATCTGCCTTTTTTACGCACCACAAACGCGCAATGCTGTCGAACTACCTGCCCATCCTGATTTTCCTGATCATTGCCACCGGCCTGGCCGTGGTCCTGCTGGTGCTCGGCACCGGCATCGGGCGCTACTTCGCCCGCTTCCACGGTGATCGCGCCAAGCTTTCGCCGTACGAGTGCGGCTTCGAGGCCTTCGAGGACAGCCGCACCAAATTCGACGTGCGCTACTACCTGGTTGCGATCCTGTTCATCGTGTTCGATCTGGAGATCGCGTTCCTGTTTCCGTGGG
>WNFR01004061.1_pt1 | contig 15126 bp, 15 predicted proteins | sample 5400221 | NCBI WGS metagenome assembly WNFR01 (sample SAMN13153357, study PRJNA577476) | soil metagenome | isolation source: 40 cm soil under Madrone tree | place: USA:California | collected 2016-06-14 | reverse complement strand
GGCAATCACTTCCATCTCCGCTTCCTTCATCCCCCGCGTAGTAATCGACGGCGTCCCCAGCCGTATCCCGCCCGCCTTCATCGGCGGCAGCGGATCAAACGGAATCGAATTCTTATTCACGGTAATCCCCGCCCGGTCCAGCGCCTTCTCCGCATCATTTCCAGTAATCCCACGCGAGTGCACTTCCACCAGCAACAAATGATTGTCCGTCCCTCCCGAAACCACCCGCAGCCCGCGCCTCACAATCGCCGCCGCCAAAGTCTTGGCATTCTTCGCCACCTGCTGTTGATACTCCTTAAACGCCGGCTCCATCGCTTCCTTCAAGCACACCGCCTTTGCCGCGATCGTATGTACCAGCGGCCCGCCCTGAATCCCAGGGAAAGTCAATTTATCCAGCTCTTTCGCAAACGCCGTTTTGCACAGCACCAGGCCGCCACGCGGCCCGCGCAACGTCTTGTGCGTAGTCGTGCTCACCAGGTCCGCATGCGGCACCGGACTAGGATGCACTCCCGCCGCCACCAGCCCCGCGATATGCGCCATATCCACAAAGAACAGCGCGCCCACCGATTTCGCCGCCGCCGCGATCCGCGGAAAATCAATGATCCGCGAATAAGCGCTGGCTCCCGCCACGATCATTTTCGGTTTGTGCTCCACCGCCAGCCGTTCGATTTCGTCGTAGTCAATCTGCTCGTTGTCCTGCCGCACTCCATACGCCACGAATTTGTACATGCGTCCGGAAAAATTCAGTGGATGCCCGTGCGTCAAATGCCCGCCATGCGAAAGATTCATCCCCAGCACCGTATCGCCCGGCTGCAGCGTGCTCATATAAACCGAAACATTCGCCTGCGTCCCCGAATGTGATTGCACATTCGCGTGCTCCGCTCCAAAAAGCTGCTTCGCCCGGTCAATCGCCAGCTGTTCCACCTTGTCGGCAAATTCGCACCCGCCGTAATACCGCTTGCCCGGATACCCCTCCGCATACTTGTTCGTAAAAACCGACCCCATCGCTTCCAGCACTGCTTCCGAGACTAGATTTTCAGAGGGGATAAGTTCAAGGCCGGTGGCTTGGCGTTCGGCCTCTTCGCGCAGCAGCGAAGAAATTTGCGGATCGACCTGAGAGAGCGGCCGCTCCATTCTGGAATTGTCTTCGGTGGTCTTGCTCATGTCAGTTGTCCTCGGAGCAGCAAAATGGTGCACGGCCGGAATTGCAGGCCAGAAACATGATAACGCGAGCGGCGAGAGTGGGACAGTGGGCGGCGATCGTTCGCGAAGTCCTCGGGAAGAAACTTCAAAGCGACATGGCGACCGAGGCGCAGCCCCAAGTACAGCCCAGTCGCTTTCATGGGGGGCTCCAAGTAGAGCTCGCACCCGTCTACCTGGCGCGCATCTTAGTGTGGCCGATGTTGGGGGTCAACGAAGATGCCAATGATAAAAATGCGGAGGTTCCTCGCAGGCGTGGGAGAGAACCGGTGCGTTCCCCGGAGCTCTCCGTAACGGAGCCGCGGGCTTGCTGCCCACACAACGAACGGCGTTGGCGCCGACATTTCGGCATCTGGCGAAGAGATTCGTGCAAAAAAAACCGGAGCGGTGGTCGCTCCGGTCAAAGTCTCAAATGAAATGCCGAAAGAACTACTTCTTGCAAGATTCGCTTACCATCGAAACCTTGGTCACCTTAAGGTGCCCATGCTCCTTGGCATCGGCATCTACCGCTTCTTTGGCTTTTTCTTTGGCTCCGTGCATGTCCGGATGCCAGACTCTGCCGGTCACCGTCACGGTGTGTCCCAGGTGCGGAGAAAGCTTAACGGTAGTGCTCGTCACTTCCCACGTGCTTCCGTCCTCGCCCGTGATCTCGAATTCTTTTGCGCTGTCGCTCTTTGACAGGCAACCTGTGATGCTTCGTACATCCGCACTCTTGTCCTGGCCCGGCGCCGCCTGCGCGGCAAAGATCGGTGAAAGAACAAGGCCGGATGCTACAAAAAGCTGAAACGACCAATTCGCTTTCATAAGTGCCTCCTCGCGAGAGCAGACAGAGCAACGCGCAACCCTCAGTTTCTCTCGCCTTTGCAACCAGCATGCGCCGAGGGACGAATGGAAGGCCATGCAGTGAAATACCGGGGGAGGCAGGTATTTTTCGTTAGGGCCAATCCGCCACTTTCAGGAACTTGCCAAGAGATTCCTCGCTACGCTCGGAATGACCGACTCGGTGGCGGCTCAAGAGGCCAACTGCACGTCGAAAACAATTTTGACTTCGTCTTTGGCCCTAACGCCTGCTTTTCCTGGCGGCTTGATGCCGAAGTCAGTCTGCTTGACGGCGGCCTCGCCGGTGTAATGGCCGTCCTTCAGCGAGACTTGCGCGGTGACGGGGCGAGTCTGTCCGCGAAGGGTCAACTTGCCGCGAAGCGTCCAACGATCCTGGCCGGCGGATTCGGCGGCTATGGACCTGAAGACGATTTCCTGATGCTGCTCGCTATCGAGCACTTCCGGGCCGAGCATCGTCTCCTGGACTTCGGCGCGCTCTTTTTCGGAAGCATCCTTGTCAATCACGCGGAGCTGCCGCGCGTCCACGTGAATTTCAACTGCGGGATGCGAGCCGGTGTCCGCCGTACCGCTGTGAATCGGCGCCCGCACTTCGTGCTCGTGGCCGAGGCCGGAGAATATGCCGCTCTTGCCAACGTGGATGGTTAACGTGGATTTCTGCGTGTCAATGTTGTGTTGTTGCGCGCTCGCGCCCAGTGCGCACAGCAAACTCGCCGCTGCCAGATACATGGTTCGCTTCATGGTTCGCTCCACGACTGGAAATTCGATTTTAGCTCCAACGCGAACCACGAGACTACAGGCTGTCACCCGGCTAGGATGGCAGGGCGTCGGCAGCGCAGGAGGCGGCGCGGGAGAGTAGCAGAGTGCGCTCGCGGGAATTTTGCGCAAGCGAAGCAGCCCGAGCAAATTCGGATTGCGCTTCGCGCAAGCGGCCTAATTTTTTCAGCAGATCGGCGCGGACGGCGGGCAGTAAATGGTAGGACTTAAGCGCGGGGTCGGAGGTGAGCGAATCAACAATGTCCAATCCAGCTTGCGGGCCGAACGCCATGGAGACGGCTACGGCGCGATTGAGTTCGATAATCGGACTCGGAGTGAGTTGCGCGAGCGCGGCGTAAAGCGTCGCGATGCGTGGCCAGTCGGTTCGCGATGGCGTGTTTGCGCGCGCGTGGCAGGCGGCGATGGCCGCTTGCAGCGCGTAAGGACTTCGCGCGCCATTGAGCCGTTCGGCTTGCCCGAGTTCAGCGAGGCCGTGACGGATCAGCGCATGGTCCCAGCGAGTGCGATCCTGATCGGCAAGCAGAATTGGTTCGCCAGCAGAGTTGGTGCGAGCGTGAGTGCGCGAAGCCTGGATTTCCATCAGCGCCACCAGCCCATGCACTTCCGGCTCGTCAGGAGCGAGTCCTGCGAGAATGCGGCCCAGACGGAGGGCGTCCTCAATGAGCGCAGGGCGCATCCAGTCTTCGCCGGCAGTAGCGGAGTAGCCTTCGTTGAAAATTAGATACAGAACTTCGAGAACGGAAGAAAGACGCGCGGCGAGCTCAGCGCCGCGAGGAACTTCAAACGGGACGCGAGCTTCAGCGAGCGTGCGTTTGCCGCGGACGATGCGCTGCGCGATGGTCGGTTCGGGGACGAGAAAAGCGCGAGCGATTTCCTGCGTGCTGAGTCCACCGAGAAGACGCAGCGTAAGCGCGACCCGAGCCTCGGTGGAAAGCACCGGATGGCAGGAGATGAAAACGAGCCGAAGAAGATCGTCGCCGAAATTTTGTTCGTTGGCAGCGTCGAATTCGGCTTCAAAATTGGCCACGGCGGATTCCTGCTGGGAGTTTAGTTCGCGGCCGAGCTCTTCGTGTTTGCGCTCCAGAAGTTTGCTGCGGCGGAAATGGTCGAGCGCGCGATGCTTGGCAGTAGCCATAAGCCAAGCGCCAGGATTGTCCGGAACTCCGGAGCCGGGCCACTGTTCGAGCGCGGCGACCAGAGCGTCCTGCGCGAGTTCTTCGGCTAAGCCGACATCGCGGACGATGCGCGTAAGCGCCGCAATGATTCGCGCGGATTCGATACGCCACACTGCGTCAATGGCGCGATGCGTGGCGGCGGTTTCGATTTGCGTGGACACGGCGACCCTTTCAACTGATGAAAGACTCAGCTTACGAGAAACATTTCACCAGTGAAAGGGCCACGCGCTACGCTGCAAAGGTGAGTCGAGGTCAGGACGTCCGAGTCAGGACCTCGACTCACCAATTCGCATCAGGAAGCAGCCGCGGCTTTGTCGGTGCAACTCTGCTCGCCCGCTTCGTAAACTTGCCGAAGCTCGCATTCGCCCTCACCGACCACCTGGAGGAATTGCTTAGCCAATTTGATGGCCTCCTCTTTCGAGTTGGTGCGAAGAATTGCAAATCCGCCGACCAACTCTTTGGACTCGGTGAAAGGGCCATCCGTCACCGTGAGGTTGTTCCCGGAGCGCCGTACGCGCGCGCCAAGTGCGCTTGGCAGGCAGCCTTCCGTGGCGACCAGCCAACCGGCTTTGAATCCGTCTTCGACGAGCTTGCCCATCCTGGACATTTCTTCCTGCGACGGTGGAGTATTTCTTTCCACTGACTTGTACAAGCTTAGAAATTTCATGAGTTCATCTCCTTTTAAATTGGCGCTGCGACTTATCTTTAATTCTTCTCGTACGACTTGCACTGCTGAAAATCTTCGGGACCGAAAATTTGCCGAACTTCGGTTACGCCTTCCCAGCCAGGCCAGTGCACACGGTGCAGTTCCATGAATTTTTGCGCGCCTTCGATGGCTTCTTCCTTGGATTTTAAATCGAAGATCGCAAATCCGCCGATGATTTCCTTGGCTTCGGCGTAAGGGCCGTCGGTTGTGGTCAGCTTGCCATTGCCGACGCGAACGTGGGTGCTGGCGGCGACCGGAGCAAGCCCACCCGCAACCACCATTGTGTTGTCGCGCTTGGATTCTTCCGCGAGTTTGTCGATGGCGTCCATGAGCGCTTTCGGTGGCGGACCAGAAAGTTCTTGAGCGTGTTTGACCAACATCATGAATCGCATGTTTCATTCTCCTTTTTGTTTTTACTGCCTGTACTTATACGTCGAATGAGAACCTTCGAAATCGACATGCCCGGCGAGATTATTTTTTGCCTTCGAGCTGTTTGCCGAGTTCTCTGTGGCGATCGATCGCTTCGCTGGGACCGAAGTCTTCCAGTTCGAAGAATTGGCGGAGTTCGATTTCGCAGTCCTGGTTTTCGTGCGGGGCTGGAGCGCGTTTTGCCCATTCCAGCGCTTCTTCACGGGATTTTACCTGAATGATCCAGTAGCCGGCGATGAGCTCCTTGGTTTCCGCGAACGGCCCGTCAACGACTGCGACGCGTTTGCCGTTCGAATATTTAACGCGCGCGCCTTTGGAACTGGACTGCAGTCCGCTGAGATCCAAAAGCACACCGGCCTTCATCAGCTCTTCGTTGTACTTGGCCATGGAGCTGAGCAGCGCTTCGCTGGGCATGACTCCGGCTTCGGATTCCTTGCTGGCTTTCACAATCATCATGAATTTCATGATTCATCTCTCCTTTGATTTTGCTGCAAAACTTTTTGATTCTTGCTTCCACTGCTACGTCGAATGAGCCAGTTGAAATCGACAATCGCGAAAAGCACTCCGGAAAATCCTGCAGGCTACTAGGCTGCCTTGGCTACGGTTTGCAGCAGCGGCCAGGATAGCAACATTTGCAGGGCGCACAGAGAAAACTGGTGGTGAGCCGAGGCGTCCGGGTAGAGAGCCTGCGACGCCGTGATTGCCAGAGAAGGCAGGAGCACAATGGTGTCCTTGGCGACGGAGTCGAGGTAGTTGGATAACTGGGTTGCAGATTGATCGAGGCTCAAGAGCAAAATGACCAGGGCAATGGCGACGAGGATGGCCCGCACGATTGGCTGGGTCGTTTGAGGTGTTGTGTGTTGGTTTGTCATGCTCGACTCCTTGTTGATTTCCTTGCCTCACTAGTGCGTCGAACGACGGGGGGTGAAATCGACAGGTATCTCAGGGGATTCTTCAAAATTTCTTTAATCCTTGTAACCTATTTAGACTCAATCGGTTGGGAGTCGCGACGGGGACCGATTTGAGGGTGATTCGGAGAAAGGACAACGCAGAGACGCGGAGGGCGCAGAGACCGGCGGAGAAGGCGGGGTAGGTCAACACTTCGCGGGGAGAGCAAGGGCAGAAGCTGGATCGGAACAGGGCAGCAGCGATTAGCGGTCTTGTTTTTGCTCGTTCTGGGCCGCGCGGGCTTTTACGATCTTTTTCACGAGGCTGGCGGGAAGTGGTTTATCGGTAGGGAAGCGGATGGTGCCTTTTGAGGTTTGGTAGCGGGTCAATTCGCTCTTGAACATTTTTAAGAGCGACGAGGTGGCTAGGAACAGGCTGCAATGCTTCGGATATGCGGCAAAGCCAATCAACATGCCTTTGTATTTGAGCATGGGGATACCGTAGCTGATGACTTCGGTCGCTTCTGTAGGGGCGGCGGCACGGATCGCAGTTCGAATTGTTTTGAGTGTAGAGCGTGCTGGTTCGGGCACGGAGGCCAGGTATTCGTTTACGGTTTTGGGCGCTACGCTTTTCTTCTTCATATAGTGGAGGCACGACGGCGGGCGAATTAAGTGTACACCCCGGCGACGTGCGAATAAGGATTCTCGGCGACGTTCCGGTGTTGACGCCACGCGCAGCGTCGGGAACAATGATTCAACCATGCCACTTAAACTTTCGGACAAGAAGCTTGCAGTACTTGGTGCCGGCAAATTGGGCGGGATTCTGCTGCGCGCATATCTGCGGCAAAAACTTTTTACCGCCAAGCGCGTAACCGCTACCGTCAAGCACGGAGAGAAGGCGAGCTCGATCGGCAGCGAACTGAAGCTATTTGTCTCTACCGACAATCGCAAGGCGGTGAAGGGCGCGGATATTGTGCTGTTGGGCGTGAAGCCGCAAGTGATCGCGGAAGTGCTGAAGGAAATTGCGCCGGAGGTCAGCGAGAAGACACTGGTTATTTCGGTGGCGGCTTCGGTGCCCACGAGCTATCTGGAGCAGCACCTGGGTGCAAAGGTTCCGGTGATACGCGCGATGCCGAATACCCCTGCAGCGGTCGGATGCGGAATGACGGGAATTTGTCGCGGGGCGCATGCCGGGCCGGAGCACCTGGAAATTGCGCGAGCGATGTTCGACGCGGTGGGGCGTACTGTGGTGGTGGATGAAAAGAATATGGATGCGGTGACCGGGCTTTCCGCCAGCGGCCCGGCATTTGCGTACATTATTCTGGAGTCACTGGCGGAGGCTGGCGTGAAAGTTGGACTGCCCCGCGACGTAGCCACGCTGCTGGCGGCGCAAACGATGAAGGGAGCTGCTAGCGTGGTGCTGGAAACGGGAGAGCATCCGGCGCAACTGAAGGACGCGGTGACGACGCCTGCGGGATGCACGATCGATGGCATTCTGGAGCTGGAAGAAGGCAAACTGCGGGTGACCTTGATTAAAGCGGTGGTGAAAGCCACTAGCCGCGCCGGCGAACTGCTGTTTGAGAAATAATTGACCCATGAGCGAACCGGAAAATCCGAACGATCCCGGCACATCGCCAATCCTGAAGAAGACAAAGCAAGTCACGAACGATTCAGCGATTGCAATGGAGCTGCCGTTTACGCTGGTGGGTGCGATCCTGCTCGCTGGTGGTGCGGGCTATTTGCTGGATCGTTGGCTGCATACCAAGCCGCTCTTCATGCTGGTTCTAGGAGTGCTCGGGTTTATCGCCGGAGTGCGCGAAGTGATTCGCCGGCTTCCTGGCAACTGACGCCATGGCCGATGAGTCCCTTGCAATCGCTGGCTCGCGAACGGAATCGCGAATCTCGCGGCTCACCTTAATTTTTGGCGCTACAGCGGCGATCGTCGCGGCATTTTCTGGACATCCCCATTGGGCAAGCGGATTAGCGGTCGGAGCTATTTTGGGGTGGCTGAATTTTCGTTGGCTGGGGCGTGGACTGGACGCTCTAGTTGCGGGGTCGACAGCGCAGCAAGGCCGTGAAAAGCCGGTAGTTCCGTGGTGGAATTACCTGATGGCGGTGTTTCGCTACGCCTTGATAGGCCTCACCGTGTATGTTATTTTTATTTATCGGCATATTCCCCTCGCGAGCATGATGGTGGGCCTGTGCGCTCTTGCAGCCGCTGCAATCGTAGCGAGTGTGTGGGAAATCTTGGCACCCGAACAGGGTCATCTGGATAGGTGATGGAAGAACACGTCCTTGGTATCACGCGAGTCGTCAATCACTTCCTCGGTCCTCTTGCGGGACCTCTGCTGAGCAAACTGCATATTCAGCCGGCAAACCCGGAACTCCCGATTCCGCAGCATGTGGTGATGGGGATGGTGGTGGTGTTGATAGGCACAGTTTTTGCGCTGCTCGTTCGGTCGCGCTTGTCAGTGGAAAAGCCGGGAGCGTTGCAACAGATTGCAGAAGGCTTGCTCACCAATCCGCTGGAATTCGGGATACGAGATTTGCTGGTCGAGAACGTCGGCCACGAAGGCATAAGGTATGTCCCGTTTGTCGGCGCGATTTCCGTTTTTATTCTGATTTCGAATTTGCTGGCGATTTTTCCGTTCTTTATTGCGCCGACGGGCGTGGTAACGGTGCCGCTGGCTTGCGCTGTCCTCACATTTCTTTATTTTAATTTTCAAGGCGCGCGGCATCACGGGGTCAGCGGTTATTTGAAAACGTTTGCTGGAAATCCGCACGGCGCCGGCGGATGGGCGCTTGCGCTCCTGCTATTTCCGGTGGAAATTATCAGCACCACGGCCCGGCTGCTTTCGCTCACGGTTCGTTTGTGGGCCAACATGTTTGCCAGCGATTTGATTTATGTGATTTTCCTGGGATTGCTGGGCGGTGGCGCAGCTTTTGGCTGGAGCAAATCGCCGGTGCTGGGTGTGGTACTCGGGATATTCCCGGCGCTGATTCCTCTGGCGTTTATCGCGCTGCATATTTTCGTTTCCGTGGTGCAGGCTTACGTTTTTACGGTGCTGCCCTCGGTTTATCTGGGCCTGGCGACTTCCGACGAACATTGATCTTGCCGGAAAGAAATTTCCGGCGATGTGCCGTTGCAGTGTGAGGCCGGCTGCTCGGTGTCCGGCAACCACCAACTGGCGGTAATTCATAGGAGGCTGTAAATGAAGAAAGCAGCAATCGTGTTGATGGTGGCGTTCTTTGCCGTCATGATCCTCGCGCCGACAGCGATGGCGCAGGAGCCTGGTGCAGCGTCGGGCGGAGGAAAAGCGCTGGGCGCGCTAGCGGTAGCGATTGGCATGGGCGCAGCGGCATTTGGCTGCGGTCTGGGCCAGGGCCGAATCGCTTCTGCGGCATGCGAAGGCATGGCGCGGAATCCCGGGGCGGCAGGCCCGATACGCGCGGCGATGATTCTGGGGTTGGTGTTCGTGGAGACGCTGGTGCTGTTTACGCTGGCGATGCTTGCGCTGAAGGCATAAGTTTTTTAGTGGGATTCTTACTTTGGCGGGCCGGGAATTTTTCCGGCCCGTTTTTTGCTTTTGACGAAGAGTTATGCCGAGAAACGGCGCCCGCCGCAGACCGCGGCCCTTACAACGGCGCAGAAAAAGAAAAAGGGAAGAAAGGATAACGCTGAGACGCAGAGAGCGCAGAGGAATCGGGGAGAATTTCGCGGCCGAGCGGGAGAGAAATTTGCGGGGAGAAAGAAGGACGACGAAGTAAACCCGCCGCTACAAAGAGCAAGAGAGTTGCGGCGTTTTATTTCAGGCCGCCGATCAGGGTTTTTTCCAGGAGGAGGCGCAGGACTTGATTGGGGAAGAGGCCGAAATAGATAGTGCCGATGGCGGTGATGGCCAAGACGATGTTGACGGTAGCGGGAAAGGCGATGGGCGTGGCGGAAGCGGAGTCTTCGCTGGGTTCCCGCATGTACATGGCTACGATGACCTTGAGGTAGTAATAGGCGCCGATAATGCTGTTGACGGCCATCAGGACGGCGAGCCAGATCAGATTGGAATTGACTGCCGCCTTGAAGATATAGAACTTACCGAAAAAGCCTGCGGTGACGGGCAAGCCCAAAAGAGACAGCAGGAACAGGCTGAGAGCGGCAGCGGCTACGGGATGGCGCTGCGAGAGTCCGGCGTAGTCTTCGAGCGTGACGTATTTTTCATCCTTGCCACCCAGTTGCGAAACGATGGTGAACGCGCCGACTTTCACTAACGCGTAGCTTAAAAGATAGAAGAGGACTGCGGCGTAGGCGGGGACACCGCCGAATGCAGTTGAAGTGTCGCCGGAAGTCATTCCGGTTACGGCGGCGAAGGCTACCAGAATGTAGCCTGCGTGGGCGATGGAGCTGTAGGCGAGCAGACGCTTGACGTTGGCCTGCACCAGGGCGCCGAGATTGCCCACGAACATGGTGAGGACGGCGAGAATCCAGAAGGCCCAGAACCAATATTGCGTGGCTGAAGGAACGGTGGCAAAAATTCTGAGCAGCAGGGCAAACGCTGCGGCTTTTGGTCCAGCTGCGAAGAGCGCGGTTACCGGAGTCGGAGCGCCTTCGTAAACGTCGGGCGTCCAGATCTGGAAGGGGGCGATAGCGACTTTGAAGCCGAGGCCGATGAGGATCAAGGCGAGGCCAAGTTTCATGAGCGGCATTTGCGCGTCGTCGATTTGACCCATGTTGGTGAGAATGGTCGAGCCGGATGCGCCGTAGACGAGAGCGATGCCGTAGAGGAAAAAAGCCGTGGCGAACGAACCGAGGAGAAAGTATTTCAGCGAGGATTCGCTGGACTTTAGCGTATCGCGGCGATAGCCAGCGAGGACGTAACTGGCGATGGAGCTCATTTCGAGGCCGATGAAGGCGGTGAGGAGTTCCTGCGCGGAGGCGAGGACGCCCATTCCGGCGGTGGCAAAAAGAATCAGCGCGAAAAATTCCGCGCTTTCGAGTTTTTCGCGCGTGAGGTAGGGTGAGGCGACGAGAATGACCAGTGCAGCGACCGAACCAACCAGCAAGTGAAAGAAAAAGCTAAAAGAGTCCGACTGGATCAGCCCGAGGAAGCCCGGGCCGGGATAACGCATGCCAAAAATGCTGGTGGCGGTGCCCGCGGCTGCGCCGATGAAAGCGACGGTGGCGAGCGCGGGGCGATTTTTGGTAAGCGACTGCAGCAGCATCAGCAGCACGCCGAACCCGCACCAGATCAGTTCCGGCATTACGCGGTAGAAATCTGCAGGACTGGGCGTGGGGAAACTCATCTAGCGGTTGCCGGCCCTTTCGAGAGTGCTGATCGAGCCAGCGCCAGCCGCGATTGCCGGAGTATGGGCAGCGGGCAGCGCAACAGGAGCGATCGCTTCTACCGGCCACTGCTGGCGCTGCATGCTTTTGCGAATCGTGTCGGTGGCAGTCGCGGTGCGGCGGGTGAGGAACGCCGAACCGATGCCCATCCACAGAATGATGACGGACATGGCGGCCAGGATGAAGCGTTCGCGCGCGGAGCTATCGGCCAGAGTTTTATTTTTTTCCACAGTGATTTCACCGAAGAAGACGCGCTGGTAGGACCACAGCAAATAGCAAGCGGAGAGGATTACACCGGTTGACGCCCAGGCAGCCCACTGCCAGTGCACGATGTAAGTACCAAGAAGAATCAAATATTCGCCGACGAAACCGTTGAGCAGCGGAAGGCCGAGCGAGGCTAACGCGACGAACAGGAAAAATGCCGAGAGGCGCGGCATGGGAGTGGCCAGGCCACCGTACTGCTTAATTTCAAAAGTGTGACGGCGGTCGTAGAGCATGCCGACCAGCAAAAAGAGCGCGCCGGTAGTAATGCCGTGCGCAAGCATCTGGTAGATGGCGCCCTGCATGGCGATGGCGTTGAAGGAAAAGATGCCGAGGACGACGAAGCCGAGGTGGCTGACGCTGGAATAGGCGACGAGTTTTTTCAAATTCGGCTGAACCATCGCAACCAGCGCGCCATAGATGATGCCGATGATGGCCAGGACGGCTACGTAGGGCGCGGCCCTGCGCGACGCTAGCGGGAAGAGCGGCAGGCAGAAACGCATCATGCCGTAGGTGCCCATTTTGAGGAGCACCCCGGCGAGGATGACTGAGCCAGCGGTGGGAGCTTCTACGTGCGCGTCGGGCAGCCAGGTATGAAGCGGGAAGAGCGGAACCTTAATGGCGAACGCTACGAAGAAGGCCAGGAACAAAAGCAATTCGGTTTGCGCGGGGAGGACCAGCGTTCCGTTTTGCAGCGCGTGCTGAATCTCGACGAGGTCGAACGTCCCTGCGCTGCCCGGAATGGATCCCATGGCGTTGTAGAGCCATAGGATGCCGACGAGCATGAGGATTGAGCCGGCCATGGTGTAGAGAACGAATTTGACGGCGGCGTAGATGCGGCGGTCGTGGCCCCAGATGCCGATCAGCAGGGCCATGGGGATCAGCATGATTTCCCAGAAAAGGAAGAACAGGAACAAGTCGAGTGAGAGAAACACGCCGACGACGCCGACTTCGAGCATCAGCAGGGCGATGAAAAATTCTTTTACGCGGTGATTGATGCTGTTCCATGACGCGAGGATGGAGATGGGCGTCAGGAACGTGGTGAGGATTACCAGGAAGACGCTGAGGCCGTCCACGCCCATGTGATAGTGGATGGGCGGGGAAGTGATCCAGGGAATGTTGAGTTCGAGGCGATAACCGGAAGAACCGAGCGGGACGCCGGGAATCAACAGGAGCGAAAGCAGAAATTCAAATGTGGCGACGACCATGGCCATGCGACGGATCCAGCCGTGATCGTCGGCGCGAAGGATCATCAGCGCGAGAGCGCCGAGGGCGGGAAAGAACGTCAGAACGGTAAGCAGGTGCGCGCCGGGGGTCATTTCGTCACCGTGCCCTGAATCGGAGAAACAACCGCATGCAGCGCCGGCCAGAAGAGAATGATGATTACCGCTAACGCGCCGACGACTACCCAGACCGCGTAGCTGCGGGTGTTGCCGGATTGCGTGTGGCGAACCGTGTCGCCGACGGCAGTGGCTCCGTGGGCGATGCCGTTGACGGTGCCGTCGATGGCTTCTACGTCCACGACTTTCCAGAGAACGTTTTCGGAAAGCCAGACGAGCGGGCGAACGATGACGGCGGCATAGAGTTCGTCCACGTAATATTTGTTATACAGCGTGGTGTAAATGCCGCTGAGCGACTTTGCGAGCTGCTCTGGTTTTCCGGGCTGCTTGAGATAGAGCCAGGACGCAACGACCCAACCAATTGCTGCGGAAGCAACCGCGACCCCGGCGAGCCATAACTCGAGAGCGTGGGCTTGCGCTTCACTGAGGCCCTCGGCGGCTTCGTAGGTGCCGAAGACCGGATTGAGGAACGCGGCAAAGTGATCAAGTCCGCCCCAGAATGCGGGAGCTGCGACCCACCCGCCGACTAGCGAGAGCACAGCAAGGGTTACGAGCGGGCCGAGCATGCTCCACGGCGATTCGTGGACGTGCACATGGTGCTCGTCGTAGCGTGGCTTGCCGTAGAAAGTAAGGAAAATCAGCCGGAACATGTAGAAAGAAGTGAGCAACGCCGTGAGCAGGCCGACGCCGTAGAGCGCTTTGCCGCCATTGCCGCCGACGGTCAATGCGCTGAAGAGGATGGAATCTTTGGAGAAGAATCCGGCGAGTGGCGGAATGCCAGCGATGGCCAGCGTGGCGATCAACATGGTGACGAATGTGTATTTGATTTTGCTGCGTAGGCCGCCCATGTGGCGCATGTCCTGTTCGCCGCCCATAGCGTGAATGACGGAACCGGCGGCGAGGAAAAGGAGAGCCTTGAAGAAGGCGTGAGTCATCAGATGAAAAATGCCGGCGCCGAATGCACCGACACCGCAGGCGAGAAACATATAGCCGAGCTGGCTGACGGTGGAATAGGCGAGAACTTTCTTGATGTCGGTCTGGACCAGGCCGATGGTGGCGGCGAACAAGGCGGTGGCGCAGCCGATGGTGGCCACGACGACCAGCGCGGTTTCCGAGCGTTCGAACAAGATGTGCGAGCGGGCCACGACGTAAACGCCTGCAGTGACCATGGTCGCGGCGTGGATCAAGGCGCTGACGGGCGTGGGGCCTTCCATGGCGTCCGGCAGCCAGACGTAAAGCGGAAGTTGCGCCGATTTGCCGCAGGCTCCCATGAACAGCAGCAGGCACGCGATGGTTAAGGTGCCGAACACGCCCCAGGCTTCGTGCGGCCACTGCTGAGTGGTCACTTTCGCAAATAGGTCCGTGAAATCGAGCGTGCCGAACGTGCGGAAGAGCAGGAACATGCCGAGCATGAAGCCGAAATCACCAATACGATTGACGATGAAGGCCTTTTTGCCGGCGTCAGCCGCAGATTTTCTGAGGAAGTAAAAGCCGATCAGCAAATAGCTCGAGAGGCCGACGCCTTCCCATCCGACGAAAAGAAGAACGTAGTTCGCGGCGAGAACCAGGATCAGCATGAAAAACATGAAGAGATTCAAGTAGGCGAAGAAGCGGTAGTAGCCGCCTTCGTGCGCCATGTATCCGGTGGAATAAATGTGAATGAGAAAGCCGACGCCAGTGACTACGAGGACCATGACGACGGTGAGCTGGTCCATTTGAAGGTCGAAGCCTGCGCGGAAATTTCCGGCGACGATCCAATCGAAAAACGGCTTGTGAAACGCTTCGTGTTTTAGCGCGTAGTATTCGAGAAATTCGCGGACGGCTTCCAGCGCGCAGACGAACGAAATTCCGGTCGAAGAAAGCGCCACGGTATTGACGATTTTATTCGGCCACTTCAGGCCAAATAATCCGTTGATGGCCGCGCCGAGCAGCGGCAGCAGCGGAATGATCCACAGATGATCGAGAATCGGCTGATTGGGCATTAGAGTTTGAGCAAATCCACGCGCTCGATGTTGAGCGAGCGACGATTGCGCGCTGTAAGAATGATAATGCCGAGGCCGACGGCGGCTTCCGCAGCCGCTACGACAATCACAAAGAGCACGAAAACCTGGCCGTCGAGTTTGCCTTTGGCCTGACTGAATGCGACGAAAGCGAGATTGACGGCGTTAAGCATCAGCTC
>WNFR01004060.1_pt1 | contig 15126 bp, 12 predicted proteins | sample 5400221 | NCBI WGS metagenome assembly WNFR01 (sample SAMN13153357, study PRJNA577476) | soil metagenome | isolation source: 40 cm soil under Madrone tree | place: USA:California | collected 2016-06-14 | reverse complement strand
TCAATGTTAATCTATTTCGACCATTGAGAGTGGTAGCTGTGTATCGAGGTTACGTGATCAGAACTGGAAAGGATGATTATGGCACACATATTGGCAAAATTGAGTGGGGTCGAGTTTGAAAAGGTCAAACAGCAACTGCAGAAAGACGCGCCAGTACATGCTGAACAGGGCATGTATTTGGAGCACCTGTGGAAAAACTCGGACGACCCGAGCGAGGTCCTATTCTTATTCCGAGTTGATGATCTAAATCATTCTAAGCAACTTATGCAGAGAACTCATGCTGAAGCCCGCCAGAAAGATCCAAATGCAAAATTGCCTGACGTGACATTTTTGGATGGAGATTGAAGAGATTTCGGCTCTCCATGTTGATCGTTGACAGGTACGAATTCGAAGCGCCACCTAAGGATAGCTAAGAAGTGACCTATCCGTTTTCGGTATTCTATTTCGCTTCCAATCGCTCAAGGTAAGCTTTGAGTTCGGTGTGACCTCCATGATCGGCCCAGCCCGCAGGCGTGGAGTGAACCTTTGTGTCTCTGACGTTCGCGTTCGCACCGTTTTCAATAAGAAACTCGACCATTACTCGATGGCCGTTGAGTGCGGCATAGTGCAGACCAGTCCCTGCGAAATCAAATCCAGGAGGAATAGCATTAATCTCGACGCCTTTTTCCAGTAACAATTGTGCTGCATCGACGTGATTGTGCATGCAGGCATAGATGAAAGCATTGTTAACAATGTCCTGGCGTTCATTGGACCACTGCTCGACTTTAGCCTGTAGTTCTTCCTTTATCCCCTTGTTCAAATTCGACTTTTTTACGTCCCCAAACGGCCAATCGATCGTGCCGGCTTCAGGTTTCAAACTGCCGTCAATGTTGAAGTAGTCTTCGATCAAATCCGTTCGGCCGAGGCCTGACGCAATGCGCAGATTATGTATTGTCGCGCCGCGTTTCAGCAGTAGCTCGATCGTCCCCTGGTTGTTCCAATACAATGCTTCTTCCAGTGGCGACCAACTACCGGTCCCGTTAATGGCCGCTCCGCAGTCGAGCAGTAGTTCGACAATCTCGACATTGTTTATACTTGCGGCGGCACCAAGAGCTCCATTGAGCTCGGCGCCGGCATCGAGCAGGACCTCGGCCAACTCGACCTTGTTCGGCACCTCAATAGCATCAAGGGCCAAACATTGCAACAACGTTGGATGACTGCGAGTCGAACGCGCCACGGCCAATGAGGGATCGAGTTTTATTAGAGCGTTTAGTTCATCAAGATCGCCAGACTTAATTGCCTTGATCGCCGGATGAAACTTAGCGTCCATTGAGAATCTCCTATGTTACTCGTAAGTGACAGGTGACAAGTACCTTCATGCTAACGGCCGCTTTGTTGCTAACTCCGTACATGCGGTTAAGCGAACAGGGCATAAAACAAATTCACCGCAATTCCCAGGATTTCGTACAAGAATTGACTTAACTCGTTTTTTACCTGTCACCTGTCACCGTTTACCTGTCACGTCCGTGGAATTCGGGACCTTAATCTCCATCGGACAACGAAGCGTGTGGAAGAATCGTTGCTGGGATCGGTTGCAGAAAGCGCGAGACCACGGGGAAGGCATCGCGATCAGTGCCACGATAAACATTGATCGGATACACGAAATTAAGCTCGCGCTTGGCGCGCGTCGTGGCTACATACAGAAGGCGTCGTTCTTCCTCAAGATCGTCAAACTCATCATGGAAGTAGGAGGAAGGGAACCACCCGTCTGTCATCCAGATAACAAAGAGGCTGTTCCACTCCAGGCCCTTTGCTGAATGCACGGTTGAAAGGGTAACCATGCCACTGCCACGTTTGGTCTTTTCCCCTTCAGCCAGGTCCGACGGATCGAGGGCTATGTCGTCCAGCAGCTTCGCGGCAGTTTTATATCGCTTGGCGATAGCCTGCAGGTTCACGAGATCTCGACCACGTCGAAGAGAGTCGTCGTACTTCTCTTTCAAAATCGGCTTATAAAAGCGAAGAACGGATGAAAGTTGAGCGGCGGGAGACTCGCTCTCGAGGATGCTCGCCAATACGCGCGCCAGGCGTCCTAACTGGTCCTTGTAGCTCGCCCGCGCCGGAAATCCATGCAGCTTTCTGAACAAGCCCTCTTTCGCTCTCGCCGACCTGAACTCCTTTCGCTCTACGCCCAGATGATCGAGTATCTGATAAACCGTCGCGTCGCCTATGTGATCGATCAGTTTAAGTGCACGAAACCAGGAGAGCGTGTCTGAAGGCTTGACTACGAGACGAAGGAAGGCCAGCACGTCCTTGATGTGGGCAGATTCCGCGAACTTGATTCCACCAAATTTACGAAAGGGTATTCCATGCTTTCCAAGTTCAATCTCCAGATCGAATGAATGAGAACTCGAACGAAACAAAACGGCGATCTCGTTTAGTGGAATACCTTCCTCACGCAACTCCTCGATTCGTTGCGCGACGAAACGCGACTGCTCGTTTTCGTCGTGCGCACGCACTACTACGGGGAGTGGCCCCTCTTTTACACTTGAATACAAACGTTTGGCATAGCCCTCTTTGACGTCACCTATGATGGAGTTGGCCACGTCCAAAATCTGCTGTGTACTGCGAAAGTTCTCTTCCAGTTTGATGATCTTTGCCGCGGGGAAAAGTTCCGGAAACTCCAGCATGTTCGTATGGCTGGCGCCACGGAATGAATAAATCGACTGAAATTCGTCACCTACCACGGCGATATTGTCGTGTGATGCCGTCATAAGCCGCACAATTTGCGCCTGCAGCTTGTTTGTGTCCTGATACTCGTCCACCATTATATAGCGGTACTGTTCCGAGAGCCGCTCGCATAGCTCAGCGCTTGCTTCAAGGGCTTCACGCATCCTTACGAGCAAGTCGTCGTAGGTCAGCATATGTCGAGTGCGCTTGAACTGCTCAAAGGACGCGAATAGCGCGCCAAGTTCGGCAAGTTCGTCAATAAACTGCGGGTAACTCTGACCAAGCACCTGACTCATCGGGCTCGACTTGTTAACCATCATGCTGAAGATTGCGGCAATGGTCCGTTTGCGCGGAAACCGTCGATCCTGTGTGAGACGCATCTGCCGCCGCAACAGATCGATCAGATCTTCGGTGTCGCTTTGATCCAGCACGGTGAAGTTGCGTTCTACCCCCGCATATTCCGGGAACTTGCGTAAAACTGAATGGCCCACAGAATGAAAGGTGCCGCCCGAGACCCTTTGGCATCGAGCATCGGCCAACGATGCGGCACGCGCGAGCATGCTTGTGGCAGCCCGGCGAGTGAAGGTCAATAGCAGCACCGACTCGGGCCGTGCGCCGATTTCGACAAGACGAGCCACACGATAAACCAGCGTGCGCGTCTTTCCAGTACCCGCTCCAGCAACAATCAGTAGCGGACCTTCGGTCGTTGTCACGGCTTGAAACTGGGATTCATTTAGTTCTTTTTCGTATTCAATGCCCCTAACTTGCAATGCCGTCGCGACGTGCTTCAACACGAGCTTATTTTTTGCAGGGACAGGCAGAGGCAGGGCCTTTCCCAGTTCGAGATCGCGCTTAAGGACCTTGAGTTCCGCCGCGAGTTCGGCTGCGGTTTGATACCGATCCTTCGTTGCTTTCGCCAATGCCCTTGTCAGGATTCGATGGAGGTCCCGCGGTAACTCAATTTTGTTTGGGTCAGGTAACTTCGGATCTTCGTGCAGAATGGCATGCATCGTGTCGACCCGGTTCCCATGGACGAACGGACTTTTGCCCGTCAGCATCTCGCACAGTACGACCCCAAGAGAGAAGAGATCGCAGCGGCGATCGACTCTCTGGCCCAGAAGTTGCTCAGGCGACATATAGTTGACCGTTCCGAGAAGCGCTCCCGACGCCGTTTCTATACGTAAAAGCGTTTTCTGGTCACTATCAGCCGCGAGGGCACGTTCACGTTGTGCAACAAGTTTCGCCAAACCGAAATCCAGAATCTTTGCGTAGCCATCGCGGCTGATCATCAGGTTTTCCGGTTTCAGATCGCGGTGAATGATGCCTATCTCGTGAGCTTTAGCAAGACCCTCGGCAATCTGTATCGCAAATCCTAAAATTTCATTGACTTGCAAGGTGCGAGATTTGATTTTTTGACGAAGCGTCTCGCCCTCGACAAACTCCATCGCGATGTAAGGCGTACCATTATCTTCGCCCACTTCGTATATCGTAAGGATGTGTGGATGGGTTAAAGCCGAAGCCGCACGAGCCTCCTGGAAAAATCGGCGGCGCCGGTCTTGTTGAGAGACATATTCCGGCGGAAGGAGTTTAAGCGCGACAACACGATGAAGTTTGTTGTCATACGCCTTATAGACGGCACCCATACCGCCCGCGGCTATCAGTTCCACGATTCGGTAGTGGGCCACTGTCCGTTCAGAGATAGCTTTCATGACTTCAGGAAGATATCACGCTGGTCTGGTCGAATCCAAGATGGCAATTCACGGGCATGAAAACAGGATCCAGGTCAAGATACACGAGGTTTATACCAGGAAAGAGATAAGCCGCAGATTCACCCAGCGCGGCAGAGCCGCAAGCTGGGAATTTTGAATCACGAATTTTGAATTTTGAATTGCTGAAGTCACAGTATTTCGTTCATAACTCTTCAGTAAATCGCTTGCCCAGAGTGGCGACCGGTAGTTGTTAAGGTGTATTTTAAGATGGATTTCTTCAACCAATGAGCTTGTCCAAATCAAAAGCTGCCGGCGACAACCCAAACATGAGCAACGCTCATCCGCAAATTGATAAGCGAGTGCCGGGGCAATCTTTCCTGCTGGGCCAGAGAAGAACGCTGGAAATGATTGCGGATGGCGTCGACCTCCGTGAAATCCTCGATGAACTCTGCCGCACAATAGACGCTCAACAACCTGAGGTGATTTCTAGTGTCCTTTTGGCGGATGTTGAAGGTAAACAACTGTGGCCCGCGGCCGGACCAAAGCTGCCCGACGAGTGGACAAAGAAGATTACGCCACTACCCATTAACGCGAACGTCGGTTCTTGCGGGACAGCGGCTTTCCTCAAGCAAACCGTTATCGTTTCCGACATCGCCAGCGATCCCTTATTTGATCTCTACGATTACCGAGCTGAGGCTTTGCGTCACGGTCTGCTTGCTGCGTGGTCTCAACCACTCGTCTCAAAAAAAGGCAGAGTGCTTGGGACTTTCGTGCTGTATTACAAACAGTCTCGCACTCCAACACCAGACGACCTGCAACTAATTGAAGAAACAGGGCAGATTGCGCGCATAGCAATTGAGAGCGCTCAATCACGGTCGGCATTACAAAGCGCTCTAGACGAAATCAAAAGATCTGAAGCGCGGCCGCAAGAGATTGTCGATGTCATACCGCAAACGATCACTGTCCTGGATCCAGATGGGACCATCATTTTTGCAAATCAGGCAGTGCTCGATTACACGGGTCTTAGCGTCGATGATGTGAAAAAGCCCGACTTTCGCGATCGGGTCTTCCATCCCGAAGATGTCGAGCGATTGCGCGAAGAACGGAAGCAGGCACTGTTGCGCGGCGCACCCTTTGAAAATGAGCAAAGGGCAAGAGGACGAGATGGGACGTACCGATGGTTTCTTATCCGTTACAAACCATTGCGAGACGAGAGTGGTCACACGGTGCGCTGGTATGTCAGCGGAACCAATATCGATGACTTGAAGCGCGCCGAAGCGAAGCTGCGGCACGATGAACAAGAGCTAAGACAACTCGTCGATTCGCTCCCTCAGCACGTTCTGGTTCTCGACGCAAAAGGATCAATCCTTCAAGTAAATCAGATGATGCTGGATTATCTGGGCCGAACATTAGAACAGATGCAAAGTCCCGCGACCAGTGTACGAATTACACGAGATCTTCATCCAGACGATCTGGAACGAGTTCAAGCCGAACGAAGCGTCGGGATTTCGGCTGGAGTTCCATTCGAAATTGAAAAACGATTGCCTGACAAAAATGGGCGGTATCGTTGGTTCCTGTTTCGCTATAAACCACTGCTTGGAGAAAAGGGGCAGGTAGCTAAATGGTTTGTTACGGCGACGGACATTGATGATCGCAAACAAACCGAAGAGCGAATGCGTAATGAAACACTGGCATTACGTGAAGAGATCGTTCGCGCTTCGATGTTCGAAGAGATCGTGGGGTCGTCCAACGCGTTGCATCGTGTGCTGGCACAGGTCATCAAAGTAGCGCCTACGGATTCGACTGTGCTCATTTTTGGCGAAACTGGCACTGGAAAGGAGCTAATTGCGCGGTCGATTCATAGGCGGTCAAAGCGGGCGGACCGGGCATTCATCGCTGTGAATTGCGCCGCCATCCCGCAGTCGCTCATCGCCTCAGAACTATTTGGTCACGAGAAGGGAGCCTTCACCGGTGCGGCACAGCGGAGACTCGGCCGGTTCGAATCCGCGGACGGTGGCACAATCTTTTTGGATGAAGTGGGCGAACTGCCACTGGAAACTCAGATCGCTCTTTTGCGAGTGCTGCAGGACAAGAAGATCGAGCGAGTGGGAAGCAGCCAATCCATCTCAGTCGATATACGAGTGCTCGCGGCGACGAATCGAGATCTCAATGCCGCTATCGCCGCAGGAACTTTTCGTCGGGATCTCTTTTATCGACTGAATGTCGTTCCCATTGAAATGCCTTCTTTGCGTCAGCGGAAGGATGACATTCCGTTGCTGGTCGAATACCTGATCGATCGTTACGCACAAAAGACCGGCAAGAAGCTCAGGAATATGGAACGAAAGACATTGGAGCTTCTTGAGGCCTACGACTGGCCCGGCAACATTCGCGAACTGCAAAACGTGGTCGAGCGCGCGGTGATCTTGGCTGACGGCGAAACCTTCTCAGTAGATGAGACTTGGTTTGTAAAAGGAACCAAAGAATCAGTCGGTTCAACGGTTCCTTTCGCGGATGAAGTGACTCAACATGAGAAGGAATTGATTGAAGCTGCGTTGAAAGAATCGAAGGGCCGAGTATCAGGTCCATCCGGTGCAGCCGCCAGACTTGGAATCCCGCGACAGACGCTCGACTCAAGAATCAAAGTGTTGGGCATCGACAAGTATCGCTTCAAAGTGCGTTAGCTTCGATCAACTCGCAGACCGCACTCGACGCCGAGAGGAGACAACCCATGTCCTTCAGCATATCGACTTTGCTGATCCGCAATCTTAACGACGTCTTCGGTGAAAACGACCCCACGCGTCGGCGCGCAGCCATCGACGAGATCTTCACCGAAGATTGCGTGTTCTACGAGCCCAGGGGCGTCTTCCGGGGCCGCGACGAGATCGATCGCGTCGCGGGCGCGATCAAGGCTACTCACCCTGACTTTCGCTATCAGCCAATTGCCGGGCCCGAGGAATTGGGCAATGGCGGGCGCATCCAATGGGTCTCGGGCCGCCCTGGTGAGGCGCCAGCTTACGCCGGGACTGATTTCATCATTGCCCGGGACGGCCAGATTGCCGCCGTTTATCTCTTTTTCGACAAGCTCCCCTGAGCCTGGATTCTGTCCTGCGACGACCCAAGGTGACTACGTCTCGAGGAGCGTGCCGAGCACCGCGGGCCATCGAGTCTCGAAGTCGACTTCTCGTTGCAGTCCGCTCTCCAACAGAGCTTGGATGCGCTGCTGCGCTTCAGGCCATGTCAGCGCGGTCTGAAAGGAGTTGAGGGCGTCGAGAAGTCGGTCGGCAGACGGCAACGAGACCTGGTTGACGAGATTCTTCGCGGCGGCGATGGCACGCCGGTCGAAGGAGGCGATCCGGCGCGCGAGTGCGTCGACGAAGCCGTCCAGCTCGGCGTCTGGAAGTGCCCGGTTGACGTATCCGTATCGTTCCGCGGTGTCGCCATCGAAGTCGTTCGCGCCGAGAACGATTTCGAGCGCGCGACCGCGGCCGACCAGATTTGGGAGGCGTTCGGTACCGCCGCCGCCGGGATGCACTCCCACCCCAACTTCGGGTTGACCCAGGCGTGTGTTCTCCCGCGACGCGAAACGCATGTCGCAGGCGAGGACGAACTCGCTGCTCACACCGCGGACGCAGCCTCGGATCCTGGCAATGCTGACCACCGGTGACCTGGTGAGACGGACGAAAGTATCCATCAGGATCGGGAGGCCCGAGCGCCCAACAGCCGTCGTGATGTTCCCCGTCTTGCCGGTCAAATCAAAGTGGGCAAGGTAGAATTCAGGGTTCGCGCTCTCGAATACTACGACACGCAGGCTCGGGCTGGCGTCCATTCGAGCGAGCAGATCCTGAAGGCCTTCGAATATCGTGGCGTCTACAATGTTGAAAGGCGGATAATCGAACAGAACCCTCCAGTATGCAGAGGTTTCCTCGATTACCCTCACGTGCGCCGCTGATTCAGTCATGATTCACGCTCCTTTACTTTCACCACGATAGAGCGGGGTGTAAGGGAGTAAGATGATTGCTGTCATTCATGACGTTCGCCCTGCTCGAACAAATCTCGCCCTGCGAGAGGGCCACCTGCTTGCTGGATTAGCCCTCCGTCGCGAAGGTTTCCAAGATCAATGACTGAATAGCCAAAACCTTCGAGTAAGGTTTCAACTCGCTTCTTCGCGCCGTCATCGTCTGCCGAAATAAACGCAACCCGTCTCGCCCCGTTGACGACCGGTTCCGCCTCCAAGTTAGGAACGATTATGTTGTTCAGCGCCTTAACCACTCGCGCTCCAGGGGCAAGCGCCGCAACAAGTTGGCTAGTGGATAGGTTTCCAACCTTTGCTGGCGTGAAATTTTTGGACTTACCGTGAAAAGGATTGGTCCCATCGATCAGAATCTGATTTTTCCATTTGGGAAGACATGCAAGTGTCTCGGGCACGTTGTCCCAGGGCACTGCAAGAAGTACAATTTCGCAAGCTGCCGCCTCTTCTTTGGTGGCAGCCATTGCTCCAGGACCAAGTTGATTGACAATTTCTCGCAGGCTGTCGGGACCTCGGCTATGGCTAAGCTTTACCCTGTGGCCGGCCTTCATTGCCCTTTTTGCGAATGCTTGTGCGAAATCTCCTGCTCCAATGGTTCCAATTTCCATAATCTGTCCTCCTATAATTGGACTTTTCAGTAAGACGATCCCGGTTTTTCCCGAACTAGACGCGTGCTGAATTGCTTTTTGAAAATCGGGGAATTCATACTCATGCGCGACCTCGAAAAGCTCCGGGTGATTTGTTGCGAGACTCAGAGCGAGCTCGAAATCTTTCTGCTTTTCATCCTGGGTCAGACGAAACCAATTCATAATTGACACGCTCTTAAGCGCGACATTATTTGGGACGAGCGAATAAATGTTCGTGCCCATGTTGCTACCCAATGATCCAAAGTTGATGACTGTTCCACCGTCATCAACAATCTCAGCAAGATCGTCGATCGCTTTTCCGCCGATGGCATCGAAAGCCACTTCGAGCCTATATCCTCCCAGGGCCCCTCGAACCTGTTCTTTCCAATTGCTGTCGCTCGTTGAATAAACCGGCGGCCCAGGAAGTACCGATTGAAGCCTTTCAGCAGACTGATGCGACCTCACCAAACGAATGGGGCGGACACCGCGATCTAAAGCAAGTTGAGTGAGCAAACGTCCGACGCCAGATGAAGCTGCATTCTGAAGAATATAAACGGGAGGCGTAATCGGAGTTTTAAGCGAATTATGACCAGCTTTTATGAGTACGGATGCGGTGATCGTATTTATGAGCACCTGCGCCGCAATCTGATCGGAAATCTCGTTCGGAATTGCCAAGAGAGAGTTGTATCGAACGACCACATATTCTCCCCAGGAACCGTTTGCTGGAAAGAACGCTACACGCTGGCCTTCGCTTAACCTCTTCGCCGCCTTCGCGTTAGTTCCGAGACGAAGGACCGTCCCGACGCCCTCAAACCCAGGTACTCTTAGAGTTCCTTCCGGAATGGGCTCGACCGGTCCTCCTTGAGGAAGAGCGGAAAGAGTCTGGATATCACCGGGGTGGATCGGTCGAGCAATGACCCTTACGAGAACATCGTCAGCCCCAAGCTCTTCACTCTTTAATTGGCGCTTCGCAATTCTTAAAACTTTCTCCGGAGCACCATACTCACTTTGAACAATTGCTCTGAATTCGGTTTGCATCGGCAACCTCATTGACGTGTACTGAATTCGGGATAGTCTATGTAGCCTTTCGTCGTTAATGCATGTCTAATACTCAAACCATTGATTGATTGCTTGAACCTTTTCACTGGTGTAAGGCGGAAACAAGTGATCGATGGCCACGTCCGGCGGAGATATCAGGATCGACTTGGCGTGCGTGAGAGAATCGTAGCCGTACTTCCCGTAGTAGTTCCCGATGCCGGACGTTCCCACTCCCCCGTAAGGCATGGACTCAATGAACAAGAAAATGTTGGTCTGATTTACGGCGCCCCCACCGAACGAAAGGGATTGCAACACACGGTCAATCGCCTGCTGGTTGCGGCTGAAAACATAACCGGCGAGGGGCTTGGGTAACGATTTGATTTTTTCGAGTAAGTTTCCGAGATCAGAGAACGTCAAGATGGGCAAAAGCGGCCCGAAGATTTCATTTTCCATGATTTTGTCGGACCAGGAAATCGGGTAGAGGATGGTCGGGTCGAGATAACGGGCCGGAGCGTCGGACTTCCCGCCGTAAACGACCTTCTTGGGATCGATCAGGGACGCAAGCCTTTCGACAGCGGTGGGGCTGATGACGCGGGAGTAGTCCGAGTTGCTCTTAGGGTCCGCGCCGTAAAGTTCGACGACCACTTTTTTGCATTCCGCTACGAACTCTTCTGCCACGGACTCATGAACGACCGCGTATCCCGGCGAGGTGCACCACTGTCCTCCCCATGCCATTGCGCCCCAAACAATTTTCCTGGCGGCATCCGGAATGTTCGCTGTCTCATCGACGATCGCGGGGTTCTGTCCTCCCAACTCAAGCAGCACTGGAGTGAGAAGTTCGGCTGCTGCTCGCATCACTACCTTTCCCACACCCACGCTCCCGGTGAGGAATAAGAAATCAAAGGGAAAGGTCAGGAGTTTCGTAACTACTTCCCTCCCACCAACGACGGCACTAAGAGCTTCCGGCTCGAAATACTTTGGGATCAATTCCAAGAGCAACTCGTCAGTCGCCGGCAGCGCTTCGGAGAGCTTCAACATGCAAGGGTTGCCCGCCGAGAGAGCAGCTACCGCAGGACGCAACGAGAGCAGGAGTGGTCCATTGAATGGGCAAATGATTAACGTAACGCCGTACGGCTCCCGGTACACGACTCCCTTGTGCCCCGACGCGGCGAGGAACTTTGGAAGCGGAGCTTCGACTGGCCTCATCCACTCCTTGAGCTGTGACTTCGCGAATTCGCTGGTTGCGATAGATGCCGACACTTCGAAGACGTTCTCCTGGACCGCGGCCTTGAAGTCCTCACGCGAGGCGTTCGCAAAACGCTCATAGTTCTCCTTGAGCATGCGGATAAGGCGATCCAGTTGATCGACTCTCCAGTCATAGGTCTTGGTCACGTCTGTCGCGAAGTATGCCCTCTGTCTTTCAAACAATTTTTCAATTGGGACCTCTTCAGTCGTGAGCTGAGGGGATGCCGCTTGAAAATCACTTATTTTCGGATTCGATACTGTACTCATATCCTTCTCCTTGCTCTGCTGCTGTTAACTCTCGATCTATAACTGCCGAGGCGCACTCTGACCGGCGCCGTTGTTCGTGACCAGTACCATGCGAAAGCGCGCCTTCCCAGCCATCATCTTCGCGTACGCAGCCGCGGCTTCCTCGAGTGGGACGGTCTCAATCATGGCGGACACGCCGGTCAGCGCACTGAATCGGAGCGTTGCATCACCAGTAGCCGGGGTCCCGGTCAGGGAGCCTTCTAGCTTGCGACTCCCGAAAATGAGATCCATGCTCGTAACCTGAATCGGCTCAGGCCCGACGCCGAGGTCAATCGATACACCGCCCGGACGAAGGCCCTTGAAGGTCGCGGCGACCGTCTTGCCTCCAGAAGCTGTTATGAGAATGACCTTGGCGCCGCCGAGCGCCTGCAGAGCCGCTGCAGGATCGGTAGCGGCACTGTCAATGTGGTGGTGGGCGCCGAGCTTCTTGGCGAGGTCCGCCGTATTACTGCCACGGGCAATCGCCGCCACCTCGAACCCCATATGCCGGGCGTATTGCACAGCCAGATGACCAAGGCCGCCGATACCGAGCACAGCGACAAGGTCACCGGCCTTCGCCGGCGCGTTTCGCAGGGCGTTAAATGTCGTGATCCCCGCGCACAGAAGCGGCGCGGCACCGGCCGATGACAGGTCGTCAGGGATCGACACGAGCCCGCTCGCCTTTGCAATCATCACTTCGGCATATCCGCCATCATGCTGAATGCCCGTATATTCCTGGTTCCGGCAGTTCACGAGATCGCCATTGCGGCAGAACTCGCAATAGCCACAAAAGCCGCCGAGAAACCCGACACCCACGCGCTGACCGACCGTCCATCCCTGGACGCCGGAACCAAGAGCGTCGATCCGTCCCACGACTTCATGCCCCGGAACGCGCGGCCAGTCGATCGGAAAGAGTCCGTCCACCGTGGCCGAATCCGAGTGGCAGACCCCACATGCCTCTACGCGAATGCGTACCTGATTGGGACCGGGATCGAGAAGCGGCTTTCTTACTTCCGAGAATTTTCCCGGTCCCGAGAGTTCGATCGCTTTGTATGTTTCGTTCATGTCGCCTCCGATTTCGTTTGACTCCGACACCGCCCTGGGCCACGAACTCTTGCAGTTTTGGTTGGTTCACAATGCAAACCGCGTTCACCCGAACGATGCGACTCCGGAAGTACATCGGAACGGCGACTCAATCTCCTCCGTTCTTGCCCACTACACTTGTTAGTTCGATCCCAAATCGCGTTTTTGGAAAACTGGACCAAGACCTGGCGTGCAGAAAATTGCTTGCTGAAAAATGGGCAAATGCTGACTTTTCGGCATTCCTCAGCCGCCTGTCTCGCTGTTATCTGACTTTTCGGGTGCACATTCGTTGGCCCACACATTGCCAGGTGGTCCCAAAGGAATCTTGTAAATGACATTCAAAGTCGAGATGCTTTCTGTGGAAGGAGCAAAGATGCTCCGGCTGATTGGGTGGGTTAAGAAGGAGCATCTTGAAGAATTGACAAACTTAGTTGCCGGCGCCGGTGCGAACGTTAAGTTGGACCTGGCTGAAGTTACGCTCGTCGATATCGATGTCGTTCGGTTTCTCCGAGACTCCGAGCGAAGCGGCGTTGAACTTGTTAACTGTTCACCGTACATCCGCGAGTGGATTCGGCGAGAAGGGACTGCGAAACGAGAGCGATGCGATAACAGTTGACAGAAGGAGGCAGCATGAAATCAGAAATCAACGTGGTGTTGGTCCACGGTGCATGGGCCGACGCCTCGTCTTGGAGCAAGGTCATTCCTTCGCTTGAAGACAACGGTTACAACGTCAGCGCAGTGCAAATTCCACTAACGTCAATCGAGGATGATGTCGCGGTCACCAAAAAACTTCTTCAGCGGCAAGAAGGTCCAACTGTTTTGGTGGGACACTCATATGGAGGCATCGTCATATCCAGCGCAGCTATGAACTCGCCTAACGTCAAGGCGCTCGTTTACATCGCAGCATTTGGACTCGATGAGGGTGAGAGCATCGAGGGTCTTAGCCAGCAAGGACCTGCGCCGTCAGGGGCCGCCCAGATCCGCCCGGACGAAGGTGGGTTTCTATGGATCGCTCGCGAAGGATTTGGCGACGTCTTTGCCGCGGACGTTGATCCAGTCGATGCGCGCGTCATGGCTATCGTGCAAAAACCACTGAGCGTCAAGTCGTATACCGGAAAAGCCGGCGCACCGGCGTGGAAGACTATTCCATCCTGGTATCTGGTCGCAACTAACGATCAGATGATTCCGCCAGTTGCCGAGGAATTCATGGCGAAGAGGATGGGAGCCACCACACGCAGTGTTGCCTCAAGCCATGCGGTTATGGTGTCGCATCCGGCAGAAGTCGTAGCCCTGATCTCTGAGGCTGCCAGTTCCATTCCGGGAAGGCAATAACCAACGCTCATGATTAAGGGTGCGGTTGGTGCCATAAGAAGTACAGCACACCACTCCTTCAAAATGCAAAAGTTAGACGGAGACGACGACTTGAAAACGCTGTCTCAGTAAGCAACTGAACAGAAGCAGTCCGACGTAAATCATGGACAATTTTATCGCTCAGCCGACCTCGTCGCAGCCGTACATAAAGGGGCCGGTGGGATTTTCGCAGGCTTTCGTGCCGCGCATGCCCTCGGACGGATCTTCTCGGGCACTTTCACCGCAACGCCAACTGCTTAGTCATTCATTCGGCAAGCCACAGCGGGACACGTCCACCGTGGAGGGGAAGGTCTGCAGTGCCGGAACGTTTCATTTCAATAAATCAGACCACAGGTAACGGATCGCAGGCAAGCGTTTGTGGAATACTCGCCCCCCCATTTCTCACGATTAGATTAAGCGTTAGGCGTGGAATTGGTATTGACAGCCTCGGGGCTCTATTGTAGATTGATTAGGTGTCATGTGTAAACTACTTAGGGGTAGCCGAGATTAATGAGTAAACCTTCTGACTTGATCCAGGGAACCCTGGATTTATTAATACTTAACACTATATCGCTGCGTCCGCAGCATGGCTGGGCGATCGCAAAACGAATTCAGCAAGTGTCGAATGAAGTGTTGCAGGTTAGTCAGGGAGCGCTTTACCCGGCCCTGCATCGACTTGAGCAGCAAGGATGGGTGCGCTCCGAATGGCGTGTTACTGAGTCAGGGCGCGATGCCAAATTCTATAGCCTGACCGATGCTGGTCGAACCCAGTTGCGGAAAGAACTTGAGCAGTGGGAGCGGCTGTCGAGCGCAGTCGGGTTGGTGATTCGTCTGGCCCCGGCAGGGTAAAGAAAAGGGGAAGGGGGAAGGGAGGAAGCAGGCGTGTGTAGCCCTAAATACCTCTGATGCCACGTTGATGAGGTATCAGCTGAGGTTAAATATCAAGTTGAATCTTGCTTGTCGCCTGCGAATAGCTGATCACGATTGATTTCTTTCTATTTGAACTGGTTGGGCCGATTACCAGACTTATGAGTGTTACTTATGAGCTTTAATCCAG
>WNFR01004059.1_pt1 | contig 15126 bp, 10 predicted proteins | sample 5400221 | NCBI WGS metagenome assembly WNFR01 (sample SAMN13153357, study PRJNA577476) | soil metagenome | isolation source: 40 cm soil under Madrone tree | place: USA:California | collected 2016-06-14 | reverse complement strand
CGTCGCAAGCTTCGTTCCAGATACAACCGCGCGTATTTGACGAGCGGTTTCCGAAACGCGTTCTCTACGTGAACGACGTTTCCGCGAGCGGAACGCAGTGGCACGGTGTGTTCCTCGCGGAAGTTGGCGAGGAGAGCGGCTCACGGCTGACGCTGGCGGAGAATGCGATTGTAATTGCCGAGCCGAAGCAGGGCAAGCTTGAGCTGCATCTTCAGGGTGGAACCACGCACGAAGTGAGCCGGCAAGATCCGAGCCACTATTCATTGACGGACTTCGGACAGAGCGATTGGCCGCTGGAGGTGACTGGACTGGTTTCCAATCAACAGCGGACGTTGAGCAATGTCGAGCGGCCAACGCGGGAACTGTTTGCCGAAACTGGCAAGAACTGGCGCGAGGCGCGAGTCGAATTTCAGCGCCGGCTGGCGTTTCCGTTCGCGTGTCTGGCATTTGCGCTGGTGGCGGTCCCGCTGGGAGCGCAGCCACGGCGAGGCGGCCGTGCGGCGGGAACACTGCTTTCCGTTTTGCTGATCGGTTTGTACTACTCGCTGTCGGTTATGGGCGCAGGATTCGCCCGCGAAGGCAGGCTCAGTCCCTGGACTGGCATTTGGCTCGCGAATATCGCGCTGGCGGTGCTGGCCTTAATCTTGTTGCCGCGTATGGAGCAGCTGCGTGGAGACCGCGGATGGTTCCAGAGAATCAGCCGGCTGGAAACCTGGAAACGGTTAATCCGCCGGCGCCAGACGCAGGCTAGAAAGCGGGCAGCGGAACTGGCAAAAGCCGTTAACGGACAGCAGGAGAGGCCAAGGACATCGGAGGGCAGCATCCCCCGGCTGATTGATCTTTATCTGTTGCGGCGATTTCTAGCGTATTTCGGTCTGTTGATGGTGGCGTTCGTGCTTTTGTTCCACGTCTTCACTTTTTTCGAGTTACTGGACGATATCGCGAAGCATGGCGTTCCGTTTCTAACCGTGGTGAGATATTTTTGGTACCTGACGCCATATCTTCTGTACCAACTATCACCGCTGGGAGCGCTGGTCAGTGTTCTGGTTACGCTGGGCGTCATGAGCAAGAACAACGAGATCGTTGCCTGCAAAGCGAGCGGCATCAGCCTGTACCGTCTGGCGATGCCGCTGCTGCTTGGCGGACTAACGCTTGCCGCGACCATGATCATTGTCGACGATGTGTACCTGCCGTATACCAACCAGCGGCAGGACGCGCTGCGCAATCAGATCAAAGGCAAGCCTCCGCAGACCTACACCCGTCCGCAACGCTGGATTTTCGGAGAGAACGGAAAAATCTATAATTACGACCTATTCGATCCTGGCAGGAATCTTTTTGCCGGACTCACTGTCCTCGAGCTGGAGCCAGGAACGTTTCACATCAAACGGCGGGTGTTCGCGAACCAAGCGCTATGGAGCGAATCACAGAATGTGTGGATTCTGGAGTCCGGCTGGGTGCGTGATTTTCGCGACGGCTCGATCGAGAAATATGACAAATTCAGTGCGACCGCCCTGCCGGAGCTTGCCGAGCCACCCACTTATTTCAATCGAGAGGTGTTGCAAGCTTCGCAGTTGAGTTTCCGCCAGCTGGGCAACTATATCGATGAGTTGCGCCACGCAGGATTCGACGTTTCGGCGCTGACCGTGCAATGGTATGTGAAGATCGCCTTTCCTCTGATCGCACCGGTCAGCATGCTGCTGGCGATTCCCTACGCGTTTCGAGTGGGCGCGCGCGGAGCGATTGGTGGCGTAGCGGTAGGGCTTACGGTGGGAATTGCGTATTTTTCGTTGGCGCGGCTGCTGGAGGCAATGGGCGGAGTAGGTCAAATGCCGCCGCCGTTTGCGGCGTTTGCGCCGGATCTGATTTTTTATTTCGCCGGAATGTACTTCTTTTTCAAAATGCCGACGTAAGAATAACAGCACAAGGTATAAGAGTGGAAAAGTACAAGCGATGCCGTGGTATCGCGTAGTTACTTCGATTCTTGCTGGGAGTGAAGTTTCCATAGGATCTTGCGGAGCATGCCCAGGAGGACTCCGGCGTCAGCGGAGCCTAAGGCGAAGCGGCGGAGCATGCGGCGAAGTTTTTCTTCAGCGGTGGCAGCGGAACGGCGATGAACGTAACCGCTGATGTGCAGAGCTTCTAGAAGTGCGCTGGCGATGCGATTGACGGATTCCATTTCCGCTGCGGCCGACGACAATTTGTTTTTCGGTCTTCGAGTGATCACGCCGCGAGACATTTCGTAAACAACGACTGCAACCGCCTGCGACAAATTCATCGAGCCGTGTTCATCGCGCGTAGGAATGCGCAGTAGAAAGTGGCAATGGCTTAGATCGTGATTGGAAAGACCGGTCTTTTCCGAGCCGAAGAGGATTGCAACGCGGCCCGACGCCAGAGCTTGGTGAATCTTCTTCGCCGCTTCTTCGAGCGAGTAAAGTTCGTGCTGCAATTCGCGATGGCCGATGGCGGTGGTGCCGATCACCAGACTACAGTCTCGCGTGGCCTCTGCGACCGAGCCGTGTTCTTCGGCTGTGGCAAGGAGCGGCGCTGCGCCGACCGCGGATACCGCTTCCCGGAAGGCTTTTTCGTACGGCGTGACCACGCGAAGGTGCAACGCGCCGAAATTGCTCATAGCACGGGCCGCGGCGCCGATATTCAACGGATTGCGTGAGCGTACCAGCACGATGCGCAAATTTTCGAGTTGAGCCGGTTTTGTCAACGCTTGGCCATTGTATGCGAACTCGGACTACTCGGAACATTCGCTAGCGTGCCAGCGTACCTATCACTGCGCTACTTAAGCGCGGAACCGGAGATCGGAATGAAAACTCCGTTCTTGCCTCGAAGCGCTGCGCTCGCTTTGGCACTTCTCTGCTGCGGGATCGGGCCGTCGAAGGCGCAAGAGAAAATTGCGTCCCTGGGCGAGATCAAGTCGCAAGCCGAATTGGACCAGGCCGTCACTGCCCTGGACACGCAGCTGTTCAATGCCTACAACACATGCAATATCGACAAACTCGGAGCGCTGGTCGTGGACGACCTGGAGTTCTACCACGACAAGACCGGGCTGGCGGTCGGTAAGCAGGTATTTCTCGAAGCAATCAAGAACAACATCTGCGGAAAGGTAACGCGGGAACTTGTTCCGGGGTCGCTTGAGATCTATCCCATGCAAGGGTATGGGGCAGTCGAGATCGGCACGCACCGGTTTCATCATCCCGGGGCACGGGACCACGATGCCCTAGGAGAGGCAAAATTCGTGATCCTCTGGCGATACCAAGACGGCGCGTGGAAGGTGGCGCGGGTGATCAGCTTCGATCATCACCAGGCGGACGCCAAAGCAAAGTAACAACTTAAAGAAAAATTTGAAGTTCACAGCCTGTGGCAGAAAGAACGGAGCGCAAGAGAACTTGCCGCTCCGTTTTTCACTTTAAGTGCTACTTGAAGTTGAAGCGAATGCCTCCTCGCTACTTCTTTTTCTTTGCTTGCTTCTCTTCGACCACAACCTGAGCTGCGGCCAGACGCGAGATTGGCACGCGGAACGGCGAGGCGCTGACGTAGTCCATCCCGATCTGGTGGCAGAACTTTACGCTGTCCGCGTCGCCGCCATGTTCGCCGCAGATGCCGATTTTCAGCTTGTCGCGGGTCTGACGGCCTTTTTCCACGCCCCATTTCATCAGCATGCCTACGCCTTTTTGGTCCAGGGACTGGAACGGATCGGCAGCAAAAACGCCAGCCTTCTTTTCGTCCACGTAGTCCGGAAGGAAGCGGCCTGCGTCATCGCGGGACAGGCCCATGGTGGTTTGTGTGAGATCGTTGGTGCCGAAAGAGAAAAATTCGGCGACCTCGGCGATTTCGTCGGCAAGTAAGGCGGCGCGAGGCAGCTCGATCATGGTGCCGACCAGATATGGCAGCTTGACTTTGGCCTTAGCAATTAGCGCATCGGCCACGCGGCGAGTGGATTGTTCGAGGATGCGGAGCTCTTTTCGATCCAGGACCAGCGGAATCATGATCTCAGGTATTACTTTAACTCCGGTTTTCTGAACTTCGATGGCTGCCTCGATGATGGCACGTACCTGCATCTCTAAAATTTCTGGATAGGTGATGCACAGACGGCAACCGCGGTGACCAAGCATCGGGTTGGCTTCATGGAGTTGCTCGACGCGGCGGGCAACTTTCTCAACATCCATGCCCAATTCCTTGGCGAGCTCGGCTTGCTTGGCACGTTCGTGCGGAACGAATTCGTGCAGCGGCGGATCAATGAGGCGGATGGTGACGGGCAGGCCGTCCATGGCTTTGAAGATGCCGGCAAAGTCGCGACGCTGGAACGGCAGCAGCTTGTCGAGCGCCTTGACGCGGGCTTCCGGCTCGTCCGCCAGAATCATTTCCTGAATGGCGCGCTGGCGCTCGGCGCCCTTCTCGGGAAACTCGAAGTCGGTAAAGAACATGTGCTCGGTGCGGCAGAGTCCAATGCCTTCGGCGCCCATTTCGCGAGCTTTGCGGGAATCCTGCGGCGTATCGGCGTTAGTCCGCACGCCCAGTTTGCGGGTTTCGTCGACCCATTTCATTAGCATGTCGTAGGACTTGGGGAGCGAAGGTGTAACTAGCGGCTGCGAGCCCAGGTAAACAATTCCTTCGCTGCCATCGAGGGTGACCCAGTCGCCTTCTTTGGCGCTCTTCCCGTCGGCGGTCATGGTTTTCGATTTGAGGTTGATATCGATTTTTTCGGCCCCGACGATGCAACACTTACCCCACCCGCGGGCAACTACCGCTGCGTGGCTGGTCTTGCCGCCGGTCGCGGTGAGAATGCCCTGCGCTACGGCCATGCCGCCGACGTCTTCAGGACTGGTTTCGCGACGCACTAGAACAACTTTTTCGCCTCGCGCTGCCCAAGCTTCGGCGTCCGCTGCGGAGAAAACAATCCTTCCGACCGCGGCGCCAGGAACTGCATTGATGCCCGTGCCGAAGACCAGATCTGACAGCGTCTTCTTGTCGACTTTTATGTCGATCACCGGATAGAAGAGACGCTCGATGTCCTCCGGCTTGATGCGCAAGATGGCGTCATCCCTGGTTATGAGCTTCTCGTTGGCCATGTCCACTGCCATGCGAAACGCCGCAGCGGGCGTGCGCTTGCCCGTGCGGGTTTGCAGCATATAGAGCTTGCCTTCTTCGACGGTGAATTCCATGTCCTGCATATCGCGATAATGCTTCTCAAGTTTTACTCGAACTTTTTCGAGCTGGGTGTAAATGGTCGGTAGACGCTTGGCCATTTCGCTGAGATGCATCGGAGTGCGGATTCCCGCGACGACGTCTTCGCCCTGGGCGTTGACGAGATAGTCTCCGTAGAATTCCTTTTCGCCGGTGCTAGGATTGCGCGTAAAGCAAACACCCGTGCCGGAATTTTCTCCGGTATTACCGAACACCATCTGCACCACGTTGACGGCTGTGCCTAGCAGGCCGGTGATTTTTTCCACGCGGCGGTAAGTGACGGCCTTCTCCGCCATCCAAGAGCCGAATACAGCGCCGATTGCTCCCCACAGTTGTTCCATCGGATCGTCCGGAAAATCCTGGCCGGCCTTTTCCTTAAAGTATTTCTTGAATTCCGCGACCAGTTCCTTCCAGCCACTGGCGGGAACGGCCGTGTCTTCTTTTACGCCAAGGCGGCTCTTGAGAGCGTGCAGACGGTGTTCGAGATCTTCCTTGGACAACCCCATCACGACTGTCGAGTACATCTGCACAAAGCGGCGATACGCATCGTAGGCGAAGCGTTCGTTGTTAACGCTGGCAGCAAGGCCGGCGACGCTCTTATCGTTGAGGCCGAGATTGAGAATGGTTTCCATCATGCCCGGCATAGAACGAGCAGAGCCCGACCGTACGCTGACCAGCAGCGGATTCTTCGGATCGCCGAGTTTCTTCTTGGTGATCTTTTCCAGTTTGGCGACGTTTTCCGTGACTTGTTTCTTAAGCTCTGGCGGGAACTTCTTGCCGTTCTTGTAGTAGTAGTCGCACGCAGCGGTGGAAATCGTAAAGCCACCGGGAACAGGCAGGCCGATTCTGGTCATCTCTGCCAGGCCAGCACCTTTACCTCCAAGAAGATCGCGCCAAGTGCCATCGCCTTCTGCTTTACCTGCACCGAAAAAATAAACCCATTTCGTCACGATATGCCTCACTAGCTATTTGGAATAAGAACCTACATGCAAACAGCGACAGCCGGAGGACGAGTGCATGCGCGGCGTCCCCTGAAATTATTTTAGATTGTCGGCGCGCTGACAAATTGCAGAACCACGCGTTCATTCTTGACTTGAAGTAACACTTTAACTACGTCCCTCGCCTCCCATCTCGGAAAAATCTGCGATGGTCGTAAATTCTCGAAGCAATTCTGACAAGAGCGCCAGGCGATTCTTGCGAACTTCCTCCCTCTCGGCCATCACCATAACCTGTTCAAAAAATTTATCGATCTCCGGCCGCAACGCTGCGATGGCTTCGAGTGCATCCTTGTAGCGGCCCGCGCGTTTATGTTCGTTGACTCGTGGAACGGCCGCCTGCATCGAGGCGTGAAGGCTGCGTTCGGCGTCGTTTTCAAAAAGCGTTAGCGAAACCTGCTGCGCCTCTCCTGCAGGGATGGCCGCCTTTTCGAGGATTTTGCGGATACGCTTGAAGGAAACGGCAAGCGGCTCAAAGTTCTTTGATTTGCGGATGGCGCGGAGTGCGTCGAGGCGGCGGCGAGCATCGACCAGCTCATCGGATCCAGCGCGGAAGACAGCGTTCACTTCGTCGTAGCTGAAACTCTCCTTTTCGCGGAAGACGAAGCGGGCCCGGTCGATCAGAAAATCCAGAATCTGTTTTTCCTGTTCGGCAGTGACGGCCCGCTTCGGTGGGTTGCTGTGTAGAGCCTTGGCGGCAGCCACAAGGGTCAAGGACAAAGAAAGCGGCAACCTCTTTTCCAGGATGATTTTCACGATGCCGAGGGCGGCTCGGCGCAACGCAAAGGGATCGCTCGACCCGGTGGGCACCACTCCGACAGCAAAACATCCAACGATGGAATCAAACTTGTCCGCAAGCGCAACGGCACAGCCGATCAGGTTGCGCGGGATTGGCTCATCAAGCCCGACCGGGCGGTAGTGGTCGTAGACTGCGTCAGAGACTTCGTCCGGCTCGCCCTGGGCTTTGCCATAGAGCCCCCCGACGATGCCCTGAAGCTCAGGAAACTCGCGCACCATCTCCGTCGCCAGGTCACACTTGGCAAGCTCGGCGGCGCGATCGGCTTCGGCAACGTGCGCCTGCACCATACCTAGATTGAACCATTGCTCGGTGAGCCAGCGGGCAAGCGCACGGATGCGTTCGACCTTGTCACGATAGCTGCCAAGGCGCGATTCGTAGGTCACGCGCTCGAGCTTGGGAAGATAGTCGGCGAGCCGACACTTCTGGTCGGACTCCCAGAAGAACTTTGCGTCGGCGAAGCGCGCCTTCAGAACGCGTTCGTGGCCGGCACGCACCAGTCCCTTGCCGTCCTTGGCAAGATTGATGACCGCCAGGAAATGTGCTGCCAATTCCCCGTTGCGTTTCTCGACCGCAAAATATTTCTGATGTCCGCGCATCACGGTCACCAGAATTTCGTCCGGCAAGTTTAGGAAAGATGGATCAAAATTACCCTTGATCACCGACGGAAATTCGTTCAGGTAGGTAACCAGCTTAAGCAGGTCGGCATCCTGATGGACGCGGAAGCTGCCCTGCTTTGTGTGCGCCGCTATCTCGCGTTGAATTTTGCCGAGGCGCGCGGCTGGCTTTACGATCACTCCGTTCGAGCGGAGTTGCGTTTCGTAGTCGGCGAAGGCGCGCACGCGAATGGAGGCTGATCCGAGGAAGCGATGTCCGCGAGTAATGTCCCCTGCGGCAATTCCGCCATAGGAGAATTTCAAGGGTTTACAGTCAAGTAGGCCTACGATCCAGCGGATGGGACGGATGAAGCGTGCGCCGGAGAGGCCGGTCCAGGTCATGGTCTTCGGCCAGTAAAGGTCGTGCAAAATGCGCGGGAGAATGTCGGCGAGGATGTGTTCGGTGGCGCGTCCGCGCTTGACGTTCTTGGCAGCCAAGTATTCGCCCTTGGGAGTTTGCAGGAAGTAGATTTCGTGGAGTGCGATGCCCTGCTTTTCGGCAAAGCTCACGGCAGCCCGTGTCGGCGCGCCGACTACGTCGTAGGCCACCGACCTTGGCGGGCCGGTGACTTCATTGACCACATCGGCCTGGCGGACCGGTAGGCCTCGCGCCCACAACGTTAGCCGGCGCGGGGTGCTGAACGATTCGACGGTCACGCCTCCCATCAGGTTTTCAGCGGTCAGTTGTTTTTCCAGCCCGGCCATGATTTCGGCCTCGGCCCGTGGAAGCATCCCTGCCGGAATTTCTTCGCAGCCCACTTCGAACAGCAACTCAATTCGCTTTTCGGGCAGCTTTTCAGACCTGGGCTTGGCGCTGGATTGCTTTTCGGCTGACGCTTTTTTGGCCGGGCTCACGAGCGCACCTCTGTCTTCGCGGCAGCCGCGGTCAGTTGTTCAAGGTAGCTGGCCGCGGTGCGGCAAGACGCCACGCGGACCCGCGCCATCAGCGCAGCGCGCTCGGTGGTCGAGATGACGCCGCGCGCATCCATCAGATTGAAAAGATGGGAGCACTTGAGGCAGTGGTCGTAAGCCGCGAGTAACGGGTAACGAACCCGCTCCTTCCCTTCGGCCTTTGCCCAGCCGTCCAGGAGTTCCTTGGCTTGCTTCTCGTGCAAATCAAACTCGGCCCGGATGGCCTTGGCATCGCTGCGGCTGAAACTGTATTCGGAAAATTGCTGCTCCTCTGCCAGACGAATCTCGCCATACGTTTTGTCGTCCGACCAGAGCAGGTCGTAGACGCTGTCAGTGCGCTGCAGGAAAGCGCAAATGCGTTCGAGCCCATAGGTAAGTTCGACCGAGATGGGATCCAGGTCCAGACCACCGCTCTGTTGAAAATAGGTGAACTGGGTGATCTCGAGACCGTCGAGAAGTATTTGCCAGCCGATGCCCCAGGCACCCAGTGTCGGCGATTCCCAGTTGTCCTCTTCAAAGCGGATGTCATGCTCGCGCAGGTCGACTCCGATGGCGGCCAGGCTCTTAAGATAGACGTCCTGGATGTCGGCGGGCGCAGGCTTCAGGATGACTTGAAACTGGGAATGCTTGTAAAGGCGATTGGGATTTTCACCGTAGCGACCGTCGGCGGGCCGACGACTGGGCTGGACGTAAGCGACGCGGTAGGGATTCGGCCCGACGACACGCAAGAAGGTTTCCGGATGCATGGTGCCGGCGCCGACCTCGACGTCGTAGGGCTGTTGCAAAACGCAACCTTGCTTCACCCAGAAATGCGAAAGGGCCAAAATCAGATCTTGGAAATTTAAGCCCTTGCGGCGTTCTTCAAGTTTTACTTTAACTTTCAAATCGTCTCCAAAAATTCCCGCGTCTGCAAATTCCGCTCGGTGTGGAACTCGATCCAGCTGAAAGACGCTTCACGCAATTCGGTCAGGGCCCGATTCGCATCTTCCACGATTTCGATCTGATCCAATTTCCGGCCTGCGAAAAGCTCAGCCAGTTCCCTGGCGCGATGCCCCAGAGGGCGCATGCCAGGTTTGCGGCAGTTGTGGCAAAGCGGCCCCACGGACTGCGAAACGTGATACCCGGGGTTATCGGCGAAACCGGCGCCGCACACGATGCAGCGATCAAGCGGCGGCAGCCAGCCTCCCAGACGAACCGTCCAAAACGCGAAATACGCGAGTGGCAATTGCCACGAACCCCGCCGTTCCACTTCCCGGGCGGTTAGCAATACCAGCCGGAACATGGAGTCGGCAACCTCCTGTTCCGGCAAAACCCGTTCGGCGATTTCGCTGATCACCGCCAGACCGGTACTGAGACCGTAATCGCTTTGCGACTTGTTGAAGGATTCGAGCAATTCGCATTGCTGAATCCTTACCAGGTCGCGGGTCTCCCTCTCGACATACCACAACTGCACGTGCGAAAGAATTTCCAGCGTCGAGCCATATCGGTTCTTGGTACGGCGAGCGCCCGAAGCAACGCCACGCAGGCGTCCCGACGTGCGCCCCAGAAAACTGACGAGGCGGTCCGCCTCGCCCAAAGGAAAGGTCTTCAGAATGATCGCTTCCGTTTCCCTGGCGGGCATAGCGTGTCGGCGCGCCGACTGCGATTCGCCGTCTGCGCAAGACCAACAGAAAGTGAGCGCAAAATGCGAATCAAATTTCTTACCACACGCGTCCCGGTTGCGCAACTTTCTCCGCGGTATTTGTGAAAATTCTTCGGTCACGCTTGGCAGCGCATCGTTTCCAAGCGATCGTACTCGCGCGCCGCATTCGCCCGCGGAGTCTCAGACAAGTGGCACGACAGGACGGTGCACGAGTCCTTGCAACCTCCATCCTTTCGCGCACTTAAGCGCATAAAATTAATCTGTTAACCACAATATTGGGGCCGACACAAATTATAGGACGCGCCTCGGAGACAAGCTTCCCTTTTGAGTTCGGGCTGATATCAGGTAGGCTTTCGCGTCATGTCCATTCCCATCGTGGATTTCACAGGCATTGGGGAAAACGCTACCGATATTGTCCTGCGGCTTGCGGAATTTCCTGCTCGCGACGGGAAAACGGATACAGTTTCCAGGGAGATCCGCTTGGGGGGCCAGGTGGCGACGGCAGTGGTCGCCGCTGCAAAATGGGGGCTGCGCACGCGCTACGTCGGAGCAGCGGGTCAGGACCACAACGCGGACTTACATCAGGCGGAGTTGCGCGCGTTCGACGTGGAAACTCACTGGTTGCACGTAGCCGGAGCCGCGAGCCGGCTTTCGTACGTCCTTGTCGAGCAAGCGACCGGCAGTCGAGCGGTCCTTTGTCATCGAGATCGCAGGGTGAAAATCGAGAAGTCCTGGCTGAGAAAAGAATGGTTTCAGCGGTGTAGGCTAGTGCACGTCGACGGCGAGCACCCTGAGGCCTCTCGGCTTGCAGCTGGCTGGGCCCGCGAAGCTGGCGTGCCGGTCATGTGCGACTTGGACGTGTTTGCGAAAGAGCTGCCCTTGCTCCTGCCACAAGTGGATTTGCCTGTCCTGTCCAGGGGAATTCTCGAGGCAGTGGGAGGTTTCAGCGATCCCCTGGCTGCCCTGCCGAATATTCGCGCCGAGTACGGCTGCAAGTTGGTTTGTACAACAATAGGCGAGCACGGAGCATTAGCGTGGGACGGCCGGCGCTTTTGGTATGCGCCCGCCTATCGAATCCCTGCAGTGGACACGACCGGAGCGGGCGACCTGTTTCATGCGGGATTTGCCTACGGCACGCTGCTCGGATGGGATCCGCAGCGAGTGCTGGAATTTGGCTGCGCGGCGGCAGGACTGAATTGCATGGCGCATGGCGCGAGAGGCGGGATCGGTTCAATACGCGCCATCGAGCGGCTACGCGCTGGAACGAAACAGCCAGCAGAGTATTCGGCGAAAGTCCTGCGGCAAGCTGCTAGTCGCGTAGCCGGCGGCATTCGCCGCTTTGCCAAAGGATAACCCAAGAAAACATGTTCATTCCTTTACGAGACGAGAACCCTTCCGGCAAATTCGCGTTCGTAAACGTGTGCTTGATCCTGGCGAATATTGCCGTGTTCATTTACCAGCTGACGCTAACGCCGAATGCATTCCAGATATTCGTAACGGCCAATGCCATGGTGCCTGCGCGTATTCCCGCGGTGCTCAACGGTCACGGAAGCTTCGAAGCGGCGTTCCTGCCACTGGTGACTAGCATGTTCCTGCACGCTGGGATCGCTCACATCCTGGGCAACATGCTGTTCCTGGGGATCTTCGGTGATAACGTCGAAGCCGCGTTTGGCCATTTGCGCTACCTGCTGTTCTATTTCGTTTGCGGCGTGGGAGCGGGTTTGATGCACATGGCGTTTAACCTCCACTCGCACATCCCTGCACTGGGGGCGAGTGGCGCTATTTCCGGCGTGCTGGGTGCGTACATTGTTCTTGAACCCCGCAACCGGATCCTGACCCTTATTTTTATCTTCGTGGTTCGTGTACCCGCAATCGTGGTTTTGGGTCTGTGGTTTGTTCTGCAATTTCTCAGCGGGCTCGGCTCGCTTGGTTCGACGGCGAACGGAGGAGTCGCAGTGTGGGCGCACATCGGAGGATTTTTGCTCGGCCTGTGCATCACTCTAGCTGCCAAGCATACATAAAGTTTTACTTTAATATACAATTTCAATGCGAACAAATGTCCTGGAGCAAACCCGACAGCAGAGTTTGTAAACTAAAGTAATACTTGAATATTGGTTTTTAACGTGAGCCTACACGTGCAGCTATCCAATCGCCGACTTCAACCGTTCCTTTATCTCCGCCCAGGTCGGGCGTGACAAAATTCTCTTGCAGCGCGGAACGAACGGCGTTGCGAAGAATTTCGCCTTCAGGCTTCCAGCCCAGAAAATCGAGCATCATGCCCGCCGTCAGAATTGAACCGAGTGGATTGGCGATGCCCTTCCCAGCGATGTTGGGGGCTGAGCCGTGCACGGGTTCGAATAGCGATGTGCGTCCGGGATGGATATTGCCGGAGGGCGCGAGTCCCAATCCGCCGGCAAGCTGCGCACCGAGGTCGCTGATGATGTCGCCAAAAAGATTGCAGGTCACGATGACATCGAACTGCCGGGGATCGCGCACCACCTCCATGGCCAAGGTATCAATATATAGGTGGCGGGACTCGATTTCAGGGTACTCCTGACGGACTTGTTTGAAGACGCGTTGCCAGAGGTCGTGAGCGAAGGTCATGGCGTTGGATTTGTCGCTCATGCACACGCGCTTCAGTAGATTTTGGCGGGCGTAGTCAAAAGCGTGGCGGATGATACGCTCGACGCCCTTGCGGGAGTTGACGTCTTCCTGGACGGCGATCTCGTCGGCCGTGTCTTTCTTGAAGAAGCCGCCAACGCCGACGTAGAGGCCTTCGGTATTCTCGCGGAAGACCATGAAGCGAACGTCGCGGGTCGAGCGATCGCGAAGGGGCGTGAGACGGTTGTGAAAAAGTTCGACCGGGCGGGCATTCACGAAGAGGTCCAGCTTGAAGCGAAGCCCGAGGAGAATGTCTGCAGCGTGCTGATTGGAGGGAACGCGCGGATCGCCGAGTGCGCCGAAGAGAATGGCGTCGAATTCGTTGCCGAGCATCTCCACCGCGCCGGAAGGAAGCGTGACGCCGTCACGCAGAAATTTGTCGGCACCCCAATCGAATTCGACAAACTCAATTTGTCGGCGTGCCGACCGGGTTTCAGGGTTTGCAAGTGCAAACCCTGGGTGAGCATCGACGACGGAGCGAATCGCTTTGATGGATTCCGGCGTGACTTCCTTGCCAATGCCGTCGCCGGGAATTACCGCGATGCGCGCCGCAGAACCGCCTTCGCGTAATGGTTTAACAGACACGAGAGATTCCTCCAGCAATTTTTCGCACAAGTCCCGTCATGCGAAGTCTCTGCATGACATGATTTTCCTGTCCATTATGCGTTGCGCCCGGCCACGTTCAAACGGTTTTGCCATGTGGCGATAGCACTTCTTTTCGCACGGTCCATTTTTCGATCAAGTCCAAGCGCGGCGTAAATCCGATCCCAGGCCCATCGGGAACTTGAATTACGCCCTGCCCGGAGACCGTTACCTCGGGTTCGATAATGTCCTGACCCCAGTAGCGTTTGCTGGCGGTGACGTCTCCCGGCAGCGTGAAGTTGGGAAGCGTTGAAAGTGCAATGTTGTGGGCGCGACCGATGCCGGATTCGAGCATTCCGCCGCACCAGACGGGGACCGAATTCTGCTGGCAAAGATTGTGAATGCGCCGCGCGGGTGTAAAGCCACCGACGCGACCCAGCTTGACATTGAGGATGCGGCATGCGCCGAGCCGGATTGCGGCCAGGGCCTGCTCCTCGGTATGAATACATTCATCCAGGCAAATCGGGGTGATCAGCATTCTCTGAAGCTGGACATGGGAGTACAGATCATCCCAGCCGAGTGGCTGCTCGACCATCATCAGGTAATAGTCGTCGAGCTTTTTCAGGAGAGGCCCGTCGGCAAGAGTGTAAGCGGAATTGGCATCCACCATCAATTTGATGGACGGGAATTCCTTGCGCAGCCGTCGAACCGGCTCGAGGTCGTAACCGGGCTTAATTTTAATCTTGATGCGCTGGTAGCCAGCTTCAAGTTCTACTTTAACCGCAGTTACCAGCTCTTCGAGTGAAGCTTTAACTCCAATCGATACTCCGCTAGCGATTTCCGTGCGAACTCCTCCGATCAGTTTGGAGAGAGATATATTTTTCTGTTTGGCCTCGGCGTCCCATACTGCCGATTCTAGCGCCCCCTTGGCCATGTTGTGGCCGCGCACCTTTGCGAGGAGATCCCAAACCTCAGACGCTGAAGCGAACTGCTTTCCCCTGAGCAACGGCCACAGGTGGTCGCGCAGAATGTGCCATGCAGTGTCTGTCGTCTCCGGACTGTAGGAAGGGGTGACACCGGCGACGCACTCGCCCCAGCCCACAACTCCATCCGCGATTACCTCGGTCAGCAGGATGCGCCGGACAGATGTGGTCTCCATGCTGGTCTGGAAAGGAGCCACCAGCTTCATCCGGAGTTCGCGGAGGGTAAGCTGTTCGATATGCATGGCAGGCTAGAAGTCGCTCCACGGGGCGAGATGGTAAGTACTGGTGTCGGCAGTTTTTGAGACGGCGATGGCGGCATAGCCTTTAGCGAAGCTTTCCGTGAACCGCTCGCGAATCGCGGCTTGGATCGATTGCACGCGCGCCAAGTCGCCCGCCTTCGAGTCATCGAGGGAACTTGGAATTTCGATGGTGGTGCTGGAAGGCGAAGGGGCCAGTTCGCCGCTCACGGCAGCGACGACTCGCGGCGAGTCCAAATACCATTCGGCCACCAGGCGGTCTGTGGCCAAGCCCCGGTGCAGGGGGCTGGTCGTAATGCCATAGAGATTCGCCAAGTAACGGCGGCAAATTGTGCCCAGGCGATTAAGATTGAAATGGGCGTTGCGCAATTCCAGCGGATCGAAGGTCCATTCAATCAACCGGATATCTCGGCTTAGGGCTTCGTCGCGCTGGAAAAGCTTGAGCG
>WNFR01004058.1_pt1 | contig 15127 bp, 11 predicted proteins | sample 5400221 | NCBI WGS metagenome assembly WNFR01 (sample SAMN13153357, study PRJNA577476) | soil metagenome | isolation source: 40 cm soil under Madrone tree | place: USA:California | collected 2016-06-14 | reverse complement strand
GTCCTTCGAAAATCTCGAGCTTAACTTTGTAATCGACTTCCATGCCTCAGGTCGATTCTAGGCTACGCCGACACGAAGTAAATCACGCGACCGCGACCCGCGTTCAGCGTCGACCTTGCAGCGGCGATAAAACTACGGGCCAACTTCGTGGCGATGGACCCACACGCTGTTCACGATTCCGAGCGCAAACATGATCATGAGCGCGAATGAGCCACTGTAACTGATCAACGGCAAAGGCACACCCGTAATCGGCAACATCGATATGGTCATGCCCACGTTTTGGAAGATGTGAGTAAAAATTAGGGCGGTCACGCCAATGACGAGGAGCAGACCGAATTGGTCGCCAGCAAAGAACGCGACGAAGAGACAGGTCAAGAGCAAGAGGGCAAATGCGCCGATGAGAAAGGCGCCCCCAACAAACCCCCACTCCTCCCCGATTGCGGAAAAAATGTAATCGTTGTGCACCGCAGTCGCCGGTAGAAAACCGAGCTCGATCTGGGTGTTCGGCGCTTTAAACCCCTTGCCGGACCAGCCGCCGGAGCCGATCGCAATGAGCGACTGATTGATCGCCCATGCCGCGCCTTGCTTGTCGATGTCCGGATTAATGAAAGCGGTGATGCGCTGCTGTTGATACGGTTTCAAACCGAGATTCACCGCGATCGGGATGAAAGCGACGGCGATGAGAAGAATACAAACCAAGTAGCGCAAGGGCAGCCCACCGACGAAAAGCAGGGCCAAAAGCACTGGCGCCCAAATGATGACCTCGCCCAAATCGGGCTGCAGCAAAATCAAAAGACATGGCGCGCCCACAATGGCGCCGCAAACCAGCAAGCGAAGCATCGGATGCATTTGCTTGAACTGGCTGAGAAACAAGGCCAGCACCATGATGCCCGCCACTACGGCGAGCTGGGCGGGTTGAAAGTTAATCGGCCCGAGGTGAAGCCAACTGCGCGCGCCATAAACTTTTTGCCCCATGAATTTGGTGAGGATCAAAAAGAACAGGCCGGCCAGATACATCGGCAACGCGCCCCAACGAATCCAGCGATAATCGATCAGGCTGGCGACCATGAAGGCGAAGAAACCGACCGCTACCCAGTTGGCTTGCTTGCGCCAAAAATCCGCAGACACCGGATCCTCGCGCATGTAGGTGGCGCTGTAGATGGCGACCACCCCGAAGATGGCCAAGGCGAGCATGATAACGAGCAAAAGCCAGTTAAGGCCGAGCAGTTTTCGCAGAAAAGGCGTCATGTCGTTATGGATTCTCGCGCCGGAAAATACATGAGGCGAGCAATGTCGATTATACGCAGCTAGCGGAATTCGCAACTGCGCCGGGGTCCCTCAATCCAGGGTAAGATCGACAAGTTTCCTCGCAATCGCCCGCTGGCAATGGAGTTAGGCCGCCTAACGCTCTCAAAGATGAGAGCCGTGGCAACGTATACGCTATGAAGCACTTACAATTAGTTTTGCGAAATAATCAACGGCGTCTCTTGTCAGTCCGTCAAAGCTTACTACAATGGTTTCCCACTCGTTCGTTTGATCCGGGAAACGAGGTTATGGCGAAAAAGACCAAACGTAAGTTGGCCCATCCAACGCTGCCGATGCAGCGCCAATTAAATTTGCGGCATGAGGGAGAGTATTTTGATCTGCGCAAGATTTTTGACCGACTAAACGAGCGGCATTTTCGCGGCCGACTTCGCAATTACGAGGTGATGTGGGGCCGCCGACGGAAACATCGTCCGAGAAATCATTTTATTTTTGGAACGATTCAGGAAGAAGACCGGGTCATTCGAATCAATCCCCTGCTCGATCAACCATTCGTGCCGCTTTGGTTTCTTCAATACGTGCTCTACCACGAGATGCTCCATTCGGTTGTTCCGGATGAAATTGCGGGTAGAGGCCGACGCCGAGTGCACACTGAAGAATTCAACCGGCGCGAGCGGGAGTTTCCGAGTTACCGGCGCGCCCGGCGTTGGGAAGACGACAATCTCGCGCGCTTTTTGCGTTAGACCACTCCGTCAGCGTTTCTCGGCCGCGACCGGCGTCGAGCTCGTTTCAGACGGCAAGGGTGTCGTTGCTACGTTCTTCTTGATGAGATACCAAAGGGTTGTCGCGAGCAGGACTGAGATCAACTTCGCGCGCCAATTCTTCAGGAGTAGTCTCTTCATAAGGGCCGTGTAGTAAAATTTCGCCGATCCGCTGTCGAAATGTTTCCGGTGTGAAATTGCGCTCGATTCGGCGCCGGTGGCAAATGGAAATTCCGCCGGTCTCTTCGGAGACGACCACGGCCACCGCGTCTGATTCCTCCGTGATGCCAAGCGCGGCGCGATGACGCAAGCCCAGACTGCGATCGAGGGTTTCGCGCTGGCTAACTGGAAAAATACAGGCCGCGGCGGCAATTCGGCCGTTGCGCACGATCACTCCGCCGTCATGCAGCGCGGCTTTCGGATGGAAAATGGTCAGCGCGAGTTCGACGGAAAAGTCGGCATCGAGCGTCACTCCCGTTTCCTCGTAGACGCGGATGGAAGTGTCACGTTCGATCGCGATGAGCGCGCCAAACTGTTTGTTCGCGAGTTGAGTGACGGCCTCGGCGATGTCGTGGACGGTTTCGCGCTTCTCGCTCGTTAAAGAAAAAATTGGATGACCGCCGAGCTCGGCCAGGCCGCGCCGCAGCTCGGGTTGAAAAATCACAACCAACGCGACGGCAAGAAAGACGGAGAAGCTGCGCACAATCCAGCCAATGACGACGAGGTTGAGCAGAGTTGAGATTAAAGTCAGCGTGAGAAAAACGATGGCCAAACCCGTCAATACTTTCGCGCCGCGCGTGCCTCGAAAATAAAGGTAGCCGTAATAGATCCCGACGCTAAGCAGGATGACCTCGAAAATACTGCGCCAGCTTTTCAACCAGATATGCAGAAGCTCTTGAATCATGGCAGCAATTTTTCGGCGGCGCGCAACGCAGCCACATTTTCCTTCACATCATGCACACGAAAAACGTTTGCACCGCGCGCGCGCAAAAGCGACGTGAACGCGATGGTCGGGGCGAGCCGGTCGTTCATGTCCGAAGCGCCAGACAATTTTTCGAGGAAAGATTTTCGCGAAACGCCGACCACCATCGGTCGATCGTGCACGCGCAAGCGTTCCAGATTTCTGAGCAGCTCGAGATTGTGCTCAAGCGTTTTACCGAAACCAATTCCGGGATCAAACGCGATTGCCATGGGATCAACTCCGCACTCTAGGGCGCGGGCATATTGTTGTCTAAAAAAATCAGCCACTTCTGAAACAACATCGAGATAGTGCGGCTCGCTCTGCATCGTCCGCGGGTTGCCCTGCATGTGCATGATGATGAGCGCGGCCTTTCGTTGCGCGACCAATGGTAGCATCTTTTCATCGCCCCGACCGCCAGTTACATCGTTGATGATCGATGCGCCGGCATCCAATGCCGCGTCGGCCACTTCGGCCTTCGATGTGTCGATCGAGATAAAGATGTCGATCTTGGCGCGCAATTTCTTGATCACCGGGACCACGCGACCCAATTCTTCCTCGACCGCGACAGAATCTGCGCCCGGCCGGGTTGATTCGCCGCCAACGTCGACAATTTGCGCGCCCTCATCTGCTATCTCAACCCCGTGCGCAACGGCTGAACTGGCGTCAAAAAATTGTCCGGCATCGGAAAACGAATCCGGCGTGACGTTGAGCACGCCCATGATCATGCCCCGGCTGGAAAGATCGACAATCTTGCCGCCGATTTCCCAGAGCATCCCACCCATTAAGAATCAGACTAACACGGCGATTGGCTTATTCGACCCAACTTTATCGCGCTCCCGCGCCGGAGATTCTGTCATTCCGACCGAAGTGGAGAATCTCTTACTATTGAAAGAAATAGTGAGAGATGTCTCGGTCCGAACCGGACTGGCATATCGCTCGACATGACAACAGCGCTTTTCAGCGCTGCTATTTCTTGCGCGAATAGCGCCCCATCAACTCGCCTTGCGCGATCACGTGCCCGCGCATCGCGGCATCGACTTCCGCGCGCTTTGCGCCGGGCTTCAAATCCAGCGTTTGATCAAGCGCGAAGATTTTGAAGTAATAGCGGTGCGTGCCCGACGGCGGACATGGACCTCCGTAGCCTTTTTTCGGAAAATCATTTGTGCCTTGAACAGCGCCGCCAGGTGCGCTGCTCTCGGCAATCTCAGACGCTTTCGGATCAATGTTCCAAACAAGCCAGTGGGTGAACAAACCAACCGGCGCGTCCGGATCATCAACGATCAAGAGAAGACTCTTTGCTTCGGCAGGCGCCCCCTCGAAACGCACGGCCGGATTCAGATCCGCGCCGTCACACGTGAATTTTGAAGGGATATTTCCGCCTTCCTGAAAAGCTGAACTTGTGACTTTCATTTTTGCTCCTCCTGCGGCAAATGAAGCGATCGCCGCGAACGCAATGGCAAATGCGCCAATGATAATCGCCTTTTGCATTATTCGACCTCCGGTTGAATCTCGTTACATCGACAATGACGCCTGACAATATGGTTTCGCCTGTATGAATCAAAACGGACGTAAGATTCGAGAGAAAGTTCTCGCGCTTCTCGGCTCGAAGGATTACCGGCCGCTCGATAACGTCGAAATCGCGCGCCAGCTCGGATTGAAAAGCAACGAACGCACCTCGCTGCGAAAAACCCTGCGCGAACTGGAACGGGCGGGCGAAATCGCGCGCATCCGAAAAGATCGGTACGTTTTGCCGGCCGAGGCCGATCTTGTCACCGGCACGTTGTCGCTCCACCAAAAAGGATTCGGTTTTTTAACAACGGAAACTCCGGGCCAGGCCGACATCTTTATCGCGGCCGAAAATACCGGCACTGCCATGCATGGGGACCGCGTCGTTGCGCGCATCAATCGCGATGTCCAGCCGCGGCGCGCGCGAGATCGACATGGACGAAATGAAGGTCGGATAATTCGAATTCTGGAACGCGCTCGCGATACTGTCGTCGGTACGCTCCAACATTCGCGCAATTTCTATTACGTCGTTCCGGACGATCCGCGGTTCGTTCACGACGTTTATGTTCAGGTGCCGCCGCGCACAAAGTTACCGAAAGCGCCGACTCGCGGTGACAAGGTCGTTGTTCGCCTCGAGTCGTGGGAGTCGCGTCATGTTAATCCGGAAGGTGAGATCATCGAAGTCCTCGGGCCCGCGTCGGCGCCCGGCATCGACATGTTGTCGATCATTCGCAAGTACGATCTGCCAACTGAATTTCCGAAAGACGTTGTCGATGAAGCAAATCGAATTCCCGAAAGCGTCGACGGGCGAATGTTCCAGGACCGCGAGGATCTGCGCGAAAAATTCATCGTCACGATCGACCCGGATGATGCCCGCGATTTTGACGACGCGATCGACGTAGAGAAGATCGACAATCAAGGGTGGCGGCTCAGAGTTCACATCGCCGACGTATCCGCTTACGTGAATCCAGAGAGCGCCCTCGACCGCGAAGCGCGCCGGCGCGGCAACAGCGTTTATTTGCCCGACCGCGTGATTCCGATGCTGCCGGAGCGGTTGAGCAACGGCGTTTGCAGTCTCAAGCCGGGCGTGGATCGACTAACGCACTCAGTTTTCATTCAATTCGATAAAAGCGGCCGCACGAAAAGTGCGCGCTTTGCCAAAAGCGTGATTCGGAGCGCGCGGCGGCTCACTTACAAGGAGGCGTACGCGATCCTTAAATCGAAAACAAACGACGAATTGAGCCGGCGCCTGCACGGCGCTTGGGAACTTGCTTCATTGCTTCGGCGCACACGCTTCGCGCACGGTTCGCTGGACCTCGATTTTCCGGAAGTGAAAGTTTATGTCGATCCAACGGGCAAGCCGGTCCGGCTGGAGCGCGTGGAAAATGACGAGTCGCACCAGCTGATCGAAGAATTCATGCTGGCCGCGAACGAAGCGGTGGCGCGCGAGCTGAGGCAGCATGCCGTTCCAACTATCTATCGCGTTCATGAAGATCCTGATCCGGACAAGCTGGCCGAGTATCGCGAGTTTGTGCTCAGTTTTAATTACAAAGTTGGCGATCTTTCGCATCGCGCCGAAATCCAGCGCTTTCTTGCGTCGATTCGCGGCAAGCCGGAAGAACAGGCGCTTAAAATCGGTCTGCTAAAAAGTTTGAAACGCGCGCGCTATGCACCGCAGCCGCTTGGACATTACGGATTGGCGAAAGCCAATTACCTGCATTTTACGAGTCCGATTCGGCGCTATGCCGATCTTGTCGCGCACCGAACGCTGGCCGCGGAGCGCGCGCGATCAGGATCGAGAAGCGACATGAACCAAGTGGCGTCGATTGCGCAACACATTTCAGAAACCGAACGCAACGCGGCTGAAGCAGAAATCGAAGCCGTGCGGATGAAGAAGCTTGAGTTCTTTCAACGGCAACTCGATGCGCGCGACCCGCAAGTGTTTCGCGCTGCGATTGTCGATGTACGCAACTACGGGCTGGTAGTTGAATTGCCCGACGTACTCATCACTGGCCTTGTTCACATCTCCGCCATCACGGACGATTTCTATTTATTTGACGCCGCGCAACGGCGCTTGATCGGCCGGAGATCGCGGAAACGATTTGCGGTGGGCGATCAGATTCGCGTTTTTGTGGCGAAAGTCGATCCGTTTAAACGCCAGATCGATTTCTCCTTAGCCGATCAAAAAGTCCAAACAGCACGGCCCAAAAGGCGTCGATAAATTTCGAGAAATGGCCGCCGCTGCGGCGGGTTGTGGCGAGCTAAATCGACGACGTTTTTTGCCCAAAATTCTGCTTCCCTTATGCGAGCGGAGGGCATTAAACTCCGCCGTTTTGCTGAAAATGGATAATATCATCGAGGCGCGAGAGCTGCAGATCGAACGCAAGCACTTTCACGTGGAGTTTCGCGAGAACGAGCGTGGAAAATTCCTGCGGATTACGGAAGAAGCACACGGCCGCCGCAACACCATCATCGTGCCGAGCACGGGCGTAGATGAGTTCACTGCCGCAATCGGGGAAGTAATCGAAAGCGCCGAGCGGGCGCCAGCCTAAGCGCCCAAAGCGCAAATTGAGTCGCGATCTTCAGCGATCGCTGGACATTTCCACACGCGCACCCGGCGTGCGGTGCGTTGACACGCTAACGCAGGGAATTAGTTTGCCCATTCGCCGAGCCAACATTTTTCATGTCTAAAAAAAAGAAATCATTGAGGCGAAGTTTGCGCCGACTGCCAAAGGCGCGGCAAAGATCGACCCGCCTTCGCGGCGCTGCGGCACGGCAGGCATCGAAAATTCGGCGAACGACCGCGACCCGAACAAAAATGCCGCGTTACGTTTACTATTTTGGCGATGGCTACGCTGACGGATCCGGAAAGATGAAGCCGCTATTGGGCGGCAAAGGCGCGAACCTGGCGGAAATGACCCGTATTGGTCTGCCGGTGCCACCGGGATTCACGATCACGACGGAAGTCTGCACTTATTTTTACGAGCACAATCGCACTTATCCGCCACAGCTTGAGAGAGAAGTCGCATCAGCGCTGGAAAAAATTGAGAAGTCGGCCGGCAAAAAACTTGGGGACAAGGAGCGGCCGCTGCTCGTTTCGGTTCGTTCGGGCGCACGCGATTCCATGCCGGGCATGATGGACACGATCCTCAATCTCGGAATGAATGACAAGGTTGTTGAGATTGTGGCCAAGAAAACGAACAACGCGCGCTTCGCCTGGGATTCGTATCGGCGCTTTCTGCAAATGTATGGCGACGTGGTGATGGGCGTCCAAAAACGGCCGGGGGAAGATCACGAGCCGTTCGAGAGTGCGATCGAGCAATTGAAGGACCAGCGCTACGGCAAGCACGATTTTCCAGATGTAAGATTGACCGTCGCCGATCTGAAAGCGCTGGTGGAGCGATTCAAGATCCTGATCAAAGAACGCACGGGCAAGTCGTTTCCACAGAATGCAAAGGAACAATTATGGGGAGCGATTGGCGCCGTGTTCGGTTCGTGGATGAACGATCGAGCGATCGTTTATCGCCGCAAGTACGGCATCCCGCACGACTGGGGAACGGCCGTGAACGTGCAGACGATGGTCTTCGGCAATATGGGCGACACGAGCGCAACTGGCGTGGCGTTCACGCGCGATCCGGCGAGCGGGGAAGAAGTCTTCTATGGCGAATACCTGATCAACGCGCAAGGCGAAGACGTCGTCGCGGGAGTGCGCACGCCGCATCCGATCGCGAAGCTCGCAGAAGAGATGCCGGCTGCGCACAAGTCGCTCATGAAAGTACGCGAGCTTCTGGAGAGTCATTTCAAGGACATGCAGGACCTCGAGTTCACGGTCGAAGAGAACCGCCTCTACATCCTGCAAACGCGCAATGGAAAGCGTACCGGTCACGCGGCAGTTCGTATCGCAGTCGACATGGTCGGCGAGAAATTGATTTCGAAGAAAGACGCGGTGAAACGCATTCCCGCCGATTCGCTTGCGCACCTGCTCGCGCCGATCTTTGATCGACAATCAGCGAGCAAGGCAAAAAAAATCGGAAGCGGTCTGGCCGCCGGGCCCGGCGCCGCTTCCGGCCACGTGGTTTTTAGCGCAGAAGAAGCGGTCGCGCGTTCGGCCAGAGGCGAAAAGGTCGTACTGGCGCGCATCGAGACTTCGCCAGAAGACTTGCGCGGCATGATTGCGGCGGAAGGAATTCTCACATCACGGGGCGGCGTCTCTTCTCATGCCGCCTTGGTGGCGCGACAGATGGGGAAAGTGTGCGTGTGCGGTGCGAGCGGAATTCAAATCGATTACCAGAAGCGAACGCTCGGCGCCGACGGCACAACCTTGAAGCAAGGCGATTACATTTCGATCGACGGAAGCGCCGGCGAAGTTTTTGCCGGCGAAGTGACAACGGCGCCGTCGGAGATTGTGCAAGTGCTGGTCGATCGATCGCTGGACGCGAAAAAGAGCCGGACCTACGGCGAATACGCCAGGCTGATGAATTGGGTGGATGACTTCCGGACACTGGGCGTTCGCACAAATGCCGACACTCCGGAACAAGTCAAAAACGCGGTTGCATTCGGCGCTGAAGGGATCGGACTTTGCCGCACGGAGCACATGTTTTTCGAAGGCAACCGCATCGACGCAATGCGTGAGATGATTCTCGCCGGCACCAAGGAAGAGCGGGCACGGGCGCTGGCGAAATTGCTTCCGTACCAGCGTGACGATTTCATCGGGATCTTCACCGCGCTGAAAGGTTTGCCGGCGACTATTCGGTTTCTCGATCCGCCGCTGCATGAATTTTTGCCAAACGATCACGCGCAGCAGAATGAATTAGCGAACAAACTGGGTGTCCCGGTGGAACGCATTTCGCGGCGGGTGCACGAGTTGCACGAGTTCAATCCGATGCTCGGCCATCGCGGTTGCCGGCTCGGGATTGTTTATCCTGAGATTTCGGAAATGCAGGCCCGCGCCGTGTTTGAAGCGGCTGCCGAAGTGCAACGCAAAGGAATCAAAGTCCGACCCGAGGTCATGATTCCGCTGGTGGGATTTCCGCGCGAGCTGAAGTTGCAGATCGACATTGTCCGCCGCGTCGCCGACGAGGTGGCCAGGGAGAAGAAGGCAAAGTTCGATTATCTTGTGGGCACGATGATCGAAATTCCCCGCGCCGCGCTGGTTGCCGATCAGATTGCGCGCGACGCGCAATTTTTCAGCTTCGGGACAAACGATCTTACCCAGACGACGCTCGGAATGAGCCGTGACGATTCCGGAAGTTTTCTGCCCGTGTACGCCGAGCTCGATATTGTCGATGCAAACCCATTCGCGTCGATCGACCAGAAAGGCGTCGGCCGTCTGATGGAAATTACGCGCGATCTCGGGCGAAAAACGCGGCCCGACATCAAACTTGGAATTTGCGGCGAGCACGGCGGCGAGCCGACGAGCGTGAAATTCTGTCACCGACTCGGCTTAGATTACGTGAGCTGCAGTCCATTTCGTGTTCCAATTGCACGATTGGCAGCGGCGCAGGCGGCAATCGCAGAATAGCTGTCGATTTTGTAATCGCGCGATCTATTTCGCAGCCTGCGCCCTGGCCAATTGAAATGCCTGCCACGCATTCCAGGCGCGTTCCCAATTTTGTTTCTCGGCCCAACATTGCGCTTCCAGAAAATGGAAATAAGTGGGTGAATTCGGCCGCTCGCTGAAATGACGCGCGGTCAGGAGCGCGTCATCGATTCGACCCTTCTGCATTTGGGCGCGATAAAGCGCGTAACCAGCGCCATAATTATCGGGCGCAGCGTGAAAACGTTTTTCCAATTCTTCGAGAGAAGAATCCGCAGCTGCACGTGGAAGTGCGACTGGGTCGCCATAACGCTGCGTCAGCTCGTAAGCCGCACGAAAATCGCCCTGACTGGCATGGTGCTTCGCCAAACCGAGCCAGGCATAATTAAGCCAGTCAGGATGCTGTCTTACGGCCTCTGAAAGTTCCGCCGGATCGCCGCGCTCTGACCATAAAGCGAACAGCGCAATTTTTTCAGTTTCAGTGAACGACTGCAGATTGGGATCATTTCTTAACACTTCGGCGAGAGCATGACGGAAAGGCTCGCCAGTAATGCGACTAAGATATGGCAGGGCTAAATCGTGCTCGCTAAGTCCGACTGCCTCCAGAATCTGGCTGACCTCGGGACTTCGGAGCGAAGCGCGTGTCAGCATGCTCGAGTAAACTGTCGGCCGAAGCGGCCCAGCTCTGCGCAGCGCCTCGCGCCACGCGGTCGCGGCCAAAAACGGTTGCGAGTGAAGCCAGGCATTCCCCTCCGCGAGCGGAACTTCATAAGCGCTCGGTTCGAGGAAGCGCGCCCGGCGGAAATCATCGAGGGCATTAGCCGGCTGTTTCATTTCGACCTCGGCAAGAGCGCGCGAAAAGTAAAGTTCCCAATCGAGCGGGGCCCAATTCAGAGCGCGTGTGGTTAGGGTGATTGTCTCGGCAAAATTGAGCCCCCGGTTCGCAATCGTGGCCAACTGCTTTGCGTTGGAAATGCCGACAGAACCGGGAAGCAGCTTTTGTCCGCGCGCAGCAACGAACCAAGAAGCGCCCGCAACAAGTAATATCAAACCGATAAACCGAAATAAGATCGGCATCCACCGGCGCGGCTTCAAGGAGAACGGCCGATGCAATGAAAGCCCGAGCAAAAAGACTGCGGCAAATGCAGTCCCGACGCGATGACCGGAAACGTCGACAATTCCATGAATGGCGAACAGAAGGGCGGCGATCAATGAAGCGAGTCGATAGCGTTGATTGGTTCCTTCTCGGAGGGGGAAGACTCGACGGATGATGAGCACCAGCAGGGCGAGCGCGACGATCACCGCCAACCATCCCAGCTCTGTCCAAAGCCAAAGCCAGTCGCTCTCCGGATGCAAAGCTCGCCGATCGCTAAGAGAGGCGTCCCGGAAGATTGCAAAGACCGACTCGAAATTTCCAAAACCGATTCCACACCAGGGCGAATCGTGAACCATTTGAAAGGTATCGTGAAAAATTCGCCACCTGAAATCGGTCGTGAGGCCAGTACTCCCAAAGCCCCGGAGATGAAATCTCTCGAGTGTTTGGCCGCCAAAAAGCAGCAGGGCGGTGAGCAGAAGAAGTAGAAAAGAAAACCCGAGCGCAAGTCGCGAAGGAGAGCGCTGTCGAAGCGCGAATGCGCCCAGCCAAAATGCGCTGCCCGCGACAAGAATCCCAATTCCGGCGCGGGAAAAATTAAAAATGATCGCGGCCACGACGATCCCGAGTGCCGCAACCCAAATGATCCATCGCCATCTCCCCTTGCGCATATCGTCCTGACCGCAGGCGAGAATCATGATCGCGGAAAGTCCGAAAAGATCAGCAGTCTGGTTACGATTTGGAAACGGACCAAAATTCCGCTCGTTGTGCCAAAAAGGAACGGTGGTGTTGGCGAAGTGAAGTAAAACACAGACTGCGGCCAGCACCACAATCCCGGTCGTAAACAAGCGCACTTGAAAACGCACCTCGCGCAGCTCCAGTTCTCGCGAGCAAACGGCGTAGAGCCAGCTAATTCCAGCTCCGAAGCTGATGAGATAACTCAATGTAATCCAGGGTTGCGGACTAAGTGTGGGTGGAATCTGAATGGCAAAGTCGTTTACAAATGCCGCGCGCCACCTCGGTTCGAAAAACCAGACCGCGGGCAAGAATGCGATCGTCGCCAGGATGAACAGCAAGACAAGGACGAGATTCGTTAGCGCTCCGAGCGAAAACCGTGGTGGAAAGGCCAGCAGGTAGAGACCGAGAAAAGCCACAACAATTCCTTCACCCCATTTTTGGGTGGCCCCGCCGAGGAGACAGGCCAATACCGGCAATAGCGCCACGGTGGCGTTAGGTATCCACCGAGGCACGGCAGCATTTTGGCCAGCACGCGAATTTCGCATCAGCCGGGGGAAATTGTCATGGTATGGGAATCGCTTTTAGATTCGACCATTCGGATGAGAGAGTAAGCTATCATGTCCGCAACAAACTTAGCACGAGTTGAACGCATGCGGCCATCGCGTACTCTCATGATCGCTCAAGCGCAATAGCCATGGTAACGCAACGGACGGAGGGTCTCTACCGCGTCTTCCTACTCTGCCAGATCGTGATGGTGGCGGTCCTTTTCTGGATCGGCGTCTGGCTCATGGTCACCTTTTATTCGCCGGGTCCGGCCCTGACCTGGCAACGCTACAGCACTTACTGCGGCGTGCTCGTCATCGGAATGATTCTGGAAGCATTGTCCCGCTCGAAAAATTATTTTTTGCAAAACCAATTGCTGCGTCCGCACCGGCTCAGTCTCCGGCAAACGGTTGCCAGCGTTGGATTGCTCGTGCTTTATCTCATCGGGACCAAGGACGCGTTTATCTCCCGATTCTTTTTCTTCAATTTTGTCCCCTGGCTCTACGTCGCCCTGCTCTTTTCGCATTATTATCTTCCACCACTATTGGCGCGCGGAATTTTCCGGCGGGAAGAAAAAACTCTTCTGGTCGGCACCAGCCAGAGAGCAATCCAGTTGCGCGACTGGTTGCACCGCAAAGCGGAGATCGGGTTGCGGACGGTCGGCCTGATTTGCGATGAAAAGATCGACAAGACGGAAGATGGAATGCCAGTCCTGGGCAGGCCTGACGAAATCGAGAAAATCATTCGCGAGCGCGGCATCACACAAGTGATCTTGCTGGAATTCCCACTCTTCACGGAAGCAAACCGGGATGTCATTCGCATTTGCGATCAGCTTGGGATCCGGCTCCTGATCCTGAGCGATCTCGAGGAGAAATTGCGGCATTCTGTGACGCACTTTGAAGATGGCGGTTTCCGTTTTATCGGGCTGCGGGAGGAGCCGCTGGAAAATCCGCTCAATCGTTTTTTTAAACGTACAATCGATTTCACTATCGCCGTGCCGGTCATGCTCTTCGTTTTTCCAGTGTTGTCCGTGATCATTTTCATCATCCAGCGGCTGCAGTCGCCCGGGCCGCTGTTTCATGTGCAAAGCCGTGCCGGAATGCAAAACCGTCAATTCAACATCTACAAATTTCGCACGATGCGTCCCGACCATGAAGAGTTGTTACGGCAGGCCCGCGACGGAGACGAGCGTGTTTATCCCACGGGCAAATGGTTTCGCCGTTTCAGCCTCGATGAGGTTCCGCAATTCTGGAACGTGCTCCGCGGCGATATGAGCGTTGTCGGCCCGCGACCGCACTTGATCGAGCACAACGACCGATTTTCACGCTTCCTGGCGAACTATCACGTGCGGACGTTCGTCAAACCGGGTATCACTGGCCTCGCCCAGGTCCGGGGCTTTCGGGGCGAGGCCAGAAACAACGCCGACATTCAAAACCGGGTAGCCTGCGACATCGAATATCTCGAAAACTGGAATCTCTCGCTCGAGTGCGGAATCATTCTGCGCACGTTCTTCCAACTCGTTTTTCCGCCCGACAGCGCCTACTGATTTCGTCGAAGCTCCGCCATTTTCAGGCGGACCAGGAATTCGTACCAGGCAATGCTGGCGCAGTAAGCGAACCCTTCGCGACCCTCGAGAAACCCACCTTTAAGAATATACATGTGGAGAAACCGCCAAAGCGGCCAGCCGGGAATGCGGCTCAGCAGGGGCTTGAGTGCACGATTTCGCCGCGACGGGTCGGGCGCAAAAAGCTCCCGCCATGAAACCGTGCGCGCGAGTCGGTCGGCCGCTTCCTGGGTCGAGTACTGGTTGTGTTTCGCCCACCAGGACTCCCAGCCTTTGCTCAACGGATAATGCAGGTACGGTTCGTGGATGTAACCGAGACGTCCCTCGACAGCACCTTCCTTTTGGCCATGGCCGCTGTCGATGAACGTGGCGCGTCCCCGACACAAGATTCGAAATTGCCATTTCGGAAACGAGTCGCTGCGCCGAAGCCAGCGCGATCTGAGCATCATTCTCCAACAACAATAAAAACCCGCTATCGAATCATCGGCCGATTCGATGGCGCGTGCGACGGCTTCACGAAACCCCGGCGTCGCAACTTCGTCCGCATCGACAAACATAACCCAGGACGTTTTCAGGCCGCAGTTTTCGAGGGCCCAGTTGCGCTGTTGCGCAAAAGACTGAAACGGATGCTCGTAAACGCGTGCGCCTTCTCTCTCGCCAATTTCTCGCGTCCCATCGGTGCTACCCGAATCGACAATCACGATGTCTCCAAAGCCGTTGATGGATGCCAAACAGCGCGGCAGATTTTCAGCCTCGTTGTAAGTGAGGACGATGATTGAGAGCGGTTCTTTCACTTGATGCTGAATAAGCTGAACGAAATATCTCGCAGGGACGCGGAGTTCGTCAGCGATACAGTAACGTCGTATCTGGCAAAGAGGGTTCGGTAGAGAAGCGCATCCATCTTGAACGAGTAACCCTTGCGCTTCCAATTTTCGAGCAACCGCATCTCGTACGCTCCGTCGCGCGGCAGCAGGATGCAGGCATCATTCTCTCGAGGAAAAAACGCGGGCAGCTCGGGTTTGTTCGTATCGGTTAGAATTTCTTCGCGCACAGAGAAACTGCTGCGGGCAAGATGGTACTCCATATCCCACTGCGCCACGTTTGCGATGATCACCGTCGGACGATCCTCACACTGATGTGGAAGCTCGCGAAGATAAGCCAG
>WNFR01012978.1_pt1 | contig 15128 bp, 13 predicted proteins | sample 5400221 | NCBI WGS metagenome assembly WNFR01 (sample SAMN13153357, study PRJNA577476) | soil metagenome | isolation source: 40 cm soil under Madrone tree | place: USA:California | collected 2016-06-14 | reverse complement strand
AATTCCCTCGGTCTGGCGAACTGCATCGGGCGAGCGGCGCACGATATCGCAGCGCTGTATCCGTCGCGATGCCTTGCTCAGCAACCCCCCGGCGATGGTAGTTTCCTTCTGGTTTGCACTTTCTACGGCGAATCGAATCAAGGCGGGAGCGCGTGGAACCGCCAACTGTCGTGTCAGCTCCCTCCTGATTTTCCATTAGCGTCGATCCTGAGCTCTTGATTCTGTCAAATCTTCGACGATCGCCCTCTGCGCCGCGGCCATTCACAGGGACACGTGCAAAAATCTGTCCTGCTACTCCGCCGGCAATCGAGAGCAAGAGAGCCGCTCGCGTTTTCGCGTCAAGCTTGGCTAGGTCCTCGTCCGGCGGATCAATAGAGATGCTAGCGAAATCACCGACGGTCAGGTTTCTAATCCCAGGGTCGAAACCGATGTTGAGGTCCACACCTCTAGCTGGAAATCCAACCGCTTTCCCCACCAAAACGTGTCCGGCCTCGTGAGGGATAGCCTCCTCCACGTAAGGTCCAAGGTGTTCCGTCATGTGGTAATGAAATAGGTACGAAATTCCGTGTGCCGTCGTACGTTGCCACGATCACTTCTTCCAAGCAGGTGATTTTATCAAGCCACTTCTCACGCCGCCAGACGCAAGCTGAACCTGTATGCATGCGTGGTTCGATCCGGTACCCGGAATCGAACTGGCCAAATCAAGCCGCGACTTTGCGGATAAGCCCAAATGCACAAGGCAGATCAACAAGGGCGGGAGGGCTGGACCGGCCCCACCTCATCTGATGCCAAGCGAAGAACAAGTCAGTCAATTGCCTGCAATTATCAGTACCCGATTGGCCCAATAGCAACAGCATTAAAAAGCGAGCGAGCTCGTCGCCATTCGCGGATGGTGAACCATGGGAATGCTCTATCGAAGAGGCCGCATCTGGTGGGTCAAGTACTACCGGAATGGGAAATGCTTCCGAGAAAGCAGCAAGTCGCAAAGTCGTTTGGATGGCAAGCGGTTGCTGCAGAAGCGCGAAGGAGAAATTAGCACAGGCGTTTTTGGGGGCCTGGAAACCGAACGTGTGTGCTTCGAAGAATTAGCCCAAGATCTCCTAAACGAGTACCAGACCAACAATAGGAAATCGTCCATTTGGGTACGGCGACGAATCAACCTGCACTTGATGCCGTTTTTCAGAGGCTTCCGGGGAGTCGAAGTTACAACCGATCGGGTGCGCGCTTACATAACTCAAAGACAGCAGGAAGGCGCAAGCAACGGGAGTATCAATCGTGAACTTGCGGCTCTCAAACGAATGTTCAACTTGGCCTCCGAAATGACGCCGCCCAAAACTGTCCGCGTTCCCCACATTCCTATGCTGAGGGAGTGCAATGTTCGGAAGGGATTCTTCGAGCACGATGAGTATTTAGCGCTTCAACGCGAGTTGCCCGAATACCTGAAGCCAGTGCTTGCATTTGCGTGGCATGGAAACCACTCTTACGCGATTACTCTCTTCCCCATCCCGAAGGGCCACCCGCATGCCGCAACGCATCCTCCAGTTCATCTCTTTGCTTCTTTAGCGCCGCAAGTTCCTTCCTTTTATTCTCGATGGCCTTGCGATGCTCGTTGATCCGCTTTCGCGTGATGCTCTCTTTCATCGCGGTTGCCGGATTGGGATCGTACTGGACTAAGCCCGAGTTAAGTTCGCGCTGCAAAATATCCAGTTCGGTTTGCGCTGTTCTAATCTTGTAGTCGATTGCGGCGAACTGTTTCCGCCAATACGCTTCGTCCTTCTCGCTGAGTTCAGTTTTCGGACTCAATGATTCGCCATCGCCGGAATGCGCCTCCGCATCGCTCTCATCGGATGGGATTCGCCGCAAATCTTCCAATCGATCTTCGAGTTCGGCAACCTTTTGCTCCGCTTCCTGCGCCTCGGCTTCTTTCTCAGACAAACGCACGCCGATTCCAACAAGGTCTGATGGCTTGTCTCTTCTGGACCGTGGCTCGGGATTTGAATTTTCCTGTTGCGCCTTGAGTTTCTGATTCCGACGAAGCAGATTTACTTCCTTTCGGGCCTGCTCCAGATTTTCTTTGGCTTGTGCCAGCGTCTCCTCGACAGCCTTCATCTCTGCGCTCGGTTTGAGCGGGGCACTTGCCCGTGGTTCCGATTCATACTCTATGCGAATGTCTCCGGGTGGAATCGCATTGTGCCTAGCCTGTTCTTCCAGTGCGTCAATCTGACGTAACAACTCAACACGCCTCTTTCGCAATACATTGATTTGCCCTTCGGAGGTCACACCTTCAGGCTCCTGATCGAGAGCGACGGCATCTGTGACACCCTTTCCAGACTTGCGAGCTTCAGCCAACGTCCGCAGGTCAATGTCGATCTTGGCGATTTCATCTTTCAAAGTCTGAATCTGGCGTGCGTACCATTCGGCGTCTCGAAGTCTCGAATAGTGGGCTTCTTGAGAGAACGCCAAGCACGGGAGAAACAAGAAGAGGAGCAGCGTCAGGGTCCAGTGGATACATTGCGGCGGTCGCATTCGATTCAATTGTGAATGTCGCTTCCGCCATTTCAAATAGTACTTATGGCTGATGGTCTGACGCAGCGGCGGGATCGTACACCTTTTACGCTCTCGCTAATTCTTCTTCTCATCGCTAGCAACGAATACCAGCTCCCCGGTTTCCTCATTGTAAATGACGTATTCGCCGGGCCATGTCTCTCCTAGTTCTCGCACACGTGCTTTGGCAGCGTCGAGGGTTTGCACGGCCACGACGAAATGGAGTTCTCCATCGCCTTGCACAGTGTAGATGAAAAAAGGCAGGCGCAACCGAATTCCGATTGGGGACAGCCACTAGCAGGGAACAGTGGAGCGATTATCACACAAGTCAGGTCCTCTTGCCCCCCGCTGGTACAGTAGTTATGGGGGAGGAGAAGATGACAAAAATATACGGTACTAGCACCAAGCTGATTTGGAGCGGAGCGTTTGGTTTTACTGAATTGACCGATGGGATTGTGCGACCGCAGTTTCTATACTCTTCAAAAGTGTCCAACATTCGCCCTTGAAAACAACGGCGCAAATGCCCGCGTTACGAGCGGCCCTTTCAAAGCCATCCAAATTCAAAATCGTAAGCATGATTATTGGCACGGTTGGGTTCGAGGCCGACATCCAAGTCGCGACTTCGATACCGTTGATGTCCGGCATCGCAAAGTCGAGTAAAACTAGATCGGGCATCAATTCGTTAAATTTTTTAACACCTGTCCATCCATTCTCGGCCTCTCCGCAAACGGTCCACTCGCGGGAACGTACGATAGTCCCAAGAATGCGCCGAGTGGTGTCGGAATCATCGACAATCAGGATTCGTAAATCTTTGAGGGACGCCATTTTTGCCGATTCCACGGACGTGCTCGTACATTAGTTATGGGTGTTCAGCGAGAACAAAAATATAGGGGTATATCTAAGCGGATTCAGGCGCAGATTCGATCTTAAGCAAGGAGTGAACGCACTTAACCAGCTTGTCCATCCCATCAGTTTTATCGATAACGACCTTAACGCCAAGTACCGACGCCAACGAGGGTCCAAGCACGTTCTGATACAACGTGAGAAGAACAATCGGAACGTCCGGCATTGTCTTACCGAGAATTAAGGCTGCTTCCATTCCATCCATCCGGGGCATCGCCAAATCCAACACGATCAAGTCCGGCTTCAGCTTTTTCGCCTGCTCGATCCCCTCGATTCCATCAGCCGCCTCCCCGCACACTGCAAAACCTGCGTGCTCCAAGAAAATCCCGATGATGTTCCGGACCGAATCTCCATCATCGATGACCAAGATTCTATTGCGCAGCTTGGTAGGGGAAGAGGTCACGTCCTGTTGTTCGTATTGCGGCATGCAACGACTGCTCGACTGCTCTCCGTTGAATCTCTAAGGTAAATACATACAGAACATCGAAAGCCAGTTCTCATCAATCAGGTGTTTACCTGCTTTTTATCTGCGGGCGGCGAGTGTAGCTACCAGTGGTGTTACTCCTCTTTTATAACACTCGTGTTATTCTTTTGACTGCGGTCCCCTTTAATTTTCTCACACGCGGGATGGTCGGGCTTCACCGCGCATGGCGGATTACAACAACCCTGACGGCATATTAGAAAATGTACAACATAATTTGATTTTGTGTGGGCCGCAGTTAGTTATTCGCGTCTTTTGTACTAACGAATACCCGATTCCCCGTTTCTACATTTTCAATGCCGTACTCGCCGGGCCATAGTTCGCCAATTTCTCTTGCACGTGTTTTCGCTTCGTCGAAGGTCGCCAATGCCTCGACGAAGTGCAGGTTGCCATCGCCTTGCAACTTGAAGATGCAAAAGGGCAGGCGCATCCAAACTCCGAACGGGGGCCGACCCACCAGGAGGGAAAGTGGAGCGATTATCGCATCAATCTGGTGTGTTGGGCGGATTTACTTCTTGACACCTTTGCGTTTGCGAGGCCGAACGCCTACTCCCTGAAAGAGTTCCGAGAGGCTGGCAAAAGAAACGAAAAGAGGAAAGGCGCTAATAAAGCCGTTTTGAATCAGGATTTGTGGCAAGAGCTAGACCAGATAAACCAGCAGCATACGATTTCTTGGGAGTGGGTCAAAGGACATGCTGCCCATTCAGAGAACAATCGGTGCGATGAGCTTGCTAATATAGCGCCCCGCAAGCAAATTCATTCTGCGGATCGGCAACCTGGCCAATGTCCATTGCAAACTCCTTGGTGGGTCATCTGAACTCGGGGCTAGGGGGGCGATTATCACACAGGATGCGACGAACTGCGTTAATGAGGCTATCTACCAGCGTGGTGCTAAGACATGTTAACTTTGAATACGAAACCGACAGTGGTATAATCAACTCGTTATAAATACCAAAAGAGTTAATGTCCCGCCGCGTTTGACCGCATACGATCCGGATAATGTTCCACAATGGTTGAACCTAATACGCCAAGGGATGCCCACGGGAGCGCGCATCCCACCCACTTACACGACTGTAGCAGATCAGGATCGCACATTTGTCGACGTTTCTGAGAGCTTCTGACTTGTCGGCTACAAAATTGAGGAACTGATCGGAACGCGCTACGACCACGTGACCGTGCCCAACACTGCCGACATCCCGACGACGTACAATCTGTTTTCCAGACTCGGATATAAGCACGGCCTCTGGATGTTGGTTCATCGCACCGGATACCATATTTTGATTCGCTATGAGTCTTGGCTCCGACCCGATACAAACATTCAATCGAATATCGAACTTGTGCGGACCATCGTTTAGCGATCCTATATGAATCCGATGCTCGCTTTGTCGAGGTTTGTCTACCTGATTGTGGGAAGCTGCGCCCTCTACATATCACTCGCGCCATATTTCGGCCGATGGCACGGCTCCCCTTCGTTTGTAACGCTCGGCTATTGGGTCTGCGCAGTCCTTCTGCTCATCGCCGCAACTCTACCGCGCAAATACAGCAACGCCTTGGCTTGATTGGCAGCGGCTTTGCGACCACGCAACTTACTTATGGAATTGCAAGATTTGAGGACAATGGGCGGCTTGGCGCATATCAACCGAACACGTTTGACCGCATAAACGGAACAGTGAGCAAGCCTGTAATGCTTCTCTTTTTGTTTTCCTCGCTGGCATCGCTCGTGATCTCGGCTCTAATTACAATCCGTTTGCGGAATCGAACTGGCTCAGCTTCGTTCACCGAAAGCTCGGGCAACTAGCGAGTACAGCTTCGGAGAATTCGCAATATAAACGCAGAAATTCGAAGCGTGCCTTAGCTCGGGCCGCCTGCGGTGATGGGTACTCGCTCTCCCGAGCCTCTTGTATTCATTTCCTCTGGAAAAATCCGCTCCGGCAGTTGGGGAGTCCAGCGGAGTGCCTACGAAATCCTTATAAAGCTCTCAGGACTTCTTTCTGGTCGGTTCGTTATTGTTCCGCACGTTGGCATTGCACCGTGGCTCTCATCGCTTTAGCTGCAATTTGCTTCTTGGCATCGCTATTCTTCCTCTACGTCTTGCTCCAATGGATGCGAGAGGCAAGACGCACGACTAATGCTCTAAAAAAGGTGGCGTCAAAACGGGTTGTGGTGCTGACGGCACGGAGAACTGGAGCACAAAGGGGGCAAAAGTGAACGCTGTAGCTGAACTTAAAATACTGAAAAAGCCCAAAGTGTTCAAGGGCATGAGCGAGGTCGCCGTCAAAATAGAGCAACTACCGGATGATATTGGTCATGCACCTGAACACGAACCGTTCACCGATGAACGAAAAAAAGCCCGAATAGAAAAGTGTGCGCTATGCCGTGCGGAATACTTCTTGGCGTTCTCCCCAATCTACCGGACAAAACGAACGTTCGAGGAACTGAGCGACGAGCTTCAGACAAGGCTCAAAGAGGACCATCGGATGAATCGCAATCATGGCCCACTTATCCCGTTTAGACGATCCGACCATACGCGCCGAGCAGGTGGAATCTATCCATCAAGGTCGAGGTCACGATACACAATAAAATCTGAACCCGTGTTGTAGGACCACCTGCCGGAAAGACAGGAGCAGGATACCGTTGGACAACTCGTGAAGGTTGGGTCGTTCGTGAAGATGGCAAACAGATTGGTGCTTTCATCACCGAGCAAGAAGCGATGGTCTTCCGCGATAGACGCTTGACCGACGAAGATGACGCCCCGGACAACGAAGGGCTACGGCTTCATCGGGCGCGATGATGGTCCAGATGTATTTGTCCATTACGTGGCAATCGTAGGCGAGGATTACATTGGAATCTTTGATACCACTTGAACCCTGCTGCGTCATTCCGAGTTAATCATTCGCAAAAATACAGCCTGACCCAATAAGAAGCATGTTCAGCAACGGGGCCGATCTTGAGTTCGAGCTGACGCGGGCAACCTACTCGGCGGCTCAATTCAGGTTGGGCTTGAAATTCTGTTGCAGCTTGATGTCGGTCGAGGAACTTCCGACCAAGATGGCAAAGTCTCCTGGTTCCGCAGTCCAATCGCGCTTCTTGACATCGTAATAGGAAAATGCGCGCCGATTGAGCGTGAGGACTACTTGTTTTTTTTCGCCCGGGAGCAGTTCGACCTTTGCGAATCCCTTCAGTTCCTTTAGAGGGCGAGGCACGCTCGAGTGGGAATCTCCCACGTACAATTCGGAGATTTCTGCTCCTTCTCGCGAACCAACGTTTTTGAGCATAAAAGATACCTTGACCAAAGCTTCGTCTCCTGCGGGGAGGGGCTCAACCCTCAGGTCGCTGTACGCAAATCGCGTGTACGATAGACCGTAGCCGAATGGGAAAAGGGGCTTCACGTTGGACCGGTCGAAGTGACGATAGCCGAGGAAGATTCCTTCCTCGTAGACGACATGCTTGTCTCCCTTCTGCGGATAGTAACTGTGGAATGTGGGGTTATCCTCCCAGCGGCGTTCGAAGGACGCGGGCAACTTTCCTGACGGACTGGACTCACCAAAAAGGATTTGTGCCAGGGCCGTGCCGCCTTCTTGGCCTGGATACCAGGCATGCAGGAGTGCCGGTACTTTATCAATCCAGCGGGTCATGTCCACGTTGCCGCCTGCAGTCAGGACGACGATGACGTTTCGATTTAGAGCGGCGACTTGCTCGATGTAGGCATCCTGTCCGCCCGGCAGGCGATAGGTGCGGTCGAACCCTTCCCCTTCCGTGTTCGGATCAAAGCCCATACAGAGAACAACAACATCCGCGCGAGCCGCAAGCTGTTTGGCGGCCTCAGAAATCGGACGAGCCGAGGACGCCGCAATGCCGAATCGAGCTGTAGCGGTTCCCGTGTTTTCGAAGTATTCGAGTCGGATAGTGTGCTGGGTACCTGCTGTCAAGTGTGCTGAGTAAGTGTTGAGAGTTTCCCCATGCCGACGCCAATCGTCAATCACGAGCGCATCATCAAGATAGAGCCGCATTCCGTCGTCGGAGGAAACATAAAACTTGTAATCGTCTTCCTCACGCGGAATGAAATATCCGGTCCAGCGGGCGGAGAAGTGGTCCACGGGGCCGCCCTCGATGTAGCTGCCTTCGCCCCAGCGAAAATCGACGTGTTCATCGGTGCGAACAAGTGCTGGTTCGCCACGTAGGTCTTCATTATTAAAATACTCGCCCTTCAACCCTCGCGGACCTCCCGGAGCAGTGAGAAACTCCGTGTTGCTTACGACCGCATCGAGCTGCACGGTTTCGGGCTCGTACAGAACACTGACATCCTTACCCGAGTAATCGCTGATGCCTTCTAAGTAGCTTACCGAGCGAAATGGCTTGGTTAGCGAACTTCCTCCACCCCCTGGCTGAGCGGGGTAGGCGTCGGGGCCGAGCACGACGATTGTTTTCGTTTTCTTCCTATCGAGGGGGAGGAGGTTGTTCTGATTTTTCAGAAGGACCATGCCACTGCGGGCTTCTTCGAGCGCGACCGCTCGGTTCTCTTGACTGTAAAGAGGGATGTTGGTGTCCGTCTGGTCGCGATCGTAAAAGCCAAACTCGATGGCCTTGCGAAGGATGCGCCGAACCTTGTCGTCAATCGCTGGCACGCTGACTTCCCCGCGTTGAATCGCGGGAAGCAGCCCCTGTGTGTTCATAAATGCAGCTGAAGGCATTTCGAGGTCCAGGCCGTCATTAGCGGCGGCAATGCCATTGTGGGTCGCTCCCCAATCCGACATGATGATTCCATCGAAGCCCCATTCTTTTTTCACAATGGAGTTGTTGAGGTAGCCGTTCTCGGTCATGAATGTGTTGTTCACCAGGTTGTAGGCATCCATGAGCGCGCCGACCTTGGCCTCCTTCACCGAGACTTCAAAGGCCGGCAGATAGATCTCGCGCAGTGTCCGTTCGTCCACGTCGGAACTGTGATCCATGCGTCCGTATTCCATGTTATTAGCGGCGAAGTGTTTGGCGGTGGCGATCACCTCTTGAGACTGAATGCCTTCAATGACGGAAACCGCCATCCGCGAGGCTAAATATGGATCTTCGCCAAAGTATTCGAAATTGCGGCCGTTCATCGGTGCGCGATAGATATTCATTCCCGGCGCCAGAATGATGTGCACACCTCTCGCACGCGCATCTTTCCCCATGGCCATTCCAACACGCTTTGCCAGGGCCGTATCCCAGGAAGCGGCGAGCGCAATGCCCGCGGCATAGGCAGTGGTCTCGCCATAGTCGTGGACGCCGAGTGGCCCGTCCGACATCCGAAGAGAAGGAACACCAAGCCGCGGAATCGCCTGCGTATAAAAGTCGTTGATGCCGCCGATGAGCTTGATCTTCTCTTCCAGCGTCATCTTGGCAAGGATGGCGGCAACGCGCTTCTCGACTTCCGCTTGAGATGGTTTTGCAGCCGCCCGAGATGTGCTCTGTGCTGCCGCGCTATAAGCAAAGAACAACAAGCACAGAGCAAGTTTGCTGAGGGCAAAGTAGATTCTGCTAGAGTTGCAATTTCCTCGGGCGATCACGGCACCATTTCTCCTCTCGAATGGATGTATCCCGCGGCTCCGTCTTGATAAGAGCACAAGTTGTTTGGTCCGAAAAGGAATTTCTCGGTTTCGGCTGGCAAGGGGTTTCTTAGGTCATCCGGCGGCGCGTCATCCCGACGATGCAGAGTATAGGCGCGCATCCAACGAGCGGGCTGTCCGACAGCGTCGACACCCACGAGGAACAATGCTGAGTCCATGGATGCGTCTCGCGCCCAGCGAGCGCGCCGTGACACCGCGACCCGTATCATCGTGAAACGTTCGCCCTCGGCAGAGATACCTAGGTGACAAGAACTAGGTACAGTTAAAGGGTAAGATTATCTTGGAGCATGTGCAGTTAATTTGGTTTGGGTACCCGAAAAAGTCCTCAAGTCGCAGCACCCGCTAACGTGGGAGTACCTATCGGATAACAAGAGCTACTGAAAGGGCGCGAGGGCGACAACTTACAGGTAGAAAGTTGGTACGCTTATGGCCGCAGCCAAGCGCTTGACCTGATGCCGCTCTCGAGGATCTTCACCCCTGACATTGCTGCGCGAGCATCGTTTTCGTTGGATTCAGTTGGGGACGCGTTCTTCACCGGTGGCGTGGCAGGCGGATACGGAATTCTGGTGCGGCGGGAGTACTCTCGGCAATACATTCTCGGCCTCCTGAATAGCAAGCTCTTGGAATGGTATATCCGCCAATCCGCCACCCAAATGCGGGACGGGTACTACAGCTACGAATCCCGCTTCATCCGTCATCTTCCGATTCACACGATCAACTTATCAAATCGGGCGGAGAGACCGCAGCACGACAAAATAGTCGCTCTGGTCGAATCGATGCTCTAGTTAAACAAGCAGCTTTCCGCCGTGAAATCTGCCGGGCAGAAGGGCATTTTGGAACGCCAGATCGAGGCCACCGACCGACAGATCGATCAACTCGTCTACCAACTCTATGGATTAACGGATGAGGAGGTCGCGCTGATTGAGGGCTGAAAGAATCCGCAATCTGCCCGCCGATGGCCCGCGCCACGATCGCAAGCATAAGTCATACTTTCAGGCCTCGAACACTGCAATGGAGCATGGTTGTGCCGCGATTCGGCCATGAGCAAATCAAATTAGGACACTACCATAATTTGGTTTGGGTTGACTGAATTCCAGAATATCTGGTTAACTGGCACCTCACCGTGATCGGACACGGAACCTTGCCGTGAATTCTCGTCGAACATTCCTGACTCAGGCTGGAGTCCTGGCTGCGGGCACCATAGGCACGCCTGCTCTCGGGGCAGGTGAGAAAACAACGGACTTGTCCGCGCCGGAGACCGTGAGTCTGTGCGGCCAATGGTTGTTTCAGACTGATTCTGGAAACGTTGGTGAAGAGCAGCGTTGGTATCGAACCGATGACTCCATCAATGCCTGGCGCAAAGTGCGCGTACCTCACACTTGGCAAGTTGAACGTGCTTTTATTGACTATCGAGGTGTCGCCTGGTATAGGCGAACCTTCGACGCTGCGAGTGAATGGCAAAACTCCGTGGTTCGTATCGAATTTGAGGCCGTATTCCACACAGCCACAATATGGCTAAATGGGGAACTGGCTGGAGAGCATGTGCGCAAAGGTTACACCGCGTTCGTGCTTGATATCACTCATCTGCTCCGCTGGGGAAGTTCCAACGCGATCGCCGTGCGAGTTGATAACGCATTTAATGACCACATGATTCCTAGGGGGCGTTCCAGTGATTGGGCGCATGACGGAGGTATCTATCGGCCGGTGCAACTGCTCATTACGCCAAAGACTTTTGTGGAGCGCGTTGACATCGAAGCTTTTCCCGATCTTGCCAGCGGAGACGGAAAGCTTGCAGTCACAGCGTACATCCGGAATACGAGTCCGAAATCGTGGACGGGACGAGCTTCTTTTCGAGCGATCGACGAGGAGACTGGACTGACAGTGCTGACCAGTTCAGATAATCCGAGTCTTACCGTTCAGAGCGGTACAACCCACACATCGAGATTTGAAGCTATTCTGCCCAAGGCGAAGCTGTGGCATTTCGATCGTCCGAATCTCTATCGGCTTATTTCTTCTATAGGAAGCGGACAAGAGACTCATCGACTGACAGCTACTTTTGGCGTCCGGAAACTCGAGGTTAAGGGCAGCGGTTTTTTCTTGAATGGCGAGCGCGTGCGGCTGATGGGTGTCGAGCGCATGGCGGGGAGCAATCCGGAATTTGGAATGGCGGAGCCCAGCGAATGGATCGCTCACGATCATGAGGACTTGAAAAATCTGAATTGCGTCTTTACGCGCGTTCATTGGCCCCAGGATAAGAGGGTTCTTGACTACTGCGACCGGCACGGCATTCTGATGCAAAGCGAAATTCCCGCGTGGGGCTACGACACATTTGCCGGCATGGGAGCAGAACCCAATGCCGATATCCTGCAAAACGCCCTGGAGCAATTAGGAGAGATGATCGCACGCGACCGGAACCACGCTTCGGTGGTGGTTTGGGGCCTTTGCAATGAGATTGGCGGGCAAAACCCTCCCGCGTATCAATTCGCGAAACATATGCTCGCTGAGGCGAAGAGGCTGGATCCGAATCGGCTTTGTTCTTACGCTTCAAACTCCCTGGATGAAACTCCGGAACGTGACGCCGCTGGATTGATGGACTTCATCGAAACAAACGAGTATTTCGGAAGCTGGGCCCCGGGAACTCCCGTGGAAGTGGCCAAGCACCTGGACAAGCTTCGCGCCGCTTTTCCCGGCAAGCCCGTAGTTATTTCAGAGTACGGATACTGCGCTTGCACTGCAGACCGTCCGGAAGGCGACGAGCGCAGGATCGAAATTCTTCGGTCCCACGACGCAGCAATCCGCTCCAGGGATTTCGTGGCTGGCGCCATTTTCTTCTGCTACAACGACTACCGCACACATGTTGGTTATAGCGGGGTGGGCGGGCTGAAGCAAAATGTTCACGGCGTTGTGGATGTTTGTGGAGCCCAAAAGGCTTCTTACGAGGTGCTGCTCCGGGAATCGAGTCCGGTTGAATCGTTAACCGCGGAGAACCACTTGAACGCGTTCCAACTACGGTTAAAAACGCGGCATGATGTTCCGACGTACACTCTTCGGGGCTATAAGCTCAGGGGAACTTTTTACGGGGAAGGCGACATTCCGATAGAGCGGCATGAGGTAGAACTTCCCGAAATCGCTTCGGGCACGGAAACGACTATAGATCTGACATTCAGCCAATCCGGGGTGCCGCTCCAGGTCCAATTTGATGTTTTGCGACCCATTGGCTTTTCGGCCTTTTCCCTGAACTGGAAACCGTAGGTCGCGTTTCCATGGCCTTGGGCGGCAGCGGGTGAATGAACGGGGATGGGTTTTATTGGAATGCAGATGACGGGTCTTCAGATTGTCCTTGAGTTAGTTCAATAGAATTTGCTCAAATTCGCACTTGGGCAACAATCGCGATTCTTGGCAGCGAACGCAACTTCGACCTGTTCAAAAGATACGGCGGCACCGGCTCAAGATAGTAAATTATGTGGAGAGTTTTCGCTTGCGTTATTTGCTTCTTCTCTCTGCCGCTGAACGCCGCGCAGCGAGATAACTTCTCTGCGTGGTTCGTTGATTCGCTGGTGAAGGTCTTTCCTGACAGAACGGCAATACCATCAAAGGTCGAACTTGCTCTGGTATCGGCCCGCAATGGCCACATCAGTCTGCAGGTCGCGCTGCGGTCTCAATCACATCAAGTGATACGCGTGACCGTTATTGCTCCGCGCTTTGGGGGAGCGGCGCTTAAGGTCCAAACTTACCGAGTAGGAACCGTGAATGTAAATTCCCACCCAACAGACACACCTTTGGACGAAGTGGTGCGATCGGAAGTGGGTTCATATCCTGATCCCTTGTTTCCGCTAGAGAAAGAAATCCCATTGGAAGCATCCCGCACCGAGACACTATGGGTTTCCGTATTCACACCGGGCGACACGCGGCCTGGGATTTACCGGGGCGTGGTCGAGGTCGACACCGGGAAGCAGAAGTTAAAGCTACCCTTTCACGTAGAAGTCTTCGCTGCAACAGTGCCGAAAGAACAGAAGCTCTGGGTGACGAATTGGCTCTGGTTCGAACACGAGCTAATGGCGAAGCACTTTCCCCAATTGAAATCCGATCCGGATCGCTACTGGAGAGTATTGGGGAACATAGGGCGGACCATGGCGGAATACAAACAAAATGTTGTGTTTGTTCCAGTGCGCAAGCTGGCTAAAGCGCAACTGGCGGACGGGGCCGTCCAATACGATTTCGGTTTAGTCGACCGCTGGATTAAGATCTTCGACAATGCGGGTATGGCGCGCATGATCGAGGGCGGACACTTGAGCGGACGGCTCGGAGGTGGGTATGACTCACCGTATGTGATCCCGACGGACCTGATCGAAAACGGGCAGATTGTGAGCAAGGATCTGCCTGCAGACGATCCGCGTGCAGAACAGAATCTCCGGGAGTTCTTGCGGCAACTTCGTAATCACTTGAAAGAGAAAGGCTGGCTCGGCCGCTATGTCCAGCACGTTCACGATGAGCCGCATGGAGCGGAGATGCCGATATACCGACGCTTCGTCCACATCGTCAGCGAGGAACTGCCGGGAGTCCCGACCTTGGACGCCATAAGCCTGCGCGAAGATATTTCTGCGCAAGAGGAGACCACGATATGGGTGCCGAAACTCGGCACGTTCGATGAAGGGTTGGATGCAATTGCAGCGCACAAGGCGCGTGGAGGCCAGAGTTGGTACTACATTTGTCTGGATCCGCGCGGCAAATACCTTAATCGGTTTATCGACTATCCGACGCTCAAGGTGAGGCTCTTGCCTTGGGTCAACTATAGGTATGGGCTTACTGGTTACTTACACTGGGGCGGGAATTTTTGGACGGATCGGCCTTTTGAGAACGTTCAACCGGATTGGGGCGGAGGGTTCTTCCTACCAGCCGGTGATGACGCCATCGTATACCCCGACCCGGAACATGACGGGGTGTTCGTATCGCTGCGTCTCGAAGTGATGCGAGAGGGCATCGAGGATTACGAACTGCTAATGGAATCTGCTCGACACGCGCCAGAGCGCACCGACGCATTGGCCCGAACGGTTATGCCTGCGTTCACCGATTATGTGCGCGATGTGACGCAGTTTCGAGAGTTCGAGCGCAAGCTGCTTGTGCTGGCGGCGGAGGCGCAGAGGGAATGATAGGTTAGCAGATACTTCTACTCGGAGAATTGCAAGAATGCTCAGTCAGGTCAAGACATTTGACTCGTAACTGGTCTCCGCGGAGCAGCCTCCATCAGACTGCGACCTCAGCAAAAGTGTCGATCCAGTGTAAGGAAAAGGAGCCGGTGCGCGTCGCATTCGATGTTTAGCGTCCCATGGGATTTTCGGCTTTCACGAAGGTATGGACACCTTGAGAGCGCCCGCAGGGTCTTAGAAAATCAGATAGTGAACTAGCCCTGGACCTCAGGCGCAGCATCACAGTCGAGGGTTTCGGTCAAACAAGCACAGGAGATTGCAGAGTGAAAGATCCTTCTCCAACTGAACGGGTACGCGCCTGGGAAGAGACCGTAACAATCCCAACCTATCCTGCGCCGGCCCCGGATCGCAATCCCATGTTTCTGGACAAGCGCGTTTACCAGGGCAGCAGCG
>WNFR01010860.1_pt1 | contig 15128 bp, 17 predicted proteins | sample 5400221 | NCBI WGS metagenome assembly WNFR01 (sample SAMN13153357, study PRJNA577476) | soil metagenome | isolation source: 40 cm soil under Madrone tree | place: USA:California | collected 2016-06-14 | reverse complement strand
CCCTTGAAGCGGTCCTGATTTTTGGCTTGTACTTTGGTTTTTATACCACAGCCATGTGGTAAACAGCAGCGGCAGACCCGTTACTACCATGAAACGGTCGGACGTAGCCCTTTCGATTATGATTAACCCTAACGGCGTTCCGGCGGTAAAGGATAGTACCCATCCCGGGCATAAACATTCACGCACGGCCTGATCGACGACTTGCAACTCGGACGGTCTACCAGTACCTCAATACCGCGATATGAGCCCGAGGGTGTCTCATGCGTCAGATATCCCAGTGTGTACTGGTTCCGGGCATCGCCAATCAACCGCGAATACGCGTCTTCAATCCCATTCCGGGTGAGCTCGGTTGAGACTTCGCCCCCGGTCGCGCTGGCATATTTCGGCAGGATGTCGCTATACCCGAATCGCGGAATATGCAGCTTCTCCAGCTTGTTGTACCCGGGAATCGCCGATCCACCCAGCCCGACCGCATAGACCATAATGTTGTTGGTCAGCAGCACTTTCAGCACGTCGCGATAGCTGGCGTCGCTGCGATATTCCCGCCCGTCGCTGATGATGAAAATCACCTTCCGCCGAGTCCTGTCGCGTTTCGCAAGATCGAGCGCAGCCCGCAGGACGGCATCGTTCAGCACGTGCGACTCCTGCGCAGGCGTATAGACGATCGGCGCCGACGGATCCACCGGCATGTTGTTGACCATTGGCCCCTGCGGCCCCAGCGGACCGCTTGTCACCGGCGGTCCGTTGTTCCTCCCGCTCACACCTCGTAGCCCCTCCAGCGTCTCCGAGAGCTTCTGTCCTACCGCGCCCCAACCGGCCAGCTGGCTCACGGCGTTGCTATAACTGTAAATCGAGAGTTCATCGAAGGGGCTAAACACGCCTTCAAGGGCAGGGAAGGTGCGGTTCACCTTCTGCACATCGACGTCTTTCATTCCCAAGTCCAGAATAATTGCCGCCGAGAGCGCAAACGGATCACTGGTGAAGAAATTCAGCGTTTGCCTCTTTCCCCCTTCAATCACGACGAAGTTTTTGGGCAGCAGTCCAGTCACCAGGTGTCCGGACTCGTCCTTGACTGTGACCGGCACCAGCACCTGGTTCACATTGGTCACAATTTTGAACAGCTCCTCTTGAGCTCCGGGTGCATTCTTGGTGGCCCCGCCCTGCGGCACGGTCTTTACGTTTACCGGAGGGGGTGGCGCCGCCGTTCCACCCTGATCAGCGGGAGACTGCCGCGGTGGCGCCTCGTTGGCCGGTAGCGCTGGCGGTCTTTGCGGCACCTGGTCCTGTGGATTCTGCTGCTGGGGTAGCGGGGTCTCTGGCGCAGGCTGGGGAGGCCGGACCGCTGACGGTGCATCCGGAATACCCTGATCTTTATCTGTAGGTTTATCTTTCTGGGCCTGCCCCGTATCCTGATTTTGCCCGGAGTTTGTTTGGGAGTTCTGAGCAGGCGTAGAGGCATTCGAAGACTGCGCAGCCAGCCATCCGCAAGCGGTTGTTAGAACAAGGCTTAACAAAACAAGCTGAATTCTCTTACGCAATGAAACCCCCGGGCAGAAAGTTCAGTGTAGTGGGATGCCCGAGCGGCCACATTCGGTGCATCTAACCCGTAGAGGCATAGACTACCAGAAACCAAAGGTGCCCTAATTCATGCTCTGTTTTCTACGCTCCAAGGCGCTGTATGCCTTTTTGCTGCTTGCTCTAATCCGCTTAACCTCTGCTCAGGACGTCCAGATGGTTCCGGATCAGCAGGACAAGGATTCCGCCGCCAAGGCCCATTCCGACAAAGATCCCGACGAGGACAAGCCAGTCACGACTTTGAGGGCGAACGTCAACCTGGTACAGCTGTTTTTCAACGTGAAGGACAAGAAAGGCGGCCTGATCCCCAGCCTGCCCAAAGACAATTTCGAAGTCTTCGAAGACGGCAAGCCGCAGACCATCAAATACTTTGCTGCCGAATCAAATCTGCCTCTTACACTCGGCATTCTCATCGACTCCAGCGCCAGCCAGACGAACGTACTGGATATGGAAAAACAGGTCGGGGGCGCATTCCTGAGCCAGATACTCACGCCGAAAGATGTCGCCTTCGTCATGGACTTCGATGTGAATGTGGACTTACTGCAAGATTTCACCAGCAACGTTCGCAGGCTGAAGACAGCCCTCAACAGCGCCAGGATCAACGCCGGCGGCGCCGATTGCGGCGGGGTCCCCGGAATGGGTGGTGGCCCCGTCCCCTGTATCGGCAAGCCCAAGGGCACGTTGCTTTATGACGCGGTTTATCTGGCCTCGCACGACGAAATGGCGCAACAGGTCGATCGCAAGGCCATGATCCTGCTCACCGATGGCGAAGATCAAGGAAGCCAGTACAGAATCAAAGATGCCGTGGAAGCGGCGCAGAAAGCGGACACCATCGTTTACGTTCTGCTCTGTGCCGATCGCGGCTTTTACGGCGGCTTCGGAGGTTATAGCGGTGACAGCGAAATGAAGAAGATGACTGCAGAAACCGGCGGCAGAGTGATCGAGGTCGGCAACAAAACGGAAAAACTGAAAATGGCCTTCGATCAGATATCGCAGGAGCTCCGCAGCCAATACAACATCGGCTATGTGCCCACCAATCTGACCAAAGATGGGGGCTTCCGCAAAGTTGAGATTCGCTCCAAAGAAGCCTACAAAATCCAATCCCGCAGCGGATACTTCGCCATACCGGAAAAGAACGTGAACTGATGCGCCAATGACCGATTTCACCACAAAGACACAGAGACACAGAGACACAGAGAAAGCCTCAAGTAAAAAGCTCTTGCCCGTTCTTCTCTGTGCCCCTGTGTCTCTGTGGTGAATTCGGTTCGCCACCAAAAACAATCGTCAGCTAGAATCTGCTCTAAAGCCTAAAGCCTAAAGCCTAAAGCCTAAAGCCTAAAGCCCGAGCCCGAAGCCATGCCCATTCCTCTCTGGCTGAACAATCTCAACCGCGAAGTCATCGCCTGCACTCGCTGTCCGCGCCTGGTTACTTATCGCGAACAAGTCGCACGCGAAAAACGTCGCGCCTATCGCGATTGCGACTACTGGGGCAAACCTGTCCCCGGTTTCGGAGATCCCAATGCTCGCGTCGTTGTTCTCGGCCTCGCGCCCGGTGCGCACGGCTCAAATCGCACCGGCCGTCCATTCACCGGAGACGCTTCCGGCAAGTTCATGTATCCCGTCCTCCACGAAACCGGATTCGCCAGCCAGTCCACCGCGACCGATCGCGATGACGGTCTGATACTGAAAGACCTTTACATCACTGCAGCCGTGCGTTGCGCTCCCCCCGACAACAAACCGCTCCCTCAGGAGCTTGCGAATTGCGCTCCATATCTTGAAAGGGAACTTCAAGGACTGAAAAATGCCACAGTTTTGGTGGCGCTGGGAAAAATCGGCTTTGATGCCTATCTCAATTACCTGAAACGGCTCGGCAAGCTGGTCAGCAAAAGTCCCTACATCTTTCAGCACGGAGCAAACTACAAAATGCCGGATGGCCGGATACTGCTGGCTTCCTATCATCCCTCCAACCAGAACACACAAACCGGCAAGCTCACGCGTGAAATGTTCGTCCGAATCTTTAAAGAAGCCGCGCGAATTGCGAATAAGTAGAAGTGCCGGTTCCCGCCGGTGCAGGCCTCACCCTGCTGCCCCCACGGTATGAATACTGAAGTCCTTAGATTCCTCCTCTGTGCATTAGCCCTTCCTCCGTGAACCTCTGTGCCCTCTGTGGTAAGCATTTCTCGCCACGAGGACAGAAGACTGTAGCGCTCGTCAGAACCCGACCAATACCGGCTCAGGCTCAAGCCGTATTCCCCACGTCTGCTCAACTCGGGCCTGAATTTCCTCTTTCAGCGCAACAATATCGGCCGCAGTCGCTCCCCCGCGATTTACGATTGCCAGGGCATGCTTGTTAGAAATCCCGACGCGTCCGTTCCCATAGCCCTTCTTGAATCCAGAATTCTCCACAAGCCACGCCGCAGAAATTTTATGTTGCTGAGATAGAGCCGGATAGCTCGGAACCTGCAAGTTGCGTTCGGCAGCTCTCTGCCCCAACTCTTTATGCTGTTCCCCTGAGAGCACGGGATTCTTGAAAAACGATCCCGCACTGCGGCTGTCGGGATCGCCCGGGCTAATCAGCATGCCTTTGCTGGCGCGAATCCGCCTGACTGCTTCGCGAGTTTCTGACAGCGACGGCATTCCATCACGCCCAGCAAAGTACTTTTGAAGATCGGCATAACGGAGGATGGGTTCTCCATTCGGCGTCAGCGCATAGGTCACTCGCAGGATGATGAAGCTCCCGCGTTCACTGGTGTTGAAGATGCTGGTGCGATAACCAAATCTGCACTCGGCAGCATCCAGTTGGCGAACCTTATTCTTGCCAAGGTCGAAAGCGAGTACCGAAACAATCGTCGCGGAAACCTCCTGCCCGTACGCGCCGACATTCTGCACCGGAGTCCCGCCGACGCTTCCCGGAATTCCGCTCAGGCACTCGACTCCAGCGCAATTGCGGGAGACGCTGTGAGCAACAAGTTCATCCCAAGCGACCGCTGCACCCGCTTCAAAGAAGGCCTTGCCCAGTTGCTCGCTTTGCTTGATTCCTGCAATTCCAACCTTTACGACCAGCCCATCCCAACCGCGATCCGAGATCACCAGATTGCTGCCGCCCCCCAGAACAAAAAGTGAAAGCATTCGTTGCTGTGCAAATAGGACCGCTTGCTTGACCTCGTCAGCGCTCGTGGCCTTCACAAAATACCGTGCGGGGCCCCCCACGCCCAGAGTGGTGAGCGGCGCCAGCAGTACATTTTCCTGCAGATCCATAATTTCGAGTTTCACTATATACGCAACCTCAGATTTCGACCGTCGTCCACGCGTGACGCAGGCACGCTTTCACGTTAATATCTAAAAGCAGTCTTAAAAATTCATACTTAACGTGAGGCGACAAGAATGTATCCGGAGATCATGGTGATTCCTATGCGGGAGGAACTTACCCGCTTGGGCGTTCAGGAACTGAAGACCACGGCGGACGTGGACCGCGAACTTGGCGTGCAGCAGGGTACTGCCATGGTCATCGTAAATTCCATCTGTGGATGCGCCGCCGGGCGCATGCGCCCGGCAGTAAAAGCTGCGCTGCAGCATTCCGCCAAACCCGACCGGCTCTTCACCGTCTTCGCCGGGCAGGACGCCGAGGCCACCGACCGTGCGCGCTCTTACTTCACCGGATATCGTCCCTCATCGCCTTCAATCGCGCTCTTCAGGGAAGGGAAGCTGGTCCACATGCTTCAGCGTAGCGACATCGAACATAGAGACTCCGCGGATATCGCAACGGAATTGAAACGGGCCTTCGACCAGTACTGCGTGACAGCAGTTCAGTAGTAATCAAAGCTGAACAACGATTCACCACAGAGACACAGAGTCACAGAGAAACCTTCAAGTAAAAAGAGCCCGTTCTTCTCTGTGCCCCTGTGTCTCTGTGGTGAACGCGTTTATTTTTCTTTCCGGATAAACTCCCCGGTGCTGGCGTCCACGTCAGCCACGAGTTTCGCATCATTGCGGCTGTTGCCGTAAATCACGTGCCACACTAAATTATTCCCGCTGGGGTTCCAGTCGAGCAGGTATGAAACCGGAGTGTCCGCGCTCGCTTGCAGGATTTTCTCTCCCCCGTGTTTCTGCGCAGCCTCGAAGGCCTTGTCGGAGTCCACTTTCAGAAAAGCCATGTCGAAGGTATTTCCGGGAACGTAACTGTCCTGGGTTCCCGGCGAGATCCCGCGCGAAGGAGCATCCGGAAAATCGATCCCCGACCACACAAAGGGCTTCGATGCCCGCATCGACGCCGACGCAAACGCCGCGCGCCATATGGCTGCCTTGCCATCCTTCCCTTTGGCGTCGTCAATCACTTGTGACTGGAGCTGGTAAGGCCGCCCGTCGGGAGCCCATCCCCGCGCCGCGATATAAAGCTGCTGAATTGCGCCCCTCCCGGTCAGAAGCTCCGGCGGCTTGGGCTGCGGCTTCTGCTCAGGTTGGTTCGGCTGCGACGTGCACCCCGCCATCACTGCGACAGCCAGAACTGCCAGCGCCAGCTTTTTCATAGAAGCCCCTTGAACGAGAAATTTGTGCGATCGGAGTTGTTGCGCATTATTCTACTAAATCAGGTATGGATTCAAAGCTAAAGCGGCTGCATGACGCAATCGCAAGCGCGATTCAGGATATGACCCCGGATGACCTGACCTATCATCCCGAAGGCAAATGGAGCACGGCGGAAGTGCTTGAACACTTGAACCTGACCTACACCGGCACCATCAAGAACCTCGAACGTTGCCTCGCTGCGGGCAAGTCTGGCGCCAGTTCTGACCGCCGCAGCAAGCGCTGGCAGCGTCTGCTCGTCACCCGCCTCGGCTACCTCCCCACAGGACGCAAATCGCCCGACCGCGTCCGTCCTCGCGGCATGCCATGCGAACAAGTTGTCATCGAAATTCTTAAAAACATCAACCGCATGGACACTGTTATTGGCGAATGCGAAACTCGATTCGGCAAACGAGACGCGGTTGCCGATCACCCAATCTTAGGTCCATTCACAGTCTCTGAATGGCGCAGTTTTCATCTGGTCCACGGAAAGCACCACGTTAAACAAATCGCCAGACTCAGGGAGCACCCCCACTGAGTCTTTATTCCGTTGCCGAATTCGGCATCCCTGATTTTCTGGCTTGTTCCTGCAAGTCGCTGAGCTGTGTTTTAGCTTCATCAATCGCCTTTCGCTTGTCGGCGATCTGCTGCTTGTACTTGCTGTCCTGAGTGTCCCAGTCCGCGGAGTTTCTCAGCCGGTTTCCAGCATCCGCATAGAAAGCCGCCGCCCGGATCTGGGACTCGCGCTGCAATACATCGAGCTCGCGTGAAAGCAGGTCGATCTTGGCTTGTTGCGTGCCCAATTTCTCCTTCCAGGCATCAAGAGCTTTCTTACGCTCCTCGGCAGCCTGTCCCGGCTTTGTCTCCCCGGACTTCTCCGCCTTCTTCTGGGCATCCGATTTTTCGGCGCTAGCCGCCTGTGACGCCGCATCTTTGTCTCTGTCTTTCTCCGCCTCGGCTGGCTGCGATGGTTTTCCCACAACGCTCAAAGAGCTACTTCCAGGTAAGGTGTCATTGTCATAGGTCTTGGCAGCGCTGTGGCCCGTGGGCTTCGTCTTTTTCACGGCCCGCGCATAGTCTCCCAGAGACTGGGTCTGTGGCTGTGACTGCGCCATTAACGGCGTGCTCGCAGCGCCGGTGATGACTACTGCAACCAACAAGAAAGAACATCGCTTCATAAGTTTTGCCCCCATTTTTCTCGACACTAAGCTCCGGCGGCCCTGGCCCGATCACCTCCAGCCAGGAACCCTCCCACCAGTCTTTCCAAACGGTCCGCGTCTGCCCAGATGTCCGCAGCGAGGTCTCGTGCGCGTTGCGGGTCGTTTGTTGCTTTCATTCGCTCGACCCACTCCCGAATACTCGAAAGAGAACTACGCAATTCCAGCGCCATCTCCGCCGAAGTCTCGGCATGAAGAATCTTCGCTCGATTCAGATCAGCCACTGCGCTTTCGTCGTTGATTACTACAGCAACACCCAGCATTTCACTTGACGCCGCGCTCACCGGAATCAACGTGAACCTTAGCGTGCGCTCCTCGCCATTCGGCGTCACATATGGACTCTCAAATTGATCTGGGTGGGCCCTCTTGCTTAACGCAGCCTGGAATACTTCCGTGAGTGTCGTATCGGCACCCGACTCGCAGACCACTCTGGCATTCCGAAGCAGTTCTCCCAGGCTCATCCCCAGCGGTGACACGAAGCCCAAAATCCGGCGAGCGGCAGCATTCGCCTGTTTAACCAGCCCGTTTGGAGCTACAAACAGCACTCCGCAAGGAAGATGCGCGATGATCGCAGCGGTAATCTGCTCCGAGGTTTTCATCCTGCGCCGGTCTGCTTGTTGTTCGCTCTGGAGCGCGAATTTTTGCTGTTTCAGTTGCTGGATAATGACCGAAGTGTGCAAAGGCAATGTGGCTTCGGACCCAGAAATTTCCGAAAATTCGGCATCTTCAACAATCCCGCGCCGCAGCATCCGGATCCCAACCACTCCCACTACGAATGCAGTCACTGCCGAGAGCAGCGCTGCCACCATCCGGACAAAAATAGGATTGGTCAAAATCCTCACAGCAATCTCCAATACCACCTGAGAAATTGCTGGCCAAAGAAGAATGCCACTAGCCCCATGCTGCCGAGGAACACTCCGAAAGGCATCTGATGACGTCTCAGTGCAACTAGAGCCGAATCCCAAGCGTGTCTCCGAGCGGTAGCACCTGCTTCGTGAAAGACATGCTTGCGCCGTTGCATGCGCTTTATCCACACCACGAAGACCGTCCACAAGCCAAAAAATGATCCAGCAATCGAAGCCGCAAGAATTGTCAAAATGGTGAGCCGGAGACCGAGAAACGCTCCAATCATGGCCATCAGCTTCACATCTCCGAACCCCATTCCTTCAACCCCGCGCGCCCGTAAGTAAATCGCTCCCGCGCCATACAAGAACGACGCACCGACGGCTGCCCCGAGCAGCGCATCCATAAACGAAAACAGCCGCCACGAAATATCCGCGCTGACCGGTATCTGGAAAACTCCAGGAAGCAGCTGCGAAGCCAGGTCATTCACCGGAACAAATAAACTGAAAACCAGTCCCGCCACCAGTCCCGTCAGTGTCATTTTGTTTGGCAATAAGTGGGTCTCGGCATCTGTGAAGATCAATCCGAGGAGCAGGAAGCCGAAAGCCGAGCATTTCAGCATTGCCAGCGATAATCCGAAATGCGCGTAGCAGAAAACAAAAAGGAGGCCCGTAAGTAGCTCAACAACAAGATATCTTGGACTGATCACGGCGGAGCAGTTCCGGCAGCGGCCGCGAAGAATGAGCCAGCTCAAAACCGGAATATTGTCATAAAAATGGATCGGTCTCTCGCATGCCGGGCAGGTAAGCCGCAATTTGGCTGATTATATGTCTTTAGCGAAGCCAGCCCCTGGGTACCAAGGTCATTGTCCTGAAGGACAACAGAGGAAGGGAACTACTTGTAGATTAGGCCGCTTGGGTGTTTGCAACCGCGGGTGACTCCGGCAGGAACACCGCAAAAACGGTACCGCTGCTTGTTGGGCCTGTGCTGCTCATTACCCGCATCCACCCGCTGTGTTTCTGAACAATCCCGTACGCCAGCCAGAGGCCAAGCCCGGTGCCTTGGTCTTTCTTAGTGGTATAGAACGGTTCAAAGATATGGGGCAGGTCGGCCGTTCCAATACCGTTTCCGGTATCCGCAACTGTCACGCGTACTCCCGGGCGCCTGCTGGCGGACCATTCATGTGTCCGCACCACTCTTAACCGGAGCCTTCCGCCTTCTTTCATCGCGTCAATCGCATTCAGGAGCAAGTTCGAGAATAGCTGTCGTAGCTCGCCGGGGTAACCCTCTATTTCCAGGTCCTCTCCGCAGCGTTTGTCAACCGTGATGCCGTTCCCTTGCAGCTTCCTCATATACAGCTGTAGAACTTCTTCGAGGATTTTTCCAGCGTCCAATGCTTCCGGCGAGGCTCCTTCTCTGACGAATCCCAAGGCCTGCTGCGCGATGGAATCGAGCCTGCCGATCTCCTGCTCTGCCAATCTTAAATATTCATCTCGCCCCGCAGCGTCGCGGCGCGCTAGATAGACGAGATTGGTAAGCGCCTCGAGCGGATTCTTGATCTCGTGAGCGATTGCCGCCGTCAGCCTGCCTGCTGTCGCAAGCCGCTCGTTTCTCCGCAGCACTTCTTCCGTCCGTTTTTGCGCGCCAATGTCACGTGCAATTGCCGATGCGCCAACTAACTTTCCCTGCTCATTGCGCAAAGGCGAGACCGAAAGCAAGATGGTGAGCCGTGTTCCGTTCCTGTCAATCGTTTCGGTTTGGTAGCTGCCGATGCGCTCCTCGCGAGTCAATCGATCTAGAATTCTTTCCAATTCGCCCATACGATCAGTGGGAACCAGGACTGACAGTGGCCGCCCTGTGATCTCCTTTGGCGAGTAGCCATACAGATTTTGCGCTCCTTGATTCCAACTGGTCACGAACCCGTCCACCGTAAAGCTGATGATCGCGTCCTCCGAAGAGGTCACAATGGCAGCCATTTTCTGGCGCGCCTGGTCGGCTAGGGTTTCCGCCCGCGAGCGTTGCCTCGCCAGACCCGCGACCAATACCGAGATCAGGACAAAAATCCCTACCCGCTCAAGTTCGTTTTCAGATATCGCGATTCCCAACGTTGGCCGGAAAATGAAGCAAATCTGTACATCGGAGTTTGCCGATTGTGCATGACCCGAATAACGAGCGGCGGATAAAATGAAGAAGCGGCGGCTGGAACCACTTAATGCTTAAAACGAATTTAGCACGAATCTTAAATTCGTCTACACACAACAGTACAAAAAAAAAGCGCGGCATATGGCCGCGCTTCCTATAGTGCAAAAAATTTCACTGCGTGCTGTTCGTGTCTAGCCTGGTACCTTCACGCGCCGGTTTGGTCGTCGGAGTAACAGTTACCGGCGCTTGCAGTGTGAACGTCAGAACTTTTTCCGATGACAGCTTAATATCAGGCTTCTTGCTGGCGGCTTGCACTCCGCCGCCCGCTCCCGCGCCCGCAACCGACCCGATGGCAGCACCTTTGCCGCCCCCGAAAATCCCGCCCAGGATCGCGCCCGCAACCGCGCCACCGCCCACTTTTGCCGCGGTGTTTTTGCCGCGCGACCCAGTTTGCTGGCTGAATTGGTCTGTCTGAATGTTGTAGTACCTGTCTCCAACTTTGATCCGATCTAGCTGCAAGGTCAGCACTGCGCGCCCGGCAAATTTTCCTGACGCCTGAGCGTTCACCACGTGCCCTTCCACATCGTAGTGGGCCGGGATAACCACATCTCCGTCCACCGCCACCGGAGCGTCAAGCGTCGCATGAAAAGTATCGCCAGTCTGCGCGGTTGCGCTGTCGATGGTGTCAATCAGGCGCACCGGAAGCGCTGTACCGGAGGGAACTGTCATCAAGCAAAGTCGATCGACTATGCGCCGCTTTGCTCGCCAGAGAAGTCCTAGAAGACCTCGAAGACTTAACCGAAGACGCTTCAGGCACTCGAGTTGGTTCAGGCGCAGGCGCTGGTTCGGCCGCAGCCGACATCGGAGCGACTTGCAGGTTGTTGATCACCTGCTTGACTCCCGGTTCCGCAGCCGCATACCTGGCCGCCGCTTCCCGTTGAGCGTCCGTGTCCACCGTGCCCGAGAGAGTCACGGTTCCATTAGCCACCTGCACCGTGAGCTGCTTATTTTGCAAACCTGAGTCGGTGCCCATTCTGGATTGAATGTCGGACGTCACTTGCGCGTCGTTCGGCGCCTTGGTGCACGCAATCGCGATCGCGAGAACCGCTACAAGCGGAGCGATCCGGATAAAGAGAGAAGGTCTCGCTTTCATACATTAACTCCTGATGCTATGAGAGGGTTACTGTCTAGTTTAGATGCAGAGCAGATGGTTTTCGTAGAAATATTACTTGATCCTTACAAAGATCTAACGCTAAGTGTATGCCATCAGTGGATGAACTTGTAGTCGAGAATCGACGTCGCAAACTCGTGATTCTGTGTCTTTTCGCGCCCATTCTTCATCCGGATGATTCGTCCCTGGCAGAGCACCTTGCTGTTCTTCTGGCCAGAGATTTCCTCGGGCATCTCGAATACCATTTCCACCAGAGTATTCTCCGGAAAGCGTGCCGGCCCTACCAGCAAAACTCCCGATTGGCTCAGGTTCTCGATCGTCCCCTCGTTCCACGTTCCCAGATTCTTTACCCGGTAACGTACGAGCGCGTCCATCTTGATTCTGCGGGCCCGGGGGACCCACGTAGGCTTGCGCGCATGCGGCCGCCTCTTCGAGAGAGTCTCGGAAGTCTCCGGTGCCTCAGGAGCAACTCGCTCCGTCCGCCGCATGGTCGCCCAATCGTAGCTATATTCGGCAGCGCACAGCAGGCAGACCTGATAGTAGTGGCCATCCGCGGCTCGTCGCGGCCAGGAAAATTCGTGGGAACAGCGGCCTAGACGGAGAACATCGAGTAACTTCTGGGGCATGGTGATTACCTACCTGGCAAGCGTCGGAATTCATCATCCAACGGAACTCGGAAATCCGGTAGGTTACTTTCGTGTAACTGGTGCGCGCTGCTGGGGCAGCCAGCGCCTCGGAAGGAGATACTTGCATCCTCAGCCGCCGCTGTATTATCGCGATGTGCAGCCCATCACTGTTTTCATCCTCGCCGGCGGCAAAAGCACGCGCATGGGTTCCGATAAAGCCTTCCTGGAACTCTCTGGACAGTCCCTGCTGGCGCATGCCCTCGCCCTTGCTAAGGCCGTCACTGATGACGTGAAAATAGTCGGAGATTTGGATAAATTCACGGCATTCGGCCCCGTGGTCGCAGATGTTTATGCCGGCCGCGGCCCTCTGGGTGGAATCCATGCCGCCCTCTCCAACTCCGGCACCGACTGCAATTTGATCTTGGGAGTGGACCTTCCATTCCTAGACGCTAAGTTCCTCCAATATCTCATCGCTGAAGCGCAATCCTCAGGTGCGCTTGTCACTGTTCCAGAAGCAGGTGGCCATGTTCACCCTCTCTGCGCCGTCTATCGCAAGCAATTTCTCCTCGCCGCCGAACGCGCCCTTTCCGCTGGCAGAAACAAAATTGATGCGCTGTTTCCCGAAGTTCACGCCCGTGTCATTGGAGAAGAGGAGCTTGCAAATGCAGGTTTCGATCCCCGCATCTTCCGCAATCTGAATACGCCCGAAGAATGGGAAAAGGCGAAAGAGGAATTCGCCGCGCCAGCTCCGCCGGTTATCATGGGCAACAACGTCCTACTCATGCCGGAGATGGTCACAACCGAAACTGCAGCCAGTGAGTTGCCCTCGTCAAGCGACTCCAGCCCTTACATCGCTTTCGATGATGTCTCAAAGGCATTCGGGGAGAAGCGCGTACTCGACCACGTCACCTTCAACGTAATGACCGGAGAAACTGTCTGCATCCTTGGTCGCAGCGGCGTTGGAAAGTCGGTTTCCCTGCAGCACATTCTCGGTTTTCTCAAGCCTGATTCAGGACGCATCATCGTTGCCTACGAGGACATCACCGGCTACTCCGAAGAAGAAATGGAGCGAATCCGCAAGAAGGTCACGATGGTCTTCCAGAGTGGCGCGTTATTCGACTCACTTACCGTCGGCGAAAACGTGGCTTTCCCGTTACGTGAGCGCCGGGACCTGACCGAAGAACAAATTTTCCAGATCGTAAACGGACTGCTCGAGATGGTTGGCGTAAAAGAAATGGCCGATCAATTTCCTGCAGAGCTCTCCACCGGCATGAAACGGTCGGTCGCCATTGCCCGCGCACTCGCGTCGCAACCGGAATGTGTCCTCTACGACGAACCCACCACCATGGTCGATCCCCTCATGGCCAACCTGCTAGGCGACCTGATGAAGCGCCTAAAGCTCCAGCTCCACCTGACCAGCATCGTGGTCACTCACGACATGCGCCTGGCAAAAAAGCTCGCCGACCGCGTGGTATTCCTGCACGAAAGCAAAGTTCTCTTTTTCGGGACCTACGCCGCAATGGAAAAATGCGACGAACCGATTGTGCAGGAGTTTCTGGAGTTGGATAAATTGGATTTGGGGGCGTGAACTGGGAGCGTGAACAAACACGGATGCGATTTATGAAAGCGTCTTAGCCGGAATGGGTGCCCCACCCTTCCCGCCGGGTGCCCCACCCTTCCCGCTTTTCGGGAGGGTGGGGATTTTGACTTTCGCACTTAAAACCCCGCTCGCACCAGCTTCTCCAGCGTAATCGAACTCTGAGCTCTTTCCCCGGCCATCATCTTCTCCACATACTTCGCGATCACATCCACTTCCAGGTTCACCGGATCCCCCCGCTTAAGTGATCGAAGGTTCGTGACCTCAGCCGTATGCGGAATGATTGCCACACGCACCTGTGTTCCCTCAATCGCCGCCACCGTCAAGCTGATGCCCTCGATCGCCAGCGATCCTTTGGCGACGATATATCGCGTGAGCTCGGACGGCACGTTGATCGTAAGCAGATAATCGCTCCCGTCCGGAATCACCTCGAAAGAAAGCACCGTGCCCGTACCGTCCACATGGCCCTGAACAACGTGTCCATCGAAGCGGCCGCTGGCACGCATGGGCAGCTCCAAATTCACCAGCGCACCAGGCTTCAGCCGAGACAACGATGTCCGCACCCAGGTTTCTTGCGCCAGGTCAGCGGTAAACGAGCCTCCCCCGATATCAACGGCAGTTAAGCACACGCCGCTCACGGAAATACTGTCCCCTTGCTTCAATTCCGGCAGCAGCTTCGAGCAGGAGACGGTAAGCCGCCGCTTCTCACCCTGCACTTTGATAGCGTCAACTCGTCCGACTTCCTCAATGATTCCAGTAAACATAGAACTGAACAATCTAGGCTTCAACTTTGAGCCTTGAAACTCGAAAACTCGAAACCTTGAAGCTTGAAACCTGTTCTTAATCCAAATACGGATCCCTCAAGTACCCTTCGACAGCAAAATCTTCCCCGAACCGGTGAAGCCGGAACCATTTCAAATGCGCCGCTTCGCCCATCGTGCGAAATCCAGCTCCTGCGGCAAAAGGCACGGACCCCGTCCCCGCTAGAATTTTCGGCGCATAATACAGAAACAGCTTATCGACAATTCCAGAAGCCAGCGCCGTCCAATTCACCAGTGCTCCGCCCTCGATCATCACTCCGGTGATCTCACGTTCCGCCAGCCGCCGGCAGATCGGCTGCAAATCTGGACGCCCGTCCACTCCTGCCGCTGCCACCTGCTCCACCTGAATTCCATGTTCTTGAAGCTGCCGTTTTTTCTTTTCCTCCGCAAAGGAACAGAAAACCAGCACATCGTCTTTTGCCGTTTGCGCCAGCCTTGACACCAGCGGCAGCCGCAGATGAGAGTCCACGATCACGCGGAGCAGTGGCCGGCGCCGTGGCAGCCCGCTGCGGTCAGTCAGCAGAGGATCATCCGCGATCACCGTTCCCACTCCAACCAAAATGGCATCGTGCTGAT
>WNFR01004056.1_pt1 | contig 15129 bp, 12 predicted proteins | sample 5400221 | NCBI WGS metagenome assembly WNFR01 (sample SAMN13153357, study PRJNA577476) | soil metagenome | isolation source: 40 cm soil under Madrone tree | place: USA:California | collected 2016-06-14 | reverse complement strand
ACGGTGACGTTCGGCACAAAAGCGCCGCTTGGGTCCGCAACGGTGCCGGTAACTTCTCCAGAGATGGTGGTCTGCGTCCAAGCTGCGGGCGCACAAAGTAATAAGGCGACGAAACCGAACAAGGCAAGGACAGCTAAATATGTTTGCTTCACACTCCCCGTAGTAATGGTCACCAAAGTTCTCCTAAATTTTCGAAAAGTCACACCCCAAGCCACACGCAAAACTACATCACTCCATTTGACTTAGAGAATCGGAACGTCTTTACGTTTAAGGTGTTTACGGGGACAAGCAACAAAAAGGCTGGGCCCGAGGGAACACCTAAGTTACTGGCATATGTAATTCATATGAATTCAGAACGTTTTGAATGCGACTCTGTAGCTTAGGTTGCCTAGCTCTGGTGACGTATGCCTGCTTCGTCGACATCGGCCGCCAACGCGCCCGCAATCCAGCAATGAAGATCTATTCGTAGCGAGGGCTATGGGGTCAGTTGGTTGCGCAATTGCTTGGCGAGTTTCTCGATACGCTTGAGTTTGTCGGCCAGGTCCCTTGGGGAGTTGCCCGCGAGCTACCCGGGCGAGATCGGAAGGGACCCCGGCGGAGAGTTGCGCCAATTCGTCAGCTTCTTGCTTGAGCTTTGCGGGATCTGGCGCACTGGGCATTGCGGCCATCGCGGGATCCAACGGCTTGTTCGATTGCTTTTCTGCTTCTCGAATTCCTGGAGGAATCGGACGCCCTTGTTGTCCGCTGACCATCGGAACCAGGAAAAAAGCTGACAAGAATGAAAATACAATTAACATGCGCACGAAAACCTCCATGCGACCGATTTTCGGTGTCTGAAGAAGTGTACAGCCGGGAGACCGGGCGGAATCTGTGATTTCAAAAGAAAAGGCGGAGAGATTGGTTCCCTCCCCGCCGTTCCTTCGCCGGTAGTCGGTTAGAAGTTGACTTTGAAGCCGAACTCGAGCGACCGGGGTGTGCCCAGGCCGAATACGCCAGATCCGAGTCCAATGAGGTTGCCGCTTCGAGTGGTTCGGGTAGTGTTATTGATGGAGCCCGTACTGCCGTCGAGCGTCGCGTGCAACAGGTTGTCCGGCCCATTGTAGTTCTGCCGGTTGAATAGGTTGAAGAAGGCGACTTGTGGCTCGAAGGTCAAACGCTCGAATTTGTGCCGCAGAGGCTTAATGCTCCAACCCAGGCGGAGGTCGAACGTAAAGAAGGCGTCATTGCCTACCTGTCTGGTGGGTGCGAGGTCAAACTTCGGTCCGCAGCCCGCAGTGCCGGTGAGGGAAGGCGTCACAGCGCAGAGAGACACAAGCTGAGCCTGAGTGAAGAGCCCCGCGTCAACTAGGGTCTGTCCGGCCGGCGTAAGCTTGTTGCCGAACTGGCTACTCAGCGTTTGCAGGAATTTATTCAGGTCGCCTGCCTTGATATCCCGGCCGAACGAACCGACGTTGCTTCCCGGAACTGGCTGGTTCACCGTGGCCTGCCCGTCGCCAAGGTAGTCAAACTGGAAAACGTCCTCGGGATTCCCGAGAGAGTTGTAGTAGATATCCTGCGGCAGCGCCGAATACCAGTGGGTAATCATATTCACCCGAGCGCCGAAGGGCATATCCATTGTCACGCCGGCAGAGAGTTGATGAGTTCGATCGAGACCGTTCGCCCCAGAGAATTGCCCTGGGTTGCGCTGGTCTGGAGCCGTGTTGATGAAGTCTCCGTCCACGGCGGGAGCCTTGTAGCGCGACAGCGAGTAGGAAACCGTAGCATTCAGGTTTCGGATGAACCGCGTCGGGCTGTGTACGTTGGACTTCAACGAAGTCTGAAAAGCGTTGTACACCGACCGGCCAACCGGTTCAAGAAGGAGGATTTGACCGAAGTTCGCGTTCTTGCCGGGGAAAGCGACGCTACCCGGCCCGGCCGGAAAATTGCCAGCCAGCAGTCCGCCCGTGCTGAGCCCGTTTCCGGCGAAGTCGCCGATGATTAGCGGTCGCCCGGTAATAGCAGTCTTTGGATCCGGGCCACCCGGACAGTTGCCGTTGATTCCGGCATCAATCGAGGTAACGCCACACTGCGACAGTGTGGCCGCAATGGCGCCCTGTGCCCCAGCCTTATCAAGGAAACGGGCATCCCCCACATGGTTGGCATCAATGCCGAGCAGGGTATGGAGGCCGACGTTTCGCACGTAATCCACGCTGAGGACCTTGCCGGGCTTCAATTCACGCTGGATGCCCACATTCATCTGGACGGAGTACGGTGACCGGTAGTTCGGATCAAACATCGAGCCAGTGTTAGCGGTCGTCAGTGTGTTGGGATTTCCGAAGAATGCACCATTAGCCTGAGGACCCGCGGCCTTTGTAGCTTGCTGGTATTGCGTTTGCAGCGCCGCGATATCTGATGCCACGCTGCCAATCGGCTGTTCGCAAATCTGTGTCAGGATGTTTTTGCCGTTGACAGATGTTACCTTGGTGCCATCCGGAAGTGTCAGCACGCCTTTCTGAGTGCAGACCTCCTGGACTTGGTTAAACAGTCCCGCAGGCAGGCGTCCCGGCCGGTCAAAGAGGATGTTGTTGAACACGCCGTTCTCGTAATAGATACCCGAGCCCGCGCGAACAATGGTCTTGCCATTCTTCCAGGGATCCCAAGCGAAGCCAAGGGATCCGCCGATATTCTTGTTCGGCTGGCGGACCGGATCGCCGAGACCAGCTTGGAACTGGTTTAGCGCGGCAACCGCCGGAAGGTCGCTGTCGCTGCGGCCGGTGTCGCGGTTGTAACGGATGCCTGCGCTGATGGTGAAATTCGGACGGGCCTTCCAACTGTCGCCGAAGTAAGCCTGGAAGCGAGAATCGAATTGCCCGCCGCACGGGGAACCGAACTGCGGGATTTCCGTAAAGCACCCTTCGCCATTGCCAAGGTCGATGCGATGGGCGGGATAGTTCAAAGGGTTCGAGGAGCCGCCCGCGAATGGCCCGCTCTGCGCGGATGCGATGGTGTCAGGTGTGAAGGCACCGCGCACTGCCGGAGCGATCCCAAAGAAATTGGCGAAGCCGCCGCCTAGAATCTTGTTGTAGCCCACGCCGTAGCGGAAAACATGGCTGCGATAGATCTTGCTGCCGTCGTATTTGAGTTGCTTGTTGCTCTGGAAAGTCTTTTGCGGGGCCAGAATATTCGGTCCGGAGCAGAAGACGTTGCCGGAAGCAGTGCACGAAGTCCGGCCGTTGCCGACCACTAACGTGAGGTTTGGAGCTGGATTGACGATGCTCGTCCCACTGACAGCATCCGCGATTCCGTTCCGGAATTTGAGATAACCAAAACGGATCTGATGCGTGAAGGACCCGGTATTAAAGTCCGCCCCAATTGCGTGCGAGGGCGTGTTGTCCACGTTGCCAAAGGGTTCGTAGGTGTTCGGTACGAAGGCGGCCACATTCAGGTTTTGCTCATAAGCAAATTTGTAAAAGATATGGAAATTCGAGGTGAGCTGATAATCGAGGCGTCCCAGATACTGGGTGTCCCGGAAAGGTGCATTGTAGCTCCCCGACAGCGCCTGAAATGGCGTCGTGGAATCAAACGTTACACTGGAAAGGAGATCCTGCTTTGTGCGCTCGAACGCACCATAGTAAAAGAGCTTGTCCTTCTTGAACGCCCCGCCGAGGCTCGCGCCGTACTGCCGGCGATCGAATACGGCCGGTGGGTTGCCGATCTTGGCCGACGTTGCGTCGCCACGATAGTAGAAGAAGCCCTGTCCGTGCATTTCATTGGCGCCGGATCGTGTGGCGATGTTGACCGTGCCGGAAGAGGTTAGCTCGGTCGCCAGGTCGAGGCTCGATTGGCTCACTTGAAATTCTTTGATGGAGTTGATCGGAATGTTCTGCGTAGTCGTACCAACAGTCTCGTCGCTGATATCCAGGCCATCGACCTCGATACGCGCCGTGCGGCCGAATCGTCCACCAAAGGAGATCGAAGAGAAGCCCTTTTTCGTGGGATCGAAGTTGCCGCCGTCTTGGATTTGCACGCCGGGTTCGAGCTGAGCGAGGTCCAGGAAATTGCGGCCGTTGATGGGCAAATTCTCGATCTGTTGCTCCGTCACTACGCCCTGGATCGTGGATTGTTCCGTATTCAACGTGATGGCGGCACCTTCAACAGTAATGACCGTAGTTGTAGCGCCGACTTCCAGGGTGACGGAACTTGTGGTGATGTTACCAACCTGGACGGTAGCAGGGAGTTCCACGGTCTTGAACCCGGGCGCCACCACGCGCACTAGGTACTCACCTGGAACCAAGGGCCCAGAATTGTACGTGCCGGTCGGAGACATTTCAGCCTGAAGCTTCGCACCCGTTGCTTTGCTTGTGATGCTTACCTTTGCAGCGGGTACGCTCGACCCTTTGGGATCGAGAATTGTTCCTTGGATGCTTCCGGTTGACAGCCCTGCTTGAGCCTCAGCTACCGGTGCTAACGTGAGGCTTAGCCCCATGCCGATGCATACCACGCCGATGATCGCCATTGTGGCGATAAACAATCGCGACACTTTCCACGTACGGCTCATTACCCCTCCATTTTCTGTGCAATGCAGATTAATTCTCTTGGATAGAGATCGTTACCAAGTTCCGGGGCAGACGTTTCCCCATAAACGCGGAAGCCCCGGGCGGTCGATTCGGTCAAGAAACACACCCCTTACATGCCCGAATCCAAAGTGACAAAGGTAACTGAGGGCTTACTTTTGCAAGAAGCGGACCATGCCTCGACCTAAAATAAACCTCGCAGAATATTACATTTATAAAATCCCCTGCGGAGCTTTAGCTAACTTCGATTCCGTCTTTTAGGATGTCATACATAATTTCGTAGAATTTAGGGCCGGGAAAACGCTGGCGTTGATCAGCTCTGGTGGCGGATGCGTTCGGCGAGGTTGCGGGCGCGCTGGCGGCCGATTTCGACGAAGCGGGCGTCGCCGGCGATTTGGTCCAGGGTGGGGAGGGCGCGCTCGGGTTCGGGCAGGAGCTTGCGGTTCAGCTCCGTTTCGAATTGCAGCAAGGCATCATTGATGCCAAGCCGGTCGTACTTCATGCGGCGCTCGAGCAGCATCAACAATTCCTCTTGGCGGGCTAAGCCCTCGAAGATTTGCAGAAGCTGGCTGGCGGTCGAATTCAAAGTGTAATTGAACTTCACCTCGTGCGTTTCCGAGCCCTGCTCCCAGCGAAAGGTTTTTTCGCCAAGGTTGGCGATTTTTCGGTGTACGTCCAAATCCTGTCCCTGAAAGCGATTCAATTGTTGCGCCATGGCAAACATTTTAGCGCGCAGCGCCGCGCTGACCTGGAACTTCGCTGCGCCGGGATCATCGTCGAGCTGCCGAATCTCGTAGCTGGCGTCGTCGGAATCTTCTTGCACGGAGATTTCGATGAACTCCGGCGAGCTGGATTTGAAGATGCGGCGAAACGTCAGCTTGGCGCCAGCCGACGCGGGCGCAGAGCGCATCGTCACACTAGCGCCGAGCGCAGCGACACCATCCGCGGCAACGAAGCTCGCGGAGCTGCAGGCGAGCGAAACCACACAGGTCAGCAGAATAGAACGGGCGAGAGAAGTTCTCATCGTGTCGATTCGATGCGCGATGCAGGGAGTCGCGTTGCGCCTCGCGCGGGAGATGCTGCCAGCGGTAAAGCGCGAGGTTTCGCGAGCAATTTCGGGTCAGGCAGGTTATAGCGTACCCGCGCCTGCTCGGCCTGCAAATGGCAGAGCGCAACGGCGAGCGCATCAGCCGCGTCAGCGGGCTCCGGCGTTTCCGTCATGGATAGCAGCGCGCGCACCATCAACTGCATCTGCCGCTTGTCCGCGTGGCCGTATCCTGCAACGCACGCCTTCACTTCGCGCGGCGAGTAGCTGTGCACCGCCAGCCCATGCTGTTCCGCCGCCAGCAGCAGCACGCCGCGCACCTCCGCCAGCCGCAGCGCCGTGCGCATATTTAGCGCGGTAAATACGGACTCCACAGCCATCACCGTAGGCGCAAATTCCTGGATGAGCCGGCACACCATCTCATGAATATCCTGCAAAGCCGCGCCGGAAGATTCCTTTTGCCGCGCAGCCGGTACGCGCAGTGCACCATAATGCAGCATCTGACACTTCCGCCCGTCGCTCTCCACGATTCCGTAACCGGTAGGCCCCGCGGCCGCCGGATCAACACCGAGCACGCGCATCCAAGGTCGCGCGTTCCTGCCATTCAGTGCGCTCATCGGAACACAGTCTAAGGCGAACGGCGTAGCCGTGCCACTCTTTTCCGCTTCGTTCACGCAAAAGCGCCGCAAAGCAAAGCGGCCACTGAACCGTCAGTGGCCGCAAATCTATTCCGCGCTCGCGAGAATTTCAGTTTGCGCCCACCGCCGCCTGAATCTCCGACTCATCGATGTCGAAATTGGCGTACACGTGCTGCACGTCATCGTGCTCTTCCAGCGCTTCCACCAGCCGCACCATTTGTGTGGCCTGCGTTCCGGTCAGCTTGACGTAATTCTGCGGCACCATGCCGATTTCAGCCGACGCCGGCGTGATTCCCGCCTTGGTCAACGCCTCTTTAACTTTTTCCAACGCTTCCGGTGGAGTCACCACGTACCAACCTGAGCCATCGTCCTTCAAATCGTCCGCCCCTGCCTCCAGCACGATGTCCAGCATCTTGTCTTCGCTGGCCTGTTCCTTGGGCACAACGATTTCGCCCTTGCGGTGGAACATCCAGCCAACAGCTCCGGCTTCGGCCAGGTTGCCACCGTTCTTGGTCATCAAGTGCCGAAATTCGCCGACGATGCGGTTGCGGTTGGTGGTCACTGCCTGGATCAGCATCCCCACGCCACCCGGACCATATCCCTCGAACGTCACTTCCTCGTATTGCTCACCCTCGAGTTGGCCGGTGCCGCGAAGTATGGCCCGCTCGATGTTTTCATTCGGCATGTTTTCATTCTTGCCGGCCAGGATGGCGGAGCGCAGGCGTGGATTGGAGTTGGGGTCGCCGCCCCCGATGCGTGCGGCAATAGTGATTTCGCGGATGACTCGGGTAAACACGCGGCCGCGCTTCGCGTCCGTGGCCGCTTTCTTGTGCTTGATCGTGGCCCACTTTGAATGCCCAGACATGACACTTCCTCGTTTTGATTTTTCGCGCCCCACGGCGCGTGTTTCCGCTTGTTCGCGAACTGCCGCCGTTTACGATGGTGAAAGTTCGCCCGTCCGCCGCCCTACCCGAGCCCGCGGCCGGCACACAGATCACGATGCGGAGACCTACAGTGAACTGCAAAACCCTGCGGAACCCCAGCAGTTTAGCACAGCCGGTTGCGCCGGGAAACGAGTATACTTTCGCTTGGGTCATCCTGTTGCATCGTAAAGGTTGCATTGCAAGAGCTTTCTTCCGCGACTAACGAGTTGATTCACCATAGGCATTGCCATGCCTGAGCGCCGCTTCCGCGTCCTGGCTGTCGCTTCCCACCCGGTGCAATACGCGGCGCCGATTTTTCGCCTGATGGCGCAGCACCCCCAGCTCGATTTCCACGTGGCATATTGCAGTTTGCGTGGCGCAGAGGAAGCGCGCGATCCGGAGTTTGGCACCAGCGTGAAGTGGGACGTCCCTCTGCTCGACGGTTATGCGTGGACGCACGTGCCGAATCGAGGATCCGCTTCGGAATCTTTTTTTGGGCTTTACAATCCCGGTCTCTGGAAATTCATACGTGACGGCCGTTTCGACGCCCTGCTGTGTTACACCGGTTATCTGCGCGCCACATTTTGGATCGCCTACCTTGCCGCAAAATCCGCGGGCGCAGCCTTTTTGTTCGGTACGGACGCCACCACGCTCGTTTCCCGCCAGGATCGTGCGTGGAAGCGGCTGGCGAAGCGCATGGCGTGGCCGCTGCTCTTTCGATTGGCGGACCAGGTGATCGTCCCCTCCTCTGGCACGCGGAATCTGATTCTTTCCCTCGGTCTTCCCCGCGAGCGCGTCACGCTCACGCCCTACGTCGTCGATAATGACTGGTGGACAGCGCAGTCTGCCAGGGTCGACCGCGAAGCGGTGCGCGCGTCGTGGGGAGCAAAGCCCAGTGACACGGTCATTCTTTTCTGCGCGAAGTTGCAACCGTGGAAACGCCCAGCCGATCTCCTGCGCGCTTTTGCGAAGGCCAATCTTCCAAATGCGCTTCTGGTTTTCGCAGGCGAAGGACCGCTCCGTCAGCAGCTCGCGGCGGAAGCTGTGGTTCTAGGTGTCGACTCGCGCGTTCGTTTCCTCGGCTTCGTCAATCAGTCCCAGCTTCCCGCGGTATACACATCGGCGGACGTCATGGTGCTGCCATCCGAATACGAACCGTTCGCCGTCGTGGTCAATGAAGCCATGCTGTGCGGGTGTCCGGTGATCGCCAGCGATCTCGTAGGCGCCGCGCAAGACCTGATTGCGCCTGTCTGCCGTAAATTCATCTTCCCGTGCGGTGATGTTCCCGCATTGGCTGCGCTGCTTTCAACAACTGCCAGGGATCGAACTCTTTTGCAGAGCATTCGTCAGCTCGGGCTGGCACACTTGCAGACTTGGACTCCTCAACGGAACGTCTCCGCCACCCTGGAGGCTATCGAGCTAGCCGTACCACGTGCCCAAGGTAAGAAGCCGACCGGGAATGAATTGCAGACCGGCGCTTCGAAATCTTCTGTATCAAGCGCGAGGCAATCATGAAGTGGCTTCTGCAAAATATGCGCCAGCGTGCGGCATTCGCCTTGAAAAATCCGCGGTACACGACCCACGCGATCCTCCGAGAGCTAATCCAGACGGATGAGAAATTCCTCGGCCAAGTTACTGGAGTGTTGCCCAGGCAGATTCGCAGTTATTTGAGTGAGCCGATTTCGACGCCCGCGTTTGCGACACTCCTGCGAAACGCCGAATCTAAATTCCGCAGGTCGTCAGTGGAGAGCGCGGACCTCTTCGCGAAAAAAATTCTTGTTCAATATGCTGCGGTGCGCGCCCTCAACCCGCAATGTGTCGTGGAAACTGGCGTCGCTAACGGAGTTTCGTCATCCTATCTGCTTCTTGCCTTGCACAAAAACGGCGGTAGCGGCCGCCTGCACTCGATTGGCCTCGATGATCCCGCCTTTCTGCCTCCTGGCGACAAACCTGGTTGGCTCGTTCCCGACTGGCTGCGTGAAGGATGGCGGCTTCATATCGGAGACGCGCGTCAAATTCTTCCGTCGCTGCTGTCGCGCCTGGGAACTGTCGACGTCTTCATTCACGATAGTCTGCACACCTACGAGCACATGATATGGGAATTTGAGACTGCTCATCCTTTTGTGCGTTCTGGAGGACTCATCTTTTCCGACGACGCCTTGTGGAATAATGCGTTCCAAGACTTCGCGCGAAAGTTCAGAGAGCCTGATGCGAGAATTATCCGTGGCGTCGGCTTTCTTCGTAAAACGCCGGAATGAAAATCCTGATTTACTCGCACTTTTTTGCGCCCAGCGTCGGCGGTGTGGAGACCGTCGTTTTGTCCCTCGCTCGCGGTCTTGCGGATCTTCGCAAGCCAGACGGCACGCCCGAATTTGAGCTCACGGTGGTAACAGCTACTCGCGCAGACGATTTCGACGATAATGTGCTTGCTTTCCGAGTCGTCCGCCAACCGAATCTGCTGCAACTCTGGAGTTTGATTCGCTCGAGCAATATTGTTCACATCGCCGGCCCCGCTCTTGCGCCTCTGTTTCTATCAAGGCTTGCCCGCAAGCTTGTTGTGGTCGAGCACCATGGCTTCCAAACAATCTGTCCGAACGGCCAGCTCTTCATCGAGGCATCAAGCACGCCCTGCCCCGGCCATTTCATGTCCAGGCGTCATCGGGAATGTTTGCGCTGTAACGCGAAAGAGGGATGGTGGGTTTCCACTCGGCTTTGGCTCCTTACATTTGTGAGGCGCTTCCTATGCTTCGGCATCGCGAGCAACGTCGCGCCCACCGAGTGGTTTGCAGGAATGCTCCAGCTTCCAAAAGTCTTTCATATTTCGCACGGCGTAGCATGCCCTCTGAAGGATCCGCGCCCCGTACAGCAAGGAGCGCCTCTCATCGCGTTCCAGGGTCGACTGGTCAGCACCAAGGGTGTGAGCGTGCTTCTGGAAGCCGCGCGAATTCTCCATCAAAAGGGCCGAGTATTCGAGCTTCTTATCATTGGAGATGGTCCGGAGCGTTCGCATCTCGAGGAACTCGCCAAGAATCTAGGACTCGCACCCTGCGTTAACTTTGCCGGACGCTTGCCTGTGCTTCAACTTGACGCCGCGCTTTCTCGCTCTACTCTCCTGGTGGTTCCGTCCCTTGGCGGTGAAGTTTTCGGGTTGGTTCTGGCGGAAAATATGCTGCGCGGAATTCCGGTGTTGGCTTCAGACCTTGGCTCTTTTGTCGAGGTTCTCGGCGATTCGGGACGCACCTTTCGAACGGGCGACGCGCCAGACTTGGCCCGCCAAATGGCGCTGCTTCTGGACGATCGTGCACAAGCGGCGGCCTTAGGCGAACTCGGTCGCGAACGCGTACTAGGATTCTATGCCGAGCGGAATATGATAGAGAGGCATGCGCGGATGTATTATGATATTGTTTAGATGGCAAATCCGTAATGCTTCATACGACGACCAATGCCGGCCTTCACTCCTATGTAGCCGAGCGTGTCCTTTCTCGCTACGCCAGAGCAGGGATGCGCGCGGTCGATTTGGGCACCGGACCCGGCGCTATGGCCATGCGATTACAATCAATGGGATGTGAGGTTGTCGGAGTAGATCGTGACACCAACGGATTCCATGCTGATCTTCCGCATGTAGCTTTGGATCTCGACGGAGCCGATTTCTCAACCTTGCTAGGTGAGTCGTCTTTTCACCTGGTGACGGCAATCGAGGTGATAGAACACGTTGAGAGCCCCATCAGCTTTTTGCGGAAAGTGGGACGGCTTCTCGCGCCAGAGGGTGTCGGCGTCCTCACTACTCCGAACGTCGATTCGCTGCCGGCGCGTTTCAAGTTCTTCCTGACCGGGAAACTGCGCACGATGGACGAAAGCAGCGAGCCGACACACATTTCTCCTGTTTTCTGGGATCTTTTCGGCCGGCAATTCTTGCCTCGTGCAGGCGTCAAGCTTCGCGAGCACTTTGTCTTTCCTCCAAACGGCTACCAATTGACGCGCGCGCCGATTGCATACGCGCTGCGTCTCCTTGCCAGCCTCTCGCCCGGAGACGCCGTCCTCGGCGACAATCATGTGTTGGTCATAGAGCGCACTTCATGAACCTCAGTTCGCCGGCCATTCCAGAGCAGTTACTGCGCAAACGGGTGCTTACCGGCGTTTTCTTTCTGCTGGCCTTGCTCGCTGCGTACAATCCCTGCTGCAGCTAGTCTGGGTAGGCTGGGACGGCAGCGTGTGCTCGATTTGTACAGCGAGCGCCGTATGATAGAAGAACACGCTCGGCTTTATTAAGCGTCACCTTACTTATGAACAGTGCACCACGTTTGGCAGGCCCATGCGCCGCATATACAGCGTGAAGAATCTTCTCGTTCAATTGAGCTCGATATCGCATGCCGCGAAAAAGATAGGATGGCCTGCTGCTATTCGGCTATTTTTCTGCGACCTTGAGCGTCGCGCTGGCATCGTCGGATCGACCGAGTTAAGACTTAAAAATATTTCATACCCTCTGGTAATGAGAGTTGGCAGCAGCGATCGGGAAGCGCTCAGCCAAATTTTCATTCAGGGGGATTACGAGCCGATCGAACTGTCGCAACCACAAATAATTTTTGATCTCGGCGCGAACGTTGGATATTCCGCCGCATACTTCTTATCTAGGTACCCGACTGCCAAGGTCTTGGCACTTGAGCCCGACCCAAACAATTATGCAGTTTGCTGCCGCAATCTAAAGCCCTTTGGTGATCGAGCCAAGGTCATCCACGGAGCGGCTTGGCCAGAGTGCAGTCAATTACAACTCGTCGTCGGCGTTTATCGCGACGGGCGCGAGTGGGCGACCCAGGTAGTTTCAGCTAGGGACACCACTACCGGGTCCGTTCAGGTTAGTGGCTATGACATGGGAACTCTGATCGGTATCTGCGACTGTCAGGCCATAGATCTGCTCAAAATCGACATCGAAAAAAGCGAATTGGAGTTTGTTCGCTCGAAATACTGAGAGTTGGTTACCTCGAGTGAAAAATCTGTGCATAGAACTCCACGGCTCAGACTGCGAGCAGCTGTTTTTTCAGGCCCTCTCCCCTTACACTTATGATCTCGACCATTGCGGTGAACTGGTGGTTTGTCGGGACCTCCAGATCCGTTAGTCCCCGACGTCTGCCGTTGGTAGTTCCTGTGACGAGTCGGTTAACGAAGCCCCCGCCACCAGGCTCCTCCAATTCGGCGGGAATGCAACGTACGCACCGTAGCCATCCATAACGCCGTGACCCAAAGCGCCGCCTCAATTGCAATGAATGATAGACGCCCTTTCAGGAGGTTGCGCCCCGCTCTAATCAACGTCCACCTGCTAAGATTGAAGTACAGGTGAGCAAGCGAGCTCTCGCCCGGCGAATACCACCCACTATCACGTAGCTGCTTTGCAGCTAGCAACTTTAGGGAATCCTCTTGTATTGAGACACACCGACTCTTTGCGACATAGTGCGTTTCCCAGCCGGACTTCCTCATTCGATGACAAATGTCCGAATCCTCATGATGTCGCCGATAACGAACGTCATATCCACCGACAACATCGACTGCCTCCTTCCGAAAGAGGACAGCGTGGCCTGGCGCGAATAGGGAGGGGCCGGACGATTCTCCGTACTTTGATTCCTGGAAACGCAAGCGCCAGCGCGTCAGAATCCGAGTCGAACTTTGGGGCACAGTGCGCGTGAAGCAGGCGCCCACGCCTGGGTGGCTCGAAAGATAGTCTTCGCACGTTGCGATCCAGTCTGCGTCAGGGAGAATTTCCACGTTAATGCATGCCAGAAGCGGCGCTTCGGAAAATGCAATTGCTGCATTTCTGGCCGCCGAGATTCCCGAATTCCGGGGAGCGCGAATAAGACGGAAGAGGCAAATCTGTGGGGATGATAGCGCCCACTCGGGCAGAGAGACCGGCTCAGGGGAACCATCGTCGACAACAAAGATAGTAGAGACGGGATATGTCTGCTTGAGACACGCAGAAAGAGTTGCCGACAGAGCCTTTTGCCTCTCACCGTAGACTGGGATAACGACATCGACCGACACTCGCCCATCGGTACCACGGTCGATCATTTGAAGGTCCCCTCGATTGTCGCGCGAGCAGAAAAGTTAAGAACGGGCGCATCTCGTTTCTGCTTCCTGCTGTTCCGTAAGGCGGAGCCATCCGAAGCGCAGAAAACACCAGAAAATTCGAAAAGGAAAGCATGAACATTATAATGACTTCCAGAACCCGCTGAAGTCAGTAATAATTAAGAATCCGCCTTCAGGCGAACCATGCGCTTAGCCCTCGCCTCATCATCGAGCCGTTTCCGAGTCCGGCCTCTGACAGTTGTAATCTATGTTATCGGCGCAGTCCTCGCCTACCAATCCGCTCAGTACTTGATAAATGGAAATTTTGTCGGCTTGGCTTACGCAGCCATCGTTTGCGTATGCGGCGTAATCGTTATCGGAATTCTGAGGAATTGGCGCAATGGAGTCTATTTTTTCTTAAGTTGGCTGTTGTTTGAGGATTTTATACGAAAGTTTCTCGGCAACAACATGGCGATCTATTTCGCCAAGGATTTTCTAGCGCTTGTGGTGCTGATTTCCTTTGTGGCCGCCCAAAGGAAAATAAAGGAAACGAACTTTAGGCCGCCGTTTCTTGCGGTCTTGCTGATCTTTGTTTGGTTTGGCGCCATGCAAGTTTTCAACCCGGCCTCTACTAGCATCTGGTTCGGCCTTATGGGTTTCAAGATATTCTTCTACTATGTTCCGCTACTCTTTGTGGGTTATGCGCTTCTCAACTCCGAGCAGGAATTTCGCCGCTTCTTCAGAGTCAACATAAGTTTAGCCCTCGTGATTATGGCGCTTGGTATCACCCAATCGATCCTTGGGCAGGGTTTCTTGAACCCCTCGCAGCCCGCGGACGACCTTCGAGAGCTAAGCACCCTGTATCGTGTGTCGCCCCTGAGCGGGGCGATCGCATACCGACCGACATCGGTTTTCGTCAGCGCTAGCCGCTACGCAAATTTTATAAACGTCGCTTCACTCCTTGTCTACGGTTTCGCTGGGTACTTATTGCTCCGACAGAAAAAAGGGAGGCTGCTAGCATTTATTGCCATTGCAACGGCCGCCACAGCCGGATTTCTCACTGCGTCTAGGGGTACGTTCCTCTGGACTATCATCAATCTGATAGCCACCAGCATCGCATTTATCTGGGGCGCCCCCTGGAAGCAAGGGGAGGCTCGGCGCGTCTTACGTGCCGTCCAGCGTGCCGCGCTAGCTGTAGCCTTGGGCATCGTATTACTTTTTATCACCTACCCCGACGCCCTGCTGTCGCGGCTTGCAATCTATCAGGAAACCCTTTCTCCAAGTAGTACGGCAAACGAGCTGACGCACCGAACTTGGTCTTACCCGATTCGAAATCTTCTAGGAGCCTTTGGCTATGACCGTTGGCCTTGGGGTTATGGAATCGGGACAACCGCGCTCGGGGGCCAATATGTTGCCCGCTTCTTTCGAGTGAGACCGCCTGTGGGGGGCGTTGAAAGTGGATATGGCACGCTGGTCGTCGAAATGGGTATCGGCGGGCTCATTTTATGGATTACGGTAAGCTCGGCGATCTGCATCTCCGCTTGGCGAGTGGTAAGATCGCTGAAAGGCTCCCCTTGGTTTCCCGTAGGCTTCGTCCTTTTTTGGTATTCGTTCGTCTTACTGTTTCCCTCGACCTTTGCGGGAATCCAGTCGTATGAAGATTACCTGTTGAATGCTTATCTCTGGCTCGGTCTCGGCTTGTTATTTCGGCTCCCAACCATAGCCCTTCTTTCTCACTCCGAAACCGCCGCGAGAGCAGGTCAGATTCAGGCCAGTAGGATCCGCTGATTTGCGCCTCGCCGTAATTTCTCCTTTTCTGGATCGCCGCCACGGCACGGAGCGTTGCCTTGCCGAGCAGCTTGCGCGCTTTGCTACACAACCTGATGCGGAGATTCATCTCTACGCGCAACGCGTCG
>WNFR01004055.1_pt1 | contig 15129 bp, 12 predicted proteins | sample 5400221 | NCBI WGS metagenome assembly WNFR01 (sample SAMN13153357, study PRJNA577476) | soil metagenome | isolation source: 40 cm soil under Madrone tree | place: USA:California | collected 2016-06-14 | reverse complement strand
TTTTCGCCTTTGGGATCTTCCACGCCCAGGATGAGCATGTGTTCGGCCATCCAGCCTTCATCGCGAGCGATGTTGGAAGCGATGCGCAGCGCGAAACATTTTTTGCCGAGCAGGGCGTTGCCACCGTAGCCGGAGCCGTAAGACCAGATTTCGCGCGATTCGGGAAAATGGACGATGTACTTTTCCTTGTTGCAGGGCCAGGGGACGTCTTTTTGGCCGGGAGCGAGCGGAGCGCCGACGGAGTGAATGCAGGGCACGACGCGAGCGCCTTTATCGATTTCATCGAAAACGCGCTGACCGATGCGAGCCATGATGCGCATGTTGACGACAACATAAGGGGAGTCGGTAAGCTGCACACCGATTTTGGCCATGGGCGAGCCGATGGGACCCATGCTGAAAGCAAGGACGTACATGGTACGGCCCTGCATAGCGCCGTGGAAAAGGCCCTTAAGCTTTTTGCGCATTTCGTAGGGATTTTCCCAATTGTTGGTGGGGCCGGCAGTGTCCTTGGAGTAGGAGCAGATGAAGGTACGATCCTCAACGCGGGCGACGTCATTGGCGTCAGAGCGGGAGTAGAAGCACCCGGGCCAGAGCTTTTCGTTGAGCTTGATGAAAGTGCCGGAGGCGACCATTTCCTGGCAGAGCTGGTCGTTTTCTTGCTGCGAGCCGTCAACCCAGTGGATGCGTGCGGGACGAGTGAGTTCGGCCATTTTCTCGACCCAGCGGAGGAGGTGGTCGTTCTTGCTGAGTGGAGCTGCGAGATTGCGGGTGGAGACGGTGCCGGAACTCATGCGGGGTGGTTCCCTCCCAGGAAATGCGGCCGGTACAGAGTGACCGGAAGAAATAGCCTCAATTAAGAGAACTGGTAGCGATACCGGGATTCGAACCCGGATTTTTGCCTTGAGAGGGCAATGTCCTAACCCTTAGACGATATCGCCAGAGAGACGAAAGTATTTGTGCCGGAAGGTCGCGGAATCTACCCGTAGCCGCGAAAATCAGGTACAGAAGATTATAGCGCGAGGGTGGATGATTTGTCGCGGGAGGCAAGGCGATGTCAGGCAGGAGAAAGCAAGCGCCGATTCACTGATCGGAGGAGATTTCGCAACAAAGCAGATCCCTCGCCCGCCACGGCGGGCTCGGGATGACAGTCAGAAGCTGCTTTCTTTCGGCCAGGTGTCAGCTGGCGATTTTGTATTCGGAGTCTTCGACGTCTTTGCTGAGGGGCAGCACGGTAAAAAACTTATGGCGGCAGGGGATGCAGCGGAAGGCGGGAACCCCTAAAGCGCGCCAAAAGGGAGCGGTGAGTCCGCTGGCAAGATCCGGAGAGATGCGTTTCAATTCGAGGTTGCCGCAGATGGAGCAATGGGCGCAGAGCAGGTTAGCGATGGGAGTAGTGCGGGAGCGGAAGCGCTTGGCGCAATGGGAGCAGCGCCAGGGAATATAGCCGAAGAGGCTGGCAAAAAAGTCGACGATATCGCGGCGGTGAGAGCGACGGGAATCAGTGGAATTACATGCTGGGCAAATCATCAGATCCGAGCACTTTCTGAGTGATTTGGGACTGCCCCGATGTTATGGGAGATTGGCTTGGTAAGCAAGCTGGAAGTCTCGAGGAGCGGTCGAAAAGCGGATTGCGAGTGCGTTACCATACTTTAGTAGCTCAGGGTTTGTAAGTACAAACCCTGAAGACTTTTTCACCTCAGGGTTTGTAAGTACAAACCCTGAAGACTCTTTCACCTCAGGGTTTGTAAGTACAAACCCTGAAGACTTTTTCACCTCAGGGTTTGTAAGTACAAACCCTGAAACCCGGATCCTGGAGAAGACATGGCCGATTACACGACCGAGCATGCGCGCGCGGGGATCAAGACGAAATTGCCAAAGCTGGAGAGCTGGCCGAACCAATATCCGGGCTACGTAATTACCACGCGCTATCCCGAATATACATCGGTGTGCCCGAAGACTGGTTTGCCAGATTTCGGTACGTTGACGATTGAGTACATGCCGGGAAAACATTGCGTGGAGCTGAAAGCGCTGAAGATGTACCTGCTGGCGTACCGGGACCTGGGCATTTTTTACGAGAACGCGGTAAACAAGATTCTGGATGATTTGGTAGAGGCGATGGAGCCGGAGTGGTGCGTGGTGCGGGGCGAGTTCACGCCGCGCGGGGGTTTGAATACCACAGTGGAAGCGCGCTGGCCGCGGCCGAAGGGAAAAGCCCGGAAGTAGAAGGCGAAGCAGGAGCAGGCTGGTTCGCGATTGGCAACGTTTGGGGGGCGACGTCTGGACAGGTCAAACGGGGCAAGCGATAATCTGTAGCGCAATCATTTTTGTATGAATGGAGCCATCGGGGGCGTTGTGGCTCGCCGATTTAGGTTGAGCGCCATAGTTGATTTTAGCCGGGGATGGTAATTTTCAAATCCAGAATCGATTTTATCCAAGGTTTGTAGGTACGCGTTCTTCAACTCAGGGCTTGTAAGACAAGCGCTGAGACCCATAACGGAGGATCAATGAGCATTTCGCCAAACGTGCCGAGTCCACAGGATTCGTACCACTATGAAAATACCGGGACGCCGCGGTGGATCACGGTGCTGTTCGGAGTGCTGTTCGTAGCGCTGGCTGCGATGGCATTTTTGGGATACACCTCGGAGACCCGGCTTTCGCAGGATCTTGCTAAAGCACAGGACCAGAACAAGACGCTTGCGGCGCAACTGGCGCAGGCGAATTCGAGCCTGGCAGATTTGAAGGGCCACATCGAAGTAACGGAACAGAAAGTCGGCATGACGCAATCAGAACTGGCGCAGGCGCGCAGCCGTGCGGAGTCGATTCGCAAAGAACAACAGGCTTCGGCGCTGAAGCTGAATAGTCAGCTGACCGAAGTGCAGAAAAACAGCGAAGAAAAAATCGGAGCAGTGGCCACGGATCTTGGCGGAGCGAAGAAAGATCTGGAGAGCACCAAGAGCGATCTGGAAGCTACGAAGGGCAAGCTGGAACGGATGCAGGGCGATGAAGGGGTGATGAGCGGGCTGATTGCGCGCAACCATGACGACCTGGAAGACTTGAAGCGGCGCGGCGATCGCAACTATTACGAGTTCACGGTGGCCAGGACCAAGACCGCGCAGCGGGTTGGGCCGGTGCAGCTGTCGCTGAACAAAGTGGATCCGAAAAAGAACAAGTACACCATGACGGTGTTTGTGGACGACCGTTCGATTGAGAAGAAAGATAAGACGGCAGGCGAGCCGGTGCAATTTTATGTGAAGGGCGGACGCGGCGCTTCGCCGTATGAGGTGGTGGTGTTTGACGTTGGCAAGAACCAGATCACCGGGTACCTTTCGACACCGAAGGATGCGGGTTCGGCGCCGGCGGCGGCTCCGGCGACCAAGCCGTAAATCTAATTGAAAACGAGGAAGTTGAAGCCCTGTGCAGCGTTCTGGAAACTGGACGCGGAACAGGGCTTCTGCCGTTTTTGCAGCTGGCCCACAATGGAAATATTGAGAGATGGTGCCGGCGCGGGTCGGACGATTGAGAGTGACGAAATGAATTGGCACAAGTTCGCATGGATTCTGGCAATTCTGGCTCTGATGGGAATGCCGGGCACGGTGCGTGGTCAAGCGGGCCTCGATCCGCAGCAATTGCCGAAGTCCACGGTGTTTTATGTAGCGTGGCATGGGATGCCGACTGGAGGCGCGCGAAGTGCGAATTCCCTGCTGGCGCTGTGGGACGATGCAGATTTTGCGCCGGCGCGGGCGGAAATCATGGAGCAGCTTTTGAGCGGCCCGGCGGATTCGAAAAAAACGCAGAAACCGATGAGCAAGGAAGAGCTGGCGGAAGTGGCATCGCTGCTGGACAACGAACTGGTGGCGGGCTATTTGAGCGATCCGGAGCCGGCAAAAGCCGGCAGCAAGTCCGCCGAAGTGAATGCTCACAAATGGAACGGTCTCTTCTTTGTATACGACCGGACCGGGAAGGAAGGAATCCTGGCGAAATTGCTGCTGCGAGCGGGAACGAGCGGGGGTGAGCCGGCAAAGATTTCTGAAGTGAAGCTGGCGGGAATTGCGGCGATGAAAATTGAAAGCAAATCCAGGACTTCGTATTGGGCGGAAGATGGAAAGTACGCGTACGGAGCTTCGGAGCCGGCAGCGTTTGAACAGCTTGTCGCTTGGAGCAAACACGCAGCGCCGGAAGCCGGGTGGCTGGCGAAGACCGCCGGCTACAAGGACGCTGGAGAAATTTTGAAAGGCGGAGTGGTGCAATTTTATTTCCAGGTCCCGAGCCTGAAGAGTTTTGGCGCGGACGCAAATCCGGGTGGGTTCCGGATGGGACCGATGTTGCAGAATCTGAAGATCGACTCGGTGCATTGCATTGCGGGGCAGATTGGAACTGAGGGCGCGAGGACGCGAGTGCGAGGAGCGATTTTAGGTGACGCCAGTCCGGGAACGCCGTTCGACATTTGGAGCGCAGGAGTGGCATCGCCGGGATCGCTGCAATTGGTGAACAACAGCGTGATTTCGTATCAGACATCGCAGATTAATTTGCTGGGAATCTACGGATTGATCAAAAGGGCGCTGAGTGGATCGGGCGGCGGGAACCAAAAAGGGCCGGCGGACTTTGTAGAGTCGGCGGTCCAGGCGAAACTTGCGATGTCCGTGCGGGAAGCGCTGGGGCAATTTAGCGGAGAGGTCGCGGCGATCCAGAGCAATGCCGGACTGGATCCTGCGAAAAAGGTTTATGTTATTGGGATAAAAGATAAACCAGAGGCTTTGAAACTGATGCATCGCGCGCTGGAAGAACGGATCAGCGGGGAGCGCAGCGAAGGTGACACAACGTTTTTCAGGGTGTCGGAGGGCGGGATTCAGAGCGGCGCAGGAACCGCGACCTGGAAATATTACCAGGCCGCGGTAACACCGGACTTTGTCGTGGTGGCCAGCCGAAACGAAGCGCTGCGTGAGGCACTGGCGCGGAAAAAGAGCGCGGGCAGCGATGGATTGCAGCTACCGGCGGCGTGGCAAACCGCTCGAGCACAATTTCCGGCAACGTTAAGCGGCCTGGCTTTCACGGACTTTCAAAAAGTGGATTGGGCCGCAGCAAAAGAAAAATGGAGTGCGAAGCCGGGTAAAGCCGGAGTTGTCGCACGGCCGGTGGCAAAAGCTGACGCCGGAACATTCGAGAATGCGCTTCGGAATCTGGATCCCAAGGTATTGCAACGGCACCTGCATCTGGGCGCGAGCGGATCGTGGAAAGACGCGCAAGGTGTTCACGTCGATGGGTGGATTGAATAGCCGAAAATGGGTTCGCGGGTGGAGACGAATTAGGAGCGCGCTTTGCGGCTGTGGCACGGCGCTGTTATTGGTTTCACTTGCGGCTGCCGGGCAGGATGCACCGCTGCAACAAGGTCCGGCGCTAAAGGTCGCGGTGAATCGGGTCAGTGTGTGCGTGACGGTGACCGATTCACGCGGACGATTTGTATCTGGATTGAGCCGGAGCGACTTCCGCATTTTTGACAATGAGATCGAACAACCGATCGCGGATTTCCTTTCGATCGAAGAACCAGCACAATTTCTGCTGCTGATTGAATCCGGCCCGTCGGTGTTGCTATTTGCAAAGAATCACATCTTGGCTGCGGACGCCCTGGTGACCCGCGTCGGCGCTGATGACCGAGTGGCGATCGCCACGTATTCGAGGAGCCCAAACCTAGTCCTGGACTTTACGGCGGACAAGTCGGCAGCGCGGTCGGCGCTCCGTTCGATTGATTTCCACACCGGATTCGGCGAACTCAACTTGTTCTCTAGTATTTCCTCGGCCATCAATGAACTCGCGCCGCTTCCCGGGAAAAAGGCCATCGTATTGCTCTCCACCGGAATCGACACTTCGCCCGCTATCCAATGGGAACCATTGCTCGAAAAGTTAGGGACCGCGGACGTTCGGATAATATCGGTCTCGCTTTCCGGGGAACTCAGGAGGCCGAACAAAAACAGAAAACTAACAGTTGACCAGAAGATGGCCCGCGCAGAGTTGAAAAAGGTATTCGCCGAGGGTGATGCGGCGCTGCGAGAAGTCTCGTCAGCCACAGGCGGCAGAGTATTCTTTGCGCGCAACGCCAAGGAGTTTGCGAAAGCCTACGCCGAGATCGCGGACTTGCTGCGCCACGAATACAGCTTGGCGTTCGCGCCAACGGCTTTCGATGGAAAGGTTCACAGGTTGCGAGTGGATCTGAAGAACAAGGGGCTGAAGGTGAATCACCGACCGGCGTATGTGGCGGCGGAAGCGCCGTAGTCACAGCGCAACCGCTGCTACGCGAAGGGCAAACCAAAGCCGCGCGGGGACGAACTGTTTAGAACTTATCTTCATAAAGGGTAAATGCTACTCAACGCGTGACCTCAGGGGTTAAAACCCCCTATGTTTTCACGCCATTTTCGGCACGACTAAAGTCGTGCCCTCCCGTGGGACATTTATGAAATAGCTTGATAGCTTCTAGTCGAAATCCTTGAGGGTCTTGGCCATTTCGGCGAGTCGAGCATCGAGCAGCGCGAATGCGGTTCCTGCGGGAAAGGTACCGTCACCGTTGCGGCTTCCGGCAGGCATTGCGGTCAAGAGTTCAATTCCCTGTTCGATGCGCGCGATCGGCCAGATGTGGAATTTTTTTGCTGCGACCGCTTCGAGAAGGTCTTCGCGGAGCATCAAGTCTTCGACATTGGAGGCCGGAATCATGACGCCTTGGGTGCCGGTCAGCCCTTTGATGCGGCAGACATCGAAGAATCCTTCGATTTTTTCATTCACGCCGCCGATGGCCTGGACGTCTCCCTGCTGGTTCATGGAGCCGGTCACAGCGATGTCCTGCCGCAACGGTAAACTGGCCAGGGCCGAGACCAATGCGTAGACTTCCGTGGAACTGGCACTGTCGCCGTCCACGCCGGAATAGGATTGTTCGAAGCAGATGCTGGCCGCCAGCGAGAGCGGTTTATTTTGTGCGAACTGATTGCGCAAAAAGCCGGAGATGATGTGAACGCCCTTGTCGTGAAAACGCCCGCTTAAGTTGGATTCGCGTTCGATATTGATGATGCCGGCTTTACCGAGCGCGGCGGTGGCGGTGATGCGGACAGGCTTGCCAAAAGCATAGCCGCCGATTTCCAAGACGCTCAGCCCGTTGACTTGGCCAATGCTTTTGCCGGAAACATCGACGAGCAGCGTGCCGTCCTGGATCATTTCGCGGATGCGAGTTTCGATCAGGTTGTGGCGCTCGACTTTTGAGCTGAGCGCGGTACGAACGTGGGCCGCGCGCACGACCGTCTCACCAGCTTCGGTGGCCGCATAATTAGCTTCGCGCGCCAGATCGGCGATATCGACGAATCGCGCGGTGACTTTATTTCGGCGGCCTGCCATGCGAACGCCATATTCCAGAATCGCAGCAAAAGCGCCGCGGTCAAAGGGCCAAAGCAATTCCTTTTCGGAGAGTGCGCGCAATCGCCCGGCGTATTCGGCGATGACGGTATCGTTCATGGCCATCTCTTCGTCGAATTCGACACGAACCTTGAAAATTTTGCGGAAGTCTTCTTCGTAGTCGTAGAGCAGTTCGTAGACTTCACGATCGCCGATCAAGATTACTTTTACGCTGATCTGAATCGGTTCCGGTTTCATGGCGCTGCCGCCGAAGGGATAGAACATTTCGAGGGGTTGAATTTCGAGGCGGTTGTGATTGAGGGTGCGCTTGAGGGCACGCCAAACGCCGGGCTCGGAAATGGTTTCCATCGAATACATGATCAGATAGCCGCCGTCGGCGCGCAGCAGCGAACCGCCGCGGAGATCCATAAAATCGCTAGTCCAGCCGCCGCGCGCGTCATAGGCGCGCTGAATGGTGCCGAAAAGATTAGCGTAGGTTGGAGTGGTTTCAAAAATGACCGGCGATTCGCGCTCGCCGTCGTGCGACAAGATGACGTTGACGCCGTAGACCCGAAAGGGGTCGCGCTCGGGGCCCTGGGGCTTGGGCAGGCCCTCCATGCCTTCGGGGTGGTCTTCGGTTTCGCCTTCGCGCTCCTTGAAGGGATCGAGATTGTCGAGCAGGTGATGGCGAACTTCTTCCAGATAGTCGGAGACGCCTCCGCCGGGATATTTTTCCTTTAGCTCCTCGATCACACCGTCGACGAGCACGGAGGCGGCTTCCTGCTCAAGGTAACTGAGTTCGCTGGCAAGTTCGCGGGAGAGGGTCAGAGTTTTTCGATAGACGACCGTAAATTCCTGGCGAAACTGTTCGTACTTGCGTTCGATCTCTTCGGCAACAGGAGAATCGAGTTTGCCTTCATGAACCATTTTTGAGATGTCCTCGATGGGCACCATTTGGCCTTCGAGGACCGGGAAAATTTCCGGAAGCGCTACGGCGCCGACTTGCATATGACCGAGCGCAAATTGTTCGCGGGCAATTTTACGGGTGAAATCGTCCATCAAGTCCTTCTCGCGAGCAGTGAACCGTTCGACGATGCGGCCCTTTTGGCGTTGAAAGGGTTCGCCCTCGAAAACCTGGGGAATGCGGCGGCGGAGAAAATCGATTCCGGCCTGCATGTCTTTGCGGAAAGGATTGGCCTGGCCGCGCGGCAGGGTCAGCAAGCGTGGACGGTCGGCAATCTTGAAGTTATTTACGTAGCAGCGATCGGAGGATTCCTTGGTGCCGGGATGCAGTTCACCGATCATGCGCGCGATGGTTCCGCCGCGACTGGTACCGGAAAGTCCGCAGACAAAGACGTTGTAGCCGGGGGCGGTGAGTTCGACACCCATCTTCAAGGCGCGCAGGGCGCGCTCCTGGCCGACGAAGCCCTCGCGAAGGTCGGCTTGCGCGGTGGTTTCAAACGGCAGGCGCGACGGCTCGCAACGCCAACGCAATTTTTCAACTCCTAAGGGCTTCGCTTTTTCCAGTGGTTTGGTCGGTTCGTTCATGTTCGGCGGGTACTCTAGCACACCCGGTGGCGCAGCGCCTGATCCGGAACGGCGGTGTTTCCTTTTCTAAAGTTGCGCGGCCTCCAACTCGTCGCGATGCTGCGTGTACACGCGGAATACCCCCATCGCGGCTGCCACGATGGTAGGTCCAGCAACGAGCCCCAGCAAACCAAAAACTTCGATTACGCCTAGCACGCTGATAAACAGCAGCAATTCGTTTAGGTGGGTGCGGTTGCGCAAGAGCAAGGGCCGAACGATATTGTCGGCAACTCCGGCAACGATGCCGCAAATCGCCGCGACTATAAGGCCTTTCCCGACGTGTCCGGTGACCGCGAGCCAGAGCGCGGTGGGAACCCAGATGAGCGCCGAGCCCACGACCGGGATCAGGGAGAAAAATCCCATCAGAACGCCCCAGAAAATCGCAGTGCCAATCCCCACTATGGTAAACGCCAACCCGCCGAGCGCGCCTTGAATGGCAGCGATCAGCAGGCCGACGGCTACGCTGGCGAAAATCAGCTCTTTCGATTCGTGCATCATCGCTTCCTGGATGCCCTGGTCAAAGGGAAGAAGGTGGCGGGCAGCGCGGATGACATCTTCACCATCGCGAAACATGAAGAACAGCGCAAAGAGAACGACAAAGAGATCGAGGAAAAACGCGAAAACGTTTTTGAGCAGCCCGCCCACTTTTGCGGCAAGAAATTCCGCGATTTTTTCTGCTCCACGTTTGGCGGGATCAGTGAAGTCGGTGTCCTGCATGGAGGCCGGCAGCTGATTTTTCACCCAATCGAGAATCTGGGCGGGCACAGCTTTGTCCGGCTCCTGCAAGACCACTTGCGCTTTTGCGCCAGCGTCCAGCGCCTGTTTGGTGGTGTAAAAGAGCACGACTAGCGAAGGCACAATCAGCAGGAAAGTGACCGCCAGAGTGCTGGCGGTGGCCGCCAAGTTGGGCTTGAGGCGCTTCAGCACCTTTTCGTGCAAAGGATAGAAGAAAATCGCCAGCACCGCGGACCACGCCAGCGGCACCAGAAACGGCGAAGTGATTGCGTAGACCAGATAGCCCAGGAGCAGCAAAGCGCCGTAGGAAAGGACTGTGGTTACCTGGTCACTGGTGGTTACGTTTCTTTCCCGGACGGTCTTAGCCACCGTATATAATCTCCGTGCTCTTCCGACACCAGGTTACGGACAGGATCTCCGCGAACTCCGCATGTCATCGAGCCCCACTCCGCTTTCAGGCTACCAGTATCGACTACTTGCTGTCCTTGCTTTAATCAACTTTGTCAACTTCGCCGCGCGCCAGGTGTTTGTACCGCTGATTCCGCTGTTGCGGGGGCCGCTGAATGCGACGGACGAGCAATTGGGAACACTGCAGGCGGTGCTGTACGTGGTCTTAGCCGCAGGCAGCATCTCTTTCGGATTTTTCGCGGACCGCTTCAGCCGGAAGATGATTATCGCGATCGGCATTCTTTCCTGGAGCGCGGCCACCTTTGCGGGCGGCTTGGCGACGAGTTTCTTCTTCCTTTTGATTACCAGGGCGTTTGTGGGTGTTGGGGAAGCAGCTTACGCTCCCGCCGCTCAGTCCATGATCTCCGGCGCTTTCCCCAGTGAAAAGCGGGCATCGGCACAGGCCATTTTTGCTTCTGGAATGTTGCTGGGCGGCGTTTTCGGGCAGGTCATGGGAGGAATCATCGGCCCGCGGCAAGGCTGGCAGATGGCGTTTTTTGTTCTGGGAATTGCCGGCCTGTTACCAGGAATCGCGCTCTTCGGTTTGGCAGAACCGCCTCGCGGACCGCGCTCCGAGGCCGTTCCGATCCTGAAAATTCTGTCGGTGCCGGCCTTCGTGGCAATGATCGCCGCCGGCTCCTGCATCACGTTCGCCAGCGTGTCGTTGCTGACCTGGGGCGTGGACTTCGCAGTAAGTTATAAAGACTTCAGCCTTCGGGAAGCTTCCGTTATGCTCTCGGTATCGACACTGCTCTCGCTCATTCTCGGCGTGCTGTGCGGAGGCTTCGTTGCCGACCGGCTGCAGAAGCGCTATTCGTACGGCCGGTTGATCGCAATCGGCGTGGCTCTGCTGCTGGCCACACCATTCTTGCTTGCTGCTATTTTGTCGGACGAAAAGCAGGTAGTGCTGGGCGGCCTGTTCATCGCCGGCTTTTTTATGTCCTGGTATCACGGCCCGGTGACCGCGGTGATTCACGATATGATGCCCAGGCGCGCTCATTCCACTTCCATCGGCTGGTACATGTTATTTACCCAGCTGGTTGGTGCATGGGGCCCCAAGATTACCGGGAAAATCTCCGATCTGCGGGATTTGCAGTTCGGCATGGAAATCGCGGTGGCTGTGCTGGTGTGCGGAGGGCTGCTGATGCTGCTGGTAATTCACTTCATCAGACGCGACGGATTGCGACATCCGCAGCTGGAGAGTTTCCACGCAGAGCCGGCGCATGAGCCGACAAAGTAGTCGGCCAAAAAAAACGGCCCGAGGCTTGGCCGAGGCGTGGCGACACCTTTCGAATGATTCTCGTGGCTACTTGATGCCGACCTGAGCGATCAACCGAGTTACATCTTCTCCGGTGACGTCGTACAACGTGCGCTGGTCTTCTTCTTCGAGGCGTTCCCGCAAATATTCAGCAGCGATAAAACTGGCTTCGCGATCGGAGAGATCGCGGCCGGATTTATCGCGAAAAGTGACAAAGCCGCTGTGATGGAGCCCGACCACCAGAGCTTCGCCGTCCACATAAAACTTGGTGTCAATGGTATCGGCGTGGCGGGTGGCGATGCCGTTCCACATGTGTGAAAAGCGGCATTGAAAGAGTCTGCCGGTAAGTTTCGAAGTCACTTCGAAAGCGCCCACGAACTGGCTCATGGCCCCGTTGTTGGCTAGAACTGGGACTGTCGGCACGGTTGCTCCTCTTTTCAGCGGCGCGAATGTCGCGCCTGAGAATGCTTGGTCTACGCCCTGCTCACGGCAACCGCTGCTTCCGCTCCAGAGTAATTTGCAATCGCCGCGGCAACACCGGCTCCGGGAGCCACGCGCGCGCCCTGATCGACCATGACCTTTTCCATGGCGCCGAGAAGCAGCAACACGTTGGCTTTCTGCGCGCAGTAGCCCATCAGGCCGAGGCGCCAGATTTTGCCTTTTAGCGGACCGATACCGCCGGCGATTTCGATATTAAATTCATCGAGGAGCTGGTTGCGGTACTTTGCGTCGTCCACTCCCGCGGGAATCATTACCGGTGTCACGGTGACCAGACGCTCTTTAGGATTTTTCACAAGAAGGCCAAGGCCCATGGCTTCGACTCCTGCGATCAGCGCCTGCTGGTTGACACGGTGACGCTCCCAGCGAACTTGCAACCCTTCCTCGATGGTCAGCCGCATTGCTTCCCGCAACGCATAGATCAGCGAAATGGGCGGAGTGTGATGGTACAGGCGGTCCTTGCCCCAATAGTTCATTGCAGTGGTCAAATCGAAATACCAACTCTGCACTTTTTTCTTGCGGTTCTTGAATACTTCTTCCGCGCGCGGGCTAATGGTGATGGGAGACATGCCGGGAGGTGCGCTCAACGCTTTTTGCGAGCCGCTGAAAACGATGTCCAGCCGCTGCTTATCGACATGAAGCGGCTCCGCAGCCAGCGATGCGACAGCGTCTACGATCAGCAGCGCGCCCAATTCATCGGCAACTTTGCGGAATGGATCGAGTGCGGTAACTACACCTGACGATGTTTCGCCGTGCGCCAGACCGACAATTTTTATTTTTTTGCCGGCGCCGGCCTTGCGAACATCTTCGGGATCAACAGCGTTGCCATAGGGCGCTTCCACTTTGATGATCTTGGCCGATGTGCGCGCGGCAATCTCATACATGCGCTCGGAGAAGTAGCCGTTCACGCAGATGATGGCTTCGTCGCCTTCTTCCAGAGTATTCAGAACCGAGGCTTCAATTCCGCCGGAGCCGGAAGCGGAAAGCGGCATGGTTATGCGATTTTCGGTTTGAAAAACCTGGCGCATCAAAATCTGCGTTTCGTCCATGCAGGTCTTGAACCACGGATCGATGTGCCCAACCACCGGCGCGGCCAGCGCGCGATACACACGCGGATCGATGGATGACGGCCCGGGAGTCATCATCAGCCGCATCGGAGGAGCCAGTTCGCCAATTTTTTTGCGCTCTGCGCCGTCAGCCATGTTCGGTTACCTCGAATCTTTGCCGTGCACGCATCCGCGAGCCTCGCCAACGGATTCAGACGAGCTAGCTGTCGCGAACCTTAATTTTCCCGGATTCCGCTCCCGCCCGCAACGGCCATTTTGTCCGCTGAGTAGCTTGGGCCAGAGCCGGTCGTTCCTAAAAAGGAAGGCGGTCCAGCGGTACGATGAACTGAACCCCATCCACTTTTTTTCGGAAGAGTCGGGAGTCGTTAGTCACGAATAAGTCCACGCCAAAACTCCCAGCGCACGCCAATTGCAAGGCATCGGGCGCGCGGATTCCAGAATCGGCTATGTGCAAAAGCAAAACGGGGCAATCCGAAAGCTGCCCGTATGATCGTAAGTCCCGTCTTGTCCCGGCCATGGATTTTTCCGCACTTCGGGAAACTTTCAACTTTCAACCGTTAACTGTAAACTTCTTGCATGGCTGAACGCTCTGTAATCGTTGGTGTTTTCCCCGAAGTCGTGGTGCTCGAACCGGGCGACCAAATCACCTGGATTTGCGATGCCGGGAATCTGCGGGTTGAATTCGACGCCAATCGGTGCCCGTTTACTTCCAATGTTTTCCAGGCGCCGGTCGGCGTCCGGCTGCAAACCGGGCCGCCTCGCCCTGGCTCCAAAGCGGCGGGCTACAAATATCGGCTGTGGATCAACGACCAACTAGTCGGCCGCGGCGAAGTGCTGCTTCGCGAATAATAAACACGAATCGAGAGTCCGGCGCAGCCGATTTTGCCGCAGTTAGCGTTTCCGGTGGCCCTAATTAACTGCCGTTGGCCGCTCCAGGCGCATGCCGTTCGCCGTCACAAACTCGTCGAGCTTTGCGGCAGTTCTCCCGGCTTCGCTACCGTCAACAGGAAACGCTTGACGCGAGAAAACGGTTCCCCGCGGATATTGCAGGATTTTTCGTTCAGCTAATTCCACGCTCTCGTAGCTGTACTGACCGACCAATATCTGGACGCTCGGGTCGCCAGCACTGTTCACCCAGAACGGCACAGGCCGTTGTCGTGCGGCTGCCGCGGTTTGCTCGGCGGTTTGCTTCTGATTCTCGGTCAGCGCCAACCGCAACAGGCGCCGTTGATCTGCATCGTTCAACAACCATCCCGAACCTCTGCCGATGGCTTGAAACAACGCGTCACCCAGATAGCGATCATCATTAACCGGTCCATCGGCAACCCAATAAGAAATCTCCTGCTTGCGGCCCATCCACATGGCCTGCCATTCCTGTAGCCGTTCGAATAAGGCGTCTTTGCCACGCGTGTCGCCGGTCAGTTCCAGAGCCTGCACTGCGCTTTGCACCAGGTCACGGTCTTCGTCGTGCAGCGCTTCGATCGCCACCTCTTGCAGGTTGGCACTCGGATTTCGCTGCGCCACTTGCGCCAGCATGTATTTGTACCAGCCGTTCCCCTCCCTGGCCGCCAGCGCCTTGCGCAACCGTTGTTCCGCCAACGGCGGCTGCACTCGGTACAAGTACGCAATCAGATTCTGCTGAGTCTCTCCGCCGAAGGTGCCCGGATCGCTGTGGTCCAAAAACGATGCCACCGCGCCGGCGATTCCTTCGCTGGCGTATCGTGCAATCAATCCTGCCGCTGTATCGACATTGCCTTCTTTCGATTGCAGATGTTCCAACAGAACACCATCCAGCTCCGGCAGTTCCTTGTCCGGCAGCATGCCCAGTTCCCGGCTCGAAAAACGCCGGTTTGTCCCAAGAATGTCCGCCAGAATCACTTCACGTGCGTCTTTCGGCGACAGCTCATTCAGCCGGGTCAACAAAATATCGCCCTGAATGTCGCCGCACGTCGCGGAGCTATCTGCTTCGGCGCATCGCCGCAACACCGGCACCATCGCTGGGCCGGCAATCTCTTTCCATTTCGCGGAAAGGAGCGCATACCGCGCCTGCTGAGTCAGCTGTTCGAAGTTCGCAGCTGCAACTCGTAGCAGGTCCGACTGTCTCGCGGAGTCGACGGCCGGCGAGCCATTCAAAGACTCAGAAACCAGGGTGCTGATCGCCGCAAT
>WNFR01004052.1_pt1 | contig 15137 bp, 10 predicted proteins | sample 5400221 | NCBI WGS metagenome assembly WNFR01 (sample SAMN13153357, study PRJNA577476) | soil metagenome | isolation source: 40 cm soil under Madrone tree | place: USA:California | collected 2016-06-14 | reverse complement strand
ACCGCGCCACCACGGCTCGAGCGGGGGTTGAAGTCAGACGGATCACCAATTCCGAAGGATTGGAGGGACCCGGGGATCATCAAACTCCCAAAGCGGACCGAAAGCGCCGAACGGATCATCACTTCCCGGCCGCGGCTCTGGTGGGCTACCACAGTTGGCACAGAGGCTACATATCGTCCCCCTCGTTAGGCCATCCGCGCAGCGGTCAAGAATCGCATCGCAATTGGGGCCGCACATGGGGGCCGTGGGAACAACGCTGCCGGCAGGTGAATCAGCAAAGCGCCCATGATAGTGACCGCGACTCCTGTACACTGATTCGGCGGCTGTGAATCCTGGAGTATTCACTTCAATTACCTCCTTTGGTTAGTTCGACATCTTAAGTATCTATCAAAAGTGCTCCATAATCCACAGAAAAGCGGCATTATCCATCGCCTGGCTGAAGAAGATGGAGAAGCTGGTTGATTCAGTAGTCCCCTTATTTGAGAGAGCAAGCAATAACGGAAGGCTTAGCCAGCCACAGCGAGAACTCATTCGGGTTCCGACCGGGGCGACGTTGCCACGATGCCCTCAGAGAACTGAGTCAAACAGTTGAGTGGGAAGGAACCAACTACATTGCCGAAGTTGATATCAAAGGCTTCTTCGACAATGTGACGCACGACTGGATGAAGATGCTGGGGCACCGGATAGCAGACCAGCGAGTGCGGCGGCTGGTGAAGCGATTCCTAAAGTCCGGGGTGATGGAACAGGGACAGATAAGAGCCAACGAACGTTCTCGACCGCCCGCGCGGACCTACGCGCGGAAAGTGGAGTCACCGAACGTGCGGCATTCACCCGCGCCCTCGATGAGTTACAATAGTTACGGAAATATCAGAGGCGTTCCACGTAATGGTGAGGCCACTTGGTCTAAAAGCCCAATCGTTTTCCTAATGATCTTACGGAATGACAAGGAATAGTCATGAATCATCAGTGGAAGTTCGACAGATTTCCCGTTGAACTCAGGAAGAATACCTTGATCAATGTCGTAGAGCCGTGAGGTGACAATGGACATCAAGCAAATCAGAGAACTGGTGACGAAGGAATACGAAGTTCGATACCCGAAGTGGACGGACGTAATTGTCACTGACGTTGTACTTGACACATTTGGCGGAAACCTAGCCGTGGTCCGCGCCACGACGGAGGCCGGAACAGAGAACGAGGAGGTCTGTTTTGCGTATCCAGAGGGTACCGTTCGCATTTTCTCGACAACTGAGGAACTGGCGCGCTTCTTGGAACTCAAGGCCAAGGCTCCACTGTTGGAGCGCCTGTTCACACGTCCCGTGCTTTCGGGAATCGTGCTGCTCCTTCTCTTAGTACTAATCTTCATTATTGGCTTCGTGGGTACATTCAACGCCCAGGCACTCGCAATATTGGGTAGCGTTATCGGGCTTGCCGCAGGTTACTTTTTCGGTTCTAGCACGAAGACTGGTTGATGGATCAGATTGTAGGCACGCCGCCGAACAAATCGTCAGGTCGTGTGAAAAGTGAAGTTGATTGAGTCCTGTAGGTCGAAAGAATGGTGCGGGACGATGGCCGGGATTTTGGGTTGGTGATTTCCTGAGCAGGTGAGTTGGTCGATGATGGGTGTGACTGCGGTGAGGATGGAGACTGGGCGCCCTGATCACGTCACTGCTGCGATCATCTTTTTGACTCCGATGAGGTTGATAACTCTTTTGATGTTGTAACTCAAGACCGTCAAGCTCATTTCCGCGCCCACCTTGTTCAATCCCCGCATCAGAAAATATCCGTGACCCATCGCCCGCTTGATGGTGCCGAACGGCGGCTCGCTTAACTGTTGCCGCCGCCGCATCACTTCCGGCCGCGCGCGCACTCGGCGGGCCATCTCTTCCAGCAGCTTCTCATCGACCCAGCGAGAGATCCGGCGTCCGCGCTGGTTCGTCGTGCACCGGTGTTTGATTGGACAGTCGCGACATTTGCTGGTGGTGTAGTAACGAATCTGTCGCCCCTGCTCAAAGCTCTCATAGCGATAGGTCAATTCCTCTCCAGCGGGACAGCGATAGCAATCTTTCTCTTCCTCGTAAACAAAATCCTGTTTGGTGAACAAGCCGCGCTTCCGATTCACTGAGGTGATCGGCTTCGGAATATAAGCGATGATGCCCGCCTGCGCGCATTGCTTCACTTGCGCGCCGTCGTAGTAACCCATGTCCGCCACCACTTCGAGCTTTTCAACTGCCAAAGTTTCCTTAGCGCGCAAGGCCATCTCTGCCAGGTGCGCGTGATCCGTCGGGTCGTTGGTGACTTCGTGCTCGACGATCAACTGATGCTTCTCATCCACCACCGTCTGCACGTTGTAGCCAACTTCGGTCGAGCCATGATGCATCACCATCGAGCGCGCATCTCGATCCGTCAAGGACACCTGTTTCGCGCCATTCTCTTTGAGTTCAGTTTGCAAAGCTTGATACTTCGCTTTCCGCTCTGTCAGAGTCTTAATCTTCTCGCGCAACTCGGCAGCACTTGGCGGCGGAGTATCAGGGTCTGGCTCGGCGGCATCGGCTTCATCCAGCTCGTCCAGATCCCTGTGCAGCCGCAGAGTGCAATAGAGAGGCTTCGCGGTCAATTGCTTGCTGAATCTCCGGCACTGGTCGATAAGTTGTTGCACGGCTGTTTTCTTGGAGGTATAAGCCGCCTCAGGGCGGACTTAGACCACGCGCTGTGGTCTAATACGCTGTGAGACCGTATTCATAACCTTGCCTGGAGAGACAACTTCTAATGAGGGTTGCCGCATACCAAGCGCCCCTTCGTGCCGCCAGCTCGATGGAGGTCATCGGCCTGATTCGCGAACAGGTCAACCGGTGTGAATCCGAAGGCGTAGAGATTTTATGTTGTCCGGAAGGAATAATCGGAGGTCTGGCTGACTACGCGGCACGGCCCACTGCCATCGCGCTTAACGTGGAAGACGGTCAACTCGACGCGTTACTGGCACCCCTTGCTAGTGAGAGCGTCGCGACCATTCTGGGTTTCACGGAGATTGACCGGGGTGGCCGACTCTACAATTCCGCCGCGGTCTTTCACAAAGGGTCGGTCGTCGGCGTCTATCGCAAGCTCTACCCGGCTATCCATAGATCGGTCTACGAGGCCGGCGTCGAGCTGCCGGTCTTCACGGTTGGCGACCTAACCTTCGGAATCATCATCTGCAATGACTCTAACTATTACGAACCGGCCAGGATCATGGCTTCCCGAGGGGCGGCGGCGCTGTTCGTGCCCACAAACACCGGCCTCCCTCCGACGAAAGGCGGGCCGGGGATGGTCGCCGAGGCCACGAATTGTGACATCGCCCGGGCGGTCGAGAACAGCGTGTGGGTGATTCGTGCCGATGTCACGGGGCGTAGTGAGAGCCTTGTCTCTTACGGGTCTTCAGGGATCGTCGACCCCGACGGCATGGTACTCGGGTCGGTACGGCAACCCGGGCCCGATCTCATGGTGGCCGATATAAAAACTGCGCCTCGAAAGCAACGGCGGGGATGGGACGCTGCGAGAAACGGCGCTGTCATGGAAGAATACGTCCGCTTGGTAACGGACGCGCGCCCCGCGGGTGATTCCGTAAGTTAGGTTGCCGGCGAATTAGCTGGCAGGTGCCGCGATGGGTATATTGGACACTCAACTCCACTTTCCTGACCAGCTTGGCTCAGGGGATATCGTCGTTATTGAAGGCGAGATTCCCTGCGCTATTTGCGGTCAGCCATTGGACCAGGGAAGTGTAGATCGCGGCGAGTTGTTCTTCAGAACTAATCCGGCGACTGGAGAAACGGAGCGGCAGTTGAATGACCATCTTCATATGCTGGCTTTGGCAAAGGTATACGCAAAAGGCGAGGGGCTGAAGGAGGCCGAAGGGCTTGTGATGTGAGCAAGGTGATGACAAGCCCGCTGAATCCTACGACTTCTTTCGCTTCGGCAGGAATTTCTCACTTCCTATCATCGGGATCAAGTAACAGTCTTTATCAAGCACGAACAAGCTTTGGGCCCTGGGACCAGGAATGCAAGCCGCTCTTCGTTTTGCTCGGAAGGTATTTATGTGGATGAGTGACCGGAGAAATCACTCTTGCCACGGTGCTCCTGCGAGTTATACGGTTTATTCGGTCTAAATTGACTTCTCTAGGAGCAAAGATTAGTTTCTACGCTGAAAAAGCGGATTACGGGCTTTACGTGGCGCTGATCGCCGCGGCGGTGACGCATGAAGAGGAGAACGAGATGTTGAGCCGAAGGCGTTTAATGAAGACTCCCGCGAGGATTGTGCTCAGTCAGTTGTCGCGGCAGTTGTATATTGACTTCTTGAGCAAGGCAAATGCGCGAGGTTTTTCGTTTGTTCGCTTCCAGAACTTCCTACCCGACGGCGCTCCGTTGCCACGTCGTTATATTGTGCTCCGTCACGACATCGATTTTGCCCCGGAATATTCATTAGCGATGGCCGAACTGGAGCATGCGGCTGGGATCGCATCCACATTTTTTGTGTTGGTGGACGGCCAATTCTACAACCCTTTGCAAACCGAAGTCATTAGACAGTTACGCCAGATCCACGCGCTGGGCCACGAAATCGGTTTACATTTTGCAGTGAGTTCCGCCGTCGATTCCGATATCGGCAAGGAGGTGGCGTTCCGGCTCGACGTTCTGAGCGCGGTCGTGGGGACGACGGTGCGATCGTTTTCGCAGCATGACCCGGTGAACGCCGGCTTCGTTTCAGTCACGCTACCACCTGAGCACCATCGCTGTGTAGACGCCAGCAAAGTGATCCGTGATAACGATCTACTGTACGTCAGTGATAGTGCGATGATGTGGCGGCAGCACACCTTCGAGACCGCCCTTGATGAGAATCGCAATCTTTGTTTGTTGTCGCACCCACACTCGTGGTTGCATCTGGAGAATGACTATGTGGCGATGATTAGAGAGATCGAATCGCGCGAAGTGCAAACTGTAACCGACCGCTTTGATGCGTTTGTTGACGCCCTAACCGGCTACTACACGAAGCGTCTTAATGAAGGGATTTGACTTGCTGCGCGCCACTCTGCACGAACAAGAAGTGCGCCGAGTGATTGGCCTGCCCGGAGAGGGCGATCGCGTTGTTGACGGGTTGGCTCCAATCGGCGCAACGGAGGACCGATGTCTCTACTTCATCAACACAAAGATTACGGATTCGGTTCGCGAATCTCTCGCCGCATGCCACTCGTGTATCGTAATCACCCGAGATGGCTCCTCGCTATCGGACGTGTTGGGTGATTCTCTCGTATTGGAATCCGCTGATCCTCGTCAAGCAGTTGCCCGCATTCTGCAATTCATTAGGGCCGAGGCACGGCAGCCGCCTTGGATCGCCGATCGCAACGTCGCGCCAGATGCTGTCATCTCGCCGTTAGCCGTTGTTGGCGAACGTGTTGAGATCGGTACGGCTGTCACTGTGGAGCCGTTTTGCGTGGTGGATGACGACGTCAAAATCGGGTGCGGCTCGATCCTCCGATCGGGAACCCGCGTTTATTCACGCGTTGCGATCGGCGAAGAGACGTTTGTCGGGGCAAATGCAGTCCTGGGGCATGAGGGATATGGATTCGTGCGAGACGAACGGGGCAACAAAACGAGGATACCTCATCTCGGTGGAGTGGTAATTGGTTCCCACGTCGACATCGGCGCTTTGAGTACCGTGCCGAGCGGAACTATAGTGCCAACCACTATCGAGGACTATGCGAAAATCGACGACCATGTCCACGTTGGCCATAACGTCCGCATTGCAAGAGGCGCAAGTGTGACGGCCGCCGTCGTGATCGGCGGCCACGCTGTCATCGATGAGGAAGCTTGGATTGGGATCAATTCTAGTATTCGGGACGGTAGGCGCGTCGGTTCTCAGGCGCTCGTTGGTATGGATGTGTCCCTGCAGCAGGATCTGGACGAGAATTCTGTCGCGCGCGCTCCACGTCCTGACATCAAGAAGAGACCCGACCACCAAACTGCGGTCGGATTTTCGGAACGCTAGTGGTGTACCTCCGAGCCGGAAACTCTCGACTATTATCACGCAACTGGGTCCAGGATGTCTCAGCCGATGCAGGGAATATTGCTATTGACTATGACAAGGTTCTGGATTAGTGTGGCGCGGTCAACCGCACGGCTGAATCGCCCGAGCCTGCTAATTGTTTTCCTTGCACCCTCGCCGAAATCCAGTCGCAGATTTGTATGGATGTGGAATGGAGCCTCGTGACTTGCGTTCTCTTGGAATCGAGTAGGTGATACCAGGCTCAATTACTGTCAGAAAACATCAGTTTTCGCCGAAACCCTATCGCATCGGATGAGTTTGAATGACCATCGGGGTAGCGAATTTGGTTTTTGGGGAAGGAATCAATGATTTCAACGAATCGAACCCCATTGTTCTGGTGTGGACTGATCGTATTGGTGATTAGTTCTGGCGCGAGTGCTCTGATCGGCGACCGGACCTTCCACTCAAACCAATGGAAAAAGAGTGCGGCGTTTAGCCCACTCCCGGTACCTGCACCGCAGGGAAGTGGGTACGCCTACCGGCGTAGTGTGACCATCGATCACACGAAAGTCCCAAATACCGATCAGAGTAATTTTCCAGTCCTCATCAGTGGCACCTACGCCTATTTAGCCACTACAGGGAATGGGGGCAATGTTCAAAACGCCAACGGCTATGACGTTATTTTCACCTCAGACTCTGGCTGCGCCACGAAACTCGACCATGAAGTCGAAACCTATAGCGCCAGCACGGGGGCGGTAAATTATTGGGTTAGAGTGCCTGCCGTTTCTCACTCCAGCGATTCAGTGATTTACATGTGTTACGGCAATTCAGGAATTTCAACCTCACAGGAAAATAGGGCAAGTGTCTGGGATGCTAATTTCAAGTCGATTTATCACTTGAAAGACGGAAGTACGCTCAATGGTGCAGACTCAACCAACAATCATAACTTAACGAACAACGGCGCTTCTGCGGCCACGGGTCAGGTAGGTGGGGGCGGCGCATTCAACGGCAGTACGCAGTATCTGAGCAGCGCGGAGCATGCGGATTTCGATTGGGCCAATCTTCGAACTGTAGAATGTTGGATGAAGCTCGGAAATACTTCGCAGACGCTGCCAAGGCTATTTAGTCAGAGTGACGGTTCATCGTCAGCCTGGTCCCTCACGTGGCTGGATCCGGGTTCAGGAGCCGGTGGTGGTCTCAACGGGAGTTTCCTCGTAGTTAGTGTTGGGACGCAGAGTACTCCTTTACTGCAGAAACGAACGCCTGATGGCGGCATCAGTTCGACTTCCAGCTGGTACCACATTGCAGTGGTAAGTGACGGTAATAATGTTGCGGCAGTTTATGTAAATGGATCACCGGTAACTTTGCTGGATTGGGGCGGCAACATTACGAATACTACTGTTTCTGGTTTGAACGTCGGCCGGCGTAACAATGACGCGCGCTATTTGAACGGCTCGCTTGACGAGATTCGTTTCTCAAATGCGCAACGGTCGGCGGATTGGATTAGGACCGAATATAATAATCAAAGCTCACCGTCTACCTTCTACACCATCTCCGCAAACAGCAACGTTGGCAGTAACCAGTTACCGGTAGCGAATGCGGGCGGGCCATATTCAGGTCTGAGTCAGACCTCGATCGCATTCAGCGGTAGTGGGACCGATCCTGACGGGACAATCGCCAGCTATGCATGGAACTTTGGCGATGGAAACACAGGGACGGGCGCCGCTCCTACTCATGCCTACTCACTTTCTGGAACTTATACTGCCACGCTAACAGTGACCGATAACAGCGGAGCCACGGCCAGCGCAACGGCCACAGTGACGGCCACCAACCGCGCGCCGGTGGCGAATGCGGGCGGGCCATATTCAGGGCTGAGTCAGACCTCGATCGCATTCAGCGGTAGCGGGACCGATCCTGACGGGACAATCGCCAGCTATGCATGGAACTTTGGTGATGGAAACACAGGGACGGGCGCCGCTCCTACTCATGCCTACTCACTTTCTGGAACTTATACTGCCACGCTAACAGTGAGCGATAACAGCGGAGCCACGGCCAGCGCAACGGCCGCAGTCACGGCGACCAACCGTGCGCCGGTGGCCAATGCGGGAGGGCCATATTCAGGTCTGAGTCAGACCTCGATCGCATTCAGCGGTAGTGGGACCGATCCTGACGGGACAATCGCCAGCTATGCATGGAACTTTGGCGATAACTCCAGCGCAACAGGAGCAGCGCCCACGCATACCTACGCAGCACCTGGCACATACAATGTGACGCTGACGGTCACTGACAACTTAAGCGCGACGGCGACCGCGACCGCGAACGTGACGGTGACCGGAACCTTCGATGCGCGGCTCGATCCCATGAACCGCACAGGTAACGGTGGCGAAGATACTCTTTCACGCAACTTCAACTGGAGCCTGCCGCTGGTAGGTTTGCCTGGACGCAGCGGTCTCGACCTGGGTCTCTCGCTGGCCTACAACTCACTCGCTACCTGGACGGTAAATGGTACTTACGTCTCGTTTGATGATGACCACGGGTTCCCAGCTCCAGGTTTCCGGCTCGGTTTTCCAGTGATTCAAGGAGCCGCCTACAACTCGCAGGCGGGCAAGTATTCGTATCTGCTTATCACGCCCTCTGGCGCTCGCGTTGAGTTGCGACAAGTGGGTTCTTCGGCTCAATATCAATCCGTAGATTCTTCTTACCTGCTCCTCGATACGAGTTCAAATCCGATGGTCCTTCGTTCCACAGACGGTACGCAACTCTCGTATGCCTTGAGGGGTAGCGATTATGTGTGCACTCGGATCATGGATCGTAACGGCAACTTCATCAGTGTGAACTACGATGGTGGCCGCATCGACACGGTCGTAGACACACTCGCGCGCACCATCAAGTTTAACTACGACAGTAACGGTCTGAGCACTATCACCCAGACCTGGACGGTGAACGGGCAGGCCCAGACGCACCCTTGGGCCTCATTTGCTTATGTCAACCGAACCATCCAGACAAACTTTCAGGGTCTTTCCGTAATCGGGCCGCAGAATGGCGATAGCATTCACGCTTTGACGCAAGTCACCCTGGCCGACGGCTCACACTTCAACTTTGATTACACGTCGTGGGGACAAGTCTGGAAGATCAGCCAGTATACCGGCGAGACTAGCAATCATGTGCTGAACTATCGCTCTTACAACCTACCGCTAAACAACAGCACGGTACAGACAGATTGTCCGCGCTTCACCGAACGCCATGACTGGGCTGAGAACTGGAATCGCGACGGAAATGGCAATGCCCAGGAAGTCGTTACCGCCTTTGCCGTGCCTTCTTCGGCGACAATTCCGGGAACATCGCAGACGGGAACGTTCACACAGGTGACTTTGCCCGATTACACTTATCACAGGATTTACTTTGGCAGAGCGAGCGGGTCACCGACCTGGCAAAATGGCCTGCCGTTGCTCACCGAAACATACGATGCCGGCAACACTAAACAACGCTGGGTGACGACTACTTGGACGCAGGACGACGCGAATGTTTCCTATCCACTGAATCCGCGCGCGACAGAGACTAACATCTACGATCCCGCGGGCAATCGCGCGCGCTCGCGTGTCGACTACGCGACTTTCAATCTGCCCGACGGCACTAGTTGCCATTACCCGCAAGACACTTTCGAGTACCAGGCCGATGCCACGACGGTCTTGCGCCGCACGCACACGGACTACAACATTGCGTCGACCTACACCAGCCGGCGCATCATTGGGTTGCCGTCGGCCAAATACCTTTGTGACGGAGCCCAGGGAGAAGTCCCCTGTAACGATGGCAGCGGCGCCTCGCTCTTTTCGAAGGTTGCGTTTCAATATGACGGATCGGCGTCGATTCAAGGCGCAGGTGCGCCGGTACAGCACGACAACACAACCTATGGCGCGAGCTTCGTTGCGGGACGCGCAAATCTTTCGAGCGCTACACGCTACGATGTAAACAACACATCTCAATTCACGGTCTCGACCATGCAGTACAACACGGCGGGCGCGGTGGTCACGACTCGTGATCCATTGAATCACGGTGTGACCGTCAGTTATGCGGATTCTTTTTCAGACGGCATCGGGCGTAACACCCTCGCTTATCCCACTACCGTAACTGACGCGGACAGCTATTCGGCAACTGTGCAATATAACTTCGACTTTGGCGCAGTGACAAGCAAACAGACTCCACAGCCTAACACCGTCGCCAATATTCCGGGGCCGGTGCAGACTATCGCCTACGACTCACTCGGCCGGACTGAGCGCGTCACGAATCTGGTTAACAACGCTTATACACGGTTTGAATATCCGGCTTCGCAGACACGCGAGGACACATACGCCACCATTCAGGACAACGCGGGCGAAGCCCATTCATTCAAAATCACCGACGGGCATGGCCGCGCGATCGCCTCGGCGTCGGATCATCCGGGCAGTACGGGCGGCTTCAGCGGTCAACTGATTTACTACGATCTGATGGGCCGAACTGTGAAGACTTCCAATCCTACCGAGACCAGTGCCTCAAGCACATCGGGCAATCCTTATGACTGGCCGGCTATTGGTGACGATGCGGTCGCCGGTTGGATTTACACCCAGCAGACTTACGACTGGAAAGGGCGCCCGCTGGTGACCACCAACCCCAGCACTACAGGTAACCCTGCTGACACTACGACTAAAACAGCGAATTATGACGGTTGTGGCTGTGCCGGTGGCGAAGTTGTAACGCTGACTGATGAAGCGAACCGGCGGCAAAAACTCTACAGCGACGTTCTGGGCCGCCAGTGGAAGGGGGAAGTTCTGAACTGGGACAGCACCGTCTATTCGACGACTACCAGCACCTTCAGCGCGCGCGACCAGGTCAAACTGTTGCGCCAATTCCAGGGCGTGGCTCCCACCGACCCGAACGATTTGAGTTGTCCCAGCGGCGGCTGCCAGCAAACCACAATGACCTATGACGGTTATGGCCGTTTGCAGACCAAACATGTGCCGGAACAGAACGCCAGCACGGCCACCGTCTACGCTTACAACACCGACGACACTGTGCAGTCGGTAACTGACGCTCGTGGCGCGAGCGCGACTTACACTTACAACGCGCGACATCTGGTGACCATCATCAGCTACAGCGCGCCCGCAGGCATTACTCCGACATCGAATGTTTCGATCGCTTACGACGCGACGGGGAATAGGACTTCGATGACTGATGGTCTGGGTAACAAGAGCTATGTTTATGATCAATTGTCGCGAATGGCATCAGAATCACGGTACATCAGTGATCTCGGCCAGTCTTTCAGTCTCAACTATCAATACAATTTAGCCGGCGAACTGACTAGTATCACTGATCCCTTCAACGCTCAGGTCGGATACAATCATGACAACACGGGTCGAGTCTCGGGTGTCACCGGTGCCGGTTACGCGAACGTCTCGACGTACGCTTCGAACATTCAATTCCGCGCCACGGGTGCTACTAAACATTTGGATTACGGCAACTCGCTCAAGCTTGATCTCTCGTACAACAGTCGACTGCTTAACACACAATTCGATGTGACGAATGGCGGCGGATCTAGAGTAGCCGGTTGGCAATATCAATACGGAAATGACGGACGGCTGAGTTACTCGCACGACTTGCGTGACGATCGCCTAGATCGAGCATACATCTATAACCAATCGACCCGGCTTGTCCAGGGAATGTCCGGTTCTGAGGCCCGTGGTAATAATGTCTACCCGTACACCGGACCTTATAAGCAAACGTACTTCTTTGATGTGTGGGGTAACCTGACTGACCGCTCAATGCGCATTCACGGCTATATGGGCTATCCCAGCACCAGCTACTATCACGATAACTATGTGAACAACCGCAACACGGGGGGTGATAGTCAACCGTGGATCTATGACGAGGATGGCCGTATCACGAACGACCGCACTCGACTATACTCGTTCGATGCTGCGGGACGACAGACTTACAACTCGCAAAACGGTATTTATCGCTCGTTTGATGGCGATGGACAGATTCTCAAGAAGATCGAGAACGGGTCCGTTAAATACTATTTGCAGTCCAGCGTGGTTGGGGGAACCGTCACTGAATTGAATCAGTATGGCCAGAAGCAGCGAGGCTATGTCTATCGCGAAGGCGAGGTTCTCGCGAAGCAGGAAGGTGGGCAGGTACTTTGGAACCATGATGAACCATCAGGCACCAGCAGCCAATGGAGCAATTCGAGCGGCGCTACATCAAACCGTGTTGAGATGGATCCGCTGGGAACTCAGGTAGATGAAAACGGTGGGTTCAGCGGCGGCGGCTTCAGCTCCAATCCGATCGGGTTTTATGGCGATACCAACAACATGTGTGGAGGCTGTGCTGCCGGCAGCGCCGGTATCGCGTGTACCGGCGTAATGAATTATCGGGGTAGTCTATCATGGCAGTCTTTCATGACGTTTGGGTTAGAAGGGGTCACTTACCATTCGGAAGCAAGTCAGACAGCCCAAAGTAGCAGTTCGTTCAGGGAACTTAACGCAGATGGAACGCCAGGCGACCTGATTGATACAGGAGTTGGCGCACCCGACACGCGAATGGCTCCGATAAACATGACCCTCCTGAGCATTACTCTGAGGTTTAGCTCGACGCCCAGCTTACTGGTTAGCCCTGTTGGTCCGCCGCAGAAAACTCCTGACCCAGCATTATTGAAGCAATATCTCAGCGAATGCATTAACGAGCTATGGGCGGGGAGAGTTAAGCTGATCGACTTCGCTTCTTCAAAGAAAGGACATAACGGCAGTGCGAATATTTCCTACGGAGGGGGAGGGGTAGCAGGAAGAGCAAAAATTACGAACGATGTTAGTTTGAGTATGAGCGGTATTGACCTCTTAAGAAAACAGGTGCTTACCGGCGGTCTCTATACTGGTCCGCTATCTGGGGATGCTCTTGGTATCACTTACCCACGGTCCTTCGAGGTCCGCATTGAGTCGGAGGGAGATACGCTGCGCGTTAGTCCCTACAGAAATTACACCGGAAGTGATGTGGACCGTCCTGGTGTCGAGGACACACTTCCAGGACTTGCTCGGCTCTTAGGCGGAGGGAATATAGGACGAGGAAACTTCTTAGGAACACAAATTCATGAGCTAGGTAATTCAATCGGGGGCATAACGGGGTGGGACATTGGGGACAAGACCGCTTCAAATCCAGGTGACGATGATTCCGGCATTCAGCTTCAGGGTTGTGTGTGGCTAAAGTTTGGCGGTCCCTAGAAACGTATAACTCCAGGGACAACTTAAATGAGAATAACATTCTTAGCGCTTGGCGGGCTCTTACTGCTTTGTGCGTGCGAAATGGCAAATAGTCGCTTTTCACGAGAATCGCCGACGCGCTCTCAAATCAAGCATGTGTTAACTACACGCCTCAGTTCTCTTAACAAGCACGGGTTGTCACCATTCAAAGTTTCAGTGAATGAGTTGGGCAAGCAAGATCTGCGCGTAACTTATTTTGTCGACGAGCTTCACGGGTGGGCTGGCGGCGGCGGCGAGCTATTCAAGACGTCAGATGGGGGAACCACTTGGCAGTCGGTCAAGGTTCAAATTCCGAGTGGTGCCAATATAGGTAAAGTTCTGTTTCCTACTCAGCCCGAGGGTTGGTTGATTCTCGAAAAAACCAGCCCTTTTGTCGTGAACTACAGAGAAAACCATTTTTGGCTTATGCACACTCTCGACGCGGGTCAAACTTGGCAACTTCAGTACGACCGAAGTGATGCTAAGGCAACAAGTCTGTTCGTAGACGACAGGGGCAACGGTTGGCTTTCGGGTGCTCAGTACGATGGAATAGGCCGTTTTAGCTACTTAATACTCTACACTGCGGATAAGGGCAAGAATTGGGAAGACCTCTCACAGAATCTCAAGACAAGTGTAGCGGCGAAGAAGAGCACAACTCCGGAGGAACTCAATGATGTAATCGTTGGGGGGTTTTCGTTCCATTCTCCTAAGACAACGATCATAACTGGTCACAGAGACGTATTTGCTACTGATGACGAAGGGAAGAATTGGGCGCAAATCGCCTCCATTGAAGACAGATCGGATCAGCAAAGCGCTATTCGTCATTTTGGCACGGCAAGCGATTCCATGTGGTTTGCTCGATCAACAGATAGCACCGAGGGAGTTCATAGCGGTTTAGCGGTTGAACAAGACGATCATTCCTGGGGGGAATACGAGCTGGATGGAGTTTATTTTGCAGATGTGGTGTCATTATCGGGAGGTGAATTCTTGGGGTGTGGGTACATGAAGACAATCGAGCGCTCGGAAGAAAAATCCACATTAATGACAGAGGGTTTGGTTCTTTACACCTCAGACAAAGGAAGAAGTTGGTCGATTGTCTACCGAAATGCAAATGTGAAGAGTATCAACTCACTCGCTTCGATCAATCTCAATCACGTTCGAGCGGTAGGCGATAACGGACTGATTCTTCGGCTCCAACATTCCCCTGTGGAAGCACCTGCCGCCCGTTGAGTCCCGCAGAAACTTCGACCGGTGGCAAATCTCTGCATCGATGCGGTAGTCGATGCTACTGTCAAGTACCTTCGCGACGCGGCCCGAGAATCCGTTCCGCTCTTGCTCAACACTTCCGGAGCGGCTGGCCTGACTAGTGCCCAGGAGGGCTTACGTTCTGGCGTCAGCGATGGGTGAATCGGCTATGGGAAGTACAATGACCGAGGGGTGGGGTCCAACCAAAGCGCAGAAGGGCTACGAACCGCCGAACAAGAAGGCCACGCAGTTAGGGAATACGGAAAAGGGCGATGGTTATCTATTTAGGGGCAGGGGTTACGTGCAAATAACCGGTCGCGGCAACTATCAATACTGGGCCGATAGACTAGGGGTTGACATCGTGGGTGATCCGGACTTGGCATTAGTACCAGAGACGGCGGCCACAATTGCGGTTAACGGAATGAAGGAGGGAAGATTTACTGGTGAGAGTTTGGATGATTACATCAACGATAATGGAACTGATGTTATGAAGCAAGCGCCTCCCGCCGCGAGTGATAAACTCGCGGCTCTCTTTGACAGGAGACTGAAAGGAGGCGCTATGGAGACAATATATATCGGCGTTGACTTTCATGCACGACAACAAACGATCTGTTATT
>WNFR01004051.1_pt1 | contig 15137 bp, 9 predicted proteins | sample 5400221 | NCBI WGS metagenome assembly WNFR01 (sample SAMN13153357, study PRJNA577476) | soil metagenome | isolation source: 40 cm soil under Madrone tree | place: USA:California | collected 2016-06-14 | reverse complement strand
TGGCGGTGGCGGGTGCCGGACGTGGATCGCCGAGCGCGATCCAAACATTCGGGTCCGTCTGCGACTGCCGTTTCACGAAGCGGTACTCGGTCTGCGACCAAAGCAACACGTCTGCGGTTTGGTTATCGAGGATGAACTCGCCGTGATCTGTCTTGACGGTGAGCACCGCGTGCCCATCCCCTTGCTTGTCACGCACGACCGTGACGAGCAGCGCCTGGCGGGGCCAGCCGGCCTGCATCAGCAACTTGCGCTTGAGCAAGACGTAATCCTCGCAGTCGCCGAAGCCGTCGTCGGGATAATTCCACCGCTCGGCCACACCCCAATGTTCGACGTCGGTCAATGGCTTGACCGCGTCATTGACCCATTCGTTGGTCCGTACGAGCTCATTCCAATCTTGACTCGTCAACACGACGTCGGTCGGCGCGAGTGGCGCCGTGTCGCATTCCGGCGCGTATTCCACGCAGAACTCTTTCCATCCGACCGGCGCGCGAGCGGCGGCGCCGAGCGAAATGAATAGGGCCCGTTCGCTCGCGGCATGGGCTGGCATCATCGCCAGCGCCCCAGCCAGCGCGATGCCCGCGAGCCCGGCTGCCAGCCCTTCGGCAGGACGCCATTTCATTGTTGTGACCCTCCCTGGTCTTGAGGACCACATTTCCACGGACGATTTGAACCGCCGCTAATCGTGCAAAGTCATTTTGATGCGAAGCCAAATAAACAGCTGGACGAATGCGGTGATTATTCGAGGCGAATTCAAGTAAAATTGAAACTGATACAATTTGAGTCGGTTGCCGGCATTAACGCGCCGGATGCCGTCCGATGTTGTCCTTGCTGCGCTCGGAGGCCCGGCGTTAAGAACCAGCAGGCTTCGCCCACGTCATGGCGGTGACGAAGAGCGCGGCCGGCGGCGCTCTTGCGCGCAGGGTCTAGCCCATCCGAGGCCTATTCCTGATTTACTCCGTGGTGACCCTCTCCAGCGGAATGTGCGCGCTGGGATCTGCCGCCAGGGTGAGGCAGTGCATGCTTGCCCGAACGCCCGGGTCAGCCTATGTGAACCCAGCCGCTCGCTTCAGATCCCTTCAAATCACTTTGCAGCAACAAGCATGGTCGATCAGCCCCGCCGCGAACGCATGTTCAACGTGCCCGCGACCATAGTCGTGCTGCTCATTGTGCTCGGACTCATTCAGGCCGTGCTCATGTTTGTGCTGACGGCGGAGCAGACGACCGAGTTTCTGCTACTATTTGCCTTCATCCCTGCACGTTACGACGCCAGCGTGCTCTCCGACGTCGCCTGGCCCGGAGGTTGGGCAGCCGACATCTGGACATTCGTCACTTACGCACTCATCCACGCCGATCTCAGCCACTTGCTCTTCAACGCCGTGTGGTTGTTGGCTTTCGGCTCCCCGGTTGCACAACGATTCGGATCGCTGCGATTCATGGCTTTCATGGCGCTGAGCGCTGCCGCCGGCGCCGCCGTGCATCTCCTCACCCATTTCGGCGAATTGTTGCCGATGGTCGGCGCCTCGGCTGCGATTTCCGGAGCGATGGCCGCGGCGACACGGTTTGCGTTCCAGCGAGGCGGTCCGCTCGAACTATGGCGAGATCGTGCCGAGGCGTCTCGGGTACCGGCAGCGCCGCTCGCCGCCAGCCTTCGCGATCAGCGCGTGATCGCATTCCTGGTGGTCTGGTTCGGCCTGAATATTCTCTTTGGGGTGTTCTCCCTAGGCATGCCGGGCGTGGAGCAGGCAATCGCATGGCAGGCGCATATCGGCGGGTTCTTGGCCGGTCTTCTGGCATTTTCCGCATTCGATCCCGTTCCGAGTGCGAGCGCTCCCAAGGGCGGGCAAGGGCAGAGACCGGTCTGAGCGCCTTGTGAAACCCGCTCGGCGCGAGACCCACCCGACGCCAGCCGTGCCGAGCACCTTGCGGCATCGAGCGTTCCGATCGATAATCTATTGTCACGGCAGCGCCGCCGAGCGCGTCGATAACGAGAGCCCGGCGAGACCGTTGGTCTCGCGGCGCGGCTTTCGGGTCGCGCGGGCGGATGGCGCGGCTGACGCGACGGAACTCGATGGCAAATCGAGCATTATTGACACGGCGCTCCGTGGGCCGGAGAGAGCCGGTCAAGGGAGGCGACCCATGCACGTCAAGAGCATTCTTTCCGCCAAGGGCGGCAATGTGTTTTCCATCGAACCCACCGCGACCCTCGAAACCGCGGTGCGCACGCTCGCTGAGCATAAGATCGGCGCGCTGCTCGTGCTCGGTCCGGATCGGCGGATTATCGGCATCCTGTCGGAGCGCGACATCGTGCGGGTGCTCGCGGAGCAAGGCGCAGACGTGCTCACGAAACCACTCGCACAAGTCATGACGCGCAAAGTCTTCACCTGCAACCCGGCTGAGACCATCGGCGTCATCATGGAACGCATGACCGCGGGCAAATTTCGCCACGTCCCGGTGATCGAGCAGGACCAGGTGGTCGGCGTGGTGTCTATCGGCGACGTGGTCAAGTACCGGCTTCAGGAAATGGAGCACGAGTCCGCAGCTCTGCGCGACTACATCCAATCGGCCTAACGTGCTGGGCACCCCGGGCTCGGCTACTGTGGGCAAGTCTGGTGCGACCGGGTCCCTTTGAATGCCGGCAACCGCAAGTTCGCGCATCTGGCCCGAGCCCATATTTGCAAGCAGCGTGCTACTGCCGAAATAGCAGTTACCCGACCAGGGACCAGAGAGTTGAGCGCGGCCGTGACGTCGGATAAGGCCATGTGCTCATCTCGATTCCGGCCATTTGCCCGAACAGTTGCCGGCCGAATGCGGCGCCGACGGTGCCAGGTGAGGCCTTGTCTGGATGAGCCCCCACAAAGACGGGATTAGCTCCAGATCAATTTGGACGCCCGGCGCGCTCGACTGAGAAATCCGTTAGAGGTGCCGATCGGCGGATACCATGAGGGTGGGGTGAATAGAGGCAGGGCTACGCCATGCGTATAGAGGGCGGGGACAGGTTTGATCTCGCCATTTCGCAGCTTCAGGCGCAGGACTTCGCGGGCGCTGAAAAAAATCTATTGAAAGTGCTCAAGACCCAACCGGGACATGTAGGCGCGCTGAACACATTGGCCATCTTACTGGCTCGAAATGGCAGACACGCTCAGGCCGAGAAATATTTTCTCAAGGCTATTCAAGTATATCCAGCCTCGGAGGCCACGTACTACAACTACGGAATTACGCTCAGAGCGCTTGGCCGGCTGCCCGAAGCGCGCGAGATGTTTGGCAGGTCGCTCGCGATAAATCCGTCTTCTTCGGATGCCTGGAATAATTGCGGCGTCGTACTTTCAAACCTGGGTGATTTTCAATCCGCCATCGCCGATTTTGACAAAGCCATTTCATTAAATCGTGGAAACGCTGCCGCATATGCCAACAAGGGCAAGGCGCTCGCGGAACTAGAACGCTTGGAGGAAGCTCGTGCCGCCTATGCCCAAGCCATCGTAATCAGCCCTAATCTGCCTGAAGCGTCGCTTGGTTTGGGTCAAGTCTTCAGTGAGCTCAGGCGCCACAGCGAAGCGCTTGCGGCCTATGACCGTGCAATTTCACTAAAGCCAGATTTGGCGGAAGCTTGGTTCGGTCGTGGCCAGGCATTAATGACATTGAGACGCTTTGCTGAGGCGTATACCGCCTATGACCAGGCCATCAAGCTAATGCCGGAGCTCGATTACGCGTTCGGTAAGTGGCTGCTTGCGAGAATGTATTGTTGTATTTGGGAGGACATTCAGAAGGCGTACAAACGAGTTCTGGTCGAGGTCTCGAGGCGAAGGAAGGCAGCAACACCGTTTAGCCTATTGTCAATTCCATCCACCCCGTGCCAGCAAAAAATCGTGGCGGAAACGTATGTTGAGGACAATTTTCCGGCGATAGCGAATGTATCCGTATCGTCCGACAGGTTTCATTCTGGCAAGATCCGGATCGGGTATTTTTCCGCTAATTTTTGGGACCATGCCGTTGCGCACCTGATCGCCCAATTATTTGAACTCCACGACCGCTCCCAGTTTGAAGTTTTCGGGTTTTCGTTTGGCCCCTCTGCCGAGGACGACATGCGACGGCGATTGACCGCCGGCCTCGATCAGCTGATCGATGTTAAAGGTAGATCGGACAAAGAGATAGCTGAGTTAGCCAGAAATCTGCAGATCGGTATCGCCGTTGATCTCATGGGTTTCACGGAACAGTCGCGGACCGGGATTTTTGCGCATAGAGCCGCGCCCATTCAAGTCAATTATCTGGGATTTGCTGCTACGATGGGAGCAAATTACATCGATTACATTATTGCCGATAAGATAGCGATTCCGCCCGAGGAGGCGGAGTTCTACAGCGAAAAGATTGCGTACCTTCCATATAGTTTTCAGGTCAATGACAGAACGCGTCGGATCTCGGATCGCCGTTTCACGCGAGATGAATTAGGTCTGCCAGTAAACGGGTTCGTTTTCTGCTGCTTTAATAACAGTTACAAGATCACCCCCGACGTATTCGGTATTTGGATGGGGCTGCTCACAAAGCTCGATGGAAGCGTTTTGTGGTTGTCGGGGAGCAATGCATCGGCAGTCAAGTCGCTCCGCGCGGAAGCTACGCGCCACGGAATAGGAAGCGAGCGCATCGTGTTTGCCGAGCGCATGGATCATCTTTCAGATCATCTTGCGCGTCACGCAGCTGCGGATTTATTTCTGGATACCTTCTATTATAACGCACATACGACGGCGAGCGACGCGCTTTGGGCTGGTCTCCCCCTCGTTACCCGAATGGGCGATACGTTTGCTGCGCGCGTCGCAGCAAGTCTCCTCAATGCGGTTGGATTGCCAGACCTCATTACCCGGACGTCCGAGGAATATGAGCAGCTCGCTCTTGAGCTGGCGATTGACCGAGACAAGCTGTTCCTTATCAAAAAGCGGCTGGCGGATAACCGGCTAAAGTACCCATTGTTCGATACGGAATTGTTCGCCAAACACATTGAGAGTGCGTATCAACAAATGTGGGAGAGGCATCGTGCGAACTTGAAGCCTGACCATCTTTCTGTTGAACCGTCGCAGTCCAGCTGAGGGTCAAGCGTTTCGAACGAGAAACTGCAAGCTGTTATGACGTGTCGATTCGCGGGAGCAGGACGCTTCGATGAATAGAAAACACCGCCGTGCCATGCGTGTGCAGGGCCGAGCCGTTGGCGTCGACAGCGCCCGAGCCCACCCGTCGCCGATGCCGACGGTGGGCCACCTGTTCGGCCAGGCCGTCTGGCACCAACACCACGGAAAGCCGAACGAGGCGGTCAAGCTCTACAAGCAGGTCCTTGCGCTTCAGCCGGATCACGCCGAAGCCTGCAACAATCTCGGCTGCGTGCTCCTCGCGCAGGGCAAGCGGGATGCCGCCAGCGATTATTTCCAGCGGGCACTGATCCTGCTGCCGCAGCTGTTTGATGATTTCGACAGCATCGTTGCGATGCTGGTCGCCGTGAACCCGCCACTTGGGGAGGAAATGAAACGTGCCGCAGGCGCCTGGCCACAGCATTTGCCGACCCGCGACTTGCTCGGGCCCTCCTTTACGGACATTTACGCCGACGCGCTGCTGCGCCACGTGCTCGAATCCACCACCATCCGAAACGTTGAGCTCGAACGGCTCCTCACCTCGATCCGCGCCGACTTCCTTGGGTTCGCCGCAGATGGCGGTACCAACCTCGATGATGATGATGCGGTGGCCTTTGGCTGCGTCCTGGCAAAACAATGCTTCATCAATGAATACGTATTCGCGATCACGTCCGAGGAGGTGGACCGCGCGGAACGGCTCAAGCAGAAGCTGGTCGAGGCGCTGGCGAAACACTCGACCATTTCACCGCTGTGGCCGTGCGTCGCCGCGATGTACTTTCCACTTCATTTGCTGCCCAATGCGCAGGCGCTGCTCGATCGAGCATGGCCTCGCGTTTTGATCGAGCTCTTGACCCAGCAGGTGCGCGAGCCCTGGGAAGAACGGCAATACCGCGATTTGATCCCGCGCCTGACGCCCATCGACGACGGCGTATCGGTGCAGGTGAGGGAACAATACGAGGAGAATCCCTATCCACGATGGGTGCATGCCGCCTCGGTAGCGGAGCCGACCGCGATCGACGAGCACCTGCGTAATCAATTCCCCTCGGCTCCTTTCCGTCCATTCGCGAATGGCACTGGCATTGATATTCTCGTTGCTGGGTGCGGCACCGGACGGCATCCTATCGAGCTCGCGCGCAAGTACTGGGACGCGCGCGTCCTCGCCATCGATCTCAGCCTTACCAGCCTGTGCTACGCCAAGAGGAAAACGCCGGCCGCGCTCGCGAGTAGGATTGAATACGCGCAAGCCGATCTGCTCGAGCTAGGCTCGATCACGCGGTCGTTCGATCTGATCGAGGTGAGCGGGGTGTTGCATCATCTGGCGGAGCCGCTGGCAGGCTGGTGTGCGCTGCTTTCCCTCTTGCGCTCGGGCGGGCTCATGCATGTGGGACTCTATAGTGAACTCGCGCGGCATGACATCGCCGCCGCCCGCCAGTTCATCGCCGAGCGAGGCTACCGCCCCACCGTGGACGACATTCGCCGCTGTCGCCAGGACCTCTTGAACTCCCCGCTCAAGGGCGTTGCCATGGCCGGGGATTTCTTCAGCACCAGCGAGTGCCGCGATCTCCTGTTCCACATCCAGGAGCATCGTCTGACGATACCGGAGATCAAAGGCTTCCTCGCCGAGAACGATTTGAAATTTATCGGCTTTGAGTTTCCGCCGCGGCTCATGCAGCACTATCGCAATCTATTCGGCGGTGACCATTTGATGCGCGACCTCGATCGTTGGCATGCTTTGGAAAGCGAGAGGCCCGACACGTTCGCCGGCATGTACCAGTTCTGGGTGCAAAAAAATTGAAAGCGCAGTTCTGCACCCCGTGAGAACGCGCGACTCTGGCAGTTGTGCGCTCGCGCGCTGCATGCGCCTCGAGGGAATCATCACCGCAAGAGAGGCCCCGAGCGGAGTGTTGCTTGCCCGTATGCGCGTCCACACCGGCATCACCGAATTTGCCCTTGACGGGGGCAGGCGCAGTTCATTCCGCCAGATCCAAGCGACGAGCACCGACGACGCTGATTGTGCTAATCTGATGATAGTTCAATAGCTTATGTTGTTAAAATGGGAGCCGGGGGAAGCGTTACGGTGACTCCCTTTCGCGCACAAATGGCCCCTTCAGCCAAGTGTTCTTTCGGCAACACCCGGCTGAAAACTGCATTTGCGGGTGTTCAAACTGCCTCTTTGTCGTTGCCTGTCGGAACATGTGCGTTAGTGTGGGCGTGCGACGGAGGGGGGCATTCCCAAGGTCGCCCTTTCCGGTCAGTCCGGTGCCTAGGGGACAACGAAGGCAACGGAAAGAGCGGATGGTGAGGGGAGCTAAGGGGACCTTCCAGGGTGAGCAGCGCCCGAGGAGATCAATCCCTCCCACGACAACATATGGAGGTTGAGATGAAGATGGTGAAAAGTCTTCTCCTCGGGACGGCCGCGGGACTTGTTGCGGTCGCTGGGGCGCAAGCCGCCGACATGCCGGTCAAGGCAGCGCCGGTGAATTACGTGAAGATCTGTAGCCTTTACGGCGACGGCTTCTACTACATCCCGGGCACCGATATCTGCCTCAAGATTGGCGGATATGTTCGTGGCGAATACTTCTATAACTACGGCTCCAGCGGCACGAACGGCCCGTTTGCCGGCGTCTCAGGCACGAAGGACCGGTTCGACGGGCAGGACTTCCTGATGCGGACCCGCGCCTATGCCTGGTTCGACAGCCGCCAGCAAACCGAGTACGGGACCCTTCGCAGCTACCTGCAGATCGGTGTGAACTACGACAGTCCCGGCTCCACGAACACCAACTTTAGCGCCAACCGGGCCTTCATCCAGTTCGCTGGGTTCACGATCGGCACCGCGCAGTCGTTCTACGACTTCTATTCTGCGCCGGCGAGCTCGTTCTTCGGCCCACCCTCGAGCGACACCGGTGACAGCGGCTGGAAGGTCTTCGCCTATACCGCGCAGTACGGCAACGGGTTCTCGGCGACCTTCTCGTTCGAAGAGCCCCGCGCGATCGCGGCGGTATCGGGGGGGACGCCGGCCACTAACGCCGGCATACTCAACACCCAGTTTGGCAACCCGCTCATCGGCACCACCAGCGACGTGGACAGAGCCAAGATCCGGTTCCCGGACATCGTCCAGAACTGGCGTGTCGACCAGGCTTGGGGCAGTGCGCAGTTGATGGTGGCCGCGCACGACGCCAGCGCCGGCTACTTTGCTAACAGCGCCGCCGGCTGCGTGAGTGCTGTGCAGGGCGCGGCTGCCGTTGGTACTATCACCGGCTCCGAGGTCTGCGGCCATCCCGCCGACAAGCTGGGCTGGGCGGTCGGCGGCGGTTCTAAGTTCAACCTTGCCCAGGGCGACTACTTCCAGTGGCAGGTGAACTACACCCAAGGTGCGGTCCGCTATGCGGCCCAGACCATCCCTGGCGGCTTCGGAGGAGTCAACCAGTTTAACGGTGGCAGCCTCGGCTACGGCTTCTTCAGCGACGGCGTGGTCAACACCCAGACTGGTGCCGTCCAGTTGACAACCGCGATTGGCGTGAACGCCGCCTACGATCACCTGTGGACGCCGCAACTCCGTACGTCGGTCTACGGCTCGTGGCTCACCACCAGGTACAGTGACGCGGCCAACACGGCGATCTGCAATGCGCAGACCAACTCTGCCGCTGGTGCGGTCAGCTTCCAGGGGGGCATCGTGGCGCCCGGCCCAGCCGGAGCCTTGCTTGGGAGCTCCACCATTGGGGGCTGCAGCAACAACTGGAACCTGTGGATGGTCGGCTCCCGCAGCCAGTACAACTTCACGCCGTGGTTCTATGTGGGCTTCGACGTGCTCTACGCGAAGATAGAGACGGCATCGAATGGGGCGATTGTGACCTACACGACCAACACCGCGAAGCCAACCGCGCTCTACTCGGTCACCAATCAGGACAACTACGGACTTCGCATCCGTGTCCACCGCGACCTCGTTCCCTGAGGCTCGCGTAATAAGTTGAGCTGACGACCCCCGGCGGGGCAACTCGCCGGGGGCTTTTCTGTCTTGCGGGGAGCGGTGCAACGAGCGCTGCGGCCGCCGTTAATATCCGGCCGCCTCATCACAAGATGCGATGAAGGCCGCGATTCGGCTTCCGGTCTGAGGCTGGGTGAGTCGGGGGGCGTGACCCTCGTCGGCCACCTCGACCACGTCCAGGCTGCCGCGGCCATCCCGCATGGCCTTGACGGTCGCTTGGGAGAGAATGTCGGACTTGGTGCCGCGCACCACCATGACGGGGATGCGGGCAAGGGCGTCGAATTCCTTCCACAACGGCGGCAGCGGCCGCTCCGGGGTAAGGCCCGCAAGCGTCGTTGCGAGCCTCGGGTCGTAATCCGCCACAATGCGCCCGTTCGCCTCTTTGAACGTCCGCCGGGCGAAGGCAAGCCAGTCGGCATCCTCCCACTTTGGAAAATGGCTGCCGAACAGCCGCTGCAGGATATCCGCCGCCTCGCGAAAGCTTGCCGGCTGCGGCAGCTTGCCGACGTAGCTTTTGATTCGCATCAGGCCATCGGACTCGATCACCGGCCCGATGTCGTTGAGCACGCAGCCGGCGACTGCGGTAGGACGGGCCACGGCGAGCAGCATCGTCAAGATGCCCCCGCGCGACGTTCCGACGAAGGCCGCCCGGCCGATGCCGAGCGCCGTGAGGACCGCGAGCAGGTCGGCGAGCTCGACCTGCAGGTTGTAGTTCGCCGGATTGCGGTCGTAGTCCGATATGCCGCGCCCACGATAATCCAGCGCCAGGACGAGACGCTCGCGATCACTCGAGAGGACGAGCGCCAGGTCTTCGAAATCGGCCGCTGTACGCGCCAGGCCGGGTAGACAAACGACCGGCAGAGCGCTCGACGCGCGGGTGCCGTGGGCGCGCACGTGCAATCGCAGGCCGTCCTGCGCTGTCACGAACAGGCTTCTGCCGGCCGCGGGCATGGCGTTCGGCGCGCTCGTTGCGCGCGGTGCGGTGGCTTTGGCATGCGTTTGACGATCGATCAATTGCACCGAGGGAGGATTAACTGCCATAGTGACGCCTAGGGCGGATTAGTCTGAAGCATCCATCAGGCGGGAGACGATCCATGCGGTTCGTATTCATAATAGCGGCCATTGCAGCCGCAATCTTGATCGACGTTCGCCCCAGCCGGGCCTACCAAGGTCCGTGGTGCGCGGGCACGAGTAGGGGCAGCGGTTCATTCGTTTACAATTGCAGTATGCGAACCTTCGAACAATGCGTCTCCGAGGTGATTGCCGGCAACCGCGGATTTTGCGGTCCAAACCCGTATTACCGCGGGCCCGAACCTGCTCCGGCCAGGGGCAAGCGGAAGCGCTATTATTATTGATGATCTGCTCATTCCTGCGGATGCCCTCGTCCGTTCCAGCCCTCCGGTCACCCGCGGGCTTGACCACGCAAGTCGGATTTATCCGACTTGCGCAGTTAAGCTGCCCGAAATCGGGTAAACCCGATTTCGGGTGGTCCATCTTCTTCGTAAAAATTTTTTACGAAGTAGATGGATTGCCGGGTCAAGCCCGGCAACGACGGCTGCGGTGACACGCGCCGGCCGATGATAACTTCGCATCGATTGCCGGATGTCGGGCAGATGCTACGCGAGGCCGTCACGCTGCAGCAACAGGGGCAACTGCGCGAGGCCGAGAAAATTTACACGCGCGTGCTGAAGGCAGCGCCTGATCAATTCGACGCGCTCAATCTCCTCGGCGCTATCAAAGCGCAGCGCGGACAAGCGGGAGAAGCCTACCGGCTGATCACGGCCGCGCTCGCGGTCAACCCGCGCGCTGCGGATGCATGGGTCAATCTGGGGATCGTGCTGCACGCGCTCAAGCGGGATCAGGAGGCGCTCGAGAGCTTCGACAAAGCTCTAGCATTGAAGCCCGGCGATGCTGATGCGCTCTATGAGCGCGGCAATACGTTGCTGGCGCTGGGACGTGCGCAGGACGCACTTGCCGCCTTCGACGAAGCCTTGGCGCTGCTCCCTGGTCATGCCCAAGCGAGGCTCAATCGCGGCCTCGCTTTGGCCGGCCTCGGACGCCACGAGGAGGCCATCGCCGATTTTGCAGCCGCGTCAGCGACGCCGCCCGGCAGTCCGGCGGCGCACTACAACCGCGGTATAAGTCTGTTCAACCTGGGTCGCTACGCAGAAGCGGTTACCGCTTACGATCGAGCACTGTCGCTCGCCCCGGATCACGTCAAGGCGCTGAACAATCGCGGCTTCGCCCTGCAGGCGCTAAACCGCCACGACGAGGCCTTGGCGAGCTATTCCAAAGCGCTCGAACTGCGAAGGGATTTTGCCGATGCGCACTTCAATCAGGCGATCGCGCTGTTGACCATCGGCGACTTTCGCCGCGGCTTTGAAAAATACGAATGGCGCTGGCGGCGAACCGGGATGCCTGCGCAGCGCCGCAGCTATGGCCGTCCGCTCTGGCTCGGAGAGTACCCGCTGCGAGGACGGACGATCCTGCTGCATGCGGAGCAGGGATTGGGCGATACGATCCAGTTCGCGCGCTACATCGCGCTGCTCGCGAGAGCCGGGACCAGGGTCGTGCTGGAAGTGCAACCGCAGCTCAAGGCGCTGTTGGGACAGACCGAGGGCGTGACCGCCGTCGTTGCGCGCGGCGAGCCGCTTCCTGCCTTTGATGTGCATTGCCCGCTGGGCAGCCTGCCGCTGGCCTTTAAGACGGAGGCCGCGACGATTCCGAGCACCTGCCCCTACCTCGCAGCGGACGATGCGCATATCGGCAAGTGGCGCCCGCGCCTGGAGGCGATCGCTCGGCCACGCGTGGCGGTTGCTTGGTCCGGAAATCCCGAGCACATGAACGACCGCAATCGGTCGATTCCGCTCTCCCGCCTCGCTCCGCTCTGGTCGGCCGGCACGGCGCGCTTCCTCGCCGTTCAGCGCGAGCTGCGCAGCGGCGACGCCGAATTGCTGGCGCAGGAACCGCGCGTGATACAAATCGGCACGCAGCTCGACGATTTCGCCGATACAGCCGCCGTCTTCGCCCTTGTCGATCTCGTGGTCACGGTGGACACTTCGGTCGCGCACCTTGCAGGCGCCATGGGCCGTCCGGTCTGGATCCTCGTTCCGTTCTCGCCCGATTGGCGCTGGACGCGCTCGGGCGAGAGCAGCCGGTGGTACCCGAGCGCGCGATTGTTCCGTCAGCCTTCGCTTGGCGACTGGGACAGCGTGATTCAACGTTTGCGCGGCGAGCTCGGTCACTTCGTTCGCGTGGATTGACATGCAAGCGAGCGCAACGCTGAATTAAAGGCCGCTCGTCGCCATTGATGATGCACTCGGCAGCTGCGACCAAATTGTACTGACCTAATGCGCAAGCGTGCACAAGGCGGCGGCGACGCGGGCGCAGACGCTCTCCCAGTCGCCCGCTGTCAGTTGACGGAAGAGCCGTGCGGTCGGATACCACCTCGTATCATCGCGGTCGAGCAGCCATCGCCAGTCGGGGGGGAGGGGCAGCAGAATCCAAACGGGCTTTGCAAGCGCGCCCGCGAGATGTGCAACCGCGGTGTCGATCGAGATCACCAAATCAAGAGCAGCGATCGCGCCGGCCGTTTGGCAAAAATCCGTCAGCAATGGCGACAGATCAGTGATCGTGCTGGCGGGTAGACGGGCGACATCGCCAGCACGCTCGCCGACCTGTAAGGAAAACCAGCGTATGCCGGCGATCGCGAACAGTGGCGCGAGCCGCTCGATCGGGACCGAGCGCCTACGGCCCCTTATGTTCGCCTGATTGCCAGCCCACACAATGCCAACCTTGAGGTTCTCCGTGCCGAAGCGCTCCTTCCAGACCGCGGTGCAGCCGGGATCGGCTGCAAGGTAAGGGCTCACTTCCGGGATCGTATCCGGCGTAATACCAAGAAGTCCCGGCACGCTCATCATCGAGGTCCAGCGGATTGCGCCTGGCCCCTGCAATGTGGCCACATCCGATACGACATGTTCCACCCCGATCGCGGGCTCGAGGACGGATTTTAGAATCGGGTCAGTCCACAAAGCGATGCGATAGCCAAGCTTGGCGAGATGGCTGCCGAGCATCGCGAAGTTAATATGGTCTCCTAGTCCCTGCTCCCCGCGCAGGACTAGGAGCTCATCGCGCAGAACTTCGCCATCCCACTGCGGCCACGCTGGAGGTGAAAAGTCGGGCGGAATGCCGACCTTAAGTGCGAGACGCCGCTCATACCGGGGCCAAGCCTCTAGCCAACGGCCATGCAGCAGTTCGATCATCGAGACCCCGTAGAGAACCTCATCATTGCTGGGTGCAAGCTCGAGGGAGCGTTGTGCGTCCGCCAGCCCCTCGCGGAAGCGGGCGAGTTCGTTTAATGTTTCAGCGCGGTGCAAGTGAAAAACTGCCCGGATTGCGTCGTTGCTACTGAGTTTGATCGCCCGATCGAAACACGCGACCGCTTCCTCGAACCTGTTCTCCTCCCGCAACACAGTGCCGCGGCCGAACTCTGCTTCCGCCATATCGGGCTTGATCGCCAGCGCGCGATCATAACTGGCGAGCGCTTCCTCGCGCCGGGCGAGCCGCGCCAGCGAATTGCCGCGGTTGAGGTGGAGCTCGGCGAAATCGGGCTTGGTTGCGAGCGCCCGATCGAAACTCTCGACTGCCGCTTGGTGGCGGCCCAATGCGGCCAACGCATTGCCGCGGTTCGCGTGCGCCGCGGTCAGATCCGGTCGTAACGCGATCGCGCGCTCGTAGCTTGCGACTGCATCCTCGAGCCGGGCCATCCTCTCGAGTGCGACGCCCCGGTTGCACCAGCCTTGGAAAAAATCGGGTCGAGCCGCCAGCGCGCGATCGTAGGTTTCAACCGCTTCCGCCCACCTGTTGAGCCTCATCAGCAGATCTGTGCGATTGACATACGCGTCCATGAAATCCGGCTGCAGCGTGATGGCGCGCTCGAACCTTGCCAGCGCCTCGTCCGTGCGGCCCATCTCTTTGAGCGCGGCGCCGAGAAAGTTGTGAGCAGGCGCGTGCTTGGGCGCCAGCTTGACCGCCTTGCGCAAGAATTCGACGGCTTCGGTGAAGCGCTTGAGCTCACTGCAGGCAAGTCCGAGCAGGCAGAGGGCGTCGACATTCTTCGGTTCGAATTTGAGGATCTGGGAATATCGCGCGGCTGCGTCCGCAATGGCACCGCGGCGGTGCATGTCCATCGCGTCCTGCAGCAACCGCGATGCCAGCGCGCTCGTCACCATGCGTCTCGTCCGAGCGATCTCAGTAACGCCGTTCTCATTGCCGGCCTTGACTTCTACTCATCACCCGCGGGCTTGACCCGCGGGTCCATCATTCTCGCAAGAAGATGGATTGCCGGGTCAAGCCCGGCAATGACGATTGAAGAAGCCTGCCGCAATATCTGCAGTGCCGTCAATTCTGCGCCGCCCCGCGATGCAGGTCAGCCTCGATTAAAAGCTTCGAGCTCCCTCCGAAGCGGACGCGGTAGACCTGCAGATTTTCGAGCACGCGTTGCACGTAATTGCGCGTCTCGGAGAAGGGGATGCGCTCCACCCAGTCGATCGGATCGACCTTCGGGTCACGCGGATCTCCGTACTTGGCGATCCATTCCTTCACGCGGCCTTTGCCGGCGTTGTAACCGGCGAAGGTGAGGATGTGGGAGCCGCGGTAGTCGACGTAAAGATCGCCGAGCTCGGCCGCGCCCAGCTGCACGTTATAGCTCTGATCGCTCAGCAGCCGCTTCTCGTCGTAGGTCGCGCCAAACTTCTTCGCCACGTAACGGCCGGCGTCCGGCGTAACCTGCATCAGGCCCATCGCGCGGGCGCTGGAAACAGTTTTCGCGTTGAAGGTGCTCTCCTGGCGGGCAATGGCGTAGACCACGGCGAGCTCGATGGGCGGGCCGATAGGGTGGTAGTCGGGGATGCCCATGGTCGGAAAGGCATAGTGCTCGAGCGGAAGCCCGCGCCCGAGCGCCGCCTTGCCCAGCAGCAGCATGGCGCGGGCATCCTTGTGGCGGGCCGCGACGTCACCGAGCGCGGCGAGCGCGACCGTAT
>WNFR01004047.1_pt1 | contig 15142 bp, 16 predicted proteins | sample 5400221 | NCBI WGS metagenome assembly WNFR01 (sample SAMN13153357, study PRJNA577476) | soil metagenome | isolation source: 40 cm soil under Madrone tree | place: USA:California | collected 2016-06-14 | reverse complement strand
GGTGACCTTAATCCCTGCGGGGGGACGATAGCCGGCTCGCTCGGGCGCCGAAGTGAACCACTCGCATTCCTCCGGTCGCACGCCGTAGTGCTCCTGGAGAATGCCTCTGGCCCAGAGGCCGACAGTCAGGCGGTACTCGTCCATGCCAATTTTCTTCCCTTTGAGATCTTCGGGCTTTTCGATTCCCGCCGCGGGCGAACAGAAAATGTACGGATGGATTTGCATGCGCAACGGAAAGATCGGTAGGGCAATGACCGGCTCCTTGCGGCAGCGCGCCATCATGTACCAGGACAGCGACATCTCGGCGATGTCGAATTCCTCATACACCGGTCGCATGCACGCCTCGCCACTCTCGGCGCGGCACGGCTGAAGCTTGATTCTTTCCGCCGTCACTTCGCCATTCAGCAACGGCCGCGTGCGGTGGTAATCTGCGAGCATAAGGGTCAGTTCGAGATCGTGTGCCATGATGTCTCCTTCATAACGGTTCAGCGATTCTGACCGAGAGCCTTTGACAACAAAGATCGCGTGAAGAACTTCTCAGCGCCGCCGAGTTTTTTCGCTTCCGCTTCAATATGAGCAGCGACGAAAAGAGCTTCGATATCTTCCTTGGTGATACCGACGGAATAAACCGTCGAAAACTGATTGACCACTTTCCGTATCGTCGTTGGATCGCCGAACTTGTTGCTTTTGATGATATGGGCGGCGACCTTTTCTCTATCGGTTCGAAGAAAATCGAGTCCCCGCTTCATGCCTCTCAGCAGCGCGGTTACTCCGTCGGGATCGGTTTCCGCCTTGCGCTTGCTCGAGAGTATCACAACGAAAGGAAACCCGGAAACCACGTTGCCGATGTCGAAGAGTACGGGAAACCCCTTTTGCTCCAGCTCGATGCGCTCCATGAACGAAAATGGCGATGCATGGATTCTGCCGCCTTCCAGAGCTTGAGCGCGCGCCGGGCTGTTGCCGACGCCGTAGAGTATTTTGTAATCGCGATCGCGCATGAGCCCCTTCTTTGCGAGTCCTTCGACCGCGGCGTACTCGGCAATACCGCCGGCGCCCGTCACGCCGACAATTTTGCCTTTTAAGTCGTTCACCTGTGTGATGCCTTTGGCGCCCATCAGCGTATAGTCCATGTAGGGTTGCATGCCACTGATGATCGTCAGTGGCGCTCCCTGGACGATCGCGCGCACCGCGGGTACGCCGGCGACGATCGTGTAGTCGATGTCGCCGCCCACGAGGGCAGCAATGGCCGTCGGTCCGCCGCGAATAAAGATTGTTTTGACTTCCAGGCCCTCGGCCGCGAAGAAGCCGAAATCGACGCCGACGATCAACGGCAGCGTGCTGTTCAGAGTCGGTGTCTGGTAGGCAAAGGTGACCGGCTTGGCGTGGACGGGTGCTATCACGCCTGCGATTAAGACCGCGAGGGAAGTTAGCCATGCTATTCGAATTATTTTCATGGTTCCTTTGAAAAGTGTCGAGCTGTTCAGCGCGTCTGAGCAAGCGCCTTTGCTACCAACGGACCAAGAAAAATTCTCTCAGCCCCTCCGAGTTTTTTCACTTCGGTCTCGACCTTGCCGACGGCTGCCAATTCTTCGACGTCTTCTTTTGTGATCCCGATCGAATAGAACTCCGCGAAGTGATCGACCACTTTTCGTACTAGAGTCGGATCGCCGAAAGTTCTTTTTTTCACGATCGCCGCAACGACTCTATCTTTGTCCGTTCTTATAATGTCCATTGAGCGTTTCAGGATCTTTAAGAAGATTACAATCTCATCCGGGGCGGTTTCCGCCTTGCGCCTACTCGTGAGCAAGACCACAAAAGGAAATTTCGGCATGACCGTGCCGATATCGAAGAGGACCGCAAAGCCTCTTTGTTCGAGATCGAGCCGTTCCTCGAAGGAAAAAGGCGCCGCCTGAATTCTGCCGGCGTCCAGCGCTTGCGCTCGAGCCGGACTATTGCCGGCGCCGTAGAGGATCTTGTAATCGCGATCGCGCACGAATCCTTTACGCGCCAAACCTTCGACCGTCGCGAACTCCGCGATGCCGCCCGCTCCGGTCACTCCGACTATTTTACCTCGGAGGTCATTCAGATTGGTGATTTTCTTGGACCCGATCAACGTGTAATCGATATAAGGCTGGAAGCCTCCCGCGATGACCAGTGGCGTTCCTTGTGCGATCGCCCGCGCCGCGGGAACGCCGGCTACCTTGATGTAATCGACGTCGCCGCCGAGTAACGCTGCCATGGCTGTCGGTCCGCCCTGGATGAAGACGGTCTTCGCCTCCAAATTTTCCGCGGCAAACAGTCCAAACTCCATGGCCACGAAGATTGGGAGATTGCTGCCCAACGTGGGAGTCTGATAGGCGAGCGTGATCGGTTTGGCGGTGGCGAATTCGACACAGCTCAGGGAAGCAATCGTCGACGCGACGAGTAGGGTGAAGAATATTCGTATCAGTTTGGAGTATTGGAGTGGTGGAGTGATGGGTAAAATATTCCCGTGCCGCAGTAATTCGACACGCTCAATTTCTGTCCGACCCATTACTCCAACGCTCCAATTTTCCATCACTCCAATATCGTTCTCCTACAGCTCCAGTGTGCTCTGAGCGAACAGATCTTCAATAGTCGGCTTCTTTGTGATCAGTCCTTGCTCGTGTGAGAAGTTGATGAGCGTCTCAATCATCTTTCGATTCGTTTTCACACCGTAGGGATAAGGATCGTTGCCGAACATCTCTTGCGTTTTTGTCAGATATTCTTTGCCGAAGAAAAGCGCGCTCGGAATACTATCGATCAGCTTCGAATTAAAATGTTCCTTGGCTTTTACAAAGCCGGTATAGAGATTAAACGCCACCCAGGGATACTTCTTATAAATGTCGCCGCGAATGGTGTAGGTATGGTTGACCGGCAGAAAACCCCATTTCTTGAAGAAGCGCGCGCCTTCGGCCAACCGATCGGTAAAGAGTAGCTTCACCTTGCTCCAGTCACCGTCCGCTCCGGGGATGCGGTGCGAGCGGCCGATGACGTTGGGCATATGTTTCCACGGGCTGTTGATCGCGGCGACGTCCAATTCGTTGTTCACGAGCATCGACGCCATGCTCTTGTCGGTCGGTATGCGCTGAAATGAAATCCCTTGCGGCGGAGTAAATCCCGTCTGGCCGCCATGGCTAAGTTCTTCTGTTCTTTCCATGTACCAGTGAACTTTGTACTGTGATACGCCGAAATCATGTTCGAGAATGCCGCGCTGCCACAGCGCCGCGGTCTGCTGATATTCGCCGACGCCAATCCGCTTGCCGACGACATCCTCCGGCTTCTTGATGCCGGAGTCGGTATTGTAAGAGAGTTCGGTGTGGAAGAGTCGACGGCTCGGAAAGACCGGCAAGGCGATCAGATCGAAGCCGCGCTCACGGGCAATTAGATAAGACGACATCGACATCTCGCCGACTTCGAATTCCTGAAACTTCAGTTGGCGCCAAAAAGTTTCCGACGGGTGCGAATAGGTCGGGACGATCTCGACGCCCTCGGCCTGAACAACGCCCTTCATCAACGGATCGACTCGTTCGTTGAACGCGGAAATAAAGCTCAGTCGTAGTTTCGGCATTTCGTTCTCCTCAATCGTGTCCCAAGTGGAGTCTTATCTAACGATCGAGGGTTTCTTTGGCGAACAACTCCTCGACCTTCATTTTTCGCGGCGTGAGCCCCTGTTCATGGGAATAGCTGGTAACGGTATCGAGCATCGCCAGGTTGGCTTTCACGCCATAAGGAAATGGATCGTGGCCCAGAATCTCCTGGGTCATGGCCAGGTATTCGGGACCGAATACGAGGGCGGCGGGTATGCACTCGGGCAGAGTTTCGATCGCATACGCTTTCGCTTCGACAAAGGCGTCGTACAATTTGACCGCCACTTCCGGATGCGCCCGGTAGACATCGCCGCGGATCGTGTAGGTATGGTTGACCGGAACGAAGCCATACTTCGAAAAGAAGCGTTTGGCTTCCGCGATCTGGTCGGGGAACAAAGGTTTGACTTTGGACCAATCGCCTTCGCTGGCGCGAATGTGGGTCGAGCGATCGATGACATTAAACGCTCGCGACAAGTGACCCGCGATGGGCGCCGCATCGATCTCATGATTGACGAGCATGGACGCCAGGCTCTTTTCCGCCGGAATGCGGTGGAACGATATTCCCGGCGGCGGGGTGAAGCCGGTGGCGCCGCCGTGGCTCAGCTCGTCGGTTCGCTCCATGTACCAGTCGACTTTGTACTGCGATACGCCGAAGTCGTGGTCCAATACGCCGCGGGCCCACAGGGCCGCGGTCTGTTGGTACTCGCCGACGCCGATCCGCTTGCCCACGAGATCGCCGGGCTCCTTGACCCCGGAATCGACGTGATAGGACTGCTCGGCGTGAAAAAAGCGCCGGCTCGGAAAAACCGGAATAGCAATCATGTCCACGCCGCGCGAGCGGGCGATCAGGTACGAGGACATGGACATTTCGCCGACTTGGAACTCCTGAAATTTAAGCTGGCGCCAAAAAGTCTCCGACGGGTGGGAATAGGTCGGGATGAGGTCGATGCCGTCGGCCTTGATCGTGCCGTTCATGAGCGGCTCGACGCGCTCATTGAAATTGGAAATGAAACTTAGCGTTAGTTCCGACATCTCATTTTCCTCTTTGTAGTGCGATCGGGCGATCTGTTTTTCGTCCCTAGGAGGCACGGCAGGTCGTACGCCTGCAAATCTGTCATAAGCCGAGAGTTTGCTCGGCAAAGAGTTCCTCGATCTTCATCTTGCGCGGCGTGAGTCCTTGCTCGTGTGAAAAACCGATGATCGTATCGAGCATCGCTTTGTTGGCCTTGATGCCGAAGGGAAACGGATCGTCGCCGATTATTTCACGCGTCATCGCGGCGTACTCCGGTCCAAAGAAAAGCGCGCTGGGAATGCGCTCCAGCAATTTTTCGCGCGCCAGCGCCTTGGCTTTGACAAAGCCGGTATAAAGATTAAACGCGACCCACGGATATTTCTTATAGATATCGCCGCGGATAATGTAGGCGTGATTGACCGGAAGAAAACCGTGGTTTTTATAAAAGCGCGCGCCCTCGGCCATGCGGTCCGGAAACAACGGCTTGATTTTGCTCCAATCGCCTTTGCCGGCGATACGGCTCGATCGATCCAGCGCATTCGCTTGCAGCACCCAGGGACTCGCGACGTGAGCTACGTCCAGTTCGTTTTCTAGGAGTGTCGATGCGAGGCTTTTGTTTTGAGCGATGCGATTGAAAGAGATGCCCGGCGGCGGCTTGAAACCGGTGGCGCTGCCGTGACTCATCGCCTCGCTGCGTTCCATGTACCAGTGAATCTTGTATTGCGAGACGCCGAAGTCATGTTCCAAGATCCCGCGGATCCACAGTGCCGCAGTTTGCTGATACTCCGCCACGCCCAGTTTTTTGCCGGCGAGATCTTCCGGTTTCGTGATGCCGGAGTCGACGTGGTAGGAAAGCTCGGTTTGGAACAAGCGGCGGCTCGGAAAGACCGGCAGCGCGATCATGTCGGCGCCCTGGGACTTGGCGATCAGAAAAGACGACATCGACATCTCGGCGACTTCGAATTCGCCGAACTTGAGCTGGCGCCAGAACGTTTCGGCAGGATGCGAATAGGTCGGAATTAATTCTATTCCTTCCGCCTTGATCGTTCCGTTCATCAGCGGCTCGACCCGCTCGTTGAAAGCGGAGATGAATCCTAACGTGAGTTTCGGCATCGCTCTTTCTGATAATTATTAGAATCCGTCGATCGACCAAATGTCATACAACAATTCCATGCGCCGGAAAGTCGCTTTGTACGTCTGGTCCTGCAGGGACGGCGAGTGGAGGTAGCGAACCGCGATCTCTTCGGCAAGGCTGCTATGATCTTCATCCGCTTCCGAATGGACGGTGAAAAAGCGAACGTCATCTGGATTCATCTGGTAATTCTTTATCAAACCGTTGCCGATCGCCGCAGCCGCCGGACCGAAGGTTCCCTCAGCGCCGATCTGAATCGACATGACGACGAACCACGGCAGCGTGTGGATGATCAACTCGACGTAATAGAGATGAGCCGCAGTGGACGGGCGCAGCTCGGCGGTTTCCAATTGCTTCTGGGTTAGGCCGATGGAGTTGGCGAACCGGATCGCTAACTCGTTATGCCCGGCGGTGCCGGTGTCCAAACCGCGGGTTTCTTCCTCGACGACACCCCAAAGTTTTTTCGCGATCTCCGGATCGGTGCACGCCAAGTAACGCAGCATACAGATGCGCGGCACCGCGGCGCGGAACTGATAGTCTTGGATCGCCCAGGCGCGAATCTGATCCATAGTCGCGGTGCCGTTACATACCGCCTTTAGAAATGGATGCTTGATGCGGATCTTGGGAAACGCTTGGATGTCTTTTTTCAATTGATCGACGAATTCTTTAGACGTGGCCATCTTGGTTCCTCCTCAAAGCGTGAATTTCGTGATTGGAGTAATGGAGTGGTGGAGTGATGGGAGTAGCAACACTCCAGTTCTATCTTTTTCCGTCGAGCCGGCTGACGTAATACTCCCAGCCGCGCATCGGGAAGCGCTGATCGGCGTTGTAGACTTCCAGCTCGGCTGCGGTTAGATACCTCGGTTCGCCGTGCAGCAGCGCTAAATGATTCCACTCGCCGAGCATGGCGAGGCGCGTGGTGCGCTCGATGACTTGCTCGACGCTTTCGCCCACCACGGCGTCGCCGTGCGCGCGCATCAAGACAACCGGGCTGTTGCCGAGTGCGGCGGCTAACTCATTGCCGCGCTCGATCGTGCGCACCAGTCCGATACCCTCGTATATCGGCGGACCGTCAGCGGAAAGAAATTTACCGTAATGGTGCATGGGCTTGAGCTTGATCGGCAGCACGCTGAAAATCGTGCTCCATTTCGAGTGCGTGTGCGCGACGCTGACGATCTCAGGCCGCGCTTTTAGAATGCAAGAGTGGATCGGCCACTCGTTGGGCGGTGTCTTGGCGCCGTCGAGATAGTTGCCGTCGAGATCCTGCATGATCAGCCGGTCGCGAGTGACGCAGCCGGGGCTAACATTAGCGATTGTGATAAATGCGTCGGCGCCAGGCACGCGTACGCTGATATGGCCGTAACCGTCGGTAACGCCCTCGTGATCGAGGATGTGGCAGGCGGTTATCAATTTCTCGGTCAGCTCTTTGAGCTCCGATGAGTCAATTTTGGGCACGTCTGTTCGAATCGCCGCCATGAACGCTCCTTGCTGATTGGGATAAAAGACGAATGATTTACTTTGGCGAATCTATTCGTCGGTTCTCAGACTGTCAAGAAGAGCGGCGCTCGCGGATCCGGCTCAGGTAATACTCCCACGGGCGCGCCGGAAATGCCTGGTCGGCGGAAAACGTTGCCATCTCCACTTCGCTCATGTAGAGCGGCTCGCCGTGAGCCACGGCCATATGCGCGAGCTCGCCGATAAATGCGAGCTGGACGGTGCGCAGGATTGCTTGCTCGAGACTGGCTCCGACGACGGCGTCACCGTGCGCCCGCATCAAGACCGCCGCGCTGTCTTTCAAAGCCGTCGCCAGCGCTTCACCGCGCTCGACGGTGCCGATTAGGCCGGCCGCCGGATAAATTGGCGGGCCGTTCGCGGGAAGGAACTTCGCGTACATGTGCACCGGGCGAAGACCGCCTTTGAGCACGCTGAAAAGCGAGCTCCACTTGGAGTGGGTGTGGCAGACGCTCATAACATCAGGACGAGCACGCAGGATGCATGCGTGAATCGGCCACTCGTATGGCGGCGCATTTTGGCCGCCGAGAAATTTCCCATGGAGGTCGAGCATCACGAGCCGCTCCAACGTCGCGCAGCCAGGGCTGACTCCGGCGATGGTAAGAAATGCATCGGTTCCGGGAACGCGTAGACTTACGTGGCCGTAACCGTCGGTGATGCCTTCGCGATCGAGAATGTGACAGGCGTCGACTAGTTTTTGCTTGAGCTCTTTGAGATCGCTGGAATCGAAAGCGAGAACATTTGATTTAAGACTGTCCATGCAAACTCCTTGGCAGCGCTTCTTAGTTCACCTCGGTTCTATTGGCCGATGATCGGAGAGTCAAGGCAACGATTGTCTTGACAAGCAACGCGTCGCGGAGGTTAATGCCATTGGGAATTTGACACCTGCAGGGGGTACACCCGTGATGTCCAGGATTTTCCGCGCAGCGTTGCTGTTGGTGCTACTCTCATCGCCTGTTTCACTTGTCGCTCAAGAAAAGTACATCGCCAGCTATGCAGGCTTCGCCGGATTCCAAGCTCCTTTGTGGGCGGCCAAAGACTACGGTTTCATGGCGAAATACGGCGTGAACAGCGATCTGGTCATGATCCCGGGTTCAGCAAGGGGCGCGCAGGCCCTGCTCGGCGGCAGCATTCACTTTGGCCAGATCGACGGTACCGCGCTGATTTCCGCCATCAATCAAGGAGCGGATCTCGTCTTCGTCGCGTCGTCGTTGAACCGATTCCCGTTCAGTCTGGTCGCGCAGAAAAATATTCGCCAGCCGAAGGATCTCGTCGGTAAAAAAATCGGCATCGTCGCTTTGGGTGGGGCCCACGAAGTATCGCTCATCCTGGCGCTTAAGGAATGGAACATCCCGCGTCAATCGGTTACGCTTCTCGCCAGCGGGCCGGCGGCCAATCGTTTATTGGCGCTGTCGAGCGGCGCCTTCGATGCGACTCTGCTCGCGCCGCCGGAGACCGGCGAGGCCGCGCGCATGGGACTGCCGACGCTGGCCAACATGAACGAGCTCAAAGCGGCATACTTTCCGATGAACGCCGTCGCCACGCGGCGATCCTTTCTGGAGAAAAATCGCGATGTGATCAAGCGATTTCTGCAAGCTTACTCCGAGGGCATCCACCAGTTCATGACGAACAAAGATAAGGGGCTGGCGTTACTCACCCAGCGGATGAAACAGAAAAATCCCGCCGTCGTCGAAGAAACTTACCAGTACTTCAATTCGACGTTCTCATCGCCTCCGCGCATGTCGCACGAAGGAATGCGCACGGCCATCGACATGCTGCAGCAGCGCTCTCCAGAAACTAAATTCGACACAAACGTGAACAAGTACGTCGACGAGCGCTTGTTGGATGAGTTGGAGAAGGAAGGGTTCTTCAAGACGATGGGTGGGAAGACCTGAGGCACCCATCCAAGTAATTTGCGATGTCAGTCCACACTCAAACTTTGGCCACGCTTCATCGTCACCCGGACACGGTTTGTAGGGCTGTCGAGAGCATCAATTCATTGCTGCTTTGGCACAAAGGCCCGGTTCTCACGGTCACCTACGTGCTCAACGGAAACGTCGAGCTCCTGCGGATTCCGCCGTATGAATCGGTTCGCAGAGTCGATGGTTTGTGGCGGCACACCTGTTGCGAAGCATTTATCGGCGCGAAGGACGATTTTGAGTACTACGAATTCAATTTTTCTCCGTCGGGTGAATGGGCGGCTTACAGCTTTCGCGATTATCGCGACGGTGGGCCGTACGTCGGCGACGAGCCTGAACCGAAAATCACGGTGGAACGAGGCGCCGCGTCGTTTGAGCTAAGCGCGGTTATTCGCCTGGATCATTTGCCGGGGATACAGCCAGATGTCCGTTTAAGAGTCGGACTTTCCACTGTAATCGAAGATCTCGACGGTTCACTTTCGTATTGGGCGCTCAAACATCCGGTCGGGAAGCCCGACTTTCATCATTCCGACAATTTCGTTTTAGAATTCGAGCCTAAAGTGGTCGACGGCACCGCTATCGATTATACTATCAGACCATGAATTTCGGCATCGATCGCTTCCTTGAGGACGCCAATCTACGAAAGCCACTGGCGGGAAAGCGAATAGCGGTACTTGCCCATCCGGCGTCCGTGACCCGTGACTTGGTTCATTCCCTCGATTCGCTGGCGAAATTGCAGGACATCAAACTCACGGCAGCCTTCGGCCCGCAACACGGATTACGCGGTGACAAACAAGATAACATGATCGAGTCTCCGGATTTTCACGATCCGGTCCATGGCATTCCTGTGTTCAGTCTTTACGGCGAGGTGCGTAGGCCAACCGCAGCGATGATGGATAGCTTCGACGTGTTACTCGTCGATCTGCAGGATTTGGGCTGCCGGATTTACACGTTCGTCACCACGCTGCGCTACGTTCTCGAAGCCGCGACGCAACATAAAAAAGCGGTTTGGGTGCTCGATCGGCCCAATCCGGTCGGGCGGCCGGTGGAAGGATTGCGGTTGCGAACGGGTTGGGAGAGTTTCGTCGGCGCGGGGCCGCTGCCGATGCGGCACGGTTTGACGTTAGGCGAGCTTGCGAAGTGGTTCGTGAGAACGCTTCGCTTGGACGTAGAATGCGAAGTGATCACGATGGAAGGTTGGAATCCCGCGAGCGCGCCGGGTTACGGTTGGCCGCTCGGAGAGCGATCCTGGGTGAATCCGAGCCCTAACGCGGCCAATTTAGGGATGGCGCGTTGCTACGCCGGAACAGTGATGCTCGAAGCAACGACGCTATCCGAAGGGCGTGGCACGACGAGACCGTTGGAATTATTCGGCGCGCCGGATCTCGATCCGCGTTCGCTTCTCGCAAAGATGGCATCGCTCGCGCCCGAGTGGCTGCGCGGTTGTCGCCTGCGCGAGTGCTGGTTCGAGCCGACGTTTCACAAATATGCGGGCGAGCTCTGCGCGGGAATTCAAATTCACGTCGATGATCCGAGCTACGATCATGAGATCTTTAGCCCCTGGCGACTGATGGCGCTCGCGCTCAAGTCCTTGCGCGCATTAAGGCCGGACTATGATCTCTGGCGCGACTTCGCCTATGAATACGAGCGTGATCGTCTCGCCATTGATCTGATCAATGGCGGCGAGGTGCTGCGCGAATGGGTGGACGATCCTGCGGCGACGCCTGGTGATCTCGAAGCGTTGGCGACGCGGGACGAGCAGTCGTGGAGCGCCGAAAGGGAGTCAGTATTGCTTTATCGCTGAAATGTTTGTGAACCTACGATTTCTCGCGCACTCAAAAGTCGCAGCTCCTCTGATTAATTTCTCCCTGTCGGTAGTGGCGCCTTGGTTTTAGTCACCGCGAAGTCGTTGCGACTCTGCGCACGACTCCACGTCTAATCGATGCGAGGAGCTGGCGTTTCTTCGATTTCTACCGTCCGGCGTATTCCTGCAATTGCGAAGCCTGACCGCATGTTCTCGCAAAAGTAGGAACGACCACCCGATTAAGCAGGAAAATACGGCCTGAATTCGACTGTCGAGTTGGCACTCGCCTTGCTCCTCACAGGGACAACAGCTGCACAGGAGGGGAGAATGTTTACCGACAAGATTGAACTCAGAGACTTCGACAAGATGGACCCGGAGTACAAAGAGCTGCTCGGACACGTGCTGACGATTCAAGCCGATTGTGAGATCGGTGGGCCGCACCTGTACGTCGAAAAGATGCTAGGCGCGGCGCCGACCAAACTCGATCAGCTGATCGTCGCGCGCACTGCCGCCGAGGAAATCGACCATTACCGAAAAGTCGCGCGGGTGGCAGGGCACATCGGTGTCGATGTCTCATTTGTATTGAGCCAACCGAACGAGAAGCGATTTATCGCCACATTCCGCGGTCTGATCAATACCTGGGAGGATAACGCGGTGTTCGGCTTTCTGATCGATCGGGTGGGCCGCTACCAGTTGGAGGAGTTCTATAACTGCAGCTACTTGCCCTTGCAACGCAATCTTCCGGATATCGTCACGGAAGAGTTGGGCCATATCGAATACGGGTTCAACAAGACCCTGGAACTGATTCAATCCGGCGACGAGGGTAAAGAGAAGGCGCAAAGAGCCGTGGACTTTTGGTACGTGCGGGCGCTCGATATGTTCGGCCGGTCGGGCTCGAAACGATCCGAACGCTACCGTTACTGGGGTCTCAAACGGCGCTCCAATGACCAGGCGCGGCAGGACTACATGAATGAAGTCGAGCCGCTCCTAAGACACATCGGCTTGAAAGTTCCCGATCCCACTAAGGGACGCCAATACATTTAAATGATCGAGGAGGAAGTATGCCACAAGCTGTAGCCAATCTGGATCAAATCGACGAGCACTTGGAGGCCGTCGTTCGAGCGTTGTATGGAGCGGTCAAACAGGGAATCCCGCACGTAAAAGAACCGCAGATCGTCGACAAGGCGATCGCGGATTGCAAAGAGATCCTTGACGAGATCATGGCAGGCAAGGTCGATGAGTGGCTAAACTGAAGAGCCGCGCTGTTCGTGCAACGTGACCGCGTTCGTCAGCGAAATCGGACTTGGCCGGCTTCCATCTGGCAGATAGTTTCGGGCAGATCGCGATGAGCTTCGCTTTGGTATTGGGGAGCGATCGCAACCCACGCAAGGGGCATTGATTTGCCGCCTTTCATCCGAGTGAACAGTTCCTTGAAGAATCGCGGAAAGGCATCGCCTCGTCGATTGAGTGTCCAAACCAAATTGGCTCGTTTCGGACCTGATAATTTCGATGCAACAATACCGTGTTCGGGGGGATTGTTCGAGGCGAGGACCGCAATGGAGGCGCCGGCTCTTTGGGCCAAATGGCGGAGTGTAAAGTCCTTGCCAAGCCCCAGTGATCCATCTGACGCGATATCGGAGTAGACGAAGAGGACGTCGCATTTCGGTACTTCGTAACCTGTCCCCATTTCAAATTTCGAGAATATTGGACCAAGAGTGGTGCGATCTTCAGTTATTAGGGGCATGAAAACCTCGCCGCCGAGGTTCAAGAACCCGAGGGCCGGATCTGCGACGCCGCGGTTACGCCCGCGAAAAACTAAATAGAGCGCGTAGGCTGCCAAACACCCCATGAATAAATAGATGAAGAATACTTCCATGCGTTTGCCGCCCCCTTCATAAGGAATCGCTTGATAGTATACCGAATCGGGACGGAACCTGCGGAAGTTTTTTATGTAGCTTAGCTTTTATTGACAAGCAGCCGAGCATATAAGAAAAAGATTGAGATCATTCTATCTCAGAAAGGAATTCACATATGGCGGATCATCAGGACAATGAAAAATGGTTTGAAGGAAAGAGCTCGTTATTTAAATCACGCGCGGAGCGGGTCAAGGCGGATATCGCGCGGCGTAAAGCGGGGCGCAAGGCGATCAAGGGCGAAGATGTCAAAGTCGAATGGGAAGAGCAAAATGGCGTGTGGATGGGACCGCTGGTTTCTCAGGAGCTTGGTTTTCAAAACCGCATCATCGAGGTCGACTGCCACATCTATCCGCCGCAATCCCATTCGGTGACCCATAAGCACAACGAAGCGATCATCATTGTTTTGCGCGGCCAGGGTTACAGTATCCTCGACGACGAGCGCATCGACTGGAAAGCGGGCGATACGCTTTATATCGGCCAGGGCGTCTGGCATCAGCACCATATTCCCGGCGACGAGCCCGCCATGGTGTTTGCGATCAAGCCCCTGCCGATTCAAGAATACATGGGCGAGCTCAACATCGTTTACAAGGGCGACAAGCCGAAGGTTAATCCGAACTACAAAGCCGGCACGTTCTTGGAAGAATTCGCCAAGATTGCCAAAAAATAAAAAAAGAATGATTCGATCTCGCGCGCCGACGCGCTTATCGAGGCTGCTTCTGTAAGTGCTCGGCTAGCCGAAGCGCTATGAGCGACGACGGTCCAGGTGGATTAGCGTAACTGCAGGTGAGAAAAACCGAGCTCCCAGCAATAAATAAATTCTGCACGCTGTGCACTTTGTAATTCGCGTCGACAACGCCGTTGCGAGGATGGTCTCTGATGCGCGTTGATGCGAGGAAGATGGCGCCGGCGAGAGCAATCGAATCGGTGAAAACAAAAAGTTGGTGCTCACAAACCACTGGTCGCTTTGCTCGCATGCCGGCCACTTTTACTCAACCTTCAACTTGAACACTTCCCTGGCGTTGTCCTCGAAGATCTTCTTGCGATCCGTCGCGCTTAGCCACTCGATGTTCTCGATCATCGGTTTGACGTTGTCCATGGAACGGCCGCTTGCAGGATCGACGGAAGATCCGACGCCAGGGCACTCGGTGCCGAATAGGCAGCGGTCAACGCCGACGGTCTTGATCAGCAGACGAAGCGCATCTTCGGTATACAAGACGGTATCGTAATAGAGTTTGCGCATGCCATCCGAAAATCGTCCGCCGGTTCCGCGCCGCAACGACGGCGCTTCGAAGCGGCCCAGCTGATAGGGAATCGCGCCGCCGCCGTGACTGACGACGATTTTAAGTTTGGGGAAATCGTTGAGTACGTTTGAATTGACAAGGCCGAAGACGGCGATGGATTCCTCATTGATGAAATGCACGGAGTACGGACTGCGCTCCGAGCGCGACCCCGTGCCGTGGATATGCGCCGGCACATCCAACTCGCAGAGCTTCTCATAGAGCGGGTACCAGTAGCGGTCGCCGAGCGGCGGCGCTTCCGTGCCGCTGTTTTCGTAGGGGTCCGGATTCAAGAGACAGCCAACAAAGCCTAGCTGTTTGACGCAACGCTCGAGTTCGGGAATTGCATTTTGAATCGGATCGCCCGCGGTTTGCGGCAGGGCGCCAACGCCGATCCACTTGCCGGGAAAAAGCTTCATCTGGCGGTGGATGATGTTGTTGCACTCCTCGGTGAACCAGTGGACGAGCTTGGTTGGCTTTTCCGACTGCATCAATTGAAACGGACGGGGTGAAATGAGCTGCACGTCGGTGCCGTGGTCGCGCATGTAATCCAGATGGCCTTTCGCCCAGTTTTCCTTGCGATTAGCCGCCGCGCGGATTTCCTCATCCGATACATTGACGCTGCCGCGCCCGTGCGCGCCGCGCGCCGACAGCAAGTTAGCCTTGTACGCCCAGAGTTCGGTCGGGGCGGAAACGTGGCCGTGGATATCGATAATCATGGCTTGTGCTCCTCAATCATTAAGATTTGCATCACTCGCGTTTCAGGTCGTTCTACCGTTCGACACTCGCTTCTCTCGTACTCCCGCTGAATTGTCAAATCAACAAACGAGTTGGCTCCCGCACGCTGTGACCGTTGACCTATGTTTGTTTGCTTTAGCGCCTGTCCGGACCCGTGGAACGTGGTTCGAAAAGGCCGCTTCGGAGCAACGTTACCCTGCTCCCTTGATTGCTTTTGCTCAACA
>WNFR01013567.1_pt1 | contig 15143 bp, 13 predicted proteins | sample 5400221 | NCBI WGS metagenome assembly WNFR01 (sample SAMN13153357, study PRJNA577476) | soil metagenome | isolation source: 40 cm soil under Madrone tree | place: USA:California | collected 2016-06-14 | reverse complement strand
CGCATGATGCGCGAAACGGTCGCGCGATTAAAAGAGCGCGGGCTGTAGATGTCGCCGAACCCGCTCTCGCGGGCAGCTCCTTCAGGACAACTTTGCGACTCCACCAAGAATGTAAACAGAAGGAGCTGGGCGACCCAGCTGATTGCTTGCAATCGGCTGCCCTAGGCGCGAAGCGGGTCGATCTTCGCGCGGCTTCGGTACACGTGGATCGGCATCGATCCCGAGAAATTTCAAGCTCGGGCCAAGCGCGCTGAAGGCCGCCTCCGCGAAAACATTGTGTCCCGCAACGGATGCATGCCAGCCGTCCACGGCATGAAGCACTTCGACGCGACTAACGTCGGCCCTCGCTAACGCGTCCGAATATTGTACTCGCACGTTTGGAGCGTTCTCGAGCTGGCTCTGCAATTCGCCGGCCATCGCGCGCAGTTCCTCGTTCACCATTCGCACGAGACGAATCAGATTTTCGCGGTATGCCGGTCGCATGGAAACGAGATATTCACAATCGATCCCCAGGTACGGATACAATTTGGGATTCCTCTCGCGAAGTGACTCGGCAATGGCGCGGGCTTTAAAGAATAGTTGGAAATCGACCAGCCCGTAAACCACGATGGCCACGTGGTGCTGTTTCATTCGCGCGCGTTCGATAAGGCGTTGCACTTGCCGCGTGTAGTCTTCACGAAAACGTTGGCTGAGTCGGGGCAGGCGTTTTTCCGGCTGCTCCAGGTCGCCGGGAGAGCAGCGCCACGTCCAATCAACATTGTTGTGACCGATCCAAATCAGAATCAGATCGGGGAACGGTTCGCGAGACAGCAACTGAGTCACTTGCCCGGAAAAATTGCGCGTGCGAAGAATCTTCCGGAAAAAATTTTGCCGCTCGCTTCCGTTGTCGACCATAGCGCCCAATCCGCCATATTCAGTGGCCACGAGTGGTGTAAATTTCTCCAACCGTTCGAACACGCTGTAAACACTCGAGGACGAAGGATCAGTATTAAGAAACCAATCGTTGCCATAGTGCCTGCGCGCTCGCCAAAGCGTGCTCAGGGGTGATGAAACATAGACATTCCTGGAAAGACTATCGCCAATCATGGCAACATGGGGCAGCCGCGCCACTAACTGCGTCCGCGTAATCTCTTGGTTCTTGTAGGCCAAATAATCAGCGTGAAAGCGGCTCGTCGGATGAGCTACTCGTTGCAGGTGATCCTCACTGATCGCCGTCGCTGATCTCACAAAGAGGATTCGTTTGCCGACCGTGCTCGCATTGTGAGGATTTAGCTCAATCCAACCAAAACATCGCAGCAAGAATGCGCTTAAACTCTTCGTCATCAGCCGAAAGAGCAGGCAGCCACTCGCCCATCGGTTCGCGTTTCCACCAAGCCCGCTCGCCGATCGGGGCAAACTCGTACCGATAAAGTCGGGCGCGGATATAATGCGGCGGCGCGTTGGGAAACGGATTGTTGGCCAGGAGCGAGAGCGTATTGGGATCGTTTTGCAGAAGTCTCCAGACGAAATGCAGCGTCCACGGATAATCGGCGGGCGAGGCCATGGCCGCGAACCAGATTTGCCAATCAATCCGCGGTTGGTACGGCGCGATGAACGCCGGTCGCCGGTTCGGGTCGCCTGGTTTGGCTTTGAACTCGTATTCCTTCCATTTGGTTTCGCCGGTGATGACTGCGTCTTCAGTTCCTTCAAAAACAATTTCGGGACGCATGCGGCCGACCGTGCCGAACGCGCCGTATGTATTCACAAGATCGAACGGATCGTAGGAGTAATTCATCAGTTGCCGCCCGGAAGCGAGATTGAGCGCTGGCGCGATGCTCAAATACGCGACCAAGATCGACAGCGCGATCGCGATGGTGTTGTTGATGCGCGACGGCTCCGATTCCTGGGCGGCTCGCTCGGCGCGCCTAACGAGTGACCCCGGAAGAACGTGCCGTAGAAACGTGTCATCGAAGCAGGCCAGGAATGGAATGATGGTGACGTAATTCAGAAACGACAGATTGCCGCTGATAATGAGAATGATTTGAAAACTGACGAGCAACACCCCAGCCACGTGCCGAGCTGTGCGTGGACCAAACGAGAACCAGGGCACAATCAGTTCGACGAAATGGTTCCAAGCCGTTTCGATTTGGTGGAACCAATGCGGCGCGAAATGCAGATATCGGCTGATCGGATTCGGGATCGGCTGCGTTTCGTAGTGATAATAAAGGCAGGTGAGATCGCGCCAGCACGGGTCGCCGCGGAGTTTGATGAGCCCGGCGCCGACCATGATGCGAAAGCCAAGCCAGCGGAACAGCCAGATCACGAGAAGCGGCGGCCGGCATTTGGGGAATGGCCGGCCATCGAACAACGGACAAAGAAAAATCGACAAGAAACCAGTCTCGAGAAGCTGAATTTCCCAACCGTAACTGTACCAAATTTGGCCGATGTGAACGATCGACATGTACATGCCCCAAAGGACCGCGAGCAAGATCGCGTTGGCATATCCCGCGAGAACAACGAGCGAAAGCGCGAAACCGACCCAGGCGAAGATCGACAATCCGTCGTCTGAGACACCAAACCAAAAGAGCGTCGGCATGTGGAACATGGCGACGGTGCGCGAGCCGAACTGGGAGTGGACAACGGAAAGAAAATTATGCGCCGGAGTTAATCCCTTGGCTCCGATAAGGGGCACGAGTTGTTGCGCCGCGACCAGAAACGCAACGGCGTAAACAAAACCGAGCAGCCGCAGAATGACAAAGCGCGTCAGCCAATAAGAATTCCCGCGCGCAAAAAGCTTTTCGAACAAATTGCCTTCGTTGTTCATGAGCGAATAACCCGCGTTGAGGACGTGAGATTTAGCGCTTGGTTGGATTCGGCGCGAGTGAAGCGACGATTTTTTCAAATCGCGGGTCACCGCGAAGCTCATCCCATCCCGGATCAAACTTTAGTTCGCCATAGGTTAAATCACTTGGTCGCGTCGAAACCAACGAAAGCTGCTCAAGGGCGCGATCTTTGTCTCCTATCCAGCAATAGACCAGCGCCAGATTCCTAACCATCCGGGCGCCATGCAAGGCGTCGCGCGAGATGGGCATCAGTTCCACGGCATGAAGCGCTTCCCGCAATGCCTCATCCTTTCGACCGAGCCCCGCATGAACTACCGCGAGCTGAGAAATAAGCCACGGTTGTTCTTTGTGGTCAGCCAAGAGCGTTGAGAAGTGTCTCTGCGCGGCCAGAAACGCGTTGTGTGCTCTCTTAGGCTGCCCCGCCCCTCGCGCAGCCAATCCTTCTAATAAACTGCGCGGGAATGGAGACTCCTCCGGCTCGTGGCGCTCATTCCATATCTTCAAAAGGCGGAATGCTTCGTCATAGTTCCGCTCCAGAACGGCCAGATAGTAGAACTGCCAGGCGACGTCTTGGCCGGACAAAGTAGCAAGCGTAGTGCGCGCGGCTTTGAGGTCGCCCGCATACAATTCCACTTCCGCCTTTGCTGCACGGAATTGATCAGCTTTCTCCGGAAACTCGTTTATTGCTGAAGCGGCTACTCGCGCCCCCGCCGCGTAATCGTGGAGAATCTGATACGAGCTAAGAAGTTCTTGGCGAGGGTGCCAATCACGCGGATCCAACTCGACGGCCTTCTCCTGATGGCGAATGCATTCTTCCCAGCGGCCTAACCGTCGCTCGATGTACGCGCTGTAGCGAAGAACCTCAACGTTGTTAGGCAATAACCGCGCCGCCTCTTGTAGTGAACGAAGTGCACGTTCGTAATCACGGTTCCCCCAATAAAAGAAAAGCGCCTCGGCGACGTAGGTTTCTCCTGCTTTCGGAGCCAGACGGCGCGCCGCCTCAACGGCGATCTCGGCTCGTTCGCGGGAGCCCGTGACGCGCTCGGCTTCCCAATACAGGCTGAGATTTGCCTCAGCTAACAAACAATAAGCTAAGGCGAAGTTAGGATCGCGCGTGATCGCTTTTCCCAAGAAAGCGATCGCCTTTACATACACTTCCTCGAAACCTGTTTCTGCCGATGAGGTAGCGCGCATCAATGCTTTTGCGCGAAGGTATAAGTCATATGCCTCGGTATCTTGCGTGGGCTTAGCGCGAAGGGCGTCCTTCTCTTGGGGGGACAGTTTTGCTTGCAGTTGCTCGGCGATGGCTTTTGCAATTTCGCTTTGGATGGCAAAAATGTCCGCCAAGTCGCGATCGTAATGCTCCGCCCAGAGATGAGCATCGCTTCTCGCATCGACTAACTGCGCGCTCACTCGTACGCGATTGCCGGCGCGCTGGACACTTCCCTCCACAACGTGAGCGACTCCAAGCATCTTCGCAATGTCACGCAGATTCCGCTCCGGGCCGCTGTTATACTTCATCACGCTGGTGCGGCTGATCACCTTTAGGTCGGCGATCTTGGAAAGGTTCGTCAGAATTTCATCCTGCACGCCGCCGGCAAAGAATGCGTTTTCTTCGTCTTTGCTCAGATTTTCAAAGGGAAGAACCGCTATGCTTTTCTCGGGAACAGATGTGGCGAGACCAACGTTCTCAGACGGTCGAGTTCCTCGAAATTTGGGCTGTGTGACGTAGAGAAAAACCACAGCCACGACTGCCAGGATAAGACCTGCCAAAAGAAACGGGACCAATGGAACGCTCTTCTTTTCTTTGCCGGCCGCCAACGCAGGTTCGGCAGCTCCCGCTCCGATTGTGTCCTGCCTTGCTCGTCTAAGTTTTTGGGGAAGTTGTCGGTTTCCGATCTTGTCGTTGTAAAGATTGACCAAGAAGACGCTTTCTCCGTGCTTGATCTCGCAATCGCCCAGATCATGCAATTGAGATCGCCACTGCCCGAACGGTGCCAGATCATCGGCCACGCGTTTTGACAAAAGAATGTGGCCGGCATCACCGCACTCCATCACGCGTTGGGCCATGTTTATTCCTGCCCCAGCGACATTCGATCTGTCGTTTACATCCAAGACTTCATTAACCGGACCACTGTGGGTCCCCATGCGCACGCGGATTTGCGGGTGATTTTGCAGCGCTTCGCTGATCTCTACCGCCGATCGAACCGGTGCTTCGGGGCTGTTGAAAAAGACGAGCGCCATTCCATCGCCAACTGGAATCCGAATTAATTTGCCCGCCGCGTCTGCGATCCGAAATTGATTGGTACTGCGAACAATTTGATTCAGTTGTTGGAGCACGTCACTCTGCTCGTGCATCAGGAGCTTGGAGTAACCCACCACGTCTATGAACAAGATGTGTGCGATCTCGACTCGCGGATCGGCGTTCGGTTCGGACATAAAGCCCGAGGGACCTTGTACCGGAAAGCCACCCAATGCTCAACGTTCAACGTCAAATTCCGGATGAAAAATACCAGGGGGGAGAATTGAACTCCCGACCAACCCCGAAAGCTTTCGGGGCTGCTTTACCGCTGCAAGTGGAAGATTGCGAGTCTTGGGTTTTTCTTTCGCTTCAGGTAACGCTCGGTTTTTCGCGCTTCAGCCAAAGTGCGAAATTCTTTCTTGGCGACGATCTCAAGCGAATCGCCGAGTCGCTTCGTTGTCGCAGTATGACCGCGCGAATGCTGTGCAAGCCGCGCATCGAGATCGAGCGCCGAACCGATGTAGTGTCGGCCCGAAGAACCGCGAAGAACATAGACCCACGCCATTTGAAAAAATACCAGGGGGGAGAATTGAACTCCCGACCAAGGGCTTATGAGTCCCCTGCTCTACCGCTGAGCTACCCTGGCATCAAACTTTTTCACTTTGCTCGGTGTCTCTCAGCAATCCGACCAACCCCGAATGCTTTCGGGGCTGCTCTACCCCGACATCCGTCGGGGCTGGCCGCTGAGCTACCCTGGCAATTCGCGACAAAGTTGGCTGGCGCAGGCTCGCGTGTCAACGGAGCGGGGTGCTTGTCGACTTCGCCGCGTTCGCTGTTACTCCTTCGACTTGGCAATATAGGGCGCGAGATCTTTTTCGCCGCCGCGCACTGCCGCCATAAAACAGACGCCGTTTTTCTCTTTGACTACGCCGGTCCAACGTTCTTGATCGACATGGCGCCAGCCGGAAAATTCCTTGGCTGCGCCGGTCTTCGGATCCCGCTCCGCCGGAAAAAGAAAAAACTGCATCTTTTTTTCTACGACCCAGATTTGTGCGACACGCTGCCCTTCCTCATCGTCAAAAACACGACACCCAAGCGTGCGAAGATCGGCAAACTCCGGCGGCACGTCGTAATGCGCGAGCCGGTGCTTCATGAAAAACAAGTCGCCCAATGCGCCAGCGTCGGTTTTCACCGGGTCCAACATCATAGAGTGTGCGGAACTGGCCACGGTCAATAATCGACGCGCGGTCGTTTCGCCCGGAAAAGCTTTCATGCGTTCGACCACGTTAAAAATCGATACCGCCGCGATCACGCCCACCGCGATAGCGGTCGCGAGGAACGCCGGATGTTGCGCCTGTTTTTTCCAGGTGCGCCGACGCGGCGCAATCAATGTTTCGCTGGAAAACCATTCCGTGATATCCGGCGGAATGGGAACGGCGTGCACCAAGGCTGCAACTGATCGGTCGAAATTCTGTTGCGACGCGAAGGCCTCGGTCTTGCGCGCGCGATAAATCGCTGCGCGCATGGCGCGATCGTTCACTCGCTCATCGCTGAGCGGCGCGCATTGAACGAGAACTTGCTGTCGATGCGATAAGGAAACGGCCTTCATGGCTCTGCAACAGGAATGGTAGCATTGAGCCAGGCTTGAAATTGCTGGCGGCCTTGCGAAAGAAATTTCGCCAGCTCAGCCGGTTTCAATTCGCTGACCGAGAGAAGTTCGCGGTGCTCGAATTCATTGAGATAAAAAAGCGCCAGCGCGGTGCGCTGTGGTTCGGGCGCGCCTGAAATCCAGATGGCGAGTTGCGCAGGCTCAAGCTTTTCAATCTGTGACGGCGCCCAAGCCGCCAGCTCCTCCAGTTCAAGATCGACATCTTCGGCCTGGAGTCCCTGCTCACCCGCTTCCAGACAACGCCAGCGCGCGTCCCGAAAAAACCACAGGCGATCGCGGGGCGGCTCACCGTTCGCCGATTGCTGCGCCGCGTCGCGCAATGTGGCATGAAAAACTTCCTGCGCCTTGCGCGCATCGGCCAGCATCAGAAAACAGAAACGATAAAGCTGGAGAAGATCTTGTTTCGATTCGGACACGCTGACTTCTTTCCCAAAGCGGGAATGTTACGCGACCCGGTCAGATCGCAAGGGAAGATGTCGCCGAACCTCCTGTAGCCGTCGCCCTGTGGGCGACGCGACGTGCGCCATGCTTTCACGCGAGCGTTACGCTTCGCACAGCGAAGCGGCTACAATTTCTGCAGGCGGCGCGCAACCTCTTCGGCGTTTTCGCGGCTGTTAAAGGCCGAGATACGGATGTAACCCTCACCTTGAGCGCCAAAACCGCTCCCGGGCGTGATGACCACGTTCGACTCGCGCAACATCCGATCGAACATTTCCCAGCTCGTTAGGCCTTTTGGTGTTTTAACCCAGATATACGGTGCGTTCACGCCGCCATAAACTTGCATCTCGAGCTTGGCGCAGGCGTCGCGCAGGATCTTTGCGTTGCCCATGTAATGATCGATCAGCGCGCGAACTTGTTTGCGTCCGTCGGCGGAATACAACGCTTCCGCGCCGCGTTGCACCGGATAACTCACGCTGTTCGCCTTCGTGCTCCACCGCCGATGCCAAAGCGGATGCAAAGGCAATTTTTTCCCAGACTCGGTCCGCGCGAGCAACGCTTTCGGCATCACCGTGAAACCGCAACGAACTCCAGTGAACCCGCCAATCTTGGAAAAACTTCGCAACTCGACTGCGCACTCATGCGCGCCGGGAATTTCAAAAATGGAATGCGGGATATTTTTATGGGAAATATACGCTTCATACGCCGCATCGAAGAGCAAAAGTGCTTCGTGCTCACGGGCGTACTCGACCCAACCCACCATCACGTTTGTATCGACGTAGACCGGATAAACTGGATCGGGAACGGCAACTTTGTTTTGATCGCCAAGAATATCGAGGATGTAGCCGCAATCGGATTTTGAGCCGTCCGAGACAAAAATTTCGTCGTCCGCGATGTCGATCTTGCGGTCGCGATAATCGTGCTGCGCGATTGTCGATCTTAGAAATTCATATCCCTGTTCCGGTCCGTAACCGCGAAAGGTTTCGCGATGGCCGAGTTCTTCGACTGCGCGCTTCATCGCCTCGACTGCAGCGCGCGGCAGCGGTTCGGTCACATCGCCGATCCCACAGCGAATCAATTTCTTGGCCGCTTCCGGATTAGCGTCACAAAATTCGCGCACCCGCCGCGCGATCTCGGGGAAGAGATATCCAGCCTGAAGCTTGAGATAATTTTCGTTTAAGTAAGCCATGCTTTTCGTTATTCCGACTTTCTTGCCCAGAACGCATACATCGAGTTGTCTAGCGCCTCGATTGGCATGGGATAGAAATGATTATTCACGAGTCCGCGCTCAAGAGCGGGAGTCGGCACGTAACTATGCACTTGGATTACATACCTGGCTTGTGCCAATTCTTGCTGCATCGATTCGGGAAGCTCGTCCGGCCAGTTACCGTTGACCGCGTGGGCGTCGAGTTCAAAGAAGAGAGAGCGGCCCAAATATCCGCTAGCCCGGTAGGCGATCGTGGGATCTTGCGGACTGATCACAACGCCATCTAGCCGCCGCGCCACCGCAACTGCGCTGCCGTATTTGTCGTCGCCGCAGCGCGAATAAAGAAGCGCCGTCGCCCGGTCAAGCTGAATGAAAAAGGAGAACAAAATCGCAAGTGCAATTGCGCTCGCCGTCAGAATGCTTCGCCGGATTGGCAAGGAGCGCAGCCAACCCGTTATCGCGTCGAACTGAGAGACGAAGAGCGCCGTCATCGCAAGATAGGCCGGAAGGAGCGAGCTATAGGAGCCGCCGCTTTTTGAAGCCGCCCAGATGGAAACCGGAACAAGGACGACGAGCGCGGACAAAATCCAGCGCTCGCGCTCGTTGATTCGAGTTTTCGAGCGCAAGATCGAGAAGAGGGCGATGAAGAAGATTGGAAACGCCGCGAACAAAAAGACCGCCAGGACGAACGAGCGCTCCGGATAAACTCTGATCGAGGCCGGGACAGTCACGATAGCCGAGAACATTTGCGGCCAAAACAAGCGAATTGCAGCGAGCGCTAGCAAGATCGACATCGTCGGAACAATTGAGACGGCGATGTCTCGGAATCGAAGTGGCCTTTCCCACGCTAACACGTAAACGATCGCGATAAGAGCAAACGCGGCGCTCGTTTGCTTAAGAAGCATCGCGCTGACAAAAAGCGCAATCGCGGCAGCGGGCCGTACCCAAGATCGCGTGCGCGTAATCCAAAAGCATAGCGCGACAAGGGCGATTAGTGCCGCGAGGCAGTCGGGTTGGGCGGAGAGAAATATGAGATTGGTGCGTAGATTGACCCCGAGAAACAAAAGGACTGCAATCAGCCAGCATTCGCGCGATTTGCCGCGGCAAACAACAATCATAAGAAAAATCGTCAATAAAAAAGCGAAGATCGAAAATAGGATTCGAGCAGCGAGCAGATTCAGCCCTACTATGCGAAAAATTCCGGCGAGCATGAGCGTGAGCAGCGGCCCGTACATGTGCGTGGCGTGGCCGCTTTCGTAAAGTGGCAAGCCTGCGTTGAGACGTACCGCTTCCATCGCGATGGCCGGCTCCCACGGATTAATCGGCAATCGTTCCGTCAGCCTAACGACTACGGCACAAATCGTCGCGACGGCGAGAACGATCGCAACGACCAGGAACGGCAATCGCGAAGCGAATGGAATTTTCGCGTCAACCAATTTGTACGGTTGTTCCCCGCTACGATCAGTAATTTTTCGCGACTGCGTCCCAGTTCACCACGTTCCACCAGGCTTTGATGTAATCGGGTCGGCGATTCTGGTAGTTGAGATAGTAAGCGTGCTCCCAAACGTCGCAGCCGAGGACCGGAGTATTGCCGTCCATGAGCGGACTGTCCTGGTTCGGAGTGGAAATGATCTCGAGCTTGCCGCCTTTATTCTTAATTAACCACGCCCAGCCGCTGCCGAAACGACCCACACCCGCGGCCGCAAACTTTTCTTTGAATTGATCGAAGCCGCCAAAAGTCGACTTGATGTCGTCGGCCAGTTTGCCTTTCGGTTCGCCGCCGGCTTTCGGGCCCATGATTTTCCAGAAGAGAGAATGGTTAGCGTGACCGCCGCCGTTATTGCGCACAACCGTGCGGATATCTTCCGGCACCGCGTTTAGATTCTTAATCAGATCTTCGACCGATTTGTTTTCCAGATCGGCTTTGCCTTTGATCGCATTGTTAACGTTGGTGATGTAAGCCTGGTGATGTTTGGTGTGATGGATCTCCATCGTGCGCGCGTCGATATGCGGCTCGAGCGCGTCGTAAGCGTAAGGAAGTTTTGGTAATTCGTAAGCCATAATCTGTACTGTTAGATCGCTTCAGCGCGATGAACAGGATTTATTTTTCGCAGCGATGATGTCGATCTTATGGAGGGACGACCTCCGTGTCGTCCATTTTTATCGGACGGGACAGAGCCCGTCCCTCCATTTATTCGCAACGGTAAAAACTCGGATGATGGCCGAGACCGCTGCGATAATTCACGTAAGTCGCGAGCGCAAGCAGCGGGAAATTCTGCCGGTACATGTCGTATTTGAGATAAAACACGCCTGGAAATCCGGTCCCGGTGATCTGCGGTTCGTCCCAAGAGCCGTCAGATTTTTGCGAGCTCAACAAGAAACGCACGCCGCGCTGAATGCTGGGCCGTTCCAGATCGCCGCACGCGCAAATTCCCATCACCGCCCAGGCAGTTTGCGACGGTGTGCTCGCGCCGATGCCCTTCATCGCCGGATTTTCGTACGTCGCACATGTTTCGCCCCAACCGCCGTCATCATTCTGGCAACTCTCCAGCCAATCGCGTCCGCGCAAGATCCAATCCTGGGTCATATCCTGGCCGATGGCGCGTAATCCACGTAAGACCTGCCACGTGCCGTAAATGTAATTGACGCCCCAGCGGCCGTACCAAGAGCCGTCGTCATCCTGGGTGTCGATCAAATACTGGATCGCGTCGCGCACACAACGCGCTTTCGGGTTGAATCCAATGTAACCAAGCAGTTCCAGCGTCCGCGCGGTCAGATCGCTGCACGTCGGATCGAGAATCGCATTATGATCGGCGAACGGCATATCCTCCAGCCACGGCGTAGTCACATTTTTATCGAACGCGGCCCAGCCGCCATCGCGACATTGAAAACTAAGCTGCCAGTCGAGTGCGCGCCGAAACAATTCACCAAGAGGTTGTCCATCTTGCGGCCTAACCAGTCGCAGCGCCATCAACACCATGGCGGTGTCGTCCGTGTCCGGATAGTGAACATTGTTATACTCGAACGCCCAACCGCTTGCCTCCGGATGCGAATTGTTCGCGGCCCAGTCGCCGCGGATGCGCACTTCCTTTTCGAGCAGCCACTTTGCCGCGCCCTGTATGGCCGGATGCTCCGGCGGCGTGCCTGATTCAACGAGCGAGATCAGTGTGATGGCCGTATCCCAAACCGGCGAGAGACACGGTTGAATGCGAAAGTCCTCCGGATCATCGACAAAGAGCCCGGCAAAATCTTCGGACGCCTTTTTGTAAACCGGATTATTTTTCGTGTAACCCAGCACCCGCAGCGCGATCAAGCAATTGAGCATGGCCGGGAAAACGGTGGCCAGACCATCGCTTCCTTCGCCAATGCGCTCGAGCATCCAACGTTCCGCCTCTTCCAATGCGCGTTGCCGCATCGGGCGAAAGCGCAGCGGATGAAGAACCTTCAGGACGTTATCAACCCGAAGGAAGAAGTTGCCCCAGGTCCAAAATCGTTCGCTGCGCGGCAATCGCAGGTCGGTGTGCTCGGTGCCGAGCGGATAAAGCTCATGCAATTGTTTGTCCCCCGGCAAGGTACGCGTCGGCTTGAAATGATTGATGATGGCGAGAGGAGTGAGCATGGCCCGGCTCCAAGACGACATTTTGTAAATATGGAACGGCGCCCATTTCGGCAGCAAAATCATTTCCACTGGAATGGTCGGCAGATATTTCCAGGGAAATTGCCCGAGCAGCGCGAGATAAAGTTTGCTGAAGGTGTTCATGCGCGGAACGCCGCCCAGCCGCAGAATGTTCTCTCGCGCTTTGCGCATGAACGGCAGCTGTGGCGAATAACCGGCGAGTTTGAGCGCGAAATAACCTTTGACCGACGCGTTGATTTCGCTCGGACCGCCGTAGTAAATATTCCAGCCGCCGTCGGGAAGTTGCCGCTTTAAAATATGCTGGGCGCAACGTTCTTGCAGGTTCGCATCGACTTCACTCAACCAATGCATGAACAGCACGAAGTCGGAGCAAAGCGTGCTGTCCACGATCAATTCGCCGCACCAATGACCGTCCGGCCGCTGCTGTCCCAGTAAATTTTCCTGAGTCCGCGCGATCGCCTGGGAAATCTCGGCGTCGGTCGCGGTGTAGGATTCGGCGCGCTCGGGAGCCGCGCTTCGCAATGAAATCACGTTTCGCGATGAACTCATTCCTGTCGATCTTATCTTATCGACCTAACGACTGTCGATCTTAAGACGCTTGGGCGGCCTGCACTTCGGCGCGTTTGCCGGTAATGTGGCCGTTTCCGCAGCTCACACCATTAAAGACAAGCGTCTCGCTTCCGTTTCCGGTGGGTTTCGGTTTCGCCCCGAAATTAAACTTGATGTTCTTCCAGGTGTCGCCGCGCTGCGCTTGCAGGCCGAGCGACGCGGTTGGTTCGTAGCCGCAATGAACCATGCAATTTTCGCAGCGATGATCGCGGGCCACGCCGTCGACGACGCCGTACTTGTCCCATTGCACTTTCTCAAGCATCTCGGCGTAGCTCGAGTAATGCGCGTCGGTCATCAAATAGCAGGGGCCTTTCCAACCGCGGATGTTCCGGGTCGGAATCGCCCAAGCCGAGCAAGTCAGGTCGCGCTTGCCGGCGAGGAATTCGAAATAAATCGGCGTCCCAAAAAGTGTGTAGCGGTTCATCCAGTCCTCGATCTTTTGGAACTTCTCGACCGTCATCTTGCGGGTGAGAAAGAAATTCTCCGGCTGCAGGTTGAGCCGCTTGATCATGTCCTTCTTGGCGGCATCGTACTCGTAGCCGGGCGAAATCGTGTGGCCATCCACGCCAAGATCGGAGAGGTAATCGAACATTTGCTCGACCTCTTGCATGTCGGTCTCTTTGTAAATTGTCGTGTTGGTCGCGACCTGATAGCCGAGAACCTTCGCCATCTTGATGGCGAGAATGCATTCTTTGAAAACGCCTTCCCGCTCGACGATGAGGTCGTGAATGCGCTCCAGTCCGTCGAGGTGCACGTTCCAATACATCCATTTATTCGGACCGATCGTTGGCTTCGCCGGATCTTTCGGCCCCTTGCGGACTTCCGCTGCGTCCTTTTCGCTAAGCAAACCAGCGCCAAGCAGGTCCGCGATTTTTTCTTCAACAAACGCCGGCTTGATCGACAATTGGGTCGCGAGCCATTCGCGCATCTTCTTGCGCATGAACATCGCGTTGGTGCAGATGTAGACGATGCGGCCCTGCTCGAGCACACCGTTCACCAGCGCTTCGATCTGCGGGTAAATGAGCGGTTCGCCGCCACAGATCGAAATCATCGGCGCGTTACATTCCTCGGCTGCGCCCAGGCAATCTTCCAGGCTCATGATGTCCTTGAGCGAAGTGGAGTATTCGCGGATCCGGCCGCAACCGGTGCAGGTCAGGTTGCAAGTGTGTAGCGGTTCCAACTGCAGCACCGTGGCAAACTTCTGCGTGCCGCGCAGTTTCTGCCCGATCATGTAAGCAGCGATTTTCGTCGTTAAGGCGAGCGGAAATCTCATAAGGCCGAGGATGTTAACGAGGGTCGTCCGCGTGTCAATGACCCGCGCACGCCAAAAAATAGAGCCAGATCTTTGTTAAAAGCGAGGAAATCCTGCGCAACGTTGACCTCGGGCGCTGGTTGAATATTGGAGACCGTAAACGATTGTACCAACGAACCTAACATAAGAATATGAAAACATTACTGGCAGTCTTAATCGCCACCGTCACGCTCAGTTCCGCCTACAGCCAAGGCACGCAGGGTAGCCAGCCCCTCGGCCCGAAGACAACCGGCCCCGGTTCTTATTCGCCCGCGAACTCGCCGTTCCGAAAATGGACCACCGCGCAGTTGCAGCAGCGCCGGCTCGAGCTGTATCGCCAGATTCCGCAAAAGCAGGATCGGCATGGTCGGCCGGTGTTCATTCACCACGGAGGCGAGGCGTTCTCCGATCAGCAGAGAGAGATCTACGCCATCGAGGGCGAGCTGAATCGTCGCTATCAGGCTGGCGATAAAGACGCCGAGCTGAAGCGCGCGATGCCGGGAAGTCAGCATCCTTAGGCGACCAGCGGGAGTCGAACGTTTTAACGGAAACTTTTAAGTTTTCGAAGACGCTGCCGCAGTCATATCGGCGAGGACGTAGTTTTTATGCTCCGCCGCCAGCGGCGAATTCGGTCGACGACAGAAATCAAAGTCGTGCAGACGTAAATCGCGATCGCGACTTCGGCGACGTAAAAACCGTAGAGCCAACGGCCACCCTGCATCAAGGCATATACCCAATAACCTGTGCCAGCACACAACAGCAATTCGCTCGTATAAAATATCCACCAGAATCGAGGCAGCTTTGATTTTCGGCTCCAGATTGCGAACGCGAGCGGCCACACAAAGGCGATCAGCGTTAGCGCGCCGAGCAGGCCATGGTCCTTCGGACTCATGAACGCTGCCTGCAGATATAAGATTCCGTAGTAATAATCAAAGGCGTCGTCGCTCCGTGGAAAGAAGTGACGCGCGTGAGCGAATTCTTGTTTAATGTCAGGGCGGCCACCGAGAGAAGCACATTGGCTGAGCGGCAGACAAATCGCGCACAGCAAAACAATCGCCGCCCCCAAACGAATTTTTTGTAAGATCGACATCGTTGTAGCGGCCGCTGTCCTCAGCGGCCGAAACTTAAGCACACAACACGTTCTGCCGCCAGAGACGGCGGCAGCTACAACTCTACGCTCCGTTCCATCCGCGCCGGATCAAACTGATCGCGATCGCGGCGAGCAGGA
>WNFR01004046.1_pt1 | contig 15148 bp, 10 predicted proteins | sample 5400221 | NCBI WGS metagenome assembly WNFR01 (sample SAMN13153357, study PRJNA577476) | soil metagenome | isolation source: 40 cm soil under Madrone tree | place: USA:California | collected 2016-06-14 | reverse complement strand
AGCGGCTGCCGGCACTGGTCTCGGGCCTCAAGCTCGTTTCGGTCCAGGGCGGGCCGCACAACATCGGCTGGACACACCCGGCGGAGGTCAACAAAGCGCTGCTTGAGTTTCTCGGGGACGGCGCGGCGGGCTCCGGCGGGCTCGACCGCGACCTCAACGCCGCGGCGGCGAGGACGAAGTAGAGCGGCCGGCAGATTGAGAAGAGAGCGACCATGACGAGCGACACGCACGGTGAGCACGAGTTCCGGAATGCGACCGTCATCGGCGGGGGCGTCATCGGGATCTCGTGGACTGCGCTCTTCCTCGCACACGGGCTGCAGGTGACGGTCTCGGATCCGTTCCCAGACGTTCGGGACCGCGTCCACGCGGGCCTACGCGAGATCGCTCCGACGCTCGAACAGCTCGGGCTTCCGGTCGCGGCGCTCGAAGAGGAGTCGCCCGCGTTGAGGTTCGAGGCCGACGTCGCCGCCGCTGTCGCCGCCGCCGACGTCGTGCAGGAGAACGGGCCCGAGCATCTCGAGATCAAGCAGGAGCTGTGGCAGGCAATCGAGCGCGCCGCTCCCGCGCACACGCTGTTCGCGTCGTCGTCATCGACCCTGCCGGCATCAGAGATGGCGAAGGGGATGCAGGCGCCGGGACGCCTGATCGTCGGGCATCCGTTCAACCCGCCGCACCTCGTGCCGCTCGTCGAGGTGGTGCCGTCGAAGGCCACCGACCCCGCCGTCGTCGACCTGGCGGTCGCGTTCTACACGTCCGTCGGCAAGCGCCCGCAGGTGCTCGGCCGCGAGATCCCGGGCTTCATCGCCAACCGGCTGCAGGCCGCGCTCTTCCGTGAGGCCGTGTACCTCGTCTCGCAGGGAGTCGTGAGCGAGCAGGCGCTGGACGACATCGTGACGTCCTCGATCGGAATGCGGTGGGCGGTCGCGGGGCCGTTCCGCACGTTCCACCTCGGCGGAGGGCCGGGCGGCCTGGCCGACTTCCTCGTCCACCTCGGCCCGGGGTTGGAGGCGCTCTGGCCGCAGCTCGGAAATCCGTTGCTCGATCCGCAAACCGTCGACCTCCTGACCAAACAGGCCGGCGACTTCGCCGGCACGGTTGCGGAGCTCGCTGAGCAGCGCGACGATGCCGAGATCCGGCTCATGCGCGCGCTCGACGAGATCCCGCTGCCGCAATGACCCGCGTACTGCGGAACCTCGGGCTGCGTGCGGAGCAGCCCACGCCCGGCGGCGCCGTGCTCCTCGCCGTCGCGGTCGCGAACGTCGCGCTGTGGGTCGCGGCGCGCCCGCCCGGGCAGCCGACCGGCCGCTTCATCGGCGAGATCTGCGGCGCGGAGGCGGTGCTCCTCTTCTCGTGCACGCTCGTGCTCGCGACATTGCTGCCCGCAATCGAGCGCGCGTTCTCCGGCCTCGACCGCATCGTCGTCTGGCACCGTCGCACGGCGACAGCAGGAGTCCTGCTCCTCATCCCGCATTGGGCGCTCGCCACCTCGTCGCCCGACCGCTACGCGACCGGCATCGGCCCCGCCCTAGGCGACCTTGCCCTGCTCGGGCTGCTCGTCCTCACCGTGTGGGCGCTCGCGCCGACCCTGCGTGCGGCGCGCTGGCCCGGGCCGATCCGCCGGCTCGCGCGCACGACGTACGAGCACTGGCTCACCCCGCATCGTCTGACTGGGATCTTCGTCGCGACCGCGGTCGCGCACGGTGCGCTCGTCGACCCGGTTCTGCACCGCTCGACGCTGCTTCGGGTCGTCTTCCTCACTGTTGGCGGCGTCGGGGTGGCCGCGTATCTCTACCGGGAGCTCTTCGCGCGCTTCGTCGTCCCCATTTACGACTACCGGGTCGCCGACGTCCGCCGGCCCAACGACGCGATGCTCGAGGTGTCGCTCGACCCGGTTCGCGTTCCGATCAAATTCGTCCCAGGCCAGTTCGTCTTCCTCGCCTTCGGCGGGCCGGACGGCTGGCAGCGACATCCGTTCTCGGTCGCGAGCGCGCCGGGCGAGCAGCGGCTCGAGGTTGCGATCAAAGCCGTCGGCGACTACACGCGCCGGCTCCGCGACGAGATCCGATCGGGCGACCCGGCAAAGGTCGCAGGACCGTTCGGCGGCTTCGACTACACGCGCGGCGGCAAGGAGCAGATCTGGATCGCCGGCGGCATCGGGATCACGCCGTTCATGAGCTGGATCCGGAGCTTCGACGACAGTTTCGACCGCGATGTCGCGTTCTTCTATTCGGTGGCACACGAGAGCGACGCGGTCTACGTCGACGAGATCGAGCAGGCCGGGAAGGAGCATCCGACCTTCGTCCCGCACGTCATCGTCGCCGACCGGGACGGCTTCCTGACCGCCGAGAAAGCAGCGGCGGGACGCAACCTCGCCGACGTCTGGGTGTACATGTGCGGCCCACCGCCGATGACCAAGGCCTTCCGCGACGGCTTCCTGGGCATCGGGGTCCCGCGGTCTCGCCTGCGCTGGGAGGAGTTCGCAGCACGCTGAACTCGCCTCGGTAGCTCTTGTTATCACGCGGCGTCGCGTTAGCGAGGATGCATCGTGGCACGGGCCGGGAGTAGGCTCGATCGGATGGCGTCGACGTCGCGGAGCCGGTCGAGCGATCCCGAGAACAGAGTGCTTGTTGGACGAGATCGCGAGCTGTGTGTCCTCGACGAACTCCTTGCGCGGCTCCCTGACCGCGGAAGCGTTCTGGTGGTCCGCGGGGAGGCCGGCATCGGCAAGTCAGCGCTCGTGGCAGAAGCCAGTCACCGTGCCGAGGCCTCCGGAGTCCGCGTGCTGAACGTGACCGGCGTTCGCTCTGAAGCGAAAGTCAGTTTTGCAGGTCTTCATCAGCTGTTGCGGCCGATTCTCGGAGGTATCGAAGAGCTCCCGCGGAGTCAGCGCGACGCGATGCTGGCGGCCTTCGGGATGAGCGACGAAAGGGCACCGGACATCTTTCTGATCGCCCTGGCGGCGCTAAATCTGATGTCTGAGTCTGCCGGGCGCACTCCGCTGTTGTTGATCGTGGAGGACGTGCACTGGCTTGATCGGTCGACGTCGGATGTCCTTGCGTTCGTAGGGAGACGGCTGGAGTCAGATCCGATCGTGTTGTTGATCGCTTGTCGAGACGGAGTCGAGAATCCGCTGCAAGGCGCGGGGCTGCCCGAGGTCACTCTCGGCCGTCTCGATGAGACCTCAGCAGCCGAGTTGCTCGACCTTCACGCGCCCGGACTCTCTGCGCCGGTGCGACGCCGGTTGCTCGAGGAGGCAGATGGAAACCCACTCGCGCTCGTCGAGCTGCCGATCTCGGCTGGTGATGCCGCGACCACGGATGCCTCGTCGAGTGTGCTCCCTTTGACGGAGCGGATGGAGCAGGCGTTCGCGGCACGCGCGTCCGACTTTCCCAGTGCCACCGAAGCGGTGCTTGTGTCGGCCGCGCTGAACGACGGCGATTCGATGCCTGAGATCTTGGCCGCGGCCTCAATCGTCGAGGGTCGGGAGCTGGAGGTCGACGACTTCTCCCCAGCTATCGCGGCGCGCCTCGTGGACGCCGACATCCACATGGTGCGGTTTCGTCACCCGCTGATGCGATCGGCGATTCACCAGGCAGCTCCGTTAGGACGACGTCGTGCAGTCCATGCTGCGCTAGCCGCAGTCCTTGACGATCAGCCGGAGCGCCGCGTCTGGCATCGAGCGGCATCCACGGTCGGCCCCAACGAAGAGGTGGCGGCCGAACTCGAACAGGCCGCCGTGCGCGCCCAGCGGCGGGGCGCTCTCGGGGCGGCTGCGGCTGGCCTGGAGACGTCTGCGAGGTTGAGTCGGCCGGGGCACGAAGGACCGCGGCTGTTGCGTGCGGCCGAGGTCGCGTTGGAGCTGGGGCGGCGAGAGATGGTTCGTCGGCTCGTACGCGAAGCAGAGCCGCTTCCGCTCTCGCCGCTCGACCTGGGACGTGTCGCCTGGATCGCGGAGCGGCTCGATCCTGGGATCACCGGCGATCCAGCGGCAGTTCTGCCGCTCGTCAAAGCAGCTGACCAGGTGCGAGCGCACGGCGACGCCGATCTCGCGCTGAACCTGCTCTGGGCCGCGGCCTCGAACAGCTTCTGGGCCGACAAGAGCGAGCTGACCCGCAACCAGATCGAGGCCGCCGCAGCCCGCGTCCCGGTCGAAGTGGACGACCCCCGAGTCCTGGCGGTTCTTGCTTACGCGGTGGCGCCGGAGGGCGAGTTCGACCTCGCGGAGCGAGTCGCGCGCCGCTGGTCGGAGCGGCCTGGTGACGCCGCGTCGCTCCAGCTGCTCGGAACCGCCGCGTTCACGCTCGGAGCGCACAGAATCGCGTCGGACTTTCTCACCGCCTCGATCGACTCGATGCGAGACCAAGGCCTCCTGGTCCAGCTCGCTCAGTCGCTCGTCATGCGGGCCTGGTCGGAGATCCATCTCGGGCGTTGGAGCATCGCCGCGCCGGACGCCGAAGAAGCAGCATCGCTTGCGCTCGAGACCGCACAGCCGCTCTGGGAGGCCGGCGCACATGCGGCACAGGGGTTCCTCGCGGGCGCCCGCGGCGACGAAGCGAGGGCCGAAGCGCTCGCCAGCCGCGCGGAAGCCGTCGTCGTGCCGGCCGGCAGCCGAGCCGTCTTTGCAGCGGTGCAGTTGGGGCGCGGGGTGACGGCGCTCGGTGTCGGCCGCTACGACGACGCGTATCGACACCTGCTGCGCATGCTCGACCCCGTCGATCTCGCGCACCATCGCATGACCTTCTCGTGGGCGCTCGGCAACCTCGCAGAGGCCGCCCTTCGCATCGGCGAAGCCGAACACGTCCGCGAACTCGTCGCCGGATTCGAGCAACCCGCCGTCGCGAGCCCTTCTCCGGCCTTTCGCCAGAGCATCCGTCACGCCCGAGCTCTGCTCGCCGATGAGGCTCACGCGGAGGCACGCTTCGCGGAGGCGCTGAACGACGACCTCAGTGGTGGTCGGTTTGAGCGGGCGCGACTCGAGCTGGCCTACGGAGCGTGGCTTCGACGACAGCGGCGCATCAGCGACTCGCGAGCGCCGCTCCGCGCCGCGCGGGACACCTTTGACGCGATCGGGGCAAGCCCCTGGAGCGAGCGAACGCGTGAGGAGTTGCGAGCTGCAGGCGAGGTCAGTCAGAAGCGCGAGCCCGGCGTTCTGGAACAGCTCACACCCCAGGAACTGCAAGTCGCGCAAATGGCGGCGAACGGTCTCTCCAACCGGGAGATCGGGCAGAAGCTCTACCTCTCGCATCGCACCGTCGGTTCTCACCTCTACCGCATCTATCCGAAGCTGGGCGTGACCGCCCGGTGGCAACTGGGGGCCGTCCTCGACGCTCCACGCCCGGCGACCGCCTAAGTCGACGACCTAAGCGCGACGATCGACGTGCCGTCGTGCGACAGGCGCGGACATGACCGGTGCCGCCGTAGCGTCGATCCGGTCATCTACGGAAGGAGGCAGGATCCGTTCGCTGCGGTTCATGGCCAATCGCCGGTTCGACGATCGAAGAGATCAACGCCTCACACGTGTCGATGATCTCGCACCCCGACGTTGCCACCGCCCTGATCGAGAAGGCCGCCAAGGCAACGAGCTAACGACCCTCGCGATCTAGCGGCGTCTGCGCCTCAAGCGGGCGCAGCGCCGGACGAACCATCGTCGAGGCACGGAACCAAAAGATCAAACGAGACACCGTTCGCAATGGGCGACGGTAAACCGATTGGAGGAACAATGTCTGTCTCTACAGCTCCCCCGTACGTCGGCGAGCAGATCGAACGTGCCAACGCGTCCGGGCTACAGCCGGTGGTCTTCATCCACGGTCTCTGGCTGCTGCCGAGCAGCTGGGACCGATGGATGACGGTCTTCGAGGAAGCCGGTTACACGACGGTTAACCCGGGCTGGCCCGACGACCCAGAGACGGTCGAGGAAGCGAACGCGCATCCGGAAGTCTTCGCGCACAAGACGGTCGGCCAGGTCGCCGATCACTACTCCGCGATCATCGGCCACCTCAACAAGAAGCCCGCCATCATCGGTCACTCCTTCGGTGGCCTGCTCGTGCAGATGGTCGCCGGCCGCGGACTGGCCGCCGCCACCGTGGCGATCGATCCGGGTCCGTTCCGTGGCGTCTTGCCGCTGCCGATCTCGGCGCTCAAGTCGGCGGCTCCGGTTCTCGGCAACCCGCTCAATCACCGCCGGGCCGTCCCCCTGACCTACGACCAGTTCCGCTACGGCTTCGCGAACGCCGTCACCGAGGAAGAGGCGAAGGAACTCTACGACACCTTCGCGGTGCCCGCTTCCGGCGTGCCGCTCTTCCAGGCTGCAACCGCGAATCTCAATCCTTGGACCGAGGCCAAGGTCGACACCGAGAACCCGGAGCGCGGCCCGCTGCTGATCATCTCCGGCGAGAAGGACAACACCGTGCCGTGGGCGATCGCCAACGCGTCGTTCAAGAAGCAGGAGCGCAACCAGGCGGTGACCGAGATCGTCGAGATGCCCAACCGCGGCCACGCCTTGGTGATCGACAGCGGTTGGCGCGAAGTCGCCGACACCGCTCTCACGTTCGTCCGGCGGTTCGTCTAGTTCGCTTGCAGCAACTGAGCTACCGTTTCGCGAGCAAGTTCGGGCGGAGCCGCGCGAACGAGAAGCAGGAGAGCGGCCGCTCCATGTTGGAGCAGCCGCTCTCCGTCGACGCTGTCGTGGCATCGACCGATTTCGGGAGCGGCGCTGACCTTGGGATTCGTGGTGCACTGCCCCGCCCGTGCTCGCCCTTCCGATGCGCTCGGATCTGAGCGTCGCAGTCTCGTGTGCGTTCGCGTCTTCTCGCATTGGATGGGCCGGGCAGGGATCGAACCTGCGACCTTGGGATTAAAAGTGGATGCAGCACGGTTCGTGTGCTCTCGCGTGAGCTCCTACCGCGGCATCACTCAGCCGAATCGGCTCATGTGAGATCGGGCGGTGTCGCAGGATTCTGTTGACCCTGTGTTGACCCAGTGCGTAGTCTAGATTGGCAACAGTGTCAGCTGGAGAGACATAGAGCGGTGAGGTCGAGCTCGAAGTTGAAGGCGTCGAGGCGGCGGCACCCGAGCTGCGGGCGTAGCAACAGGCCGATGTGCGGCGCGCCATACGGGACGATCGGCACGTCGTTCCTGGCGATGCGCCGAGCGAGTTGGACGGCGGCGCGGTCTCGCGCTCGACCGGCGAGGCGGTCGAGTCCGTCAACGGCGGTGAGGGTCGCGACCGGTACCCATGAGCGCGGTACGTCGTGCGCGAGCATCTGCGTTAGGAACGACGCAGGGTCCGGAAACGGGAGCTCGGTCGAGATCGCCGCGAGGTCGATCTGAACCCTGGCCGAGCGCATCGCGGCCGGAACGTTTGCGACCGCGACGGGGACGACTGTGATTCCGAGCGGGCGCAGCTGCGCCGCCACGAGGTCCGCGAGTTGCCGGCACTGCCAGCAGGCGCTGTCGACCGCCATGCGCAAACTGACTCGCTCCGACGCGGCCGGAGGAGTGGGCGTCGAGGCGGCAGCGCCGCTGTCGAGTCTGGGGAGGAGCGAGGATGTGGGAGCGTCGCCGTCCGTGTCGGCCGCGAGTGCCGGCCGGTCGAGCGCCGCTGCGACGCGCCGCCTGAGGGCGACGTCGCGCAGTGGCCCCCGTCCCGAGTTCAAGGCGAGGTAGTCGAGGTGCAGCTCGGGGAGCAGCCGGTAGGCGAGCGGGGCGCCGTCCTTCGAGTACCGGCGCGCGACGGCGCTCCCCGGGAGGACGGTGCGGTCGGTGAGGGCAAGGCCCTGCCACTCGCCGCGCTCGACGTCGCCGACCGCCTTCTCGGCGTCGACACCCTCCCTGATGACGATCGCGTCGAGCGGCGCGGGGTGCGCGCCGCGGTAGTTCGGGTTTCGCTTGAGCACCGTCCAGGCGCCGTTGTTGCGCGAGGCCATGTAGTAGGGGCCGGTGGAGGGCGGCGCGATTGGCTGCACGCCGCCGTTCACGATCGGCGTCCCGTCCGGGACGGTGCAGTAGTAGGGGAGCGAGACGCGCTCGAGGAAGTCGGGCGACGGCGCGCGCAGGGTGAAGCTGATCCGGTCGCCCCGCACCGCGACGCGCATGAGGTCGCGAAGATACGTCGCCGCCGGCCGCGGCGTTCCGAGCTTCGGCGAGAGCGCTCGTTCGATTGAGTACCTCACCGACTCGGCCGTCACCGGCGCGCCCGAGGGCGGAGCGAAGCGAAGGCCGTGTCGTACCGTGAACGTGTACGTGCGCCTGTCGGGCGAGACGGTTGGCAGCGCCTTCGCCAGGTCGGGCTGGAGTGCGCCAGTCGTCGGGGAGAAGCGTAGGAGCTCCCCGCAAGTCGCGCGCTCGAGCTGAAGGAAGAACGGGTAGGAGTTCAGCGGCGGGTCGGGCGGGTCGAACTGGAAGATCGGAACGATCAGCTTTGCGACGCGGCCGTGAAGGGTCTTGAGCTGGTCTTGGACCGTCCGGCCGGCGATGATGGCGACGATGACGTAGCGGCCGAGCGCGGCCTCGGTGCCGAGGGGATGCCCGAACCGGTAGGTCCGCGTCTCGCCGCTCGCGGCGTCGATGCTCGTCAGGGTTCCCGCGTCGGCGTTGGAGACCCAGAGCTTGCCGTCCGAGAACGAGGGCTCGTGGGCGCCGTCGCCGGTCTCGTAGGTTGCGACGACTTGACCGTTCGGATCGATCTTGTAGACGACACCTTTCGGGGCGTTCGTCGCCCACGCGAAGCCGCCGCCGACGCGCACCTCGTCGATCGGGTTCGCCACTCCTCGGGCGAAGGCCGCGACGGTATTCGTCGTCGGGTCGATCCGCTCCACCCCGTCCACGTCCGACGTCGTCCACAGAGAGCCGTCGCCGAAAGAGAGCCAGACGGGAAGCCGGACCCGGATCCGTGCCTGCACCGCGCCGTTCGCCGGGTTGACGCGGACGACTTCGTTCTCCTCGTGGCTTGCGACCCAGAGCGAGCCGGCGCCGTAGGTGATCCCTGCCAGTCCGAAGCGATGCTTGGCGTGGACGATCCGGAATCGGTTGACGACCTGGCTTTCCTGATGGACTCGCAGGTCGAACTGCACGACTCCGGAGGGTGTCGTGAAGTAGAAGCTGTTGCCTCGGGCGAGCGCGAGGTTTGCGCCTTCGGGTGGGAAGAACTGGCGGAGGAAGCGCCCCGTGCGCGGGTCGATCTCCGTGCCGGGCCTGTTGAAGCTCGCCATCCAGAAGTGCCCGTCGCCGGTGAGTACCCACGGGTAGTAGAAATACCGGCCCGGCCACTCCTTGATCAGGCGGTGTTTCTGCATGTCGAGGAGCACGACGCCGGGCTTCAGCGCCCCATACGAGACGCCGCCGCCGCCGCGCGCAAGCAGGGCCGCCGCAGCGACCGCGGCTGCGGCGATGATCGCACCGGCAAGGGCAATTAGCTTCCAGCCGAAGCGCCGGCGGACCGCCTCCCGGCGCGCCCGCACGGTTCGAGGCGGGTCGAGGCTCGCGTCATGGTTGAGGATCGCCTGCTCGAGTTCCTGCAGCTTCCGGCTCGGGTCCAGGCCGAGCTCGCCGCGCAGCCGCGTGGTACCACGACGGCACCAGTCGAGCGCATCGGCCTGCCGGCCGCTGCGGTAGAGGGCGAGCATCAGCCGCTCGAGCAGGTGCTCCCGGTACGGGTGTTTCCTGACCAGCCGCTCGAGCTCCGGAACGACGCTGCGATGCTCGCCAAGTTCGAGCTCCGCGCCGATGCGCGTCTCGAGCGCAGTCAGCATGAGCTCCTCGAGCGGTCCGGCTTCGCGCTCGGCCCACGGCTCTCGACGAAGGTCCTCGAGCGGCTCGCCGCGAACCGAGCGGAGAGCGTCGCGCAAGAGTTCCACCGCCTTCGCCGGCCGTACGTTCGCCGCCGCGCGCACCGCTGCCTCGAGCCCGTCGGCGTCGACCTCGCCCGGCTCGACGCGCAGCGCGTAGCCTCGCTCGAGGGTCTGGATGCGGTCGTCGCCGAGCGCGTCGCGCAGGGCCGACACGTAGCCCTGCACGCTCTTGCGCGCCGTCTCAGGAGCGTCGCCGTTCCAGATCTCCTCGATCAGCGCGCCGGTGGCGACCGGCCGGCCGCGCGCGAGCACGAGCAGCGCCAAAACCGAGCGCTGCTTCACGCCTCCAAGTGAGATCTGCCGCTCGCCGTCGACGACTTCGAGCGGCCCGAGCAGCCGGAATTCCACCCCGCGGCCTCCGCGTCAGGACTTGCCGAACATACCAGGGCTTTCGGGCCCGTTCTACCGCGGTTCGACCGGTCCTCTCCCGCCGGTCCACCGGCTCGGGTCACGGTTGACGTGTGCCCCCGATTCTCACCGCCGCGTTCGGGTTCGCCGTCGCTCTCACGTCGAAGACGCCGATCGTCGTCCGCTCCGGTCCAGGATTCGACTGGACGGCATCGGCCGTCGGCGCCGCCGCCGGCTTCGGCCTTGCGCTCGCACTCGTCGGCTCGATCGCCCTTCTCCGCGGCAGAACGACCGACTACGACCAACCAGAAGGACGGAACCGATGAAAAAGCTTGTTCTGCAGGCGGCCGCCGTCGCGACGGCAACAGCGTTCGCCGTCGTTCCGGCCCAGGCAACTTTCAAGGGGATGAACGGCCTGCTCGTCTACCAGGCCCAGGCCGGCGCTCACGTGCAGCTGTTCACGATCGGCCCCGACGGCAGCGAAGCCCGTCAGCTCACCCACTTCGCAGACAGCGACGCCATCCATGCGACCTGGTCACCCGACAACACGAAGATCGGGTTCGTGCGGCAGTGGAGCCCGAACAAGGTGCGGCTCTATACGATGAACGCCGACGGCACGGGGTTGCACGCGCTCTTCCCGAGCCTGCGCGGGCAGATCGCCTGGCTTCCGGACGGCAAGCACCTGCTGGTCATCAGCGGCCTCCGCTGGACGATCGTCACCTCCGCCGGAACCCAGCCTCGCTTCGCCGGGATGCCCGGCTCGGGCGACAGCCCGTGCATCCTTCCCGATGGCAAGCGGGCAGTCTTCATCGCCTCGGTCGGACGGGGCGACGGGAAGGCCGCGGTCTTCGTCGCCCAGATCGGCGGCGGACCGCGCAACCAGCACCGCATCTCGCCGTGGCTGAAGCTCGGGGAGGGGCTCGACTGCTCGCCCGACGGCACGCAGGTCGCCTTCAACACGGACTTCGGCCCGCCGAGATCGGGGAACGTGTTCACGGTCGGGATCGACGGGACCGGCCTGCGGCAGGTCACGCACGCAACCGGCGGGACGATCAACGAAGGTCTCGACTCCTACTCGCCGGACGGGAAGAAACTCGCGTTCGTCTCGAACCGAACCGGCACCTACGAGATCTACTCCATGAACCGGGACGGGACAGGCGTCACCCAGATCACGCACGGGCCGGAAGCGCATGCCGCCAAGTGGGGCTCGCATTCCTAGAACACCTGAGAAAGGAGCGTCATGACACGCTGGGTACGCCTGCTCGTGGTAGGCACCGCAGCCCTCGTCGTCGCCGCCATGTCCGCGACTGCGATCGCGGCCCAGGCCGCGAGCTCGGTGGAGGTCAACATCAAGCTCGTCGAGCTGCTCAAGGCGCCGCCATACACATTCCCCACCTGCCCCGACATCGGGGAGAACGTCAACTGCGGCAGCGGCGAGTTTCGGCCGTTCGGCCAGGCGAGCGAGATCGTCTCCATCAACGCCTGCGGCGACAACTGCACTATTCGCTGGATCACCGTGCGGGGTGGGACGATTGTTCTCCGCGAGGCACTGAGCGACCCCTCGTGCCCGGGAGTCTGCGTCACGCAGTGGCCGCACGGAGCACCGTTCAGCGGAACGCTGACCGCGGACGTGGTGTACGGCACGGGCATCTTCGCAGGCGCGACCGGCAGCCTGACCGGAACGCTGACCGCGGCGGCGTTCGAAGCGCAGATCACGTACTCCGGGATGGTCGCGCTCGGATGACGAATGGCCGGTTCTGGAGGCTCCGGGACTCGCGGAAAAGGCGCTCATCCGATTCCTCATCGACGGAGATGTGCGTACTCGCGTCTTCATTCGGTTCCACCGTCTTCCGGCGGCGAAGTAATCCGTCTTGTTGACCTGCGTTGCCTGACCCGACATCGCGAGCAAGAGGAAGTCCCTGTATGCAGGCTATTTCTGATGGGCCGGGCAGGGATCGAACCTGCGACCTTGGGATTAAAAGTCCCCTGCTCTACCAACTGAGCTACCGGCCCCGTGCCGAGTGTAATTCGGTCTACCGCGCGTCGTGCCGGCGGTCCCAGGCGTCGAGCAGCTGCTCGACGTTGCGGCGCTGCGCGTCCGAAAACGAGAACCGCGCGACGAGCCGCCTCGCTTCGGCCGGGTCGTCGTTCTCGACCGCGGCCTCGAGGTGCTCGCGGATCGCGTTCGGTTGCCGAAGCTGGCGGCGGAGCCAGCGGAGGAGGCTCACCTGTGCGGCTTCGACTGCCATATGGGCGGTGCAGGGCTCGAACCTGCGACCCTCTGCGTGTAAGGCAGATGCTCTCCCAGCTGAGCTAACCGCCCGCTCGAGCGAACGGTAGCGGCGCCTGCGACGATCTGCGACATGGTCTACCCGAGCGCAGCCGAGCGGAGGAAGGTGCTGGAGCGGCTGCGCACCGTCTGCCTGGCGCTTCCGGAGACGAGCGAGCGTCCGAGCCACGGGGCGCCGTCGTTCTTCGTGCGCGAGAAGAAGTGCTTCCTGATGCTGTTCGACGACCATCACGGCGACGGTCGGTTCGCGATCTGGTGCGCGGCTCCTCCGGGCGACCAGCAGCTGCTCGTCGATGCCGACCCCGCACGGTTCTTCGTCCCGCCGTATGTCGGGCATCGCGGCTGGCTCGGCGTGCTACTGAACGACGGCGTCGACTGGGACGAGCTCGCAGGCGTCGTCGAGGACGCGTTCTGCACGGTCGCGCCGGCTCGCGTGCTGAAGGACGCGGGTCTCGGCTAGATGATGCCGGTGTCGCGCGCACGCACGACGGCCTCGAGCCGCGAGTGCACGCCAAGGCTTCGAAGCAGCCGCCGGATGTAGTTGCGCGCGGTCTCCTGCGCGACGCCCAGACGCACGGCGATCTCCGCGGTGGAGCTGCCGGCCGCCAGGAGGACGAGCGTCTCGTGCAGGCGCGGCGTCAGCGGCTGGCGGACGGGCTCCGCCGGCGCGGTCGAGACCGAGCGGACGAAGCCGAGGACGCCGACGAACGTCGTCCCGTTCATCAGCGAGAGGCTGACGGTCTCGACGCGCTTGCGGTTTCCCTCCGCGTCGACGAGGACGATGCCGCCGGTCGCGATCGGATCTGCACCCTTCGCTTTCCGCGCGAAGGCGGCCCGCGACTGTTCCTGATAGTCGCTCGCGATCGCGGGTAGCGTCCCGCCGCGCTTGTCGCCGACGAATGCGGTCGCTGCGGCGTTCTGCCAGACCACGGTTCCTGTGGCGTCCATGAGCGACGCGGGCGCGTCCAGCTCCTCGAGCATCGATGGTAGATCGACGCCGAGCGCCTGCAGGTGTCGTTGGAGGGTCATTCGCGGCGGCAGAAGGGAGAACCGGGGCGGCTGGTGCGGCGAGCTTCCCAGGGGCCGCCCCGGGCAGATGACCCTAGCGACCGCGCTCGCCGCGCACCTAGACCCAGATGGGTGCGAATTTTCCGCTCATCTTCCGCCGGGACAGGCCGATGACCATCCGCGTCGCGGTGCGCGGCAAGTCGGAGAGAGGAAGGCCTTCCTTGCACAAGGAAGCGTTTCAGCGTGTGTTCGCGCCGGCAGCGGCGTTCATCGGGCGGCTGAAGTACGCCCAGAAGTTCTTGCTGATCGGGCTCGTGCTCCTGGCGCCGCTCGCGTTCGTCGGCTACACGTACCTCGGTCAGCAGGGAACGCAGACCGCGTTCTCGGCCAAGGAACGGGTCGGCGTCGCCTACATCCGGCCGCTGAATGCGCTGCTCGGGACGCTCGTCCAGGCGCGCGCCGCGGTGGTCACCGGCACGGCCGCCGACAAGAACGCCGTCGCGCATGCCGTTGCCGCGGTCGACGCGGTCTCCGCACAGGGTGCGCAGCTCGCCGTCGACGGCGAGTGGACGAAGTTGAAGACGCAGATCGCCACGTTGCCGAGCGGAGGCTCACCGTCCACCGCGTATGACGCATACGGCGCGGCCACCTCTGCCGTGCAGAAGGTGATCGTCGACGCGGGCAACAACTCGAATCTGATCCTCGACCCGGATCTCGACACCTTCTACTTGATGGACGCGTTCGTGAACAAGCTGCCGCTGCTCGTCGACACGGCCGGTCAAGCCGGCGACCTGCTTCACGCGCAGGGCGCGACGCTCGCCTCGAAGATTCAGCTCGCCGTCGATAAGGGCGTGCTCGCGGGCAACGGCGCTGCGATGGACGCCGGCTTCCAGACCGCGTTCCAGAACACGAAGGACGCGACGCTGCAGAAGAATCTCGGCGCCGGACTCGCGACGTTCGACGCTTCAGCGAAGCAGGTCGACGCGCGGCTTGCAGCCGTCGTCGCCGGCAAGGCTGCCGCAACCGGCGCGACACAGGACGCGGTCGGCAACGGTGTCTCGCTCGCGGCCGCGATCGCGCCGCGCCTCGACGCGCTGATCCAGGTTCGGATGGGCAAGGTCGCCTCGGCCGAGCACCGCGTGGAGTGGGCCGCGCTCGCCGCCGTGTTGTTCGCGAGTTACCTCTTCTTCGGCTTCTTCCTTACGGTGCGCCAGGGGATCGCGCGAATCCGCTCCACGGTCGACGGCATCGCCCGCGGCGAGATCGACCAGCAGGTCGACTTCGGCACACGCGACGAGGTTGGGCAGATGGAAGGTTCCTTCCGCGCGATGCTCGCCTATCTCGACGACGCAGCGGCAACCGCTCGGCGCATCGCCGACGGCGACCTCGCCTCCGAGGTGCAGCCGCGCTCCGAGCTCGACCGGCTCGGGCTGGCGCTTCAGGCGATGGTCGAGGGGCTGCGCACGATGATCCACGAGATCTCCGGCACCGCCGGCCGCGTCGCCGCTGCGTCGGAAGAGATGGCGGCGACCTCCGAGGAAGCCGGGCGCGCCGTGCAGGAGACGGCGACCGCCGTCGCCGAGGTTGCGTCGGGCGCGGAGCGCCAGGTTCAGGTCGTCGAGGACGCGCGCCGCTCGAGTGAGGAGACGAGCGA
>WNFR01004045.1_pt1 | contig 15148 bp, 15 predicted proteins | sample 5400221 | NCBI WGS metagenome assembly WNFR01 (sample SAMN13153357, study PRJNA577476) | soil metagenome | isolation source: 40 cm soil under Madrone tree | place: USA:California | collected 2016-06-14 | reverse complement strand
AGTTGCGCGAGGGCAATGACGAATGGCGAAGGAATGACCAAGATTGGAAACCAAATGACGTCATGCTGGGATCTTGATCGTTTCAACATTCTTTCGTCGTTCGTCATTATTGAGAGATTTCTCGACTTGGGCCGACGTGACAATTAGGTGACTGGGCGTGGAAGCAATCCGTCTCTTCAAATTACTCAACCACGATCAACGCAACACATTCGTTGCCTGTTTTCTCGGATGGGCGCTGGATGCGTTCGATTTTTTTCTGCTCACTTTCGTCCTAGTGCCAGTCGCGCATGAATTTGGGCGAAGCATCCCGGAAGTAGCCTTCGGAATTACGCTGACATTGATGATGCGTCCGCTGGGCGCGTTCCTCTTCGGGTTGCTTGGCGACAAATTCGGCCGGCGCGTCCCATTGATGGCTGACATCATTTTCTATTCAGTTATCGAATTGCTTACGGCATTCGCGCCGAATTTTACTGTTTTTCTGCTGTTGCGGGCACTGTTCGGAGTAGGAATGGGCGGCGAATGGGGACTGGGCGCTTCGCTGGCAATGGAGTCGCTGCCGACAGCGGCCCGGGGTTTGTTTTCTGGAATTTTGCAACAGGGATATGCGGTTGGTTATCTGCTGGCCGCGCTGGTTTACTGGATCGTGTTTCCGTTTTTCGGCTGGCGCGGACTGTTCATAGCAGGTGCGCTGCCGGCGCTGCTGGTCGTGTACATCCGCGCTCATGTTCCAGAATCGCCGGTTTGGCAGCGCTCCCGCGCCCGGAAAAAGCGCGCGCCGCTGGACGTGGGCGGATTCATCAAGCAACACGGAATGCTCTTCGTCCATGCCGTGCTGCTGATGACGGCGTTTAATTACATGTCGCACGGCACCCAGGATCTTTATGCGACATTTCTCGAAAGACAGCGCGGTTTCGGCGTCAGTGAAAAATCGATGATCACAATCGTCTACGCCATCGGCGCGATCTGCGGCGGGACCGTGATTGGTTTTTTCTCGCAACGATGGGGACGCCGACGCTCCATCATTTTCTGTGCAGTCTGCGGAATGCTTCTAATTCCGGCATGGATTTTCGCGCCGGGAACAGCGCTTCTTATCGTTGGAGGTTTTCTGATGCAATTCATGGTGCAAGGCGCGTGGGGTGTCGTGCCGGTGCATCTAAACGAAATCTCGCCCGGCGATTTCCGCGGGACTTTTCCCGGCTTTGCTTATCAACTAGGTAATTTTGCCGCCGCCTACGCCGCGCAGCAGCAAGCCTGGCTGGCGGAACGTTTTCGCACCGCCGACGGATCGCCGAATTACGCGCTGACAATGGCGCTGGTGGAATGCGTCGTGTTTCTGGCGATCATCGTGCTCGCCGCCACGGGACGCGAAGAGCGCGGCAAGGAATTTTAATGATGAACAGCGGCGGCCGGCGTAGGATTCACGCCGTTGCTCGCCGGCTGCGATTGCGCGGCCACTTGAGTGGAACCGCGATAAACCCCCGGCCCGTAACGCTGCTCGACAATCGCCTCCGCGATTCTGTCGGCAAGCAGCTCGCGATACTCCCAATCGCGCGATTGATTGCCCTCGGCGCGGTTGCTCAGGAATCCACACTCTACCAGGATGGCCGGACACGTTGCGAGGCGCAGGACACGAAAATTCGCCGTGTGCACTCCGCGATTCGCCGAGTGCGGGATGGTCATGAGCTTGGCTTGAATCAAGCTGGCCAGCTCGAATGAAACGCCGGAATGATAATAAGTCTCGTACCCGTGTACGCCGCGCCGGCGTGAATCATTAAAATGGATGCTGACGAAGACCGCGTTCTTCTGCGCATTCTCGATACGAACCCGCTCATCCAGCGGGATGAACACGTCGGAGGATCGCGTCATCACTGTTTTCAATTCCGATTCGCGCAGCTTGCGCTCAAGTCGCTGGGCCACATCGAGGTTGGCGATTTTTTCGGCGCCTCCGAAACGGCGATACGCCCCGTTATCTTTGCCACCGTGTCCCGCGTCCACCACCACGGTCGTAAAAGTCTTGCTTGTATTTTTCGCCGCTTTTGGCGCGGTCGCGCAGGCAGCTAACAGAGCCAGGAGACCGGTGGCAAGAGCGCGGCTGATTAGGCGCGGCATTCTGATTCAATAGCAAAAAATATATCTTTCACCAAGGGTTTTTCGCCGGTCAGCTATCTATTTTGCGGCGATTGCATTTAAAAAGCACTTGTTTTTTGCGCTCCCGCACTTAAAGCGTGTACCTCTTTTATGATGATTCGATTTGCGATTATCCCTCTGCTCCTGGCGCTCAACTTTTCGATGTGCAAGAGACGCGAAAGTGCCGCCGATAGTTCTCAACCGGCCACTCCATCCGCTGCAGAGGCTGCCGTTAGCCCGGCTGTTGCTCCAGCTGCTTCGCCTCCGAAAATCACCAAAACCGTTGTCGATCAAACGGCGCAGACAATCATCTTTTGTTATCATCGTTTGGTCGACAAGATTCGCTATCCAGGCACCGAGATCACACCAGCCGCATTTGAAGCGGAAATGAAGCAACTCAAGGATGCCGGGATCACCGTAATCAGCATGCAAGATTTGCTCGCCTGGAAGCGTGGCGACAAAAATATACCGCCGCGATGTGCGGTCATCACTTTTGATGATGGCTGGAAATCTCAATACGAGGTCGCGTGGCCGATCATGAAAAAATTTGGATACCCATTCACGATGTTTATTTATACGGAAGGCGTACGCGGCGGTAGCCTCGGCGGCGGGGAGGCGATCACGTGGGAACAACTCGCCGACATGCGTGACAACGGAGTCGATATCCAGGCGCACACCGCAACGCATCAAGACTTGCGCGAAGGGCATAACATCATGCTGGCTGCCCCCGGCGGGAAGAAAACGAGGACGAAACTCACCGGACCTCAGTATGAGCAATGGGTGCAAAACGAAGTCGTAGGCTGCAAGCAACTGCTCGAGCAGCGACTCGGCATCAAAATAAACTGTTTTGCCGTGCCGTTTGGCAATTACAACGAGCACGTGAAAGAACTTGCGCGAAATGCGGGTTACGAAGCGATGTTTACGGTTTACGGCCAGCCGATAACCTTCACTTCGCCCATGGATTCGATCGGCCGCTATGCCATTGAAGCCAACAAACCGAAGGTCTTCGAAGATGCTGTGAAGATGATCGGCGCATCAACAAGCGGCGGCGCTCCTGTGGCTGAAGTCGGCGCAAAAGATCTCGCTACCCAACCGGCAGATGGCGAAACAGTGCGCACCGCACTTCCGCTAATCAAAGCCAATCTCAGCGGGATCGGGCAGATCGAACCCGGCAGTGTGCAAATGCGGGTGAGCGGTCTCGGCGTCGTTCCGGCGACCTATGATCCCAAAACGGGCACTGTCTCGTACCAAGTCACGCAAAAATTACGCGAGAAATCATGCAGCGTATTTGTCAGCGCGAAATCCCAAGGAAAGAAGGTCGAAGCGCACTGGACGTTTGGGATTGAGGAGAGCCCAGCACGAGCGATACCGCCAGCAGCGCATACGCCAAAGAAATAATGCGCGGTGCCAAGGAGCGGCAGTTTCCAAACTGCCGTGGGTATCTGGAGATCGCCACTCCTTGAATGACGCGGCGCTTACAACTGCATGTTTCCACAACTCAGCGACAAGCTTCAGGAGATTTTCAAGGATCTGCGTGGGCACGGCGTTATCAGCGAAGCCAACGTGGACGCTGCGTTGCGTCAGGTTCGCCTCGCTTTACTCGACGCCGATGTCGATTTTCAAGTCGCAAAGAAATTCATTGCTCGCGTAAAAGAGAAGGCGCTCGGAGATGTCGTGCTTCGCAGCATTACGCCTGGCCAGCAGATCGTAAAAATTTTCCACGATGAGCTCGCGACGCTTCTTGGAGGCGCCGCCGCGCCACTCAATCACAATCTCCCCGGACGCATATTACTTGTTGGGCTCAACGGCTCGGGCAAAACGACTTCGTCCGCGAAACTGGCGCTCTTTTTGAAAAAACAAGGTCATGCGCCGTCTCTGATCGCGTGCGATCTGCAACGGCCAGCCGCCGTTGAGCAACTCGTGACGCTCGGAAAGCAAATCGAGGTTCCCGTGTTTGCGCCCGATCCCAACGAGAAAAACGTCCGGCGCGCTGTTGCCGCAGCGGTTGGTAGGGCACGACCGCCGGGCGCACCGAGCATCGACATCTTTGATACGGCCGGCCGGCAGGAGATCGACGAAGCGCTGATTCAGGAATTGAAAACGCTCAAAGATTTCCTGCAACCGCAGGAGACTTTACTCGTTGTCGATGCAGCAACCGGCCAGCAAGCGGTCAGCGTCGCTACTCATTTTAATGACGCCTTAGAAATCACGGGAATCATTTTGACAAAGCTCGATGGCGACGCACGCGGCGGCGCGGCGTTGTCCATGCGGGAAGTGACGCGGCGTCCAATCAAATTCGCCGGCACCGGTGAGAAGCTCGATCAGTTTGAGCCTTTCATTCCGGAGCGACTGGCTGGCCGAATTCTGGGAATGGGTGATGTGGTTGGTCTCGTCGAGAAAGCGGCCGAGGCGGTTGATGCAGAGGAAGCCGCGCGCCTGGAGCGGAAGCTGCGCACAGCTTCGTTCGATTTCAATGATTTCCTGGCGCAGTTCAAAATGATGCGAAAAATGGGTCCGTTGGAGAATATTCTTGGCATGTTGCCCGGTATGAGTAACGTGCAAGGCCTCTCAGTTGACGAGAAGCAGCTCAAGCGCACGGAAGCGATTGTGCTTTCGATGACGAGCGAAGAGCGGTCGCGCCCCGACATTCTCAATGCGCGGCGTCGCCAGCGCATCGCCCGTGGCAGCGGCAACACCGTCACAGAGGTGAATGAATTGCTCCGGCGCTTCGGTCAGATGCGGAAGATGATGAAGAGCGCGGGCAAAATGAAAAAAATGATGGCGCAAATGGCGCGAATGAAAACTTAACATGGCAGTTTCAATCAGATTACGCAGAGAAGGCGCAAAAAATCGCCCGTATTACAAAGTGGTCGTGGCCGACAGCCGCAGCCCGCGCGACGGAAAATTCATCGAGATAATCGGCACGTACGATCCGAAAAAGCCTGGTCACAACAGCGCATTGAAACTCGATCGCGCCGAATATTGGATTAGTAAAGGCGCGCAAGCGTCCGACACCGTCCGCAGTTTGATCAAGAAAACCAAAAAGGCGCAGGCATCCAGTGACTCATCGTCCCAATCAGAGCGAGGGACTTCGCAATCGACGCAAGAAGAGGCTCCGCCTCCGTCTGGGACATCAAGCCAGGATTGAGATCTGTAGCGGAGGTCCATGGCCACCAAGGGCGTAGAGACGTTTGTGTCAAACGCCTGTTTTTTGATTCCGGCGGAAATTCGTGTCGATTCGTGTTCACCTGTTGCGCCGTAGTATTGTGCGAAGGGGATTCGTGGCTAGCTTTTCCGTCATGAGAGAATTTCTCGAGTTTATCATTCGGCAATTGGTCGAATATCCCGACGAGATGATGCTCACGGAAATTCCGAGCGGCAAAACGACGATGTTCCGGTTACAACTTCGACAAAGCGACGTCGGCCGCGTCATTGGCCGCAACGGTCAAACCATTCACGCAATTCGCGCCTTACTGGCGAGTTCGGCTGCCCGCCATGGCCAGCGCGCCACGCTCGAGATTGTGGAGTAACACAGGCGTCCTGCCTGAACTTGAAATCGACTGACGTCACGGGCTGGAAGCCTGGGTTACAATGAAGATCGACATCGTCACGCTGTTCCCGGAAAGCTGCCGCGCGCCGTTGAGCGAGAGCATCATGAAGCGCGCGCAAGAAAATGGAATTGTCGATCTTGGCATTCACAACCTGCGCGATTGGACGACGGACAAACATCACATCGTCGATGATGCGCCATTTGGCGGAGGGCAGGGGATGCTGATGAAGCCGGAGCCGATTTTTGCAGCTGTCGAAGATCTCCTAAACCAAAGACCAAAGACCAAACATCAAACATCAAGGGTCATTCTGATGTCCCCTGCTGGACGGCGGCTCGATCAACAGGTGGCGACCGAACTTTCGCAGGAATCGCATCTGATTGTGATCTCTGGTCACTACGAGGGAGTTGATCACCGCGTTATCGAGCACCTTGTCGACCTTGAGATTTCGATCGGCGATTACGTGCTCACGAACGGCGCGATCGCGGCGGTGATATTGGTCGATGCAACAGTGCGCTTGTTGCCTGGAGTCCTCGGACACGAACTATCTGCTGGAGATGATAGTTTCAGTAGCGGCTTACTGGAAGCACCGCAGTACACGAGACCGGCAGAATTTCGCGGATGGAAAGTTCCGGATATCTTGCTTTCAGGAAATCACGCGGAGATCGCGGCTTGGCAAAAAGATCAAGCATTGCGACGGACGCGCGAGAATCGCCCGGATTTGCTAGACGAATCGACATAAAACCCAACGGTGTCATCCCGAGCCGCATGGACGGCGGAGACCTACATTCGGTCAGTTCGGTTTCGAGGCAGTCTGCGTAGCGAACGCTCCGATTGCGGGGTCCCTCGCTTCGCTCGGGATGACAGCATGAAAGTTAGTCGCGCACCTTACCCAGCACCACGCACGCGTTAATTCCGCCGAATCCAAACGAATTGCTCAAGACGTGATTTAATTCGGCGGCCCGACCGTGATTCGGCACGACGTCGAGATCGCAGGCCGGATCCGGATTTTGATAGTTGATCGTCGGTGGAACCCATTGTCGATCTAACGCCAGCGCGCAAATCGCGGCCTCTATCGCTCCGGTCGCTCCCAGCGGGTGAGCATGATAGCCTTTGGTGCCGCTCACTGGAATCCGGTGCGCGTGTCTGCCAAAGACTTCTTTGATTGATGCCGTCTCGGCGCTGTCGTTGAGTTGAGTGGAACTGCCGTGAGCGTTGATGTAATCGATTTGTTCGGAAGCAAGTCGCGCGTCCGCCAATGCTTCACGCATGGCGCGAATACATGAATCGCCGCTTGGTAAGGGCGCGGTCATGTGAAATGCGTCGTTGTTCAAGCTGTAGCCGAGCACTTCGGCGTAGATGCGCGCGCCACGGCGGCGCGCGCGTTCCAACTCCTCCACGATAAGCGAGGCCGCGCCTTCGCCCATGACAAATCCGTCGCGCAAGCGGTCGAACGGCCTCGAGGCAAAGTTCGGATCGTCGCATCGGCTCATCGTTTTGATAATGTCGAATGCGCCTATCGTGATGGCCGTGAGCGGTGCTTCTGCGCCTCCGGCCACGATTACATCAGCAAGATCATCGCGAATATAGCGAAGCGCCTCGCCCACTGATACCGTACCGCTGGCGCAACTGTTTGAATTCGTTGTGCCCACGCCACGAAAACCGAAGTCAATCGCGATGTTCGAATGGGCTGAGCCGCCAAAAACCTGGACGGCAAGCGTGGGTTGAACTCCGCGAGCCCCCTTCTTCAAAAACCGAATGTATTGCTCTTCGGCCTTGCAAACGCCTCCAAGTGCGGTGCCAAAACTGACTCCGATGCGATCTTGCGGATGTTCGCGCGAATATTCCAAGCTCGCGTCATCGAGAGCGAGCTTCGCCGACGCGACGGCGAACTGCGCATATCGATCGAGCCGTTTCAACCGGTGCGTCGGAAAGAATTCCTCCGGGTTCCAATCGCGAATTTCGCCGGCGCAGCAGACCCGGAAGGGACTCGCATCGAAATTGGATATTCTGTTGATACCGGCTTTTTCAGCCAGGATACCGTTCCAGAGACCTTCCACACCTTTGCCGATGGAGGTGATGGGACCAATTCCCGTGATAACGGCGCGCCTTCGGCTCATGCGGCGACCTTGTTTTCCCGCGCTTCCACGTATGCCTTCATACAGAGCAAAGTTTTATTGGCAATGTTGTGAATGAGAAAATCGCCGATGATTTTGTCGGCGATTGGCGCCAGGACATTCACGCGGAATGCCAAATCGTGTTTAATCTCGACCAGAACTCCAGCCGATGCATCCTGAAATGTCCAAACTACGCGCATTCCTTTGGTGAACGCTTTCAAATGATGAAAGCGGATTTCGAGGCGGTCCCGATCGATGATTTGCTCGGAGATCCAGGAAATCGGAATGCCAGAACGCGTGGCCGCCATCACGACCACATTGCGATCCGGGCTGCGCTCCAGATAACGGATGTAGCGATAATGCGGTAAAATCTTCGGCCACAGTTCCAGGTTCGCAGCTGTTTCGAAGATCGACGCCTTTGGAGCGTGCATAATGATTGAGTTGATCTTGCGCATTTCGAGTGATGGTACGGAACAGAGGATACTTCGTCGGAAACCGTTTGAGTGAAAGAAGAAAAACGCCGCGCGAAGAGTGTAGAACACGCCTTCTCGCTGCCAGGACGCTACAGATCTAGCCATCCAATGGCAGTGTGGGCAAGGGGCCGGGGAGGTGACCCACCCCAACCCCAGCGAACGGCGCCACCCAGCGTGCAGCCATTCGTCAGTCGCGCCGCGTGATTAGACGGATTCTCCGGCATTCACGCGGCTGCTCTCAGTTTAATAGGGATGGTTTAGCGCCCGCGCCCCCCCACGTTTCCAACTGAGATTCTCGCCGATTGTTGCGAGATTCTGGCGGCTTGTTGCGACATTCTGAGCGATTGCTGGTAACAGGCAACGTCGTACTGGGACACAACGTGCGTATTACCAGACGAGATGCCACCCTGGCTGGTGGGATTCGCGTAGACGGCGCCCGCAACTCCGCTGTCGTTAAATGCCGAACCGCGTGCTGATGCCGCATGCCCGGGGTGCACCATTGAAACCTCACACGATTGGTTTGGTTGTCCTTTGGTACCGGACGTGTGCGGATCCCCGGCAAGCGCGACGCCGCCAAGTGAACAGCACAAAACTACTGCTAATGTGGTTATTAATTTCTTCATACCTGTGGAATCGTGACGACTGGGGCCGCGTGCCGTATCGAAAAAGTAACACGGTTGTTACTTTTGCAGAACGTCGCTCTGGGGCTAGCGATTCCAGACCGTATCAGGCCGCATCGGCTTGCTGTGCCAGTTGAGCCATGAACGCAAAGAACGCCTGCGATTGGCCGAAGAAAAGCCCCATTGCCGTCAGGAACCTGAGAGCGCCCATAGCAATGCCCTCGGTCTTCGTCGGTCGAATGATCGAACATGGCGGGAGACTTCGGCTCAGGAACGGACACGGCTCTGGCATGATCAGGTTTTTCTTCAGCAGCGGGTTACTCACGTCTAGATTCGGGAATGTCACCGACACACCGGTTACCGGATCAGTCGCAGTTAATGGCGGCGCATTGCCCGCCTTGTCCTGCCAAGTCTGAAAATGCATGGTCTCGGTAGGCCCGATGCTGATCAGGATGCGTATGACTTCCTCATGTGTCGCCCTTTGCGCCAACGAGGGATACAGGCTGTTACCACCTTGCTCAATTGTCGGAAAGTGGAATCCTGCCGTATTGGCGATCGCCTGCAGGAAATTAGCATTCGTTGTGTCAGCATTCGTTCTGGGAATTGCCGTGTGCTGCCCGACGTGCAAACTTGGGACCGCCTGCGGAAAGACGAACGTCGGATCAAGATCCGGGTTGTGGTTCGGATCACGATAGCGAGTCCACCAGCTGGTGTCGAGAGTGAGCTTCATAAGGTTTGTAAGCCGCAGTTTCCCGCTGGACCCAGTCGCGCTGCTGCCGTGCAATGTACGGAATGGCTCGAGATTCACTGTAGGCATTCCCTTCGACGCGAGATAGGCGTTGAGAAACTGATGATGAGTGATCTCATCCTCGGTGTTATCATGGATATATTGGTCCATGTCCTCATCCAGCACAGCCAACGCATCATGGTAGGCTGGGTTCCCGCTACCGCCTGGAACTTCGCTGTCCTGGATGCCAGCAAGTTCGTTGTACTGGATCCAAAAGTCGGCCTCGAGAATTTCTAACGCCGCTGGGAACCGGAGCAGCGCTGCGTCCCCCGGTGTTAGACCGCCACTTGCTTCTGCGATTCGGGTATTGGTCAATAAACCAGCGCCGATAGTTCCTGCTCCAACGGCGAGTGATTTGCCTAAAAAGGAACGGCGGCTGATCGAACTTTCTGATTTAACTCTCTCTTCCAAGTTGTCTGTCTGACAATAGGATTGGTTTTTACCAAAATCATCTGCTGTGGACGCGCTCTTTGTTTTCATGCCCGTAGAATCGGAACGATCTACACCGCGCGCTACCTCGGAAGAGTAACGCCGTTGTTACTTTGGCGTGCCGCCCAAAAGGCACGTGATCAAATCTTCACCCGCCTTCTCGCTGCCTGCGAGTTTCCAGCTCAGCAGCCAGAATTTTATGGCGACTCGCGAATGGTGTAGCCAACGTAGCGCACCGTATGAATCAACGGCGGATCGCCGATTTTTTTTCGCAATCGCCCGATGAAAACTTCCACAAGCTTCGTGTCATATTCATGCTCGTGCTCCCAGACGCGTTCGCACAATTCGGTGCGGGTGAAGGTGCGGCCCGGCTCCCGCATCAGTACTTTCAGCAGCATCAGCTCGCGTGCGGACAATTCGATTCGGCGCGGACCGCGATACACCTGATGACTCACAAGGTCCAATGTGAGATCGCCAACCCGAAGGTTCAGCACTGGTTCTTCCGGGTAACGTCGGCCCAGCGCGTTCACGCGCGCCACCAGTTCCCGCATGGCGAATGGCTTCGGCAAATAATCGTCTGCGCCGAGTTGCAATCCGGTGACGCGATCCTTCACTTCGCCACGAGCCGTTAGCATCAGAACGCGGCTGGCGATATGTTGTGAACGTAAATGCCGTAAGACGTCGAACCCGTCGATGCCTGGCAGAATAATATCCAGCACGATCAAATCGAGCGCTGTCTCCGTTGCTTTGTCCAAGGCTCGTTCGCCATCATGAACGACGATCGGATCGTGCCCGGCCTCGGTGAGCGCCGAAGCAATGTGCCGGGCTAAGCGAACGTCATCTTCAACCACAAGAACGCGCATGAATTTTCAAAAGAGGACTTATCTTAAAACCGTATCGTGAATTGGGCCGCGACCAAATGGTTGTCGTCCTTCTGGCCGGTGGTTTCCTGTTGAAAGCTATATTGAAGTTTCAATTGCGTGTGCGGCGTAAAACGATAGCCGAGCGCTGCGTCGATTCTGCCCAGATCCTGGCCCCAGCTAATGTGACTGCCCGCGCCATCGGGGACATCGCCGAAGAGCTGCTCGTTCCAACGAAGAGCGCCAAAGAGTTGCGGTGTGAATTTGTATTTCGCCTCGACATAGTAAGCAAATGTGTCCGCGTCGCCGACCCGCGGAACCTGGAAGCGTGCCTCATAAAACTCCGCCCATAATTGCAGATGATGCCAGGCGAAGCTGATGTCCTGCCCGAGAACAAGCTCACGATAATCGCCAATGTCGCGGCCACGCGGCAATGTGCTCTCAGCCTCAGCCCGAAAATATGCGCCGTCGCTTGCCGACGCCCCAAAGCTCCACGCTTCATTTGGCCGGAACCCGAGACGTCCACTAAAGGTCGGATGGCCAAAGCCAACCTCGGTGACACTCCACGATTCTGGCCGCGACGACAGCGCGCTGTTTTTCATCTCGGCCGCGTAATCAAATTTATCAAGTCGCCCTGAGATGGAAATGCCGCTGGCATAACTCGGACCCCAAATTACCGGATTAAATTGGTACTTGTCTGCCGGCTCAAATCTGCGAACGAAATCCAGCGGCGACGCGGGCGCCGCCTTGTCGCTTATCGGAGTGATATTTTCGTAAACTAGCGGCGCGTTAACGAACGGATTTTCCCACGACAAATGCCGCCGAACCCAATTGCCTACTACAGTGGCAAACTTGCCGACCTGGAAATTGAAACGGCTGTCATCCCAGGGCGTAAACCGAAGTGCATACTCATCGAGGCGCACTTGCGCGCCGCGCGCGCTCGGGTCGAACCCGCGATCCAGCCGCGACTGCGCAAAGAAATAAATCTGCGGTCCGGCTTGGGCGTCGAGAAAGAGTGTCAGGCGCGGATTGAAGAGGTTGTCGATCTTGCTGTCGATGAGGCCAGGCGCCGGCTGTTGAAAATGGTACGCTTCAAGGTCAACTGTGCCGCTCAATCGAGCGCGAAAAACGTCGTGAAACGCAGAGAGACTAAGTGTCGAATCGAGCCGCTCAAGAAAATCATCAACGTCAAACCCGCGTACTGTGCAGGCGAGCAGACAAACGCTGAGCGCCGGCAGTACCTTCATGTGTTTTGACTAGACCGTTCGCCGTCTGGTAGCGAAGTGACAAAGCGCAGTTCAAACTCAGTCCAATCATTTTCCGAAGAGATCAGGCGCAAATCACCGCCGTGCAAACGAGCGAGGTCGCGCGCCAGATTCAAACCAAGCCCATGCCCGGAAATGTTTGTGGCAGTGCCGCCGCGATGAAAGCGCTCGAAGACATCTACCTGAGCATGCCGCGCGATGGTCGGGCCCGTGTTGCCGATGGTCAGCACAATTTCTTTTCCATTTCTGTGTGCCTTCACGCGGATTAGGCCCTCCGGCCGATTGTACTTGCGCGCGTTCTCAAGAAGATTTTGCACAATCAAAGATGTGTATTGTTTTTCGCCGGCGACGCACAAGTCGGGCGGGAATTTCTTTTCGATTTTCAACTCAGGCAAATCGGGAAGTCCACCGCCAAGATCATCGAGCCATTCCTCGATGAGTCGGCTGAGATTCACCGGCTGGGACTCCAGTTGAAGATGGCCCGCATCGATCCGCGCCAACAGGAGCAAATCCTCTATCACGCCGGTCAAGCGATGAGTTTGGTGTAGCAGCGCGGAGAGCTCCTCGTAGATTTCAGGTTTAAAATCATCGCGGGCCAGTAATCCCTCCAGACCCGCGCGCAGGACCGTGACCGGGCTTTTCAACTGATGAGAAGCGTCAGCTGAGTACCTTGTCGATCTTTGCAACTTCTTCCGCGTCGAGACGAGCGCGATGTCAGCGCGTCTGCGTTTTGCGCGATTCTTTTCCGAATCCAGCGCCAGCTTTTGAACTGGTATGGCGAAGCGAAGCGCCACGAGGTGGCTGGCCACAAATCCGCCGAGCAAGAGCAACATCCCCGCGCCACCAATTTGCCAGCGAAGCCGATGCAACTGCGTCATCGAATCGGCGAGCGGGTAAATGCAGACCTCGTACGCCGGCGGAAAAAGCGAACCGGGATTGAGTCGCCTGTAAAATAAGAGCTGCGGCGCAGCATTTACCGTGACGAGAAAGTTGTTTTCCACAGAATTGGAATTCGTGACTCTTTTTGTGACGTCGCTGCCCAGCGCAGTTTGCCCGGTCTTTGAAAGCGATGGCAAATGCAAGCGGCCATTTGCCCAGATACCACTTTTCATTCCCGTACCGGCCCCTCTCCCGGCTACCTCGAATGGCTTGAAACCGACGACGAGAGCAGAAATCACATCGCCTGTTTCAGTCGAAAAAATCGGCGCGCCCACTACTTCATCAATAATCTCGTCCCCGGTATTAGTGCGTTCCCAAACATAACCAATTTGCTGGGTCTCTGGCAGTTTCTTGAACGCGAGTTGCGCTTCCGTCGCTGGGTGCAGTTCTCCGACGTCTGCTGGATTTGTCGGCGACAGAACCTCGCCGGTGCTATTCAGAAAACGATAGAATTTTGCGTGAAGAGAGGGTGCCGCTTGCTCCGGCGATGGCTCCCCGCCGCCCATTAAATCACGCAATTCATCCTTCGCGCTTGGATAAAGCAGATCGAGCGCATTGTCTTCCAGAGCCGCATGGATCCGCGGCTTTTCCGCCAGCACGCGACAACGTTCCGCCAAGGCAGCACGACGTAGCTCCTGTACTTTATGCAACCCCGAAAGCTCAGTTTGAAAATTTTGCTGCAAATCATCTGTGGCAGTCGCTGTCGCGTTGCGTTGTGCGAGATACAACGCAAGGATTGTGATTGCCGAAACCACCAGTACCATCGCCGTCGATAGCTTCCTGCGGAAACGTGTGATACCGCGCTGGTTTGCTTCGCTCAACGAGATCATGGGAAATCAACATGCGACGTCACGCCGCTCTTTAATTCCACCGGCTGCTCGCGCGTGGTCTTGCTGTCAACCCAGGCTTTAAGGGTGTAACGGCCGAAAGGAAGCCCGCTCAATCGAAATCTCCCGTCGGCATCCGTCACAACAAAATACGGCGTGTCGAGAACAAGAATAAGCCCCCGCATGTGCTCATGAATGTCACAGCGAAGAGTCACCAGCCCTGGGATATTAAAAACCTCTGACGGGACAGGTCTCTCCTCCGGCCGATAACGGCCCAGATCGAACCGTTTCGCTGGTGAGTACGAAAAAATGCTGTGATACGTATCGTCAAGGTTGGGGAATTCCACTCTTGTGCCGACTTGCACTGGCAGAAGCGGCGGAACAAAAGCCAAGTCTTTTTGCGCGATCTGTTTCGTCGGCTGGGAACTCGGTTTTCGAAAGGAGCCATCGAGATAAACGACGGCCAGAGGCGGCTGCGTTGAGAGAACGCCACCACGTGTAACGATCTCGTAGCGCTGGGCGACGACCGGCGCCGGATGCGATTTCGCCAGTCCCACGCGTCCCTCGACGGTCGCTTGCGCCAGAACTGAAATCGGAAGAAGCGCGGCGACTGTGTTAAACCCTGCAAGTCTGCGCATCGTGATGATGGAGATAAGATGGTAACCCATCCCGTTCAGCGATGTTGCGCATCTTCTGCTCGAGATGCGAGAGTTTCGAGAAATCGTTTAAATAGAAAGGAGAAAGAAATGGCGTTGGAGTTGAAAAGAGCATGCGAAAAATGCGGAGCGATGCTTACACCGGGCGGAGTAGCATACATTTGCAGTTACGAATGCACATATTGCGCGAGTTGTGTCGAGAAAATGAACGCCGTTTGTCCAAACTGCGGAGGTGAACTTGTGCGACGGCCGCCGCGAAGAGTCGTCTAGTTCCGGCGGCGTCGCTGGCGCTTGATTTGATAAGTGAGAAAACATTCCTCGCCGATAACGCGCATGTCGATCAGAGCGCAATCCACACTTGCGGGCAAAAATTCCTTGCTGAGCCCCGTCAAGGTAGGTGCGCTCGCTCCCCCAAACATGTACGGAGCGATCGTGAGATTAAGTTGATCGACCAGGCCGCGTTCCAGCAATGATCGAAACAAAGTCGGGCCGCCTTCGCA
>WNFR01005393.1_pt1 | contig 15149 bp, 16 predicted proteins | sample 5400221 | NCBI WGS metagenome assembly WNFR01 (sample SAMN13153357, study PRJNA577476) | soil metagenome | isolation source: 40 cm soil under Madrone tree | place: USA:California | collected 2016-06-14 | reverse complement strand
CGTTGCGTGAACGAGTAAAGGAACACGGTCATTGCGCCGAGATCGAGTGCCATCGCGCCAATTCCCATCAGGTGAGACGAAATCCGCGAAATCTCGCAGCAAATCACGCGGATCGCTTTGCCGCGGGGCGGAATTTCCCAGCCCATCAGCTTCTCGACCGCGAGTGCGTAGGCAACGTTGTTCGAGAGCGGCGCGAGATAATCGAGCCGGTCGGTGTAGGGGACGAACTGATTGTATTGCATGTTCTCGGCGATTTTTTCGTCGCCGCGGTGCAAATAGCCGACGTCGGGCATCGCTTTGATGATGGTCTCGCCATCGAGCTCGAGCACGAGTCGCAATACGCCGTGCGTCGCCGGATGCGACGGACCCATGTTGAGAATCATTTTCTCACCGATGTCGTCGGCGGTTTCGCGCAGCTTTGCGTCTTCGGCGGCGACTCGCGTCACCGGATCGGGCGATTCAATCTCGCGCACCGTGAAAGCCATAAATCGACAATCTCAGAATACATGCGCCTCGCGACTAAAAAATTTCAGTTTGTGCTAGATGAAAGCTGCGGCGTGAAGACTCTCGATCTTCAGGGGCGCTATTCAGAGCCGAAATCAGTCAGCCGACCGTTCTTAAACTTCGCGTAATGACTGCCGGTTTCCCATTGCAGCTTTTCAACGTTGCCTTCCACCGCGTCTCCCGTTGGTTTTTTACCAACGATTGCGAGCACCTGGGTCTTTGTCATTCCCACTTGAAGTCGAGAAAATCTATTGTCCATCTGGCAGCTTAGGCACAGCAACGCGACAACTGAGATCAGTAACGTTCTCTTCATCTCCAACATATCGTTTCTCAGTATCATTGTGGCCCCACAAATCAGCGCTCGCGCTGATTCGAGCGCGCGATTAACTAAAGGTGGAATGAAGAAAATTGCGCTGATGTTTGCCGGTCAGGGCGCGCAGTTCGTCGGCATGGGAAAAGATCTTGCCGAGGAATATCCCGCTGCCGCGGAAGTGTTTCGCCGGGCCGACGAGATTCTTGGCCGCAAACTCAGCGAAATCGCGTGGAACGGTCCGCTCGAGGAACTGACCAAGACTTCAAACTGTCAGCCGGCGCTTTTTGTTCACGGGCTCGCGTGTTTGTCGGTCTTGCGCGAGCTCGCCGGCGATTTTCCGATTGGCGGCGCCGCCGGCCTGTCGTTAGGCGAACTGACTGCTCACGCTGCTGCGGAAACTTTCGATTTCGAAAATGGCGTCAAGCTTGTGCAACAACGCGGAACTTTCATGGACGAAGCCTGTTCCGCCACCGTCGGGGGAATGGCGGCGATGATCGGCGCTGATGAAAATGCGGTGCGCCAGTTGGCCGACGAGGAAGATGTCGACGTGGCGAACATCAACTCGCCGGGGCAAATCGTGATCTCGGGTGAGCTCGCGAAAGTTGAAGCGGCGGTCGCGGTTGCGAAAGAGCATGGAATTCGGCGCGCGACAATGTTGAACGTCGCCGGGGCGTATCATTCGCGTTTGATGGAGCGCGCGTATCAAAAACTTGGCGCGGCGTTGCTCGAAGTGCAGATGCAGGTGCCGCAATTTCCCGTTGTCAGCAACGTGACGGGCAGCGAAGTCAAAACTCTGCCGGAGATTCGCCAAACGTTGCAGGACCAGGTGACAAGCACCGTGCGCTGGGCCGATTGCATGGAACGGCTCGCCGCGCTCGGCTGCGATTTGTTCGTTGAGCTCGGGCCGGGCGGGGTTCTGGCGGGTTTGCTCAAGCGAACACGCAAAGATGTCGAAGTGATTTCCGCGAGCGATGTCGCTTCCGCGCGAGCCGCCGCCGAACGAATTCGCGCGTAGCGAAGATCGACAATTACTCTTCGGCATCGTAATTTTCCCGCGTGAATCTCACTGAACGAGTCGACGCCGACCTCAAAACGGCAATGCGCGAGAAAAACGCGACCAAGCTCGGTGTGTTGCGCCTGCTCAAAGCAGCGATGACGAATGCCGCGATCGAAAAAGGCGGCGCCGATTCAAAGTTGGGCGACGGCGACGCCACTCAAGTGATTCGCAAACAAGTTAAGCAACGTCAGGATTCGATCGAGAGTTTCGAAAAGGGCGGACGCGTCGAATTGGCGGCGAAAGAGAAAGAGGAATTGTCGATCTTGCAATCGTATTTGCCGCAAGCGATGAGCGCAGACGAGCTGTCGAAAATCGTGCGCGAAACTATTGCCGAAGTCAGCGCGACTTCGAAAGCGCAAATGGGCGCGGTGATGAAAGCATTGCAGGCGAAAGTCGCCGGCCGTGCCGATGGTAAAACATTGAGCGCCGAAGTGCAGAAGCAACTCTCCTAGCGATGCTCAGTGCCATCATCGTCGCCGCCGGCAGCAGCGAGCGAATGGGCTTCGACAAGTTGTTCGCCCTGGTGAGCGGCAAACCAGTGATCGCGCACACGATTGCAGCGTTCGAAAACACGAAATGCGTCGACGAAATTATTTTGGTCGGCCGCGCGGATTGCCTTGGCGAATTAAGAAAGCTGATCGGCGAACAAACCAAAGTAAAACAAATCGTCGCCGGCGGCGCCGAGCGCAGCGATTCCGTTCACGCGGGCCTGGACCACGTCGATCGAAAATCGGGTTACATCGCCGTCCACGACGCGGCCCGGCCGATGATCACGCCGGAGAAAATCGCGCGCGTCTTTGAAGCGGCGCAAAAAAATGGCGCAGCCACTTTGGCCGAGCCAATTAACGACACACTCAAACGCGCGGATGTCGATCTTATCGTGAAGGAGCCGGTCGATCGCACCGGCATTTACGGAATGCAAACGCCGCAAGTCTTCGAGAGAAAATTGCTTGAGCGAGCCTATGAGTTGGTGGCGAAGAAAAAGACTTCCGTGACGGATGAGGTTTCAGCGATTGAACTCCTCGGCCACAAAATCGTTCTGGTGCCTAATTACGACTTCAACTTCAAAGTTACGTATCCGCGCGACTTGCCGCTGGCCGAATTCGTCTTGAAGCAGCGAGCAGTCAATAAGTAATCAAAGGCTTCAAAAAATCGCGTGATGAGAAACGAGCAGTCTATGCAATCGCCCGCAATTTTGTATCGCTGGATCGCTTTCGCAGTATTCTTTCTCTCCGGGTTTGCAGCTTTGCTCTATCAGGTGATCTGGCAGCGCATGCTGGTTTTCTTTTCGGGCGCCGACGTCTACTCGGTCACTCTCATCGTGACCGCGTTCATGGCTGGGCTCGGAGTGGGGAATTTGGCCGGCGGCTATCTGTCGGATCGCTTATCGAAGCGACTAAATCTGGTGATGTTTGTCGTCGCCGAGCTGGCAATCATGCTCTTCGGAATTCTAAGCAAGGGTTTTTTCTATGATTTGTTGTACAGGCGACATGCGGATCTTGGCCAATCAGGGTTCTTGCAATGGGCCATTCTGTTTTTCAGCTTATTGTGGCCGACGTTCTTTATGGGGGTGTCGCTGCCATTCCTGGCTAAGGCCCTTATTCGCGATGTTTCGGAAGCGGCGCCAACAATCGGGCGACTCTACGGCACTAATGCTTTAGGCGCTGCGGGTGGGGCCCTCATTACGACGTGGGTTTTGCTGCCAAGATTGGGTCTCGAACACGCACTCGACATTGGAGCTGCGCTTAATCTTATTTGTGCCAGCGCGTTGGTCTTGCTGTTCGCTTTAAAGCGCGTAACGCCGGAACCAGATAGTCCGAAAACGGCGCTGAATCAGCGCGAACCAAGTCTGTTGTTTCCAGAAGCGGCGGGTTCGACGGGATTCACATTTGGCAGGTGGCTTTTGCTCTATGTCCTTTCGGGGTTCATCGCGCTTTCTCTGGAAATCATTTGGTTCAGATTGCTCAACGTAATGCTGAAGTGCAGTTCGTTCGCATTCGGAACATTGCTTACGATTTATCTCGGAGGGTTGGGCCTCGGCGCGCTTGCTGGAACAAGTTTGGTTAAGAAAAGTCGTCGGCCGGGGTCGACGTTTTTGGCTCTGCAAGCGTCAATCGCATTGGTTGCCGGGATTGCGTTAGCTCTTTTGGTTTCGAATGCCGCCGGATTTCTAATTCCAAATCTATCGACCTATTTTGGAATTCGTGATCCGCTAAATGTGAGCCTCGCCCTCAACGGCATTGCGGCGTGGTGGCAAAATCAAGCGCTGCCACCAGAAACATTGGAGGAAACCGGACGTCTCGGTTTGTTCCTGGTAGCTCTGCCTTTGTTTTTGATCCTGCCGTCCACGATCTTGATGGGTTTGAGTTTTCCTTATTTGCAAAAAGCAGTTCAGCTCGATATCGACAAAATCGGCAGGCGACTCGGAGCTCTGCAAGTTGCCAATATCCTCGGCTGCATGGCGGGCGCGTCGTTGACCGGTTTGATTTTACTAAACGAAGTTGGGACGGCTGTTACGCTGAAGGTCGTACTTGGTCTCGCGACAACTTTTGCAGGCCTCTGGTTGTTCAACACTTTCAGAACGCGCGTCGGCTCAGTGGCAATTGCGTTGGCTTTAATCGCCGTTGCTGTCATCGCATTGCCGTCAGCGAAAACACTCTGGTCAAGGTTGCACGGTGCCGCGCCAGCCCGCGTGGTATTCGCAGAAGACGGATCGGGAGTGTCGCTCATGAGGGACGAGGGGACTGAATCGAATCCGTACATCACGGTCTTTGTCAATGGCCTCGGTTACAGTTGGATTCCGTATGGCGATATTCATACCGTCCTCGGCGCAATACCGTTGCTAGTTCATCCTGATCCGCGCGATATTGCGGTAATTGGACTTGGGTCAGGTGACACAACCTTCAGTCTAGCCGGGCGTCCGGAAGTTCAATCGATTCATTGCATCGAAATCCTTCGACCGCAGCTTCAAAACTTGCGCCAGCTCGTTAAAACCCATCCCGATCCCGGTCTTCTAAAGCTGCTCGCAGACAAGCGGATCGAGCATCTTTCCGGTGACGGCCGAGCCTATCTGATGCGCGTTGAGTCGCGCTTTGATATCATTGAAACGGATGCGCAGTGGCCTACCACTGCCTATGCCGGCAACGTTTATTCGCGAGAATATTTCGAACTGTTAAAGAGCCGTCTCAAAGTGGGAGGTTTCGCGGTTACCTGGGCGCCGACGGAGAGAATTCACCAAACGTTTCTTAGCGTTTTTCCGTACGTTCTTCGGTTCGGCGACAATGTCGATATCGGTAGTTCGCAACCGATCTCATTCGATCCCGCGAGCTTTGATGCCGAGGGTCAGCAGAAGTTCGTTCATGATTATTTTGCCGCGGCGGGAATTGATGTCGAAGCGATGATCAAAGATTATCTGCAGCCGGGTAAGATTACCGCCTATGGCCCGGATGCGCTGCGTCCAGAATTGAGGAGCATCAATACCGATCTTTTCCCCCGAGATGAATTCGCTCCGGCGGCTCCTTGAAAAAATTTCTAAACGAGCATCGGATCGATCGGCACGAGGGGACGAACCAATTCGACGACCGCCGGAATGTCCTTGGATTTAAAGGGACGGCCGCGGCGTTTCAGTTTCGTTTTTTCCAAATCGCTGACGCGAACGATGGTTCCGTTTTTCCAAACCCACGCGTCCGGATTGTAGGGACCAACGCGACGCGGGTTGGTCCAGGTGTGGATCGACAACAAGCGATCGTTCACGGCCGCGGCGATGTGCATCGGACCGCTGTCGACGCTGATCACGAACCTGGCGACGCGGATGAGTCGAACGAGCTGCAAAATCGACGTCTGATTAGTAAGCTCGACACAATTCTCGGCGACATCGGCGATGTCGATCTGCCGATTGGTTTTGCCGACAACGACGACACGCGTCGGCGCGAATGCCTGGCAAATTTCCTCGATCACGCGGTTTGTCAGAGATTTGCCGCTCCCGCGAGCAAAAGGATGGAGCAAAATGAATGGCGGATACTCGTCGAATCGCGGCAACGGATCGCCGGTCGGTAACGGACAGCGAAGCGCCTCACCGATTCGCGCTCCGGCGAGCTCGGCAAGCTTCAGGTAACGCTCGACGGCGTGCTCACGTCGGTTCACTTTCGCGGTCTTGCTGTAAAAAAATCGCGAGCCTTCGCGTCCGTCGTTCATCCCGAAGACTTGTTTCGCGCCACTCGCGCGCGCGATGAACGCGCTCCGAAGTAGTCCCTGGAAATCGAGCGCAAGGTCGGGTTTCAACTTTCGCGTTTCTTTCCACCACGGTCCAAATCGCACTGGCGCGCCGAGTCCGGTGAAATCTTTTCTCGGAAAAACGTGGATGTGATTCACATCGGAATTTCCGCGAAGCAATGCTGTGAATTCCGGATTCATCACCCAGGTGATTTTCGCTTTCGGATGCGCGTCGCGGATCGCCGCCACGGCGGGCAAGGTGTGAACGATGTCGCCGAGCGAGCTGGGCTTGATGATAAGAATCGAATCCATGTCGATGTTAGCGCCCAAGCGCGAGCCGTTCCGCTAACAAACGCGGCAAGCCGGCGTCGATGATTTTTTTCTGCGCGGTCTCGAGATCGTATTTCAATCGGCGTTGCTCAACCAGATTGCTCTCGATGTGATAAATGCAGTACGCGGCGCGCCAATCGCCATCGCGCGGCTGACCGACGCTCCCGACATTAATGAAATATTTGTTGCCGGGCTCGATGCGAAGTTTGTCGATTTGCCGCCGTTGCATGCCTTCATCGCGAATGAACGCCATCGGCACATGCGTATGACCGAAAAAGCAAACCGGAGTGTGTTGGTAGGTAAAACTTGCCGCGGCGTCGAGATTGTTGAAGACGTAGCCCCATTGTTCCGGCGTATCGAGCGTGGCGTGAACAATTGTGAAATCACGCACCTGGCGCTGCAATTTTAGGTCGCGCAACCACTCCTTGTCCGCCTCGGTCAGGTGATCGCGCGTCCATTGGATTGCAGCCTCCGCCATCTCATTGAAATCTCGCGACGATTCTAAAAGCGACGCCTGTTCGTCGTGATTGCCTTTGACGACCGGGCAATCCATTTCGCGAACGCGCTCGACACATTCGTGCGGGTTCGCGTTGTAACCGACGACGTCGCCGAGACAAACGAAATCCGTGCAATTGTTGTCGCGCGCATCGGCCAGGACTGCCTCGAACGCTTCAAGGTTAGAATGAATGTCACTGAAAATGGCGAAGCGCATGGAGAGTCAACCCGACGTGAAGATCGACATATAAGCACGCAATTGCCGCGCCGAACAGCGCTCAACGCCCTTTGTCGGGAATACGCTGGGCCGTCGGAATGTTGAGTTTCGCTTCGAGATACTTCAAACGCTTGATCAAAGTCGGCAGCCGCTCCTGTTCGCCCTCGTCGTAGAGCCGGCGCAATTGAATATACGCCTGCTGTTCCCAACCTTCGCAGTAGGACAGTTCGTAGGCCGAGAATCGTTTGTCGTAACTCGGCGCACCCGGGCAATCCGCCGCTTTGCGGTAATATTCCGAAGCGCGCGCGTGGTCGTTGTATTTGTCGCGGTAAAGCATCGCGAGCGATTCGTAGAGCTTCGGGTTGCGCGGATTATTTTTGATGCCGCGTTCGAGAAAATCTTTGCCCAGCGCGAAGTATTCGCGTTGCCCTTTTACGCGGAGCACCTGCCGCGGTTGTGAAGGATCATTCATCGCCGCGGCGCTCGCGTTCCACGCCATGTGCCAGGCCGCCGTCTCCCAGAACAACGGGACGTGCGGCGCCAACGAAGTGACCTGTCGAAACAAGAACAAAACGCGGCCCCATTCCGTCCGTTCCCACGCGGCATGAGCTTGAATGAACAGAAAATCTGCCAGCATCGCGCGAAACCCGCTCAAAGCTGCGACGAAACAGAGCTGACCGATTTTTTCGCGCAGATCGAGCTTCAATTCAGTATCGGCAAAGTGCGACTGTCGATGTTCCGCCGCGATCGCGCGTTCTGCCGGCAACTTGAGAACACCGAACACGAGAATCGTGGCCAAAGCGAACAACGCCCGGTTCATAATTCCTTGCCGTAGAAGACGAAAATCGACGCCAACGTGTAGATCGCGATGTAGAAGAATCCGAGCCCTGCGATCTTGAACAACATCGCGGACGGAATCGCCAGCCCGGCGACGACGTCATCAACCACGTTGAACGCTTGTAGGTCGGGAAAAATTAGCGCGACGATTGCGAGAAAAACTTTTGCGATCCAGCCGGCGCTCTGGTGTTCGAGCCAATATTCGCGCGCGATCGCTTGCAAGTGTCCGATGAAATAAACAAAGACCATTACGACAACGGTAAAGATGTTCGTGGTCGCGAATGTTGAAACAAGCAAGGTCAGCGCGGCAAGCAAACAAGCCTTCAGAAAAATCACCGCGATTCCGGCGACGACGTTCATGCTCAAACCGGCGCTACGAACGGCGTTGAGCGCGGCACTCAGTTGCTCCTGTGGCGCGCTTCTCATTTCGCGCGCGGTTTCGTTGAGGACGGATTGTTCCCGGAAATATAGAACCGCCATGAAGAGCACCGCCATCGCTGCAATGCTGATCGCCAGAAGGAGCACCACACCAAATAATTTTCCGAGTACGTATTCAAATCGCGGCACCGGTTTAGCCAAAATCGTGTAGATGGTGCGGTCTTCGATGTCCTGCGAGATCAGGCGCGCGGTCGCGATAATTGCCAAGAGCGAGCTGAAGATCGACATCGCGCCGAGCGAAACGTCTTTCAAGATCTGAAATTCCTGTTGAAAAGTAAACTGCGCCATGAAAACTGAGCTGCCGATCAGAACAAGGCCGAAGAGAAGAAGAACGTAAAAGACTTTCTGGCGGGTGAGCTCCGTCAAAGTGTTCACCGCGATCGCGAGCAGCCGCGTCGGCGAAAACGCGCGATAGCGGGCGACTGACGCAGTTCGCTCGGTCATTTCGATTTGTGATCGGAAGTGGCGTCGAGGAACAATCGTTCCAACGTGGTCGTCGATGTCCGACGCTCGACCAGTTTCGCCTTCGACTTCGCGGCGAGCTTCTCGATTTCCTTGATCAGTTTGCCCGACGCGTTTTCCAAAACAATTTCGGTTCGATCTTCGATCGCGATTAATTCCTCGAGCGGTCCTTCGCGGACGAGTTCGCCTTTAGCGAGAATTCCGACACGATCGCAAACCTCCTCCACGTGTTCGAGCAGGTGCGAAGACAGAAGCACCGTCACGCCTCGCTTCTTTAGATCGACAATGAGATTGCGAATGTCGCGAGACCCGACAGGATCAACGCCAGCTGTCGGCTCATCCAGCACGAGAAGCGCCGGCTCGTTGATCAACGCCTGAGCCAAACCGACTCGTTGGAGCATTCCTTTTGAATAAGTGCTCAGCCGTTGGTTTCGCGCCTCGGTTAAACCAACGAGGTCGAGCAGTTCCTGAACTCGGTCGGTCAAGTCCGAACCGCGCAAGCCGCAAAGTTTGCCAAAAAACCGAAGCGTTTCCGCGCCGGTAAGAAATTTATAGAAGTACGGATTTTCGGGGACGAAACCGACGGATTGATGCGTAGCTACTTCGGAACTGTCGCGTCCGAAGATCTGCGTGCGTCCGCGCGTCGGCGAAACGAGCCCGAGAATCATTTTCAACGTTGTACTTTTGCCTGACCCGTTCGGTCCGAGTAATCCGTAAACTTCACCGGTTTCGACCAGCAGATTGAGATCGCGCACCGCGGTGATCGATTGTTTGCGAAATGGTGCCGAAAAAACTTTCGTCAGACCCTCGACCGCGACCGCCGCCTCAGTCATGACGAATATCGAAACCGCGCGCCTTCACGGGTTCCGCCATCGCCGCGCGCGTTTGCTTGTCGATGTGCGAACGCAATTCGCTTTCCATCACTGAATCCAAAAACGCGAAAACTTCGCTTTCGGCGCCGCCGACCTGCAATTCCACGCGGCCGTCGGGAAGATTTTGGACCCAGCCGATCACATCAAAGCCCTTGGCGATGTTCCGGATCGTCCAGCGAAAACCGACGCCTTGGACATTGCCTTCGTAAAAAACCTGAAGCGAGATCATGCGCGCGAAAAATCATCCTAAACGAAATGATTCGCGCCCGAAAAGCCTAATGCGCGGCGCTTATTTGTAGGAATAAACGAGGCAAACGCTGCTCTCGTTTCCGTCGACCAAATCGACCATCACGTAATATTGGCCGCTGCTCGTCGGAGAAAATCCGGCCGCGGCTTTATCGCCTTCGTTGTAGCCCTCGGTTTGCACGAGCTTGCCGGTCTCGTCGTAAACATTCACCGCGAGTTTTTTCGCCACCTCGGTCGCGCCGACGGAAAACCAATACTGGTTGCCCGCATAAAGATTCACCGCGATTAACGCGTGATCATGCGGCTTGATTGTTCCCGACCAGTGCCCGTCGCGAATTTTGAAACCTTCGTTCGAAAACGCGCCGGCCAGATCGAGCGCAGCTTTATGCGCGTTCACTTCGGAATCGCTCTCCGGAGTGCTCAGTGCCGTCGTCACCGCCAGTGTGATCGCCGCGAAGATCGACAGTCCGAGCCGGACGGGCACTAACAGTTTCATTTCGACTGGATCTGGGTCATGATTTTGCCGACCGCCTCGTTCACTTTTTTCACGTCATCGGCGGTCGGTGCTTTCCCCGGAGGAAAGGAGACCAGCTTCTCCACTTCCGGCAGTTCGTCGCTCACACCTTTGACCAGCGGATCGTTGCGCACGTCCGGCGAAACATCGTTCAACTTCGATTGGATGAAATTCACCAAGGCGGGTTGCCGCAGAACTTTCGCGGCCCGCTCGTCATAATTTTGCATCACCGCTGAACTGACCGCCTGCGTGCCGCGAATCCAACCGCCGACGCTGACGAGGATGACCAAATCCTGATCGCGGTGCGTTTGCATCGACGCCTTCACTTCGTTTTGCGTCGCTTCGAGTTCTTCCTGAAGCGCGTCCCATTCATCGTTCTCGGCAAACTCGTTGATGCTGTTGCCGCGGCTGAGCACGTTCTCGCTCACGCCCAACGCTTTCGCCATTTTAATGATGTCGGTGCCGATGTTTTTGACCTGCTGGCTGTCTTTCGCTTCAACGGCGATGAACCCGTCGGCGATCAAGCCGCCGAGATTGAGCGCGATTTGCGCGCGGTTTTTGTAATTCGTTGAGACCGGCCCGCGCATTTGTCCGACCCAGTTCGGTTTGCCCGGTTTTTCGAGCGCGGCAAAAAGTTCGCCCGGACTCGGAATGCTGATCGAATCCAGTTTGATCGCTTTGGCCATTTGCTCGGCCGGCAGACGGCCTTGTTCGGCGCCAATCACGGCGCAGCAGCTCGCTAAAAACACCACGCCGAGGAATCGCCTGACACGCCTCATGAACCGCCAGCGTACGCACACTTGGGCAGATTGCCAGCAAGAATCGCTGGTTACCGCGTCAGTGGGGTGTCGTAAAATCCTTCCGCGCGCAGCAACAGGAATGTGGTCGGGCTGTAGGTGTTTCCGGCGACAAAGATTTTGTAGAATTGACTCGCGTCGATCAGCATGAACAGGGCGATGAGCGCCGGCAAAATCCACACGGCGCGATTTTTTCCGAGCTGCGACGCAATGTAAAGAACCGCGAGGGCCGCGCCTAAACGCAGAAACATGTCAACGAACAACACGAGACGCACATTGATGATTGGCAATTGCGCGAACAACAGAATTCCCGCCACTAGATAGATCACCGCTAAATTCCGACCGTGGCGACTCGCATCATCCGTCGGTGGAATTGACAGCCCGATTATTGCGCCAACGAAAATGACCGGCGCGATCGCGAGAAGATCGACAAGGTATCGGAACCACGGCCCTTTTTCATAGCGAACGGTGTATTCGAGCGTCTGCTGAAGCGACGCGTAGGTCTGATAAGTTTCAATAAAGTTGCCTATTCCGCCGCAAATGATCGCTTCCGTTACGATGTAGAGCAAAGGCGCGGCAAACAGTGGCGCGAGCAACCACCACGACGTGCGGAGTTTCATCGCGCGAAAGTAATACACTGCTGCGATCGCCATCACCGGATAGAGCAACAACGCCGATTCTCGGGTGAGCAGTGCGATGTACAAACACAAACCGAGAAAGATCGGTGCGATCACTCCGCGCCGCCGCCAGCACAGATCGAAACAATAAAGGCAGCCGACCAAAACCAGCGAAGCAAAGCTATCTTGCATCGCGCGCCGCGACAACCCGGCCGCGAGTGGAGACGTGATCAATAAGATCGCGCACACGATTGCAACCTTTCGCCCGCCCAGTTGTTCAGCGAAAAGCGCGCTGACCACGACGAGAGCCACGCCGCAAAAAAACGAAAGCCACGCCAGATTATCGACCGTGAATCCGCCGAGTAGTTTGCAGGTCGCGATTCCCGGAATGAGAAATCCGATCCGTAGTAATAGCGGCGAGCGCTGCAACGTCTCGTCCGTCGGATAGTCATGCATCCACTTTCGAATTCCCGTGAGACCGTGATCGTTCACAGTCTTTGCAAACACAACGTAGGCGCGCTCATCCCATCCTGTCCGGTTCACGCCAAACATCGTCGGCAAGCGAACGGCGATGGTGATCGCAACGATCAACAAAAGCCATAGGCGGGAACTCATCGGCGCGCGAGAATAGTTGAACCGGCGGTTTGATGAAAAGTTAATTGTCAGGGCGCGACTCGTGCAGTAATCCGAAAGGCAGATGGCAAAAACAACGATTCTAAATATTCATGCGCGCGAGGTTCTCGATTCGCGTGGTAATCCGACAGTTGAAGTCGATGTGCGACTCGAGGGTGGCGCCCTCGGTCGCGCGATTGTGCCGAGCGGTGCCAGCACCGGCGAACACGAAGCCTGGGAATTGCGCGACGGCGACAAGAAGCGTTACGGGGGCAAGGGCGTGCTCAAAGCTGTTGCGAACGTGAATCAAAAAATCGCGAGCGCGATCAAGGGCTCGGACGCGCGCGATCAGGCGAAGATCGACAATCGCATGATCGAGATGGACGCTTCGCCGAACAAAAAAAGGTTCCGATGATGAACATTCTCAACGGCGGCGCGCATTCCGATGCGCCGATCGATTTCCAGGAGTTCATGATTATGCCGCGCGGCGCGCCGAGTTTTCCGGAAGCGCTTCGCTATGGCGCGGAAGTTTTTCACGCGCTCAAATCCGTTCTCAAAGATCGCGGTCTTTCAACGAACGTCGGCGATGAGGGCGGGTTCGCGCCGCAACTGAAGTCAGCCGACGACGCGCTCGAATCGATCGCGGCCGCGGTTAGCAAAGCCGGTTATTCGTTGGGCAAGGAAGTTTTCATCGCGCTCGATCCGGCATCGTCGGAGTTTTTTGATTGCGATCGCAAGGCTTACGTTTTCAAGAAATCCGACGGCTCGGTGAAAACGGCCGACGAGTTGGTCGAGTATTACGCCGAGCTTTGCGCGCGATTTCCGATTATCTCGATCGAAGACGGTTGCGCGGAAGACGATTGGGACGGTTGGAAAAAATTAACGGCGCGTCTCGGCGACAAAATTCAACTGGTCGGCGACGATCTTTTCGTCACCAACGTGAAATTTTTGGAAAAAGGAATCAAAGAACACGTCGCGAATTCGATTTTGATCAAAGTGAACCAGATCGGCACGCTCACCGAAACTCTGGCCACGATCGATCTTGCCAAGAAAAACAATTACACGTCGGTCATCAGTCATCGTTCCGGCGAAACCGAAGACACGACCATCGCCGACATCGCAGTCGCGACCAACGCCGGCCAGATTAAGACCGGTTCGCTTTGCCGGACCGATCGCGTCGCCAAGTACAATCAACTTCTGCGAATTGCCGAAGAACTTGGTGACAAAGCGCAGTACGGCGGTAATATCCGCTGAAAGTGGATTATTCAGATTTCCGCGCGCGGCGTGCAGCTACCGTTTGGCAGCGTTGGAATCGTGTCCTCATCACTCTGCTTCTCCTCGCGGTCTGGCTCGTCATCGTGAGTCTCTTCGTGCCGCCGTATAAAAGATTAAAACTCGGCCAGGAAGATATCTCCAAGCTCCAGGCCCAACGCGATGAACAACAGGTGTTGCTCTCGAAACAAACGCGCGAAGTAAATCTCCTCAAGACCGACCCGGTTTATCTGGAAACGATCGCGCGCGATCGGCTCGATCTGATGAAAGAAGGCGAAACCGTTTTCCGAATCGAATCCGCTGCCGCGCAAGCCGACAGGCGCAAAGAATCAGCGCGACGCTGATTCTCTTGTCATCCCGAGCGGAGTCGAGGGATCTCTAACTATTTCTGTAGATGTCACGCGATTACGACTCCTGGGTCTACATCATCACCAACAAACTGGATTCCGTGCTCTACATCGACATGACAAATTGAGACCCCGCGTTACTGTCACATTATGCCTATCGAAACCACCGTTGACGCCGAAGATTTGAAATCGCGCGTGCGCGAGCTGCGGAGGTTTCTTTGACCTGCCGAAATTGCAGGAAAAACTGACCGCGCTCGAAGCGCGGATGGCGGCGCCCGATTTCTGGAACAACCGCGAGCGCGCCCAAGGCGATGTCGATGAAGTCTCGCGTCTGCGTTCGTTGATCAATCCGTTCCACGAGCTTGAACGCGAGATCGAAGATTTCGATGCGCTCCATCAACTCGCCACCGAAGAAAAAAACGACGCGCACCGCGCGCAGGCCGAAAAAGAAGTCGCGAACGAACACGATCGCTTGATTCACAAGCTCGAGGAATTCGAGCTGCGCCAATTTCTTTCCGGCGAAAGCGATCGCTCGAACGCATTTCTCACCATTCATTCCGGCGCCGGCGGCACCGAATCATGCGATTGGGCAGACATGCTTCTGCGCATGTATCAGCGCTGGATCGAGCGCAGCGGTTTCAAATCGCAGATTGTCGATGTTCAGACGGGCGAAGAAGTCGGGATCAAATCGGTCACGCTGCTGGTCAGCGGCGAGTACGCTTACGGTTATCTCCAAACCGAGCGCGGCGTGCATCGGCTCGTTCGGATTTCGCCGTTCGATGCCAACAAACGCCGTCACACTTCTTTCTCCAGCGTCGATGTTGTCCCTGAGATCGCCGATACCGCGCCGATCGAAGTCAATCCGGCCGATCTCGAGATCGACACTTTCCGGAGCGGCGGGAAAGGCGGACAGAACGTAAACAAAGTGGAAACGGCCGTGCGCATTTTGCACAAGCCGACCGGCATCGTCGTCGCGTGTCAGGCGGAGCGGAGTCAGGGCCGCAACC